>Ga0172371_10006536_pt1 | contig 16942 bp, 17 predicted proteins | sample Lak12m_FD_114543 | JGI IMG/M metagenome (GOLD analysis project Ga0172371, IMG submission 114543) | Freshwater microbial communities from Kabuno Bay, South-Kivu, Congo - kab_022012_12m | ecosystem: Environmental > Aquatic > Freshwater > Lake | place: Democratic Republic of the Congo: South-Kivu...
CCAAGGCCCTCTACAAGCGCAACAAGGCCCTGGGCTGGGTTTCCTCCATCGCCGCCAACCTCGCCCTCTCCTACGTCGTCTCCAACAACTTCCGCCTCCTCCGCGAAGCCCGCGGCCGCTGAAAATGAAGACTCCCCGGATGGAAGGCGACGAAGCCCGGCTGACGCTGGCCGAGCTGAAGACGGAATATGTCGCCTATCTCGTCGAGTCCGCTTTCCCCGAACCCGGCGAATATTTCGAAGCGGAAAAAGTCCTGGGAAAAGCCTTGTTTTACCGCCTGTCCGTTCTCTGGATGGGCGGACATGACGACTGCGTATTCACTCTCGGATCAAAAAGCCTTTCCAGCCATTAGGCGCCAAGGAAGCGGAACGGGGGAGCTTCGGCTCCCCCTTCCGGGGCTCGTCAGAGAAATTCCTTTTTTCCTTCTTTGCCCAGGATGTCCAGAATTTTCTTGACGTCCTGGTCGCGATCCTTGCGGCATACGAGCAGGACATCCTTCGTTTGGACGACGACCAGATCCTTGACTCCGATCAAGGCGGTCAGCTTTCCCGGATTATGGATGATGTTCCCTTCCGCGTCGACGGCGACGATTTCGCCGCGGCGGGCGTTGCCCCGGCCGTCCCGCGGCCACAAATCGCCCAAGGCCGACCAGGCCCCGACATCCGACCAGCCGAAATCGCCGGCGCAGACGATCGTCCCTTCGGCCTTTTCCATGAGGGCATAATCGATCGACAAGGCCGGAATCTCTTCGAAAATCCCGGCCAGGCCGGCTTTCGAATTCTTGGCGAGAGCCTCGATCGTCCGGTTCCAGAAAGGAAAGAAATCCGGAGCAAACCGTTCCAGGGCCCGGGCGAAGACCGAAGCCCGCCAGAGGAACATCCCGGAATTCCAGACATAATCGCCGGAGGCGAGAAAAGCCGTCGCCTGATCGAGCGACGGTTTTTCCCGGAAAGCCAGAACCCGGTAAAACGGCTCGCCGTTGATCGTCCGGGCGCCGTCCCTGGAAAACTGGATATAGCCGTATCCCGTGGAAGGGAACGTCGGCTGGACGCCGAATGTCACGAGGCTTTCGGCGCGGGCGGCCGCCTCGGCCGCGGCCTCGAGCTTGCGGAGAAACGCCGGCTCGTCGCCGATCCGGTGGTCGGAAGCCAGGACAGCGACGACGGCTTCAGGATTCCGGCGATAAATATAAGCCGTAGCCAGGACGAGAGAAGCCGCCGTGTTGCGGGCCCGCGGCTCGACCAGGGCGTTGGCCGCCGGCATCGCCGGAAGCAGGCGCCGGATCGTTCGCGACTGGGCGGCGTTGGCGATCGTGAAAATGCGCCTCGGCGCGACGAGCGGCCGGATCCGCCTGAACGTCTCTTCGATCATCGTCCGCTCGGCGGCGATGGGCAGAAATTGCTTGGGGCGGCGCTTGCGGCTCAACGGCCAGAAGCGCGTACCGCTTCCCCCGGCCATGATGACGATATAAAGGTCGGCTTTCCCGCTCATTTTTTCTCGAGTTTCTTGATCGCCCGCTCGACCGACGCCTTGACTTCCTTCTGGATGGCGGCCAGGTCGGCTTCCGTCTCCGCTTCGAATCTCAAGACCAGGACGGCCTGGGTGTTGGAAGCCCGGACCAGGCCCCAGCCTTTCGGCATGATCGCCCGCACGCCGTCGATGTCGATCACCGGGTATTTGGCCGCCAGCTCCTTGCGGACCTCGTCGACGATCTTGAACTTGACCTCTTCGGAGGCATAGACCCGGATTTCCGGAGTGCTGTACGTTTTGGGCAGCGCCGCGAGCATTTCGGACAGCCGCTTGGGCGAGCGGGCGACCAGATCGGCCATCCGCAGCGAGGCATAAATCGCGTCGTCGAAGCCGAACCAATGGTCGGCGAAGAACATGTGCCCGCTCATTTCCCCGGCCAGCTTGGCCTGCTCATCCTTGATTTTTTTCTTGATCAGCGAATGGCCGGTCTTCCACATGATCGCTTTCCCGCCCAGCCGGGTGATCTCGTCGTAGAGGACCTTTGTCGCTTTAACCTCGGAGATGATCGCCGCTCCGGGAAATTCCTTCAGGATGTCGCGGGCGAAAAAGATCAGCAGCTGGTCGCCCCAGATGAGATGGCCTTCGTCGTCCACGACGCCGATCCTGTCGCCGTCGCCGTCATAGGCCAGGCCCAGCTCCGCCCGCGTCTCTTTGACCCGGGCGATCAGCGAAGCCATCGCCTCCGGCAGGGTCGGGTCGGGATGGTGGTTGGGGAAATGCCCGTCCATCTCGCAGAAAAGCTCGTCCACCTTGCAGCCGAGCTTGCGGAAGATCGGGGCGGCCACGACTCCGGCCGTCCCGTTGCCGGCGTCCAGAACGACCTTCAGCGGCCGGACGAGCTTGATGCGCTGGAGAACGTAATCCTCGTATTCGGGGATCAGGTCGTACGTCCGGTAGGCGCCCCGGCCGTCCGGGGCGAAAGCCCCGTCCCGGATGATCCGGTAGATCTCCTGGATGGCCGGCCCGTAAAGCGTCTCATGGCCGACCTGCATCTTGAAGCCGTTGTATTCGGGCGGATTGTGCGAGCCGGTGATCATCACCCCCGCTTCCATGTCCTTGTAGTAGGCGGCGAAATAGAGAAGCGGCGTCGGAATCGTCCCGAGATCGGTCACGTCGCAGCCGACGGCCCGCAGGCCGTCGGACATCGCCGTCCCGAAGGCCGGCGAGCTCAGCCGGCAATCCCGGCCCAGGGCGACCCGGCGTTTCCCGTTATTGAGAAAATGGGTTCCCATCGCCCGGCCGAGCGTCCGAACGACCTCCGGAGTCAGATCCTTGTCGACGATCCCGCGGATGTCGTACTCGCGAAAAATCGCGGCGTTGATCGGCATGTCGTCCTCCCCGACCGCCCGTCGGCGGTCAAATTTTCCGGTCGAGAAGCTCGCGGAACCGGTTCTCGACCAGACTCCATTTTTTCTGGGCTCCGATGATGAAATCGACCAGCTCCCGGAACGCGCCTTCCCCGCCGTCCCGACGGCAGACCATATGGACCCGCTTGCGGACGATCGGGACGGCGTCGGCCGGGGCCGCCGAAAGCCCGGCGGCTTCCAGAACCGCCAGGTCGTTGAGGTCGTCGCCGATATAAGCGACTTCCTCGGCCCGCAGGCCGTGGGCTTCCAGGATTTCCCGGAAGACGGGCATCTTATCGAGCGCGCCCTGGCGGAGCTCGTCGATCCGCAAAAGCGCGGCCCGGCTTTCCAGGCCCTTCGACGTCTTTCCGGTGATGAAGCCGATCTTCAGCCCGGCCAGCTTGGCGATCAGGACGCCCAGGCCGTCCTTCGTGTTGTAACCCCTGATTTCCTCGCCGTCGGGAAACGAGGTCAACGAGCCGTCCGTGAGCGTCCCGTCCACGTCGGCCAGGATCATCCGGATCCGGCCGGCCCGGGCCCGTTTGCCCATCAGAACATCTCCGTGCGCCAGAGATCGTGGAGATGGATGATTCCCTCCACCCGATCCCCGAAACCGAGAACCACGAGCGACGTGATCCGATTCTGCTCCATGACGTTGAGCGCCTCGGCCGCGAGGTCGCCTTTCCGCATGGTCATGGGATTTTCGGTCATGCACTCGGCCGCGGTTTTCTTGAAAAGCCCGTCCCGGTACTTGCGGATCATCCGGCGCAGGTCGCCGTCGGTGATGACCCCGGCCAGGCGGCCGGCGGGGTCGACGACGCAGGTCATCCCCAGCTTTTTGGAAGTCATTTCCTCGACGACTTCGCCCATCCGGGCGCCGGGTTTGACCCGGGGGATGGCCCGGCCTTTATGCATCAGCGTTTCGATCCGGAGAAGCCTCTTGCCCAGGGCCCCCTTCGGATGGACCGAAGCGAAATCGGTCTCGCCGAAACCCTTCCGCTTCATGACCGCGATGGCCAGGGCGTCGCCGAGGGCCAGGGCGGCCGTGGAGCTGGCCGTGGGAACCAGGCCGCTCGGGCCGGCTTCCCGTTCGATCCGGGCTTCGAGAACGATGTCGCTGTAGCGGCCGATGCGCGACTGCGGCGAGCCGGTGATCAGGATGAGCTTCACCCCGAGGCGCTTGATATAGGCCAGGAGATCGACGATTTCCCGCGTCTCCCCGCTGTAGGAAACGGCGATGGCGACGTCGCCTTCCAGGATCATCCCGAGATCGCCGTGGCCCGCTTCGGCCGGATGAACGAACATGGCCGGAGTGCCGCAGCTGGCCAGGGTGGCCGCGATCTTCCGCCCGACGAGGCCCGATTTTCCCATACCCAGGACGATGACCCGGGTTTTCGTCTCATACAGGAGATTCACTGCCTGGACGAACGCCTCGCCGATGCCGTCCCGGAGGCCGGAGACCGCCCGGGCCTCGAGGTCGAGGACTTCCCGGCCGGCCTGAATGATGTCCTTCTTGGTCATCGGGGTTCTCCCAGGGCCCGGGATATTCTCAGCAACCCGGCCAACAGCGGTTCGAGCTCCGCAAGCGGCCAGGCATTGTCCTTGTCCGATTTGGCCCGCGACGGATCGTCGTGGACTTCCAGAAACACGCCGTCGGCCCCGGCGGCCACGGCCGCCCGGGCCAGGATCGGGACGAATCTCCGCTCTCCGCCCGAAGCGGCCCCTGCTCCGCCCGGTTTCTGGACGCCATGGGTCGCGTCGATGACGACGGGGAATCCGAGGCGCTTCATCTCCGGAATCGAGCGCATGTCCACGACCAGGTCATGGTAACCGAACGATGTGCCGCGCTCCGTGAGAAGGATGCGGGCGTTGCCGGCGCTGAGAATCTTTTCAACGACGTGCATCATGTCCGCCGCCGCGAGAAATTGCCCTTTCTTGACGTTGATCGGTTTCCCGGTCCGGGCGGCGGCCACGACCAGATCGGTCTGGCGGCAGAGAAAAGCCGGAATCTGGATCACGTCCAATACGGCCGCCGCCTCTTCGACCTGGCTTGTCTCATGAACGTCGGAGAGAACGGGAACGCCGACCGTTTCCTTCACCGCCCGGAGAATCTCCAGGCCGGCCCGCAGGCCCGGCCCCCGGAAGGACCGGATCGAGGTCCGGTTGGCCTTGTCGAAGGAGGCCTTGAAGATGAACGGCAGGCCGACGCGCGCAGCCGCGGCCGCGGTCCGCCGGGCCAGGGCGATCGTTTTGGCCCTGGTCTCGATGACGCAGGGCCCGGCGATGAGAAACAATCCCGGCTCGACCGGGACGGGACGCGGGCCCCGGTCAACGGGAGCGGCGCTTTTGGCGTTGGGCATGGCAGGCTCCGATGAACGCGGTGAAGACGGGATGCGGCCGAAGGGGCCGGGATTTGAATTCGGGATGGAACTGGCAGCCGAAGTACCAGGGATGGCCCGGGAGCTCGACGATCTCGACCAGGCCGTAATCCGGGTTTCTCCCGGAAAAGACGAGCCCGGCGTCGGCCAGGGGCTTTTCGAAAATGGGATTGAACTCGAAGCGGTGGCGGTGGCGCTCCCAGATCTCTTCATTCCGATAAATATTATAGGCCAACGATGGTTTACGCAGGCGGCAGAGATACTGGCCGAGCCGCAGGGTCCCGCCGATGTCGGTCACGCCCTTCAGCTCCCGCCATTTGAAGAAAATCTTGGCCGGCGATTCGTCGTCGAATTCCGTGGAGTTGGCCCCCTTCAGGCCGGCCACATTGCGGGCGAACTCGATGGTCGCGCACTGCATGCCGAGGCAGATGCCGAAAAACGGGACCTTCTCCTCGCGGGCGAACTCGGCCGCCCGGATCTTTCCCTCGATGCCGCGGTGGCCGAAGCCTCCCGGGATCAGGATGCCGTCCTTGGCTCCGAGGGCCCGGGCGAGCTTTCCCTTCTCCAGGTTCTCCGCCTCGATCCACTCGATGTTGACCTTCAATTCGTTGGCCACCGATCCGTGGATCAAGGCCTGCTTGAGGCTCAAGTAGGAGTCCTCGAGGCCGGCATACTTGCCGACGATGGCGATGTCCACCTCGCCCTTCGGGTGGTTCATCCGCTGGACAAAGGATTTCCACGGGCCGAGGGCGCGCTTGCGGGGCGTGAGGTTGAACTGTTTGTAGATGATCGCGTCCAGGCCTTCCTCGGCGAAGACGAGGGGGATTTCGTAAATATTGTCCACGTCCCGGGCGGTGATGACCGCGTTCTCCGGAACGTTGGTGAACATGGAGATTTTCGCTTTCATCTCCGGGCCGAGGTTCCGATCCGTCCGGCACAGGAGAATGTCCGGCTGGATCCCGATGGCCCGCAATTCCTTGACCGAATGCTGCGTGGGTTTCGTTTTCAGCTCGCCCGATGTCTTGACGTAGGGGACATACGTCAAATGGACGAAAAGCGTGTTCTCCGGCCCGAGGCTCAACCGCATCTGGCGGATGGCTTCCAGAAACGGCTGGCTTTCGATGTCGCCGACCGTCCCGCCGATTTCGACGATGACGATCTCGTTGGACTCGGAAACCGTTTTGAGGGCGTTCTTGATTTCATCGGTGACGTGGGGAATGACCTGGACGGTCTTGCCCAGATATTCGCCTCGCCGCTCTTTCTTGAGAATGATGTCGTAGATTTTCCCGGCCGTCCAGTTATGGAACTTGGTCGTTCTCGTGGACGTAAACCGTTCATAATGGCCAAGATCCAGGTCGGTTTCGGCTCCGTCGTCCGTGACGTAGACCTCGCCGTGCTGGAACGGGCTCATCGTCCCCGGGTCGACGTTGAGATAGGGATCCAACTTGAGAATCGTCCCTTTGAAGCCGCGGCTTTCGAGCAGCCGCCCGATGGAGGCCGCGGCGATCCCTTTGCCCAGGGCCGAAAGAACGCCTCCGGTCACAAAAATGTACTTTGTCACGCGAGTCCTCTCTTCCGCAAAATGCGTTCGACTTCAGCGACGTCTTCGGGCACGTCGATGGACGCGGTCGGCCGGGGGATTTCGATCATCCGGATCCGGTGCCCGTTTTCCAGAACGCGCAACTGTTCCAACCGTTCCGTTGTCTCGAGCCGAGAAGGGCGCAAGGTTTTCAAGCTCAGGAGAAAATCCCGCTGGTAGCCGTAAATCCCGACATGAAGAAAATAAAAATCGGCGCCGCCGTGAGGGATGGCCGATCGGGAAAAATAAAGCGCGTTTCCGGCGGCATCGGCGACGACCTTGACCCGGTCGGGGGAATCGAATCCGTTCATGTCTCCGATTCGGGCCATGAGGCTGGCCATGGGCAGGCCGGGATCCTGGAGCGCATCCACCAGCCCTTCGATCATCTCCCCTTCGATGAGCGGCTCGTCGCCCTGGACGTTGATCACGATCGGATAATCAAAGGCCGCCGCAACCTCGGCGACCCGGTCCGTCCCCGAGGCATGGTCCGGAGACGTCATCGCCGCTTCGGCTCCAAACGCCCGGACGGCGTCATAGATCCTCAGATCGTCGGTGGCCACGATCACCCGGGCCAGCCGCCGGCAGGCCCGGACGCCTTCGACCACGCGCCGGATCATCGGCTTGCCGCCGACATCGGCCAGGGCTTTTCCGGGGAAGCGCGTCGAGCCGTATCTCGCCGGAATAACCGCCAGGGCTTCGCGCAAAATCAGTCGTCCTTTTTCTCCGGAACGCCGGTCTCCTCCGCGGGCGCGGGATTATCCGTGGTTTCGAAGTTGGCGTCCAGCTGGGCGTTTTCGGAGATCAGCAGGCGGGGGGCCATGACCGTGCCGAAAACGCGGCCGCGGTCGTGAATCTCGACTTTGTCGTCGCACTTGATCTCGCCGCGGAACTCGCCGTTGACGACGGCGAATCCGACATGGACGTCGGCGTCGACCCGCCCCTGCTCGCCGATGATCAGCATGTCCTCGGATTGGACCTTGCCCTTGAAGTACCCGTCGATGCGGAAGGAACCCTTGAATTTCAGCTGCCCTTCGATCTCCGTTCCGTCGTCGAAGAATCCGGTCAGTTTCGACTCGTTCCATTCCGGCTTCGGCTTCGTCTCTTTCATGGCCGTCCTCCTTTGATGAGCTCGTAGATGCGGTTCAGCTCGCCCAGCGAGAAATAGCTTATCTTGATCATTCCCTTTTTCGGGGTTCCGGAAATGGAGACTTTGGCCCCCAGAAATTGGAGCAGATCTTCCTGCACGTTTTCCAGGTCGGGATCGATTTTCACCCGGCGGACGGGCCGGCTTTTCCGCCGCCGGTTGACGTATTCCTCGGTTTCGCGGACGCTCCGGCCTTTGTCCGCGGCCCAGCGGGCGGCTTCGATCTGGTCTCGGGGATCGGCGATCCCGAGAATCGCCCGGGCGTGCCCCATGGAGATCTTTTCCTGAAGGAGCATGTTCTGGACGGACTCGGGAAGGTTGAGCAGCCGGAGGGTGTTGGCCACCGAGGCCCGGTCTTTGCCGATCTTGTCGGCCACTTCCTCCTGGGTATAGCCAAGGATTTCGATCAATTTTTTATAATAATGGGCCAACTCGATGGGATTCAGATCCTCGCGCTGGACGTTCTCGATGCCCGTCGCCTCCATCTGGCGTTCCTTGGAGATGTTGCGGACGATGACCGGGACCTTTTTCAGGCCGGCCTTCTGGGCGGCCCGCCATCGACGCTCGCCGATGATGATGTTGTAGCCGGCCCCGGCCGGAACGGCGATGATCGGCTGGAGGATGCCGGTTTCCCGGATGGACTGGGCCAGTTCCGAAAGCGCCTGTTCGTCGAATTTCGTCCGCGGCTGATACGGGCTCGGGGAGAGGCGGTCGATATCCATTTCGGTGAAGGATTCTTCCTTCAGAATGCCGTATTCCTCGGGAATGAAGGCCTTGATTCCTTTGCCGAGGGCTTTTTTCATTTTTCCATGATCTCCTGGGCCAGGGCAATATAAGCTTCAGCCCCCCGCGATCTCGGATCGTACAGGATCACGGGTTTGCCGAATGACGGGGCTTCCGCCAGGCGGATGCTCCTCGGGATGATCGTCCGATAGACGAGATCCTTGAGGGATTTCCGCACTTCCTCGGCAACCTGCCGGGACAGGTTCGTCCGTTCATCATACATTGTCAGCAGAATCCCCTCGATTTTCAAGCCGGGATTGAAATAGGTCCGGACCTCGTTGAGGGTGTGAAGAAGATCCGGGATGCCTTCCATGCAGAAAAATTCCGTCTGGACGGGAATAAGGACCGCGTCGGCCGCCGAAAGGGCGTTGATGGTTAAAAATCCGAGCGAGGGAGGGCAATCGATGATAATATGGCCGAACTTCGTCCGGGCCGCATCCAGGGCGTTTTTGAGCTTCTTTTCCCTGGTTTCGGCATTGAAAAGCTCCGCCTCGACTCCCGAAAGTTCCGGCGAACATGGACAAAGGTAGAGGTTGTCCATTTCGGTGCCGGAAATGCACTCCATGATATCCCGGCCGCCCATCATGGCCGCATAAATGCCTTTGTTCGTTTCTTTTGGCCTCCCCAGGCCGGCCGAGGCCATTCCCTGGGGGTCGAAATCGACGAGGAGGACGCGCGTCTTGCGGAAAGCCAGGGCGGCGGCCAGATTGATTGAGGTCGTGGTCTTGCCGACCCCGCCTTTCTGATTGGCCACGGCGATGATCTTATTCATCGTCCGACGCGCCTCCCGCCCGGAATGTTCCACGTGGAACATTTCCCGCGGACAAGTGGATGAACACGTTCATGAGGTCGGAGGGGGTCAGGCCTGGAATTTTTTTCATCTCGTCGATCGTTTTTGGCTTGTATTTGCCCATTTTTTCGACGGCCTCACGGCCCAGCCCGGGGACGCGCCGGGGATCGAATCCCGCCGGGATCTTCATCCCGCCCATTTTTCGCATCCGGGCGACCTCGGTCTCCTGTCTTTTCAGGTAGCCTTCGTACTTGACCTCGGCCTCGATCCGGCGGATCTCCTCCCCGGAAAGCCGTTCCGGCATCGGGCCGTATTCTAACACATTTTCAAAATGCACATCAGGCCGCCGAAGGAATTCCTTAAGGGGTATCCTATCCGTTCCCTCCGGGGCGATTTTTGTCTTTTCCAGAAAGACAAGAACGCGGGCGAGGCGTTTTTCCTTTTCGCCCAACCGGGCCAACGTCTCCTCGGATAGGAGCCCGAATTCCCGGCCGTATCCCGAAAGACGCGCGTCCGCATTGTCTATCCGGAGGTGCAGGCGGTGTTCCGCCCGCGACGTGAACAGGCGGTAGGGCTCTTCCACTCCCTTGGAAACCAGGTCGTCGATGAGCACGCCGATATAGGCCTCATCCCGCCTCAGGACGAACGGCTTCTTTTTCCTTATTTTCAGGACCGCGTTGATTCCGGCCGCCAAACCCTGGGCCGCGGCCTCCTCATAGCCCGAGGTTCCGTTGATCTGGCCCGCCAGGTAAAGACCGGCTATTCCCTTGGTCTCCAGAGTCGGATGAAGCTCGGTCGGTAGAACCGCGTCGTATTCGATCGCATATGCCGGTCGAAGGATTTTCGCTTCGGCGAGTCCGGGGATCGTCTTCAGGATCTCTTGCTGCGTTTCAAAGGGCAGGCTCGAAGAAAGACCGTTGACGTAGGTTTCGGAGGTTTGCAATCCCTCCGGTTCCAGAAAGAATTGATGACGGGCGTGGTGGGAGAATTTGACGACTTTGTCCTCGATCGACGGGCAATACCTCGGCCCCAATCCTTTGATCCGTCCGCCGTACAGGGGGGATTTTTCGAGATTCCGCCGGATGACCTCATGGGTTTTTTCGTTCGTATAGCCCAGATGGCAGACAACCTTGTTTTCGAGCTTCTTTTCCGTCCTCAGGGAAAAAGCGACCGGATCCTCGTCGCCTGGCTGTGGCTCGAACGCCGACCAGTCGATCGTGTGCCGGTCCAGGCGCATCGGCGTGCCGGTTTTCAGGCGGAACGTTTTCAGGCCCAGCATCCCGATCGCCGCGGCAAGCTCGACGGATGGCGGCTCGTTGGCCCGGCCGGCCGGGTAGCTCGACATTCCGATATGGATCAGGCCGTTGAGAAACGTTCCCGGCGTGAGAATGACCGCTTTGGCCCCGATCCGCCGTCCGTCGCCGCAGGTGATTCCCCTGATTTTGCCTTTTTCAACGATCAAGCCGGCCGCGATGCCTTGAAACAAGGCCAATCCGGCGGTGTTTTCCAACCGCTCCTTCATCCGCTGGCGGTAGGCGGCCTTATCGCACTGGGCACGCGGCGCCTGGACGGCCGCGCCGCGGCTGCGATTGAGCAGCCGGAAATGAATCCCGGTTTCGTCGGCAAGCAGCCCCATGATCCCGCCCAGGGCGTCGATTTCCCGGACGAGGTGGCCTTTGGCCAGGCCGCCGATGGCCGGATTGCAGGACATCTGGGCGATCGTTTCGAGGTTCATCGTGACGAGGCAGACGGACGCGCCCATGGCCGAGGCGGCCGCGGCCGCTTCGCAGCCGGCGTGGCCGGCGCCGACGATCACGATATCGTAGGAATCGGAAGCCATGACTCCGGCTATTATAATCGCCGCTCCCGGCGAAGCCAAATGCGCAGGATATTTTAAAGCCAGGCTTGGTCGCCCTACGGGGCGCTTCAGAGCTAGGCCGCTTGCCAATCCTAACCATGGAATCGAAGCCTACGCTCCGTTCCGAGGGCGGTGCCGTCCTACGCGATCCTTGAGAGCCAGGAGAGTCGGCGCACAGCTGCGTATGTTTCATTGTCAACACCCCGCCGTCAATTTTCTACAATTTTCCGCCTCCGATATTCCATCTCGTGCTCGGGATGTACGCCGACCCCAACCTCAACCTTACGGAGTTGAGGTTGGCAAGCCTCGCTTCCTCGCTCTCCTAACGCCCAAAGGTTGCCGGTGAACGGCGAGGCTTGACGGGGTTCCTTCAAAACGGAGCTGCTTGGTCCATCTTCCATGGCAGCGCGTCCTTGCTTCGAAGCGCCCTTAAGGGCGGTTCTTACTCTTCCTAGCTCAAAAGATTCGCGTAGGACTGCCCTAGCTCCGAGGCGTCGCGTAGGATTGCAAAGCCTACAAAGCCTGGAAGCGGCGCGTAGGATTACAATGGCAACAAACTAAGGCAAGGCTAGTGTGAGTCCGAGTTTTCCAGGCTCCCAAGGATTGCGTTGGGCCGTAAAGTGCGTTCTGACGGCCCAGGCTCGTGGAGGACTACAAAGTCTGACCTGACCTGCAAAAGCCATGAAGAGCTGCAAAGCCCGCTAAAGCATCGCGTAGGACCGCGAATCTCGCGTTATCCCTTCGGAATACCGGCGTCACATAGAATATTGCGGTTGGCAAAGTCGAGCAGGAATACGAACGGCAGGGATTTTTATTTTCCGATGCAGAAGCGGGAGAAGATGTCGGCCAGGACGTCGTCGTCGCGCACTTCTCCGGTCAATCGTCCGATGACTTCGACGAGGGCCCGGACGTCTTCGGCGATCATTTCGATCGGCCGGCCGCCGGCCGCGCTTTCCCGGAACGCTTCCAGGCGGGCCGCCAGCTCTTCGAGAAGAAGCTTCTCGCGCTTTCGGAAGATGATGATTTCCCCGGCGGGGAGAAGCGGCAGGAAACGATCGTGGATCATGGCCCGAAGCTCGAGCAAGCCGCGGCCCTTAAGAGCCGAAAGCCCGATGACCGGAAGGCCCGGGAACGCGCTCCGGACGTCGGCGATTTTCGTTTTGGCCGGAAGATCCGTTTTGTTGAGGACAAGGATGATTTTCTTTTTTCGGTACGATTCGACCAGCGCCCGGTCGGCGGCTTCGAGCCGCCGGGAACCGTCAAGAAGGAGAAGCAGCGCGTCGGCCTCGGCGGCGATTTTTTTCCCCCGCCGGATGCCCTCGCGCTCGACCGGCGAGCCCGGGCGTCCGAGGCCGGCCATATCGACGAGGGTGAACACGGCGTCCCTGATATGGACCGTCTCCCTCAGGTAATCCCGCGTCGTCCCCGGAAAAGGAGTGACGATGGCCCGCGGCTCCTCAAGCAGGCCGTTGAAGAGGGTCGATTTTCCGGCATTGGCCCGGCCAACGAGGGCGACGGTCACCCCGCGGCTGAGAGCCAAGCCTCGGGCGTAGCTTCGGAGGAGGGCGTCGACCGTTGATTTTATCCGATCGATTTTACTATTTATATATTTTAAGGAGGTTTTAGGCCGTTCCTCCGGGAACTCGATGTCCGCCTCGACCCCGGCGGCCAGGGCGATGATTTCGGCCCGCAGCGCGCCGATCCTTTTCGAAAGCTCTCCGGCCACGCCGCGAAAGGCCGCCTTGGCCCGCAGCAGCGAAGTAGAGCGGACGAGATCGTCCACCGCTTCCGCCTGGAGGAAATCCATCCGCCCCGAAAGACAGGCCCGGAGGGTGAACTCGCCGGGAAGGGCCGGGCGGGCTCCCCGCCGGACGGCCAGCCGGACGATCTCCTCGAGGATGACGGGGCTGCCGTGGAGATGGAGCTCGACGACGTCCTCGCCGGTATAAGAGCGGGGCGCCCGGAAATGAAGAAGGAATCCTTCGTCGAACGGCCGGCCGTCGCCCGGGTCGATGATCGCGCCGAGAACGGCCCGGCCGGATTCGAATTTACGGACCGGCTTCCATGGCCGGAAAAGGGATCGGGCGATCTTGAAGGCGGCCGGGCCGCTGAGCCGGACGATGCCGATCCCGCCCGAGCCCGGAGGAGTCGAAACGGCGACGATCGTCTCGGTCAGGGACAGGTCGTACACGGCGCGGCGCCGCCGCTCAGCGGGGGCGCTTGTTCTGCGGGTAGATCTTGACCCGCTTGAGGAACCCTTCGCCCAAGCTCTCGCTGGTGATTCCCGGAACCTGGTTGGCGGCAATGTGAACGATCCGCCGCTCGTAGGGATTCATGAGGTCGAGGATTTCATTCTGGCCGGAATCGGAAACCCGATGGGCCACGTCGAGGGCGTAATCGCGCAGCGATTTTTCCTTGCGCTTGCGGAAAAATTCGCAATCCACCTGGACTTTCTTGTCCGAAATCTTGTTGAGCAGGTGCTGGATCGCCAGCAGCAGCGCCCCGTCTTTCCAGAGGAGAATCTGCTTGTCCGCCCCTCCGAAAATGACGAAGGAGATCTCATCTTTGGTCTTGACCTCGTACGTCAGCTCAAGAGGGAAGACGGCCATCAGCCGGTCGAGGAAAGCGGTCAGGTCGCCGGACTTGCCCAGGGCCTTGACCTTGGCCCGGATGACGACTTCCTTGCCCAGGCCGAAGAGGCGCGTTTTTTCCGTGACGACCTCATATTCGAACTCGGTCCGGGGGAGCTTCAGCTTGTGCTCGGCGTGGAGGATCGCATCCTCAAGGTTTTTTCCCTTGAATTCCGGGATTTCCTCGACGGCTTCAGCCGCGTCACTTTTTTCCGGTTTTTCCAGGTTTTCCATTCTTCTCTTCCTTCTTCCTTTTCATCAGCCGGTTGATCAGGGCCTGCTGGCCGATCTGCAGGACGTTCGAGGTCAGCCAGTAGAGGACCAGGCCGCTTTGAAAGTTCAGGAAAAACAGGGTCATCACCACGGGCATGATGAGCATCATCCGGGCCTGGGTCGGATCGGCCGATGTCGGAGTCATCTTCTGGCTGATGAACTGGGTCGCGCCCATCAGGATGGGCGTGATGTACGTCGGATCGTGGACCGACAGGTCCTTGATCCAGAGCATCCAGGGGCTATGGCGCAGCTCGATGGCCACCGTCAGCATGCGGAAAAACCCCCAGAAGATGGGCAGCTGGATGAGCAGCGGCAGGCAGCCGCCGGCCGGATTGATGCCGTGCTCCTTGTAGAGCTTCATCATCTCTTCGTTCATCTGCCGGCGCTGCTCGATATCTGTCTTGGCTTTTTTGTACTTGGCCCGCATGGCCTTGATCTTCGGCTGCAGCTCGGACATTTTGGCCATGGACTTGCTGCTGCTGTAGGTCAGGGGGAAAAAGAGGATCTTGATGATGATCGTCAGGATGATGATGGCGAAACCCCAGTTGGGGACGGCCTTGTGGATCCATTGCAGGGAAACGAACAGGATCTCGGTGATGAAGCCGAACATCCCGTAGCGGACGACTTTGCGCGTATCGGAACCGAGGGCCTTGAGAACGTTGATTTCTTTGGGCCCGACGAAAACCGTCTTCGGGGCCGAGGCGGCCAGGTAAAAATAGGGCGCCTTGCCGTTCTCGAAACGGAGAAACGCGGCCGAGCCGGTCGCCGTCTCGGGGAGAAAGATCGTCGCAAAGTAATTGTCGTCGTAAGCCGACCAGGAAATGTAATTGAAGACGCTGGCTTCGGGTTTATATTTCCGCTCCTCGGCCCGAAGCACTTTTCCCCCGGCCAGGAAGGAGGATCCGGCGCCGATGCTGAAGCGCTGCTTGAGCTCGGCTTCAGACGGATTGCCGTATCCGGGGCCCCAGAGAATGCGGAAGTCCGCCGGCCGGCCGTCGCGCCGGACGGAGACAGCCGAATCAAAGTCGTATCGGCCGCCGTGGAAGGTGAAGCTTTTCTCAATTTCCAGGCCGCGGCCGTCGGCGTAGCGGAAGCGCAGCTCGCCTTTTTCTCCGTCCTTGAGGGTCAGGTTCCCTCCCGTGACCTGGTAGAAAGACGTGTTGGCCGGGCTCGTCCGCAGCCCGTCAAGAGAGACGCGGGTCGGGTCGACTTCCTCGGCCAGGGCCAGGGGATAGACGCCGGTTTCCGCGGCGACCGCCGGGACAAGCTCGAGGTCTTCCTTTTTCTCGTTTTGATGCTTGTGGAGTTTCCAGCTGATAAGGACGCCGCCCTTGTTGGTCCATTGGGCGGTATATAGCGGGGTGGCGACGGTGATCGTCTCGGCGTTTTCCGCCGCGACCGCGATCGGAGCAGCAGCCGCCGGGGCTTGTTCCGGCGCCGCGGCCTGGGTCGCGGATGTTCCGGCGGGCCCGGAATCCACGGGCGCCGGGCCGGAGGGCGGGATGGCCGTGTTTGGAGACGACACGGCAGGGGAGACGGCTCCCGTTTGGGGCGTCTCCTTGACCATCAAGGTCTGCCAGAGCACCAGGACGCCGATCGAAAGAACGATCGCCAGAATAATTCGTTTGATGTCCATATCCGTGATCCTCACTCTAGGGAACGGGGTCGAAACCTCCGGCATGGAACGGATGGCACCGGAGGAGGCGCTTGAGCCCGAGGAAAAGGCCGCGGGCGGCGCCGTATTTTTCAACCGCTTGGAACGTGTAATCCGAGCAGGTCGGATAATATCGGCAATGCGTCCCCAGGAGAGGAGACACGGCTTTTTTGTAGAGGCGGAGCGCGGCCAGGAGGAGGACCTTCATCGGACGCCCTTCTCCCGGGAAATCGAGGCGAGAAATTCCCCGTACTGGCCGCGGAGGACCGGCCAGGGCGCGTCGACGAAATCCGCGCGGACGATGATCAACATATCCATGGGCGTCTTGATCAAATCCTTGTTCCGGCGAAAAAGCTCCCTGGCCCGGCGGCGGGCCTTGTTCCTGCGGACGGCATTTCCGACTTTCCGGCTGGAAACCGCCGACATTCGGGGATACCCCAGAACGTTGGGCCAATAAACGATCGTGAAGTACCGACTCCGAAAGCTCCGGCCCTTTTGGTAAAGCGCCGCAAAATCCGATTTTTTTCGGATCCTCTCGCGAGGTCCGTAGGAATCGCTCATTCAGCCGCGAGGCGTTTGCGGCCCTTGGCCCGGCGTCTTTTAATGACTTTCCGGCCGCCGGCCGAACTCATCCGTACCAGAAATCCGTGAGCTTTTTTCCTCTTCCGATTATTGGGATTAAACGAGGGCTTCATGGTCATAACCTTCCGTCTGAATTAAGGCGCCTATCTTAAACAACCTTCCCTCGGATGTCAAGGCAATGAAGAAGTCCAGAGGATTAGTGATACTTGGATTGTCTCTGCTCCTTTAGCCAGTTTTGATAAAACTCATGGGGCGTCTGATATCCGAGGGAATGATGGGGACGGATGTAGTTATAGGTCTTGTTCCACGCCTCCAGTTGACGATTATGGCCTTCCAGCGGAATCTCGATATCTTCGACCTCATAGAACTCCTCTCGGTGCGTCCGATTCGATCTC
>Ga0172371_10006537_pt1 | contig 16940 bp, 15 predicted proteins | sample Lak12m_FD_114543 | JGI IMG/M metagenome (GOLD analysis project Ga0172371, IMG submission 114543) | Freshwater microbial communities from Kabuno Bay, South-Kivu, Congo - kab_022012_12m | ecosystem: Environmental > Aquatic > Freshwater > Lake | place: Democratic Republic of the Congo: South-Kivu...
AATTGCCGGGGCCGTAGCCGTTGACCATCGACGTTAGATCGCCCAGGTTTTTGGCCGGCAAGCCCCGCCGGGCCACTCCCTTGTTGGTCAGGTGCACGTAGGCCAAAGCGGCGTTCAGGTTGGGATCGGAACGCAAAATTATCCGTTTCATTTCGTTGCCTCCCTCGCGGACCATGGTGGCTTCCAGACCGACGCCAAAAACGCGCTGGACTTTTTCGGCAAAAGCGGCGAAGTGCCGGGGAGCATAATTCTTCAGCTTTTTGGTCGAACTGTTGGCCGCCCCCATATTCAGCTGGCCCAAACCGGAACAGCCCGTTTGGCTCATCGCCCCCGGATCAAATTTGGTCTCCTTGTTGAAAACGCACATCACCAAATCGGGCGGGATGTTGTAATCAATGCCAGTATTATCCTTTATTTCTTTTTGAACGTCCACAACCAATTGCCGGATGGCTTCGCGGTCTTTCAGGCTGAGGATGTTGTCGGTGCTGATGTGACCGCCGATTTTACTCAAACGGCTGGGATCGATGTTGGGTACCCGGTTCACGTTGATGGCGTCGGAAAAATTGTCAATCTCTCCGGCAGCCACGCCTTCCTGAGCCATCCACTCATCCAGAGCGGGAGTGTTGGAGATGGCGGTCAGAATGTAGTCCTGAATTGATTCAGTAAAATCTTGGGTTTTCACCCGGGCAGCGGCCGGCGCGAGGTCACCGGTGGTTTCATAATCAATTACCTCCTTGGCCAAGCGATTCAATTCTTTCTCGGCGGCGGCCAAGCGGGAGGCATCGGTGGTCTGGCCAGGATTTTTAACGGCGTAGGAAGCGAAAACCGCCGGGTTTCGGACCGTATCCGTCGCATCGTCCAGGGTAGTCGGCTTATTTTCTCCGACGACCGTTTTTGACATCAATCCGATCAGTTGGTTCCACTGGTCCTTGTCCATAACCCGGGAGTTTTTGGTGGCTTCTGCCACGGTTTGAGCGATATCCACCGCCATTTGCTTGGCCGCCGCCGGCGCGATGTCTTGCGGCAAGCTGAAAGTGATTGGATTGTCAAGGTTAAGCGAAAATTGTTCCTCCTTAGGATCTTTGGCGTGGTTGGAGGCCAGATTGACGGTGAAAGCGGTCTGCTCGTTGTCCGCCTGCAGCTCCTCGCCTTCAGCATAAACCACGCCATTGTGATTGGTTTTGAGCGATTTTTCCTGAGCAATCTGAGACGGCCAGATGTTGTTGAATTGGCTCAAATCAGAAACCGAATCGGCGACAAAGAAAGGAAAGTTGGTTCCGGAGGGTGAATCGGCCACCAGACCCGCCAGCGTTTCCCGGATATTCCTTTCCGTCTGCCGGGTGGCGGGCCCCCGCCGGCTGGATAGATTTACCGCTTGGGAGCCGGTTATTTCGCGTGTTTGCGGATCGACCTGCGGAGTTACCACATAAACAATTTTGCCTTCACTGTCAGCCTCACTGATAATTTTTACCAGTTGTTTGGCGGCGCCGGGAAGCGGCTGGCCCCCCAAGCCGTGCAGGAAAAAGTATCTATTGGCCGGCAGATTGCGGACGCCGGTGGCTGCCACGTCGCCAAGATTTATCGGGTTATCCCGGCCGCCCAATTCCCGCAGGGGAACCTCGTTCTTATATAACTCAGCCTGGCTGCTCATTTGGCTCGAGCCGCTCGCCTCAAAAACACACTCCATCCGCCACCAATCGCCTTTATAACCGGAGGTGGTGTAGATCAAATGCACTCCCAGCCAGGCCAGCAGGCAGATTGCAAAACCCGCCAGTGAATATTTCATGCCGTTTTTGGCCCACCGCAGTTTTTCCGGTTCTCCGGCCGCCCGGAGATAACGATAACCGCTCACCACCACAAAAAAAATCGCCACCAAAAAGGCGATTCCCAAAAGCCAATTGACAATGTTCCCCAACAGGTTCAGAAAGTGGCAGACGGAGCAGGACGAACCGGAGCAGGGGACCAGCGCGGCAGCCAAGCCCACCGTCCGCAATTTATTTTTTTGGTTTTTTGGCATTTTTCTTGACGATTATCAGCCCGCTGCCGTTTTTCTTCTGTTTGGCTTTTTCGCCATAATAGGAATAGCTCAAAGGCACTTTGTGCTCCCGGTCGTCCTTGAGAATCACATCACATTCCTTGCCTTCCTTTCCCATAATTTCGGTGGTTTCTTTTTGCACTCCTTCGAGGATTTCCCGCACTCTTTCGGGCGCGTGGATATCGTAGTAGGCCAAAGCCCCCTTATCGCTTTTGAGCTTGATGAGCACATGGCCTTTGCCAAACAATCGGTCCCACCAAGTCTGCTTCACAATCACTTCTTCCACCTCGTCCAAGTCAATTTCGGTGATGACGCGACGAAAAAATTTTTCTTGGGTGATGTCAACCAGGCGACATTGGGTGATGATATAAGTGGTGAGAAAGCGGTTCCAGAAATCAATCAGGATATAGGCCAGGGCCGCAGCCACCACCACAATAAGGCCGACCCGCCCCCAGTGACTCTCCCACCAGGCTCCCAAAAGCAAGTTCAAAACCAGCGCCAAAAGCGTTCCGCCCACGATTATCTTCAGCCAAATGGCCAGATAGCTGGACCAATGCGCCTTGGCAATCAACAGAGTTTTTTCGTCCTCGGGAATGGAAAATGCGAAAATACCCATATTTTTAGCTAATAGCTGCGGATTAACGGGATCAAAGTGAAAGCGACCATTGACAGAACGGCCAGCAGCGAGATGATTATCCAAACAATTTTGACTTTTTTGCGGTAAGACATATTAGTAAGATTAATCGCCTTAGGGTTTAAATTATTTAGGGCTTCGCTTCGCTCAATAAAGCCCTAAAAAATAAAAGAGCAACTTGTGTATAATAAATTTCTATTTTACTTACCGGTAAGTTCCTTTTTGGCTTTTTCGATTTCGATGAGCTGCTGCGGATTGGAGGTGATAATCTGGTCTTCGGTGTAGGAGGCGATCACTTTGACAGCGGCGTGCTTGAGCCCGGCAAAAAAGATGCCCTCGCCCACGTTGCTTTCGAGCAGCAGGAATTTCTCCTGTTCAGTGAGATAAAAAGTTTCCGCCACCACGTCGGCCGAGGCAGGAGACTGTTTGAGCAGCATCTGGATTGAAGAGTTGGTCACGATCGGCTTGCCGTAGCGGGAAGTGATGAAGTCGGTAACGTCCTGGGTGATGGTGGTCAGTCCAGTATAGTATTTTCGGCAGCGTTTGGCAATCTGGAACATAAAAGCACCGGCGTCTTCGTGCTGCATCATCACCCAGGCTTCGTCCACCACCAGCAGGCGCCGTTTGAGTTCGGAACGGATTTGATTCCAAATATATTGGAGCACCAGGTACATCGCCACCGGCCGCAGCACTTCTTCCATGTCGCGGGTGTTGAACACCACCAGTTGGGAATTGAGTTTCACATTGGTGGGTTTGTTCAAAAATCCGGAAAAGGTGCCGTGGGTGTATTTTTCCAAGCGGGTGGCCAGGTCCTCCGCTCCTTCCATATTGCAGAGCACGTCGTAGAGGTTGCCCATGGTCGGCGCTTCCGGCGCCTGGTTTTTCCACTCGGAGTCTTGGGTAATGTCTTTAATGGCGTAGGTTTCTTTGATGGCCCGGTCCAGAATGGAGTCCTCTTCAGGTGTGATGTTGCCGAGCATAATGTGCAGCAAGCCCAAAATATTGGCGATGTTGTTGCGCAGGGTCTCCGCCGGTTCGTCGTCTTCGCCCAAAGCCGGCAGGTCAAACGGGTTGATGTGGTTGGGCGAGGTCAGGGAAATCTCCACGAAAGTGCCGCCCACTGCGTCGCAGAGGTGCTTATACTCGTTTTCCGGGTCAATCACAATCACGTCGGTGCTGAGCATCATGGAACGCAGGATTTCCAGCTTGGCGAAATAGCTTTTCCCGCCTCCGGACTTGGCGAAGATCACCATATTGGCGTTTTCCATTTTGAAGCGGTCGAAAAGAATCAGGCTGTTGTTATGGCGGTTAATGCCGTAGAGGATGCCTTCGTTCGAACTCAAACTGGAAGAGACAAAGGGGAAAGTGGTCGAGAGCGGGGAAGAGTTGAGGTTGGTGTTGACGTCAATTTCGTCGTTGGCGAGCGGTAAGGTGGAGGAGAAGCCCTGCTCCATGCGAAAAACCGCCGGCTTGATGTAGACCAGTTTGGCTTCCAGAATGGCCTCCAGCGAGCTGCATAGGTCATCCAACTCTTTTTCGGTTTCGCCGTAAACCGTTATGTAGAGCCCGTATTTGAAGAACCTTTCCAGGCCTTGTTGGATCCGGTCACGCAGATCTTCGATGTCGTTGATGGAAGTTTCCAACATGGGATCGCGGATTTTACCGGCTTCTGATTCCAGATCAATCCGCGACTGCACCTGAGTGGCGGTCTTGCGCAAGGCTCGTAAAATTATACTGGTGTCAACCGGGTAAACAAACATCGAAACGTCAAAGGTTTTGTCCAGATTGATGATCGGGGCGAACCAGCCGGTTTGCAGGTAGCGGGGGTAGGCGATCACAAAATAAGTCCGCGCGAAGCGGTCACCGAGGCGCACGTGGGAGGATTGAACCTTAAAAGCGGCCGGCGAGATAATATCTTTCACGGTGGCCAGACCGGCGGTGTAGATTTTTTCCGCTTCCAGCACTTTGGAAATTTCTTCTTTGCGCTTTTGGGCAACTTTCTGTCTTTTCTCCGATTTTGGGAGGAATGATTCTAGGGGCATATTTTTACTTAAAACCCGCTCAGGGCCATTTTTTCCATTGGCACCAACTCCAATTTCTCAATCGGGCTGGGGTTGTAAAAAGAATAATAAAGTTCGATCAGCTCTTGGGTATTCAGGGTCACCATGCGAATCCCGGCGCCGTTGAGTCCGTATTGGATGTGTTCCACCCGCTGCCACAGTTGATCCTTATAAACCTGGAAGTTAGCCGATTTTTCTCTTGAAGCCACGCCGCTGCCGCCGGTGAAAAGTTCCTTGATCTTGTCCACCGGTCCACCCTTGGCGCTTTCGATGGGTGAAAATGGCACCACAATATAGAAAGTTTTGTTAACGATATCCACCATACTGACCAGCCCTTTGATGAAACGGATATACTCTTCCATTTGCAAGTGGAGCAGTTCGTTGGTCTGCTCTTTGGATTTCTGGATTAAGTCTTCCAGATAATGTTTCAGGTTCACCCGCCGTGAGCTCATTATGATCTGGATAGGGAAGTCCAGTGAGTTCAGAAAGCTCTGATAAAAGGAGATTATCGCGTCTTGCTCGTCGGTGGATTTCAAGTCGAAGTTAATGCTCGACGCCATCAGCACCGCGCGCAAGCCGCCGTTTTTGAGAATCACCGTTCCCTCGCGGATTTCCTGGATATCCAGAAACTGCTGCGTGGGGGGCAGCTTTTGAGGGCCTTTGACAAGTTTTGGATCATTTAGTTTTTCCATCCTCCGATATTTGTATTAGTATAGAGTAAAATTACAAAACTAAACAACAAGCCAACGATGCGGCTTTCACTTATTAATAAAAATACCCTAATATTTTAAAGCAAGAAAGTAATTTTAGGAAATGGACAAAATCAGGCAGCAAAAACTGGACTATTTCTTACTTGATTTGGACGGCAAAATAAAAGAAATTAAAGATTATGTGCTGTTGGACAAGGGGGCGGTCCTTTTGGACGCCATCGCGAAATTCGAAGAGGAAAATGCCGAATTTATGCAATATAATCCCGCCGGACTGGACGAGCTTAATAGAAGGAAGTGGATAATCCAATACCTTATCTTTCCCCTTATCGCAGACGATAAAGTGGAAGAGCTTCTGCAATATCACCTGTTGGAAGCTTTGACAGCCGGACTGGACCTTGAAGAGCAAATGCGCATGCGGGCCATCACCATTTCCGAGTTGCTCTGGCCGAAAATCAGCCAGCAGTATCTCAAAGCGCTGATGCAGAACACCCAACTGATCGGCAGCGACCCGATCGGAGTGGCCGGCGAGAAGTCCTCGTTTTTGCCCTATATTAAAAACTGGATCAGCCTCTACAACCGTCGTTTCGGCATTGACAAACACTCCGGCCTGGAACCTCACCAATTTGTTTTGGAAGACCAGAGCGCCCAAAAACTGAGTAAAAAACTCAAGGAGAACCTGCTCCAAGTGCTGCGTTTTTACGAAAGCCTGAAAGTCTATTCGTTGAGCGAGATAGAAGGAGAGTTACGCAAAATGCAATTAGGATTTGCCGCCCAGCAGGCGGCGGCCTATTCCGTAAGCAAGGACCAGGCGAAAAATCCCCATAAATATGCGGCTGGGCCTGAAATGCCCAAAAAGACTGCGACTCCGGCCATTAGAACTGCCACGGCCGACAAGAAAATAAAAATAATGACCGAAAAACCTTTACCCCCGCCAAAGTCCCCTCAGCCCACCAAAACGGTTCGCAAAACCAAACCAAAAGAAAAAGTTGAACTGGAGAACGCACCAATCAACCGGCTGTTGGAAAATTATCCTGCTCTCCAATCCCTCAAGCTCACCGCCAGCCCGATCTCCCTAAAAATTGCTCCGTTCAGTTTAAGCCCCACGTTGCCCAATTGGATCCAATATTACGCTAAGGAATGCGGAAAAGGGAAGCACACTCCCCAGGAGCGCGCCGGTTTTTTGGACACTCTGGACCAAACCCAAAATCTCAGTCCCGGGGATCGGCAAAAATTGGAAAAAGTGCTGCGCTCGGCGGACGAGCACACTCCCTTGCCGTTTGACAAAAAAACCAACGAACTGAGACTGGATTTAATGAAAGTCGGAGAAAAACTCAAGACCGCCCCGGCCAATGAGGAGAAGCCTGGGCCAACGCCGGCGCCGGCCTCCACCGTTCCCGCAGGTCCCCAGCCAGTCCTGAGAATGAACCGGGGAGGGATTACCCCCGCCAACATCGATCGCGACGAAGACTATATGGATCTTCAATTTATGCCGGCCGCCAAAGAAGATAATGGCTCGGCGCCAAAATAACCACCAAAATGAAGACAAAAACAAACTCAGAAAACATTTTCTTTCGCTATCTGGAGTCCATCCGGCATGAACTGCTCGCCTGGGCCCGTTTGTCCCTGGAAACCAAATTTGTGATCGCCCTGGTTCTTTTAATTATTTCTTTTCTTACTGGCAATTTTGCGCCGATTTTTAGCTCAGTGATGAATGTTTGGGGATTGATTATTTTTTTTGAAGGCCTGATTCAAAAAAATCTCAAATGGGAGAGATGGAACAACCGCGACATCCTGGTAACCTATTTGGCGGCGGGTATTATCGGCACCGTCCTTGCCTCATTTTTGCTCCTCTATTTCGACGTGATTTACTATCTCAAGCTTTCGCTTTTCGATTTCCTCACCCGATATATTTGGTTCCTCCTTCCTCTCTCCCGACTCTACCCCAAACAAACTCACAAAACATAGACTGGGAGCGAATAATATCCTGCTCTCTCAGATTTTGGTTTTTTCAAGAAAACAAACCCTGTTTTCGCGCCAGAATATCTTTTTCCAAAAGCCCCAATTGAGCTTCCAGGATTGCTGCCGATTGACATTTTAACCTCCATGGCCAACGCCTTCCCTCCCTCCAGGCTCAGGACAAAATCCACTTCGTTTCCGTTTTTGTCCCTCCAAAAGTTCAACTTATAATTTTCTTTAACCAGCTGACTGAAAACCGCGTTCTCCAAAACCTGCCCAGCGTCGGTTCTTTCACTGAAAGTCCTGAAGTCGTTCACAATAGCATTTCTCAACCCCGAATCAAAAAAGTAAATTTTGGGATTTTTCACGATTTCTTTCCGCTTATTCTTTGAATAAGGTTTCAGAAAACCGGCCACGAAAGTTTTTTCCAGGAAGCCTAAGTATCTTTTCAGGGTGGGGTAGGCCAGCTCCGAAAGTCTTCCCAGCTCCCCGTATTCAATCAGGTTTCCGGCTTGGAGCGCCAGCGCTTCAATCAGACGGTTAAGTTTGAAATCTTCAATCAACCCCAAAACGTCTTTCACTTCTCTCAGAAAAAAAGTGTTGTAAATATTCCTGAGCACTTCCTTTTTCTCCTCAACGCTGCGCGACAAAACCACCCGGGGGTACCCTCCGTAAATGGCAAACTCCTCAAAGTGATCCCGCAGTTTTCGGTCAATTTCCGGACCAACTTCAATTTTTCCAAAAGACAGAAACCGCTTGTTGCATTCGCCGTAAATTTTTTGCAGCCGCTTGTCCTTGAACCCCAGAAACTCTGAGAAATCAAGAGGATACAAATTAAAAATAAAAATTCTTCCTACCAAGTATTTCAAGGCGTTTACCGTTAGATCAATTGAAGAGGACCCGGAAATAAATATTTTCGTTTTTTGGGTATCGAAAATATATTTCAGTTTTTGGCCGCCGGTTTTGGAGTATTGGAATTCATCAATAAACAGATATTTATTACCCTCGACGTGGAGTTTAATAAATCCGTCGATATCTTCCTCAAACTGGTTCAGTGTCTTGATGTCTTCAAAACTGATGAACTCGGCCTTCTTTACTCCTTGGAAAATCTTTTTGAGCAGAGTGGTCTTCCCGCACTGCCTGGGACCAACCACTGCGATAATTTCGAGGGTTTTCAAATACTTTAGAATTACCTTTTCCAATTTGCGCTTGATGTAAGTATCCATGACTTTCTATGCTAAAATTTAACCACACTATAATTATAGCTGTACTAAAATTTAAGTCAAGTTTAATTTTAGCGTAATCGTCCGGAGCGCATCCCAAACAAAAAAGGCCCTGATGTCTCCACCAAAGCCTTTTGGTTCCTTATTACCCGTTTTCTTACGGGCTAATTTTCTTCAGGCACTCTGATACATCTGAATCGAGATCCCTCATATACCAAGGAGGGTAGATCCGGCCGCACTAGGTGGATAGCACTTTGTCATATCGGGTTTTTACTCTTGCAATCTGATATTCTTTCTCGATCCTGTCACGTGCAATTCTGAGAGTCACCATTGAGCCTTCGGGCCCTTGAATTCGATGATAGCTCTCTCTTACTTCCTTCTCGCAACTTGAAAAAAGAGAGGAGCCGTCCATAACGAGTACCCGGTCTCCGGCCTGCAACACCTTGGCCGCCGGAGAGTTCGGAATAATCCCTTCAATAAAAAGTCCATATCCCCCCTCGACCTGTCGTACTTTGCCACGAATTCCAACTACGTTGCGATCAAAATAGCCTTTTTGGTACAAAACCCTAAAAATGCAATCAGTCAAAACTACAACAGCAACAACGATCCAGATAGCATACCAAACCGTTTCATTCATGATCTTTCTCCCTTTTTTACTTATTGATTAATCATTCTCCAGGGTTTATATTTACGGATTTTCTCATTTTTCCGAGAACACGTCAGTATATTTATATATAAAGATTTGTCAAGCATTTTTACACTTTGTCAGTAAATATTTATCAAATATCCATTTTATAGGCTAATATTATCTATTTTTCATTTAATTTGTTGTCAATTTTATTGACATTTGTATTAAGATACGTAATATTATCGTTATGAATACACTTACCACTCTCAAACAAGCCGGGTTTTCGCCCAAAGAATCAAAAGTATATCTGGCCAGTCTGGAGCTCGGGCCAGCTTCGATTTCGCAGATTGCCAAAAGAGCTCGATTAAAAAGACCGACAGTTTATTTGGTGATGAATGATTTGATGAAGCGCGACCTGATTATAAAAATTCCCCAAGGTAAACGCCTTTTGTATCATGTCGAAAATCCCGAGAGAATTACGACAAATTTGCGGGAGCGCTTAGTTGAATTGGAAAAAGCCGTGCCGGGCTTGGTGGCGCTTTACCAAAACCCGCCCCAAAAAGCCAAGGTGCGATTTTACGAGGGCAGGGAAGAGATCAAAAAATTATTTTGGGAAGCGGCAACTTCCGGTAGCAAGAATTTTATCTGCTGTTTTTCGCACGAGAGTTATTCCCACCTGCTCACCAAAAAAGAGAATGAAGATCTATATAATTTTCTCGAAAAGAAAAAGGCAAAAATTGACGATATCATCGAAAACACGCCCGGGGGAAGGGAATATGCCCGGGAAAAAACCCGCCGCGATATTGGCCAAACAAAATTTTTACCCAAATCTTTTCCTCTAAAAACCGACTGCTTTCTTTGGGAAAATAAAGTTGCTCTTATCTCCTACCCCAGCCAGTCGGCGGTGCTAATCCAGGACCGGGACATCGCCGACACCCAGCGCAACCTGCTGAAATTCATGTGGCAACACCTCTAGCTTTATTTATACAGCTGACTGTGAGTACCGATAGCACGGAATAATATGTCACCATTTTTCAGCTCCTCATAAATAACCCGGTAATCTGCGGTAATATTAAAACTATTTAACCCAGCCAGTTTGCCGGCTAATTTATGGCATTTAAGTAACGGATGTTCTTTATCGCTAATAAAAATGTCCTCTCTGAAGCGGAACTTCTTAATAATATCGAGAGGGCACTTCTTTAGGGCTTTAATAAATTCTTTTGAGTAAATAACCCGCATTGATTATTTTTTGGCTTTATTCTTGTTCTTCAGCTTCTTCTCTTTCTCTTTAATGATTTTGTCAATAAAACCCAGAGCGCCTTCAGGGTTGTCAAAGTGATAGTAATCTCCCTTTTTATTCTCTTCTTCCGATTTTTTTAGCGACTTGATTAGATAATCCGAGGGTTCTTCGCTGATGGAAAAGTTGAGAGTCTTGGTGCGAATGAATTCTCTCACGCAGCCGTTTATCACGTCGCTTAAGCTTAGGCCCATTTTATTGGCGATCTTCTGGGCGTCGGTTTTAACTTTGGAATCGATTTTGAAATTCACTTGAACGCTGGCCATTGGTGAAAATTATTGATTATATATTATTTATATATTTTATATATACTTTTTATATACACGTCAAATTGATTGCGGTTGCTTAATTCGGATTATCCTGATAGACTTTAAGGGCAAAATTAATCTATCTTTATGGCGGAAAACAAGCAGTATAAGCTGGTTATTATCGGGGCGGGGCCGGGCGGCATGACCGCTTCGATTTATGCCTCGCGCTACAAGATTCCTCACTTGATTATCTCGAGCAACATCGGCGGGGCCGCGGCCGAAGCCCACCTGGTGGAGAACTGGCCGGGGGAAAAACAAATCAAAGGGTCCGATTTAATGAACAAATTTTGGGATCACGCGAAGAGTTATAATCCGGATTTTTGGCAGGAAGAAGCTAAGCGGATTGATAAGGCAGATACTGGATTTAAGGTGATGACTTCGAGTGGTAAAATTGCGGAAGCGCCGGTAGTTATTTTTTCGGGCGGTACCCAGTACCGTATGCTCAACATCCCAGGGGAAAAAGAAATGCTGGGTCGGGGTGTGAGCTACTGCGCCACCTGTGACGGCGGGTTCTTCAAGGATAAAACCGTGGCGGTGGTGGGCGGCGCTAATTCGGCGGTAATGGCCGCGGCCGAACTGGCCCAATTGGCCACTAAAGTTTATGTGATCCACCGCAGTGAACTCAAAGCCGAGCCGGTCTGGATCGACCGGCTGAAAGCCAATCCCAAAATTATTTTCGTTCCCGAAACCAACCTCACTAAAATAGTGGGGGAGGGCAAAGTGGAAAAAGTGGAATTGGACAAGCCCTTTGAAGGCAAAAATGAATTGGCTCTGGACGGAGTATTTGTTGAGATTGGGGTTTCTCCTTTGGTTGAATTAGTGAGAAACTTAAATTGCGAGCTGGCGGCCAACGGCGCGATCAAAATTGGCGAGAAGCGGGAGACTAATATTCCGGGAATCTTTGCGGCGGGAGATGCCACTTCCGGTTCGGGCGGCTTCCGTCAAATCATTACCGCCGCTTCCGAAGGGGCCATCGCGGCGCGCAGCGCCTTTGAGTACTTAAAGGAACACAACCTTGTTTAATAGGCGGGATGACTGCTTTTTGAAGCGAGGACTGTCGGGCCGCAGTCTCAAAAAGCAGTCATCCCGCCTTAACAAAATTTACACTTCATCTGATCTAAATAAATGAGCAATAATATCAGTAAGCAGGCGCTGGCGCTGCACAAAAAATCTAAAGGTAAAATTGAAGTTATGCCTAAGGTAAAATTGAATTTGCCCAAAGAGCTGGCTCTCGCCTACACGCCCGGCGTGGCGGCGGTAAGCAACGCCATTGCCAAGGATCCTAAAAAAGCTTTGGAGTATACCGCCAAAGGAAACTTGGTAGCGGTGGTCACCGACGGCTCGGCCGTGCTGGGTTTGGGCGACATTGGACCGGAAGCCGCCATCCCGGTGATGGAAGGGAAGTGCGCCATTTTCAAAAAGTTTGCCGGAATTGACGCTTTTCCGATTTGTCTAAAAACCAAGAAAACCTCAGAAATAATCGGTATAGTTAAAAATATTTCACCTATCTTTTCGGGAATAAATTTGGAAGATATTTCTTCGCCGCGGTGTTTTGAGGTGGAAACCAAGCTATCTCGAAAATTGAATATTCCGGTTTTTCACGACGACCAGCATGGTACCTCGATTGTGGTTTTGGCCGGCTTAATAAATTCTTTGAAGTTGGTGGAGAAACCTCTGTCCCAAGCGCGAGTGGTGATCAACGGGGCGGGAGCGGCGGGCACGGCCACCGCTCAGCTACTCCACCGGGCGGGAGTAAAAAATTTAATTGTCTTGGACAGCAAGGGAATTATCAGCCGAAAAAGAGACTATTTGTACCCCCATAAAAAAGAGTTGCTAAAAATCTTATTGGCCGAACCCTCAAAAGGAACCTTGAAGGAGGCGCTCAGAGGGGCGGATGTTTTCATCGGGCTTTCCCGTTGCTGCATTTTGGCCCCAATGCTGGTGAAATTAATGAACGCGAAACCGATCATCTTTGCTCTGGCCAATCCTGATCCGGAAATCCTGCCGGACGCCGCCAACAAGTGCGGCGCCGCCGTAGTGGCGACCGGCCGCAGTGATTTCCCCAATCAACTGAACAACGCTCTGGTGTTTCCGGGCTTCTTCCGGGGACTGTTGGATGGCAATATTCCGCGTGTCACGGTCAAGATGAAACTGGCCGTGGCTCACGCCTTGGCGGATTTGGTTAAGAAGCCAACTCGAAATAACATAATCCCTTCAATCTTCGATAAACGCGTGGTGCCGGCGGTGGCCCGGGCGGTGCTAAATTGTAAATAGCTCGATGTTCTCCCCAAAAATCATTCCTTATCTGCTCGTCGCGCTCGTCGCGATAACCTTTATTATTCGCTTATCCGGTCTCGAATTTTCACCGCCGGGATTTTTTTGCGACGAAACTTCGATTGGATATAACGCCTACAGCATTCTTCAAACAGGGAAGGATGAACACGGGATTCGCTTTCCGGTTTTTTTCAAAGCTTTTGGGGATTTCAAAAACCCGGTCTATGTCTATCTGGCCACCCTGCCGATAAAAATCTTCGACCTGAATGTGTTTTCGGTACGCCTCACCTCGGCGCTGCTCGGCATCGGTTCGATTCTTTTGTTTATCTATTTTTTACACTTACTCAAAAAAGACTGGGTCTTCGCCCTGGCCGGCGGCCTGGTGATGTCCGTTATGCCGTGGCACTTTCAGTTCAGCCGGATTGCTTTCGAGGCCATCTCCATGATCTTCTTCGTAACGTTGGATATGGTGCTCTTTGCCCTGTTTCTCAAAAAGAAAAGCTCTTTATATTATTTTCTATTCGGCCTTTCCATGTTAATTTCTTTCTTCACTTATTCCACTGGCCGCCTAGTGATACCCATGTCGGCTATATTAGTGGCCGTAATTTGGAGCGAAGAAATATTCGGAATAAATATCATTAATTTAATTAAGCGAGTCTTGGGAAAATATTTTTTGTATCGAGCGAAGCGAAGCCCTACAAAAAATATTTCCCAAGACGAGCAAAGCGCCATAAAAAAGAAGCTTTGGGGCGAGCGTCATAGGATGAATCTATTTATTTCGATATTAGTAATTGCGCTGCTTGGATTGATCCTGGCCTACGATCATATGATCGACCCAAGCGGCATCCTCACCCGCCCCCATGAAGTATTGATCATTGACGACAATCCGCCGATTTACACGGCAGCCGAACGTTTTTTTGACAATTATTTCGCTCACCTGAGCCCCGGGTTTCTTTTCCAGCACGGCGACCTGAATTACCGCCACTCCTCCGGGGTCAGCAGCATGCTGCTTACTTCTTTTTTCTTCCCCTTGTTGGTGGGCTTGGTTTATTTTATGAACCGCTTCCGAAAGTCCAAGCTGGCCGCTTTCTTGGTTTTTCAGTTCTTCCTTTTCCCGGTGGCCAGCAGCATCACCGTGATCAACGAGGGAGCGCAAGCCACCCGCACCATTCACATCGTACCGTTCCTGGCCCTGATCATCACCTACGGATTCTGGCTGATCTTCAAATTACTGGGCGAAAAATATAAATATCTGATTACGGTGTTCTTGGTTTTTACCCTATTCGAGACGGTAATGTTTTATAAATATTATTTTACGGTTTACCCGACCTCGGCCGGTGCGATTTACGATTTCAATGGCGGTATGCCGGAAGCAATGGAGTTTGCCTTTGCCCAAAAAGCACCCTACTATTATATTTCCACCAACGTCTGCAAGTACCGCATCGAGATCCCGTTTTTCATGAAATACCCGCCGGCCCAATTCCAGCAAAGTCTGGTTTTTCCCAACGCCCGCTGTCTTTGGCCAACAGGAATCACCAACCCCATCCCCGGCAGCATCGCAGTTTATAAAGCGGGGGACCCAATCCAGCATTTTCCTCACGAAAAATTACTAAAAACAATTACTTCCAGCAAAGAAACCGTGAGGCAGGAGCCCGGCACCCAGCGGGAGCTTTACGAGAACAAAGAAGAGGAGTTATACTACGTTTATCAATACTAGGAACACACAATCAGTAAATCGTAAATAGCTCAGCGCTAATTACTAATTACGAATTACCGTTAGCGCGGGAGTAGTTCAGTGGTAGAACGCCACCTTGCCAAGGTGGAGGTCGCGGGTTCAAGTCCCGTCTCCCGCTCACTAGCCAATTATCAAAACAAAAATGCCTCTAAGCTCTCAAAACGAAGAGTCCCCAATAATTTCCGAATTGCGCCAGGACATCGTCACTTCCGACTGGGTGGTAATTGCCAAAGCCCGGGCCCAGCGGCCGGATAATTTCAAAAACACCGAGGAACCAGCCGATCCGGTTTCCCCGGCCAAGTGCGTCTTTTGTAATCCAGAAAAAACCGGTCAGAAAAAGGACACTTTAATTTACTACCAAGACGACGGGGAATGGAGCCTGCGGGTTTTTCCCAATAAATTTCCGGCTTTTGAACGGCACAGTAATAATGTGCGACACTGGAACGAGGGGCCTTACTTCGGTATGGAAGGGGTGGGCTACCACGAAATCATTGTGATCAAGGAGCATGGTTTGGCGCTCGGCCAACTGACGGTGGAGGAGATTGCCGAGCTCATCGACGCTTTTCGCACCCGCTACCTAGAATTGATGAATAAAAAAAGTATCAATTACATTCAGATTATTCACAATCACGGCCGGCGGGCCGGAGCCTCCCAACCACATCCGCACTGCCAGCTGTTTGCCATTCCGGTGGTTTCACCGGGAGTTGAGTTGGAGCTTAAGGGCGCTGAAGAATTCCACCGCTCCCAGCGAAACTGCGTTTATTGCACGATGCTGGCCTGGGAGCTCAAGGAAAACAAGCGGCTGGTTTTTGAAAATAATTCTTTCGCGGTGTTCGCTCCTTACGCCGCCCGGGCCGCTTTTGAGCTTTGGGTGATGCCCAAGAAACACCAGCCCTATTTTGAGCGAACAGTGGGGAAAGAAGAGTGGGAGTTGGGCGAAGCCCTTCAACAAGCCATGAAAAAATTATATTTCGGCTTGAACAACCCTTCGGTCAACTTTTATCTGCACACTTCGCCCTGTGACGGCAAAGACTATGACCACTACCACTGGCACATCGAAATTTTGCCGCGCCTCAACATCTGGGCCGGTTTCGAGTTGGCCACCGGAGTGGAAGTGTGTGCCGCCATCCCCGAAGAGGCCGCTCAGTTCTTGAAGAACGTAAAAACCGAATAATTTTATATGCTTGAATTTCTTTCCTCAATTATTATTGATTTCATCACCGCGACCCATTATCTTGGGATTTTTATTTTGATGACTCTGGAGTCAGCCCTTATTCCGATTCCTTCCGAAGTTACCATGCCTTTTTCCGGCTATCTGGTTCAGCAGGGAGAATTGTCTTTCTGGGCGGTGGTAACAGTGGGAGCTCTGGCTAATTTAATCGGCTCCCTGGCGTCCTACGCCTTAGGTTACTATCTGGAAGAAAGCGTGGTTTTGAAGCTGGTGAAAAAATACGGTAAATTTCTGTTGCTTGGCGAGGAAGAGTATCTGCGCGCTCTGCGCTGGTTCCGCCGCTATGGCCAAGGGGTGACTTTTTTTAGTCGCCTTTTGCCCGCGGTTAGAACCTTTATCTCGCTTCCCGCCGGGCTGGCTGAAATGAATCTTGGAAAGTTTTCCCTCTACACTTTTGTGGGTTCTTTTTTGTGGTCGGCAGTGCTGGTCTGGGTTGGCTTCTCGCTGGGCGATAATTGGGATTTAATCAAGCCCTACTTCGACAAATTTCACATTATAATCGTGGTCGCGTTTATCATTTTTATCCTCTGGTACCTCAATCGCAAACTGGGTCTTGTTAAAAAATTGTTTATTCCCAAAAAATAAAGTCGCCGGGCCAAAATAAAAGGATGGGTAGGAGAAATATGGTCGTCACGCTTAAACGCATATTCTCTTTTTTCCATCCTTTTGGTCGCCTCCTCAACGGGAAGAGAGGAAGCAATCGGAAACCTTTTACCATCGCTCGAGCTCTAATTTAGCGGGAGCTCCCCGTCTGTAAAGACGGGGGTGTGAGCATTATCCAGTGTCTTCTGATATGATACAATGGATATTATGAAACTGTATAAACAAGCTCACACGGTATACAAAACC
>Ga0172371_10006539_pt1 | contig 16935 bp, 11 predicted proteins | sample Lak12m_FD_114543 | JGI IMG/M metagenome (GOLD analysis project Ga0172371, IMG submission 114543) | Freshwater microbial communities from Kabuno Bay, South-Kivu, Congo - kab_022012_12m | ecosystem: Environmental > Aquatic > Freshwater > Lake | place: Democratic Republic of the Congo: South-Kivu...
GGAAGATTGCGCACCCACCCGGCGACGCCCGCCGCGGCGGCGACGCGCTGCGTGTTCCCGCGGAACCAGACCCCCTGCACGCGGCCCGAGACGACGACATGAGCCTCGACGATCTCCGGCATCCTACTCCTTAGAAATTAAAGCCCCTCGGCTTTAAAAACAAGCCGTCCCTTCAGAGTGTTGAAAATGCGTGCGCCGGTGAATTTCCATCGTAATATTAGCGTGTTCTTCTATCACTCTCTCTAACTGTCTGCAATTCTAACCGGAAAGACCGTTCTAATCAAAATGCCGACTGACCTTTCGAGTTGGTATCGAAGACGTCGTGGGAGACCGACCCGTCGGTCGGCGGATCCTTGCCTGGTCCACCGTACCGCTTTTTCCCACTGTAATTATCCGCAAATTTTCCTTGCATCATGAAACCCGTTGACCGGACAATGAGCGCACATCCATAAGGAGGTTGGTTTGTGCCGAAGACGGAAAGACTCACAATCCGAATCGACCCAATCGTAAAAGACGCGCTCAGAAAATCTGCCGAGCGAGAACACCGCAGCATTGCGAACCTGCTTGAGCTGCTGATCCGGAGGCATTCCTCGCAACTAGGCATTCCAACCGCAATCCCCAAAGAGCAAGCGAAGAAGTGACCTGCGTGTTGTCGAATAACAATGAGAATCAGATCAGCCGTGCATGAGACAACCCGCGAACATGGCGAAATGATATGCCGTCCATCGACCTACAACGAGTTGCGGATGAGATCATGGCGAAAGTAGCTCTTCGAAGATCCAATGGAAAGAAAGAGGATGCGCACGCGCCGGCGTCGGACGGGCCCGTGCTGTCGAAACTCGCGATGAAAAGGAGGTTGTTCGCCTCCTTGCGGGAGCAGGGCTATACCGTGCATGGCCATACGATCACGGTCCCGGAGCAATCGTCGAAGGATGACCTGCGCGGGATCCAACAGCACGCCACCAAGAAGATATTGGAGAAGAACGAGAAGGCCGTACGACCTTATGAGAAACGGCTGATCCGGTACATCGCCAACGGCAACGAAGTTGTCCCGGAGAAGATCGACCCGGAGCTTATCCTTGTCCGACCCAGGTCTGAACATGAACGACTGTTCAGGTACGTCTCCCTGCATTGGAGCATTCCGATATCCTCCGGATACGGGAGAAGAATGCGGTTTCTCCTCATGGATAGGAGCAACGGCAAGCTAATCGGCATCTTCGCGCTCGGGGATCCCGTATTCGGCCTCAAAGGGCGAGACGAATGGATCGGGTGGAAGAGGGAAGATCGCCGGCAGAGGCTGTATCACGTGATGGATGCTTTCGTCCTGGGAGCCGTCCCCCCGTATTCCTTTCTCTTGGGGGGGAAGCTCGTCGCCTTGGCTACTTTGAGTAATGAAGTCCGGACGTATTTCCGGAAGCGTTACAAGGGGAATAAGCCCCTCATCAGCAAGAAGCGGAAGCCTCCTGTCCTCGCAATGGTCACGACTACGTCCGCGCTCGGAAGGTCGTCGATCTACAATCGGATCAAGGCCAACGGGACGACCTACTGGCACCGGATCGGGTTTACGCTGGGAAGCGGAGAATTCCACTTCTCCAACGGAATCTATAGGGACCTACGCGCGTTCGTCGTCCATCACTGCAAACCGACAATGCGTCATAAGAACTGGGGCAACGGTTTCCGTAACAAAAGGGAAATCGTCATTAAATGCCTTCAAGTCCTCGGTCTGCCCCGGGCGTTTCGAACCCATGGAATCCCCCGGGAGATATTCGCGGCCCCAATGGGAAAGAAAGCGGCAGAATACCTGCGCGGAGATTCCAAGCAGGTGCAGTTCTTCGACCGACCGCTATCGGCGCTCTTCGAAACCTTCCGTGAAAGATGGCTGCTGCCCCGTGCAGAAAGAAATCCCGACTGGAACGCGTTTCGGCGGGAGACGTACCTGATCTGGAATCGCGACACCGCTACGGCCGAGGCGAGGCAGGCGCCGCCGTGAACCTGGACTATTGGCAGGAGAAGATATACGAACACTTCAAGATCCTCCACGAAATTCGTGCGGGGACGCCAAATAAGAATCCTGTCTTTGCGCTTGAGCACGGGTTCAGTGCTCCCGACCTGGATCGGCTGAAGGCCGAAGTCCGCGCCCACGTCGCTTCTAACAATCCCGTCGAGCGCCACTGGCTCACGTGGGTTGTCTACGCCGCGGAGATCGGCTACAGCTACGACGGCCAGGAGTACTGGCAGACCTTCGAAGCGAGCACCCCCGGATGGGCCCGTTTCCGCGGCAGATATCGAAGTTGGATCAGGGCGTGTTTCCTGAGATTCCGGGACGAGTTTCGCGGCGCCGAGCCGTCTGGTCCCTGGGCGGAGTGGTTCAAGAACATAGCATGGCCTATCAGGCACGCCATCTTGCCGCACTATTTGCAGCATCAGTTGGCGAAGGCTCTTTTCAACATGCGTCTCTTCTTCCGCGAAGAACTATTCGAATCGCCCCTTGCGCTTGGGAACTTCATTGCGGCGCATTACAGAACGGGGACAAAGCTCTTCCAGGAACTCCTGGAAGATCCCCTCCTGGTAGGTCAGATTTCCACTGCGCTCCTTCTTCGTGGGCACAAGATTTCCGAGGATTTGTTGCTGAAAGAGACTCAAGACCGAATCGTCGGCGATCTCGGCAGAGAGCAGATTGAACGCGAGTGGCTCGAAAGTGCCCAGAGGCAAGCCGTAACGACCTACGAGGGCCTCCGCCGACGCGCAGCGGCAGGAATAACCGAAGGGGCTCCCCGCGGTAGAGGTCCAATCGCGTTCGAAGAGAGGCTGAGGATCGAGAACACGCCGCAGTTGTTCTTGTACCCGAAAGCCAACGGTAAAGAATGGGGGCTCAAGCTTGAACTGCAAGACTTAAGGTCCCTCGCTGCGATATTCCGTGAGTTCGAGCCGGTCCTCGCCGGGAACTACTGTACCGTCGCCGGAACCAGCGGTTACCCGCAACCTAGGGGTATGTTCCTCCGACCCGGTCCCCATGCTTTTGCCCTTGCTCGCTGGCCCTCCGACACCGAGGTACTCATCAAATTCGAGAACGCTCCCAAAAGCCTGAATGCGCTCCTGATGATGGACCAACTAATTCCTCCCGGGGACGTACATCTGTTCAAGATATCGTCCGAGAATATCGGATACCAAATTCATGGAAAACACGTCCGACCAGGGCGGAAATACGTCGTGATCAGCAAGCTGCCCATCCGTCACGGCGGCGAGAAGGTCTTCAAGCCGTTTCCTTTGCAGTGCGAAGGCATCAATGTTGCGTCCGTCGACGTTCCATCGGAGATTACCTCCCCTTTCGAACAGGCAATGAAAGACGTCGGCCTCAACTGCGCGAAGTCGCTGCGGGCATGGCCCGTCGGCCTGCCGGCGAAGGAATGGGACGAGGAAGGCTACGGCGTCTGGTTGACGGGCGACAATGTCCGAATCGCAGTCAAGGCGGACTACGAGCTGCGCGGTGTCGAAGTGGCGATTAACAGGGATTCCGTCTCCTTCCTCAGCACTCCAGCGTTAAGCGAAGCTCCAGTGCTGCTGGACCTTCGTTCCCTGCCTTCCGGGAAGAATCTTGTAGAGATCAAGGCAATCGCGAAGCAGCAACCGCACGAGGATCTCGTCGGCTACCTTTCCGCGATCGTCCGGGAACCCCAGGTCTGGGACGTCAGGACGGCGAACCAGGGAGCTCTGAGGGGATTTGTGGATCCCGAGACTCCTTCGTTGGAAGAGATATGGACGAACGACGTGAACATCGAAATCTACGGCCCCGCCGGGCGATCCGTCGGATGCAGGATCCGACTGCTGGACAGGGTTGGGACGTCCGTCGTCGGGGAGAAGAAGATCACCGATCTTACGCTACCCATTCACGGAGAGCGCTGGAGAAGCGAATTCACGGCAAAGGTAAAGAAGGACGCCTCCATGCAGGAGGCATACGATGTCGCGCAAGTAGGGGAGCTGTTCTTCGATGCAGAGGAAATGGGCTATTTCACGGTCTCGGGGGAAAGGAAGTCCACCCCCATCCGCTGGGCCGTTCATAGAAGCGGACGCAACAAGAAACTTCGCTACATCAACGAGACCGACGCCGAAGGAGTCAGCATCGCCCGATTCGAGTTCGCGACGCCGGACCTCTCAAAGACCATACAGACAGTCTCCCATGGGCAGACCGTGGAATGCGCCGACGGCGGGCTGTTAGCGATTGAGGGACGCGACGGACAAGCGGATTCCATTGTGATGTCGCCCTACGGCCGCAGAATGACGCCGGAGGAGATGAGGATCTGCCCAAACTTGAGCGGTAGCTACAAGGGGGAGGAGGGGGTACAGCGCCTGATCAAGCTGTACGACCTGTGGGAACGAAGCAGAGCTTCCGGGAACATCCTCTCCGACCTTTGGCGCAGACGGGTCCTGAAATGCATCGCGGGCGCGCTGTGTTCAATCCTCGGCGGCAGTCGATGGGAGAAGGCGGAACACGAGTACTTGGAGAAAGACGACGAAGCCAGTCTCGGCAAGCTGAAAATATGTATATCGGACAAGCCGGAAGAACGGATCATAGGCGCGGTGCTGGCGAAGGACGCCGAAAGACTCGCCAGTCTCCCCGTGAGGACACGGCAGACAGAACTCGGAAGGCTGATTGCGATGCATCTCCGCGTGCTCGAAAAGAAATGCGGCGTCGATCGCGTGGGCGAAGGGGGAACGATCACAAGGACGTCGCCTTCGCATTTGCTTCCGGAGTTCATTCTCCGGTTGGCGAGCGCCCCTAACACGCTATTGGGCTGGGACGCCAAGTTGTATTCGATTTTGATAACGCATCTTCAGGAGTTTCCCGTCATTGCCCGGGCCGGGCGTTTCATGGTTCTCGTCGTAGATCGTCAATGCGCCGCAGCGGCTGAGCGAAACGGGTCCTGTTATAGGGGATGGAAGTGGCGATAATGACGCATACGCTGTCTAGTGCCGCGCTCGCCCGGAACGTGATCGCCGAGCTCGGCTTGGACCCCGAGGCCGTCGAGATCACCTCCGTCGAGGCGGTTTCGGCCCTTGTTCGCCGAGCATCCGGCCTTTTGTGCCCGTGTCCGAGGAAGAAGATACTCAAGAGCGTACTGAGAAGCCTCGACGGCGTCGTGCCCGAACTGGCCGAGTTGCGCAACACCGTAGACGAAACCATCGACCTGCTCGTCGCACACGGAGATCTCCTGGAACACGCCGACGCGACGAGGGAGGCTGCCCGAAGCGAGGTCGTCCTCAATCGCGCCCCCTTATCGTTCGTAAAACGGGACAGCGGGGCTTGCGTCCTTCTCGGCGTCGCTCCCGACGACAGACCTGTACTGCCCGACTTTCTCCATGAGAAGATTCAGTACAACAACTTCAATCGCGTGGTCCCCGCCGATGCGGCGCCCGATGTCTCGGCACACCTAGCGGGACTCGGATTCATCCAACTCCCGTACAAGGCATGGTCGCGATGTCCCGCAGTCGTCGCTCCCGACAGGCACGTCTCCGCCATGGACCGCCACCTCGTTTCGCCGTTGGCCCACTCTACCTCCACGATCGAAGGGCTTCGAATTCTGGATCACTCAACCCCCGTCGACTACTACCCGGGACGCTGGGCTGAGCCGACAGATCAGACAGGGAGATTCATCGGACGACGACCACAGGCATACGGGGCGGACCTGTGGTGTTACGTCGAGATGGAGCGTGGCAACCCGCGGCGGTTTCTCGACTTGCCGCTGCCGGGAAGCCGTTGGCGTGGTTGTGATGAGGCATGGCGCCTTCAGGCGGGCATAGACGCGTGCAACGGTAAACCGCAGCGGTACAAGATCCGCGTTGGCGTCCGGGACTTCAAGATTCTCGATCTCCTCTCTCCGGTTCCGAGCTGGGCGCAACGCAGATGGGTAATCGTCGGGTTTCCCGTAGCCCGGCAGCAATGCTTGATATCGTTCCGGTTTCACGCGGCTGAAATCGGAGAGGAAATCAAATTCGCCGCGGAACACCTCTGGTTGTCAGAAAAGACGGATTCTTGAGGTTAGGGAGGAAGCACGGTGTCGTCGACATGGTCCATCCAGGAAACGGAGCAGCAACTTCATCGCAGTCTCAAGGAATACGTGGAGGCCGCGTACCATATCAGCAATCCCGGATTGGTGGAACGGCGAAGTCGACTGCTCGACAAACCGGGGGTCATAAGCCAGAAAGCCTACATCGAGAGCACCCCGAGATATAGGACCGGCGACTGCCTGCGGGATCTCGGCATCGACCCGGAGATCCTCGCACTCTTCGAATCCGTATCGAACGAGGACGGCGACCTGCCGAAGCTCGTCTACGACCCGCCCTATGAGCACCAGTCCCAAGCCATCAAAGAAGCCTTGGTGAACGGACGAAGCATGACGGTCATGACCGGTACGGGGTCCGGAAAAACGGAATGCTTCCTCTTTCCCATTCTTGGGAAACTGGCCGTCGAGGCGTGCCATAAGCCCGAACTCTTCAGGACGCATTCGGCCGTACGCGCGCTTGTCTTGTATCCCATGAACGCGCTGGTCAATGACCAACTCGGACGACTCCGCCTCCTTCTTGGGGACCCGCGGATCACCGACAAGTTCACCGCCTGGGCCGGGCGTCCCGCGCGTTTCGCCCGCTATACGGGCAGGACTCTTTATCCGGGCGTACGTGACGCAAAGAAGGATCAGCGGCGCCTCACACCGATCCGCCGGTTTTACGTCGAGCTTCTCGAAAAAGCCTCGGGGCCGCCGGGACAGGTTCGCGACGACGCGGAAAAGCTGATCGCCGAGCTGAAGAAACGAGGCAAATGGCCTGCCAAACCGGATCTGAAAGCGTGGTACGGCGGCGATGGTACGCGTTGGCAGAATAGGGAGGGAAAGTTCCAGAGGTGCGTGACTCTTCCTGGGGACCCGGAGCTGCTGACCCGCCAGGAGGCGCTGGAGAACCCGCCGGACATCTTGGTCACCAACTACTCCATGCTGGAATATATGCTGATGCGCCCCTTGGAGCGTCCGATCTTCGATCGGACCTCCGAGTGGCTTCGCTCCGACCCCGACTCGAAGTTCTTGCTCACCGTCGACGAGGGGCATCTTTATCGGGGGGCGGCCGGAGCGGAGGTGGCCTTGTTGCTTCGCAGACTCCGCAAAAGGCTCGACATTCCCCCCGAACGGATGCAGGTCATCTGCACCAGCGCCAGCTTCAAAGACCGGGAATATGCAAGGCGGTTCGGCGCCCAGCTAAGCGGCACCCCTGAGAAGAACTTCATCTGCATTTCGGGCGAACTGCAGTTGCGCGCCGACGCGGCGCCGGGAAGCGCACGGGATGCAGCGGAGCTCGCCAGAATCGACATGGGCGGATTCTATTCCCGCGTCGGCGACGACCGTCTCAAGGAAATTTCGTCCTTCCTTCGATACCGGGGCGTGGAAGAACCCGGGAGCCTATCGGAGACCCTGCACAGAGCGCTGGCGGATTATCCCCCCATGGGGGAGCTGATAAATATAACGATGAGATCCGCCCAGCCCGTCGACACGCTTTCCGGCAAGGTCTTTCCAGGCGTCGCGCCGGAACAGGGCAACTTGGCAGTCACGGCGTTGGCCGCCCTGGGAAGCCTCGCGAGACGCACCGCGAACGAGCCCGGACTGTTGCCGTGCCGGGTCCACTCCTTCCACCGCGGTCTCGCCGGGCTATGGATATGCATGGATCCGAACTGCACGGAACTCGACCCCGCAGACAGGGGCGGGATTGCCGGGAAGCTCTATGATCAGCCGGTCGAGACATGCAAGTGCGGAGCACGCGTGCTGGCGCTGTACACCTGCAAAAAGTGCGGAACAGCCTATGCGCGCGCGTACTCGGACAACATCGACGATCCTTCCTTCCTCTGGTCCGTCCCCGGAGAAGCTTTCAGGGCCTACGCCGGCCAGACGGCGCAACTCGCACCCATAGACCTCCTACTTGAAGAACCTTTGATGAAACACGCGACGCCGCGGAACTATGACCTGGTGACGGGCAGGCTGAATCCGAAATCGCCTGGGGAGCGTACAAGGCAGGTGTTCGTATTTGACATGACGTCTCCCGTGGAGGGCGGAGGTGAGCAGGGAGACGACGAGGATGAAGGCCCAGTTCCCGTCGAACGGACCGGGGAGTTCATACCGTGCGCCGTATGCGGGAGAAAGGACCGCAGAGGATCGTTGGTCCAGGATCATGAAACAAAAGGTGAACAGCCGTTCCAGGCGCTCATCGCCCGGCAGATATTGGTTCAGCCGCCCGGGCAGAAGAAGCCAACATCCCTTGCGCCTTTGCAAGGCCGGAAGGTGTTGATCTTCTCGGACAGCCGCCAAACTGCTGCCAAGCTTGCCCCGAAATTGCAGGATTTTTCGATGCGGGACGCTCTAAGACCATTGATTCTGTCGGGATACAGGAAGCTCCAATCATATCCGACGATTCGCCCCGAAGCTTCGTTGAACGACGTTTATCTATCGGCTCTGCTGGCAGCAAATAGGCCTGACCCCAACAGCGTCCGGTTGCGCCCGGAACTTCAACGCGCCGCCGCCGAAAGCTTTCAACCCGCGTTCGATCGGGTGGCCCAAGCCGTCCAAGACGGAATCCTCGATCCGGGCCGGGAAGTGGATCTTTACCGTCTTCTCCTGCGATTCCGCGCCGACGAACGATCGCCTCGGTCTCTGCTTCACGCCATGCTGGACGTCCTGGTCAGCCCGTATCTGGGAATCGAAGATCTTGGTCTGGCGACGATAATCGAAAAGGAGGAACACCGGCCCACGCTCTTGCGGCTCCGGGGGATCCCCGGCATCGCGGAAACCGACGAACAAAAGCTCGCGCTTGCTCGCCTGTGGATCAGGTGCTGGGGAAAAGACATTTGGCTCAATTCGATGCCGGGAGACATGTGGAACGTCAGAAACGGGGTAAGAGGAAGGGGAAATTCCGTTCCCAAAGCGATCAACAAGTACTTGGGCGATCGCGCGGCGAGAAACATCTTCAAGAAAGACTGGAGCCCGGTTTTGTTCCGGACCTTCACCGAACTGATGCCGGGGAACAAATACCGACTGAAGGGGGCGGAACTGTCTCTGCTGATCGGCGGCGAATGGGGATACTGCCAGTCGTGTCGAACAACGCAACGCCCTTTCCCAGGCGTGAACAGATGCGTCAATGCCGGATGCATGAGGGACACCGTCGTCGCTATTGACCCGGATTCCGACGAGGTCTTCCGAGCCCGAAAGGGGTATTACCGATACACGACCATGGAGGCCTTCAAGGAACCGCCGACGCCCCCGATGGCGCTCATCGCCCGAGAGCATACGGCCCAGCTCAATACCGCACAGGCCGAGGACATATTCTCCAAGGCCGAGCTGTACGAACTCCTGTTCCAGGATGTCAACATCGGGGACATCAACGACGAGGGAGAACAACCGGCGATCGACATTCTATCGTGCACGACAACGATGGAGGTGGGCATCGACATCGGCGCCCTCTCGGGGGTCGCATTGCGGAACATGCCTCCCGCCAGAGCGAACTACCAGCAGAGGTCCGGGCGCGCCGGACGGCGGGGGGAAGCGATAGCCACCGTGACGGGCTACGCGAGCGCGGGCAACAGCCATGACGAGCACTACTTCCTCAATCCCGAGCAGATGATTACGGGGGACGTCGCCGACCCCATCCTGGCGTTGGACAATTTCGAGATCACAAAACGACACGTCGCCGCCTACCTCCTGCAACGATACCATCGCGAGCGCTTGCCGGAGGTTCCCCCCAGAGAGCGCGGCAAGCAGCTCTTCGAGGTCCTCGACACGGTGGCGATGTTCAAGAAGGATTCGAGCCGCATCAATCGGAACGATTTTGTTCGATGGCTTGCGGAGAGCCCGAAGGCGATCCGGGAAGAGCTCGATTCTTGGATACCTGCGGAGCTGAACGCCTCCGATCGGAGGCGCTTGATAGATGAAGCCGCCGAAATAACACGGGAGGCCATCGACGATGCCATTGCATGGGATCCCGGGGGGGCCAGCGGCGCCGTGGGCAGCGATGGCATGGAGCGAGAACAGGAAAACCCCGAAGAAGGCGTCGAAGCGCCACCCGAACCGGGAGAGGACTCGACGAGGGGCGCCGCTCGCGCGGGCGACAATCTCCTCGAACGTCTTCTCTACAAGGGAAAGCTGCCGAGATACGCCTTCCCGACGGACGTGGCGACGTTCTACGTCTTCGACATCGCGAATTCGACATCCTTCAGGCCGATATACCGATACTCGCCGTCTCAAGGCCTCCCTGTCGCCCTGACCGAGTACGCGCCGGGACGGCAAATCACGATCGACAACAAAGAATGGGAATCGGGGGCGATCTACTCTCCGATGCGGGAAGACCGCGGCATCGCATGGAACCGTAAGCGCCTGTACTACGAATGCACGGAGTGCCAGTACGCCGAAACGAGAGAATACGACCGAGAACTGAGTCGCGATAAGACGGATTGCCCGGCGTGCGGCGGGCGGGGCACATTCGGCGAAGCGCGGGCGTGGTTTCGACCCCCGGGGTTCGCCCACCCGTCCGAGAAGCCAGAAGGAACGTTGCCCGACGACCAGCCGATCCTAAGCTACGCGACGCGTGCGAAGCTGACATTGAGGACGCCGTCCGACAACGAATGGGCTGCCCTCAACGACCAGATAAAGACCTACTCCGCTCGTGACTACCTGCTCGTAACGAACAGAGGGGCCAACAGGGAGGGATACAACTACTGTCTGAAGTGCGGGAAGATCCTCCCGGTCGCTTCGTCGGCCAACAGCGTGTCGGCTGTCCATCGAAAGCCGTATCCCGACGACCGCAATCCTGATTGCGAGGGCCGCCTTGCCGCCAACGGCATTGTGCTGGGAACCGACTTTATAACCGACATCCTACTCGTCTCCCTGAGGTTAAGGCCTCCCCTCAGGCTTCTGCCCGGATATTTGGGCACACACGTCGCGCTGCGAACCTTGTGCGAAGCCATCGTTAAGGCCGCTTGCGGCGAGCTGAGCCTTGAGCCCGACGAGCTCTCCGCGGAGTATCGTCCCGCTCTGACGGAAGCCGGCAAGCGCGGCGAGGAGGCGGAGATTTTCATTTACGATACGCTCCCCGGCGGTGCGGGGTTCGCGCGTCGCGTAGGCGAGAAAGGAATCGACGTATTCCGCAGTGCTCTTCGGATCCTTGAAGGATGCCGCAACTGCGACGCATCGTGCTACAGGTGCCTGAGAAACTTCCAGAACAAACGGGAACACGAGTTGCTGGACAGGCGCTCTGGGTCCAGGCTGCTTCGGTACCTGCTCGACGGAATACTGCCCCAGCCGGACATGTCTGGAGTGGATGAGATGCTGTATCAGGACCTTCTTCGGCAGAACATCGCAGGGATCCGATTCGGCAGGAACGAACGCATTGCAGTCGCCGGGATCGGTGACGTCCTAGCACCTATTCTCGCCGAACCAAACGGAGGAGGCCGATTTGTCGTCGCGAGCAACTCGTTCCTGACACCCGACACTGCACCGACGCCCGAGCTAGAGGACCTCAAGGAGTACTCCGGAAACGTAATCCTGAAGGACGATCTCCTGATCCGGAAGAACCTTCCGCAAGCGACTCTCGAAGTCATCAAAAAGCTGGGCGGAGCTGAGCCGACGTGATCAGGGACATCTCGGCCATAAGCATCGCAAGAGAACCGCAGGTTTGGGCACCGCCGCCTGAGAGGATGTCGTTCTCGAAGCTTCTCCAGATCGAGACGTGCCCCCGCCGTTGGTCGCTGATGTCTAGCGATTATCCGGACATCTGGGAGAAACGCGGATATCCGGACCCATTGACCAGACCGGCACTGGTGGGTCGCGTCATTCACCGGGCGGTCGAGATCATAACGAAGGAGCTTCATCGTAGAGGATGCACATCGGTCGACGACGTGAAGACCATATCCGCGATGCGAGATCTGGGAGGGTTCTCCCGCGTGATCGAAATCAGCGCAGAGGACGTCCTTTTCCGATATACGGACAATCCGCGAGCTTCCAGGAATATTGAGGCGGCGAGACGGATTCTCAACTACAAAAAAGGGGATATTCGGGAAGACGTCAGGATCATGTTGTCGAGGGCACTCGGAGGATGGCCGACGGCGCCTTCGGATTCATCTGAGGGACAAAGACGGAACGGAGCGCTGGGACCGGGGGTCCATCCCGAGGTCCGTTTGGCGAACGAAGAAATGAAGTGGAAAGGAATCGTCGATTTAATCCGGCTGTCGTCGGATGCGTGCGAGATCCGCGATATTAAATCAGGTACCCCGAAGGAAGAGCACACCGAGCAGGTGCAGATATACAGCCTTCTATGGTTACTGGATTCCGGCAAAAATCCTGGTGGACGTCCTGCCACCAAACTGACGATCTCTTACCTCGATGCGGACGTCGATGTTCCTCTGCTGCCTGATTCCGAGGTCGGCACCTTTAAGACCGAACTCGTGGCGCGGACGCGGAAAGCCAAGGAGGAAGCCGCAGGTTGTCCTCCGAAGGCTTGCCCCGGCGTCGACAACTGCTCTCACTGTACTGTCCGACATCTCTGTACGGCATACTGGGACAAAGCGACGACCGACGTTTTGGCGAAGGACCGGAAGACCTGGCCGTCGGCGGACGTCGAAGCCCGGATCATCGGCGCCCACGGTTCGAGAAGCTACGACGCCGCCTCAATCGCGTCAGCTTGTTTGCCGAGCGGAACGCCACTCATAGTAAGGGTCTCTGAAGACCCCGTCCGGTATACGGAAGGCGACCGCGTCCGGTTCCTCGATGTGTGCATACGGATGGACGAAGGCGATGAATACGACGGTCAGGTGATCGTCGTCGCATCAACCACGTCAGAGGCGTACCTCGTCAAGGATTCTTGACTTGGGGCAACGTTCTACAAGAGAAATCAATAAAAGACCAACGGGGACACGGCGGGATGAGCTTTCTCAAATTTGATCTCGGGCATATTGATCGGGGCACGGTTGTCGAGGTTACGCTGGCCGACAGCGCCGCGAACGTGCGCTTGTTGGACAATTCGAACTTCCAGAATTATAGAGCGGGACGTCGCCATACCTACTACGGCGGACTTATAACCCGTTCTCCCGCCCGGCTTATCGTCCCGCACAGCGGATATTGGTATGTGACCGTTGATATGCAAGGCCTTCGTGGCAGCACCAGGGCGTCGGTACGCACCATCCCCGCCGCGGCGCTTTCCCCGTTGCCCGAGTACAAACAACAGTCGCTTTCGCAGATAGTCAGGCACGGGAATCCAGAAACGCCCAGCGGGGTCGTGAAGGACCGCCCAACCGCGCCGCCGAGCTACGATGTCTTTATTTCGCATGCAACCGAAGACAAGGAAGAGATCGTCCGTCCACTCGCTAACGCCTTGGTCGCCGAGGGACTGCGTGTGTGGTATGACGAGTTTGAGCTTCGCATAGGCGACAGCCTGCGGAGAAAGATCGACGCGGGATTGGCGAAGAGCCGCTTTGGAGTCGTGGTGCTTTCACATGCCTTTTTCGCGAAGAATTGGCCGCAATATGAACTGGATGGTCTTGTTACACGTGAGATGACGGGCGAGCAGATTATTCTCCCCCTCTGGCACCGGATGACCAAGAGCGAGGTCATCGCGAAAAGCCCCTCTCTAGCAGATAAGGTGGCTCGCAACACGTCCGACTTGACGGTAGAGGAAATCGCGGCGGAAATCGCAAAGGTCATACGAAATCCATAATAGAGAGGAAAGACCTTTACAATGCTGGGGATACTGATCGCAAGTCACGCAGAGGGCGCCATAACACAACCCGATTGCCCTCTGAGTGATTCAGTCGAACATACACACCCGCAGTTCCTTAGGATCGAGTACCGATTCTCATGAGATCAGATGGCAAAGGACTTGAGGGGATCGTTTCGTTCGTCGAAAGAACCCTGCTGCCGAAGGGATTCGACGTCAGGACGAACAAACGAATCTACAACGACGATGGAGCCCAGATCGCGGAATTCGACATCGAGATCCGCGGGAAGGTTGGATCGACTGAGATTGCCTGGCTCATCGAGTGCAGGGACCGTCCTGGCCAAGGTTCCGCTCCCGGGTCATGGATCGAACAACTTGTCGGACGCCGGACCCGTTTCGGTTTCAACAAGGTTACCGCCGTGTCGACGACGGGATTCGCGGCCGGAGCGGCCGAATTCGCGCAGAGGGAAGGAATCGAACTTCGCGAAGTCAAGAGCGTCGCCGTCGAGGAGTTCGCCGGCTGGCTCGCCATCGGCGAGTTCCGCTCCTTCACACGGATGATCAAGCTGGACTACGCCCGGCTCCTCATAGACGAAAAGGAAGACGAAGATAAAAGAACGGCGCTTACGAAGTTGATTACCGAGTCGTCCGGCGACACGAAGTTTCTTCGGTCCTCGATAAACGGCGAGTTGGCATCAAACGTAATGGTGTTCCACGGGACGGTACTCCGACTGGGGAACCTGTTCGACGACCTGGAGCCCAATGGGCCCAGAAAGCCAGTCGCGATCAATGCCTGCTTTTCGGATGAGGATCATTACATCGTCGATACGTCCTCCGGACCGGTCGATATCAAGGGGATCGTGTTTCGAGGCGAGATATACATCTGCGAGAAGATCATTCCGCTCGTCAATACAGCCGAATATCGTTCAACCGAAACGGGCGAACCGATATCTCAAGTCGCGATCTTCGAACCACAGAAGATACACGGTGTCGACATGGCACTTGAATTCCACCACATGGCCGACACCGGAGAAACCCACGTTATTCTTCGGAAGACGTCGAGCAATCTTAAGGGAGATCCGCAATAGATCGCACCGTCATTGTTCACGGGTCTTCTCGGGATCTTCGTACATACCCCTGAATTGGAAATACCCACGGGCCCCCAATTCATGGATGACATTCATCGCATTGCTCGTTGTCCTCGCATCCTGCAATCCCACACGTAATACCTTCTCGGCAGACCCTCCCCAACTGTCCACACCCCAACCACGCTTGTCCCCGCGCACAAGCTTCCCAAGAATATCCACGGCGCGGACGGGGTCGTCGGGCGCCATCTCCGCCAACCGTTCCATGACGAAATGATCCGCGTCGACATAGCCCGCCAGATCGAGAACGCGTTGCAGGTTTGCCATGCACCACTCGTTCGGGAACCTCCCCGAGGAAAACCACCACCCGAACGACTGAAGAGTCGAGACGGGGAACGAATCCTGGAGGATCAAGACCAGGGCAAACGGCAAGAACTGACCATCAGGGGTGGGTCAATTTTCGACGCCGATGGTGGGTCAAAATTGGATGCCGATTGACAGTGTTCGCTGTTGATCGGATAGCGGGAGAAGATGATGTAAATCCGGTTCCGGCAGGAGACGATTCATTTCAATCCCTTCAGACCCGCATTTTGTTCCTCTTACGCCGTTCCGGATCGCATACTTTCCATCTCTATTCGCTTTCGCTTTTCCGCCGCATGGACTGGGCGATTCCGTAACCTCCGAATCCGGCGCCTCCGAGGCCCACGAAGAACTCGATGAGATGCATGGCTACGGTGTCTCGACCGGCATAGAAAAGACCGCCGGCAATCACGATCACCAGCCCGCCGGGGATCCCTGGCTGTCGTCAGATCTTACATCAGGATGACATCCGGGCTCCGGCTGGCGGCTTCCGGGGCGAATCGACGATCTTCCGCGCCATCAGTCCCTTCAGGATCATCGTTTTGTCAGGCCACTGGCGTTCGTCGATCGGCAGGTGGACCCGCCCCGGCTTCTCGCGGATATGCTCCCTTAGGTACTCGAATCCCCCGCCCATCCCCTTGCGATCCAGCTCGTTGTATTTCCCCACGTTGATCCTCATGACGTACGCGGTGTCGAGGTAGATGAGTCCGCTGTCGAACGCCTTATGGAAGTTCGGAGACAGAGCGATGCCGTTTGTCACGTCGTCCGTCGCTCCCAAATACCTGAAGGGGAAGATATGCGCGGCCTGCGCGAGCCCGAGCTGGATGCGCGAGACAGCGCACCGCCGATCGTAGGCGTTGTAAACAGCGACGGTGAATTTCCGGTCCCGGATCTTCTTCGCGATATCCCGGACGACGTACTGGTCCTCGTCCGGGAGTTTATTGATCTCCTCGAAGGGGTTCGAGTAAAACCTCGGACTCGTGAGCAGCGCGAGGACTTGCGGCCTGTCGGCGGTCACGTGGATGCTGACGGCGTTGACCGCGTAGTAGAGCAGCAGGTCGGACCGGACGGCGACGACCGCCTCGTCCCGGTCGTAGGCGGTCTGCCGTTCCGCGAAAGCCATCCCATGCTGGACCGCGAGGTGAAGGACCGAGGCGTCGACGGTCACCGCAAGGATGTTCTTATCGAACGCGCGAACGCCGTTGAAGCCCACGAAGACGCCGAGATCTCCGGCATGGCCGAGGATGAGCGGCATGCCCTGGTTGAGCTTTCCGCTGTCCGGCGGTGCGACCGCGCCGGCCTCCATGCGGTACCGGCGCCCGTGGGACGCCGGATCGCGGATCATCGGCCACGCGACCATCCGGAAGTCGTGGCTGTCGCCCGCCCCCTCGACGAGGATACGAACGGGTTCGGCGGTGGGACGAGGAGGAACGAACGCCGAACTTCGACACCTTGATGGGCCAACCCGTTGATTTCATTGGATCCGGACATCAATAATCCCGATTTTATACGCTACACGATTCCGGAAGTACCCCGGACAACGGGGGGACGCCCAACCGCTTGAGCAGATCCTTCTGCTCCGCCGTGACGACCGTCGTCACCCGGGAACTTCTCCCCGGAGAGGTCACCATCACCGCCTTGATCCGCCGCAACACATCCACAGCCTTTTGTGCCGACACCGATCGGAGAGATTTCCTCATCCACCGTTCGATCTGCAGCGCCAGAACGCAGAGAAACACATGCGCCCGGATCC
>Ga0172371_10006544_pt1 | contig 16924 bp, 14 predicted proteins | sample Lak12m_FD_114543 | JGI IMG/M metagenome (GOLD analysis project Ga0172371, IMG submission 114543) | Freshwater microbial communities from Kabuno Bay, South-Kivu, Congo - kab_022012_12m | ecosystem: Environmental > Aquatic > Freshwater > Lake | place: Democratic Republic of the Congo: South-Kivu...
CACGCACCACGCACCACGCACCACGAATATCTTTGACGTTCAACTGCAACGACCGCCGGCCGTTGAACTCGTTGATCTCCACCGCGTAAGCCAGGTCGATCCGAGGAGGCAGCTCGCCATACCATTCGCCCATGCGAAAAGCGATGGCATCGAACACAACTTTGCTGCGCGGATCACGCACGGTCAGCTTCAAATGCCGGCCATCGGCGCCCACCAGCCGCGCGGAAACCACCTCCAGGCCAAAACTGGCGAAAGCCGGTTGTGGATTGGCGTAACCACACGGCTCTAACTGGCGCAACTGTTCCACCAGCGCCCAATCGAGATCGCCCAACGACACCGTAGCATCCACCGTCAGCGACGGCAGCAAATCCCGCCCCGCCAGCTCCCTGGCAGCGATGGCCTCTAACCGCTGGCGCAACGGCTCCAGGTTCTCGTTCTTCACCGCAAAACCGGCCGCAGCCGCGTGCCCGCCGTGCCGCACCAGTAGCTCGCGACAATCGTCCAGCGCCTTCGTGATGTTGAATTCCGGGATGCTGCGGGCAGAGCCGTGCGTCTCCTCGTCGCCTACCGTTGCCACCAGCGTCGGGCGATAGAGGTCTTCCATCAGCCGGCCGGCAACCAGGCCGACGATGCCTGACGGGAAATCCGGGTGCGAGATCAGGTAAAGATACCGGTCGGATGGGTCGGCCGCGATCTGTTCCCGCGCCAGCTCGAACTTCTCCAGGGTAAGGTTCTGGCGGACACGGTTAAGCTCACCGAGTTCCTCCGCCAGCGGCTTGGCGGCCAGCGGATCGCCGGCCGTCAGCAGCGCGTAGGCCTGATTGGCGTGAGCCAGCCGCCCGGCCGCGTTGATACGTGGCCCCAGCACGAAACCGATCGCGGTCGCGTCCACCTTTCCCGGCGCAAGCCTGGCTTCGGCCAGCATCGCCTGGACGCCAGGACGTCGCGGCTTGTTGAGCTCGGCCAGGCCGCGCTGCACCAACGCCCGGTTCTCGCCCAGGAGCGGCGCCAGATCGGCCACCGTGCCCAGCGCCACCAGGTCCAGCAGATCGCGCTCAGCCAGGGTGGGCACCTCCGACAGGATCGGTTCCCGCTGCTCCGCCAACAGCAACGCCTGGGCCAGCTTGAACGCCAGACCCACCCCGGCGAAATCTCTAAAAGGATAGCGGTCGGCTTGCTGTTTCGGGTTGATTACGGCCAGGGCGGGCGGCAGGATGTCCTGGTCATCCTGGTCACGCTGGATGGAATGGTGATCGGTGACGATCACGTCCATGCCCAGCGACTGTCCGTGCGTCACCTCGTGCGGCGAACGAATACCGCAATCCACCGTGATCACCAGCCGGGCGCCGCCCGCCGCGATCCTGTCCAGCGCGTCGAAATGCAATCCGTAGCCTTCGTCAACACGGTGCGGAATGTAAGGGCTGACCTGCGCGCCCAGCGCGATGAGCGTCTGGACGAGCAATGCCGTAGACGTCACACCATCGGCGTCGAAATCACCGTACACGACGATCGGCTCCCCCGCCCGGATGGCCGTCCGAATGCGGCTGACTGCTGCAGGGATCCCGGCCATGCGGAAAGGATCATCGAAACGCGTGCGCCCATGCAGAAAGGCGTCAGCTTCCTCCGGATCGGTCACGCCGCGATTGAACAGGATTTGCACCAGCAGCGGATGGAGATACGAGAGACGTTCCTTTTGGCGTACAGATACCGAAGGTGCGATATCCCAGCGTTTGGCGGATGGTGGCATGAGTCCTCAGCAGATGGCAGATAGCCGATAGCAAATGGCAGACACTCAGATGGTGAACGATTCGTCGTTGCAGGGCATTATAGTCACGCGCGCGGAAAACCGCAATGATGGCAGGATGGGCTTTCCCCGACCACGGAGCATGTGTTAGAATACGACCATAGACCATTGACTATCGTTTACCGTCGTCCGCAGGAGATCGCCATGACCCGTGTCGTTTTTATGGGCACACCCGAGTTCGCGGTGCCGTCGCTGCTCGCTCTATATAAGGAAGGCTACGAGGTTGTGGGCGTGCTGACGAAGGAAGATCGGCCGGCCGGCCGCGGCCAGAAGATCGAAGAGTCGCCGGTAAAGCTGGCCGCACGCGCTCACGGCCTGACCATCCAGCAGCCGCACTCGCTACGTCCACCAGCGGCAAGGGCGGAGCTTGCGGCACTGGCACCGGATGTGATCGTCGTCGCCGCGTACGGGCTGATCCTGCCACAAGATGTAATTGGTCTGCCCCGCTTCGGGTGCGTGAACGTGCACGGCTCGGTGCTGCCGCGCTGGCGCGGCGCGGCGCCTATCGCTGCAGCCATTCTCGCAGGCGACACTGAGGCCGGCGTCAGCATCATGGTAATGGATGCCGGGGTGGACACCGGCCCGGTGCTGAGCGCAACCTATCTGCCCATCGCGGCCGATGACACCACCGGCACGCTGACAGCCAGGCTGGCCGACCTGGGTGCCGATCTCCTGCTGCGCACGCTGCCGCGGTGGTTGAGCGGCAAGCTCACCCCCCAGCCTCAATCCGTCGAGGGCGCGACGTATGCCGCACGCATCACGAAGGAGGATGGCGAGATCAACTGGGCTGAGCCGGTCGGATTGATCGAGCGCCGGGTTCGCGCTTACCAGCCGTGGCCGTCAGTCTACACGACGTGGAACGGACATCTGCTGAAGGTGTTGCGGGCGCGAGCGGAGGAGGGATCAGGGATCAGGAACCAGGAACCAGGAACCATCTTTGCGGGGAAAACAGCGAGCGCCGGCGTGGCAACCGGGTCCGGCGTGCTATGGCTGGAAGAGGTGCAACTTGCCGGCAAACGCGCGACGCCCATCGGCGCGTTCCTGCAGGGCGCGCGAGGGTTTGTGGGAAGCAGGCTGCCGTCGTGAGATGGGATGGCAGGTTGCCGCCACCCTCTCCGCCGATTTGCCAGATTGTCGGGATCTGAGTATACTTGACCTCAGTTTCGGGGCGTAGCGCAGCCAGGTAGCGCACTTGAATGGGGTTCAAGTGGTCGGAGGTTCAAATCCTCTCGCCCCGACCAGTAGATCACCTGGAAGGGGTGGGATGTGTCCCACCCCTCCATTTTTTGCGGAGTTTTGGCAGTGTTGCCCGATTTCGGTGGCGCATTCCAGTGCGCTCGCCGGGACGGCCGGAATTGCTTTCGGTGTACGGACGGTTTCCACCGTGGAGCCGCGTGAGGACGCGTCATGAGCGAGGGTGCTTTGGGATCACTGACTGGGCTGTTGAGGGATATTGCCCGGGGTATGCCGATTACGGCCGATTTGAGCCGTTCGGATTTGCTTCTGGTCCGCCCTATGAACGCCGAGCAGGTTGTGGTGATCGCACAAGCTCAACCGCATTCCATCTCACCGCTGTATACCGAGAGCCTGGTCAATCGCATTTTGACAGCCAGGGACGCGCCGGTGATCCTGGACGCCTGGCGTCGAAGGCGGCGTCTGCGCGTCCACCGGGAATTTCCCGGCGCCGCGCCGGTGATGCAAGATGTCCGGCCAATCCGTGACAAGACCGGTGAGGTCATCTGCCTGCTGAGCATTGAGACCAGCTTGATCCAGCTTGAACGGCATCGCCAACGACACCGGTCTTTCCGCCGCGCCATCGAGTGGCTGAAGGCGATGTGCGCACGGGGCGAGTTGGCGGCCAGCGCTGAGCTGACGCCGTTCGGCGAGGCGGACGGTGTCCTGTTGGTGGACTTCCAACGGCGTATCACTTACGTCAGCGGGATTGCCAACAATTTGTATCGCCGCCTGGGCTACATGGAAGATCTACGCGGCCGGCGGCTCTCCTACCTGGGCACCTGCGATAGGGAGATGGCCCTCGCGGCCATAGAAAAACGAGCCCCGCTGGAGCAGGTGTCCGATCAAGGGTCGCAGCTATACGTCCGCAAGGTACTGCCGGTCTGGCCACCTTCGACGCTCCAGAGCCGTTTGGGCGGTTGGCTCTTCCGCCGGCCCCGGCCGGGTGTGGTCGGCGGGGTATTAATCATGGTGCACGATGCCACGGAAGAGCGCCGGAAGCGTGAAGAGCTTCAGGTCAAGACCACCATGATCCAGGAAGTGCATCACCGGGTCAAGAACAACCTGCAAACCATCGCGGCGGTCCTGCGCATGCAAACCCGGCGGGCGAAGGATCCGGGAACACAGCAGGCGCTCAAGGAAGCGATCAACCGGATCTTGAGCGTGGCGGTGATCCACGAGTTCTTGTCGCTGGACGAAAATCAGTCCATTAACGTGCGGGATGTGTGCCAGCGGATCGTCGGCCAGACCCGTGAGGTGCTGGTGCCGGGTCAGCAGATTAGTTTCTCGGTTGACGGGCCGGCGATCTACTTGCCGAGCCAACAAGCCACAGCGTGTGCTCTGATCATCAACGAGCTGATGCAGAACGCGTTGGAGCACGGCTTCGAGAACAAGAAACGAGGCGAGGTCAGGCTCACGCTGACGGATAACGGCGACGAGGTGGGCATAGAGATCTGGGACGATGGCAACCCCCTTCCGGGCGATTTTAGCCTGGACATTCCAAGCAGCCTGGGATTACAGATTGTCCGCAGCCTGGTACAAAGCGACCTGCACGGCCAGGTCACACTGGAGAATCGGGAGCAAGGCGTGACCGCAGTCGTGACTTTCCCGAAAGCGGTTATTGCGGGAAAGAGCACGGCGGGTAGCCAGTGAAAAATCATCCGAAGCGTATGGTCAAGTCAAGCACTGTGGAGGCAAGCCATGGAACGAACCCGCGTTATCATCGCTGACGACGAATCTCTGATCCGCATGGATCTGCGCGAGATGCTCACCAACCTGGGCTACCTCGTGGTCGGTGAGGTGGCCGACGGCCGGAGTGCCGTGAATCAGGCGCGGGAACTGCGGCCGGATGTGGTGGTCATGGACATTAAGATGCCAGACATGGACGGCATCGAGGCGGCCAAGGTGCTTACCGAAGAACGGATCGCGCCCGTGGTTCTTTTGAGCGCCTACAGCCAGCGCGATCTGGTTGAACGCGCGCGCGAAGCTGGCGTGGTCGCCTATCTGGTGAAGCCTTACCGCGAGGAAGAGCTGACGCCAGCGATCGAGGTGGCGTTGGCACGCTTCACCGAGTTTAAGGACCTTCAGAAGCAGGTGGCCGACCTGCAACTGGCGCTGGAGACCCGCAAGCTGGTCGATCGCGCCAAGGGTATCCTGATGGACAAGCAAGGTCTGACCGAGGCCGAAGCCTTCCGCAAAATCCAAAAGATGAGCATGGACAACCGGAAGGCGATGAAAGATGTGGCCGAGGCCATTATCCTGGCGCATCAGGTGGGGCAGGGATAAGACGCGGTGAAACTGTCCGTTCTGATCCCCTGCTACAACGAGCGCGAGACTATTCGCGAGATCGTGAGTCGCGTGTGCGCTGTGGAGGTGCGGCTGCGCGTGCGCGATGGACGGTTCGGGCAACCCATCGCGCCGGACGGCACCGTCGAGCTGGTCGTCGAGAAAGAGATCATCATCGTGGACGACGGCTCGAAAGACGGAACGCGGGACATCTTGCCGGAGCTGGCACAACTGCCGGGTGTTGTTGTCCACTACCATGCCCAAAACCAGGGCAAAGGCGCGGCCGTGCGCAGCGCCATAGAACATGCCACGGGCGACATCATGTTGGTTCAAGATGCCGACCTGGAATATGATCCACGCGACTATCCGGGCCTGATCCAGCCGATCGTTGAAGGGCGCGCGAAGGTCGTCTATGGCAGCCGCTTCCTGGGCGGCCCGCGCAAGGCGATGTTTTTCACCCACATGATGGGCAACAAGCTGCTGACGCTGTTCACCAACATCCTGTTCGACACGATCCTGAGCGACATGGAGACGTGCTATAAGGTCTTCACGCGCGAAGTGGCCGAGAAACTCCGCCTCAAGTCTCCCGGCTGGGGCTTCGATCCTGAGATCACGGCCAAGATCCTGAAGCGTGGCTACCGCATCTACGAGGTACCGATCTCGTATACCGGTCGCGAATACAACGAAGGCAAAAAGATCAGTTGGCGTGACGGCCTGACAGTCATGTGGACGCTGCTGAAGTTCAGACTGGTGGAGTGATCTTGCGAGTCCATGTGGGAGCGTGGGGGTATGAGGGTGCGGGAGGACGAGCACACTCCAGAACTCCCATACTCCCACATTCACTTTCCGGGATATGTCTCTCTATCGGCGCGGTGGCGCTGCTCGTTGTGATCGGCGCCGTCCTTCGCGCCGTCCCCTGGCTTGCCTGCTATCCGCTTCATCGCGATGAGGCATTGTATGGGTATTGGGCGCGGCTGATCGCGACTGGCCGTGATCCATTGCTGTTGACCCCCTGGATTGACAAGCCTCCGCTGGTCCTGTACCTCCTTGCAGGCAGCTTACGAATCTTCGGCGCCTCAGTACAGGCGCTCCGACTGCCCGGAATGATCGCCAGCATACTCGCCGTCCTGGCAGTTTATGGTTTTGCCCGTCGTGCCTACGGCATGTGGACCGCACTGCTGGCAACGGCCTTCGCTGCCCTCTCGCCTTTCGCGATCCTGTTCGCCCCCACCGCGTTTACCGATCCGTGGCTGACCCTGTGGCTGGTGCTTGCCGCCTGGGCCGCGCTGTCCCGGCGCCCATTCCTCGCGGGGTTGGCGCTGGGCCTCGCGGTTGCCAGCAAACAGCAAGGTGTGCTGGGAGTTCCGCTGATCCTTGCGCTGATCGTGCTGAGGAGCGGAGGTTTTTCTTTGCGCCTCCGTGTTTTCGCTCCTCTGCTCTTCCGTTCGATCCTCGGCTTCGCGCTCGTCTTCGGCCCGGTGACGTATTGGGACAGCCTGCGCTGGGTCAACCGGCCGAGCTACTGGGATCGTAGCCTGGCGACATACGGCGGATTGTATCTCGCGCCCCTCGCGCAGTGGGCGCCGCGTGCTGCGGCCTGGGCAACGCAGGCCGGTTACCTGTTCGGGACGCCGGCGTTGAGCGCGTTCATGCTGCTGTTGGTCGGCGCGGTGGGCGTGCGCGGCGTGCAACGAGCGCTGGTCAGGAGAAGGATGGGTGAGGCCAGCGCCGAGCTGCCTGCTCCGGCGTTCGCGGCCGCGCCCGCGTCGATCCGGCCGGAGAATATCGACTGGATGCTCGCCGTCTATGTCACCGGCTACCTGGCGCTGCACGTCATCGTCACTTTCCAGCCGTGGGATCGCTATCTGCTGCCGTTGGTGCCGCTCGTGAGCATCTTAGCGGCGCGCGGGATCGCGCTGGCGGCCCGTTGGGCGTGGTCCGGTGGGGGTGCCGATGATATGCCGGCCCAGCCGGCCAGCCGGGCGTTGAAACCGGGCGTGGCGTGTTTGCTGAACGTGCGGCGGGCCGATATGCCGGTCCAGCCGGCCCGCCGGGCGTTGAAACACCCGGCTCAAGCAGATGCAAGCCGGCTCAAGCCGGCTACCCCAGCCCCCCGCGCCCTCAGCCGGTTTCAACCGGCTTCCGTCGGCTTCAGCAGGTTTACAAATGGATTGGGTAACCAGGTGGCCTCGCCGCGGCAAGCCCGGCGACGATTGAAATGCCCGATACAGCGGGGCAGGCTCTCGCCGCCTGATACCGCAAGTGCGTTGAAACACACTGGGCGACCTGTGCGGCCCATCGTCAACCTGTTTCAACAGGTTTGCGGGTTGCCAGACTACGGTTTCAACCGTAGGCGGCCCGGTAGCGTTCGTCATACCTGGCGTACCTGCCTGATCCACTTCTTAACGTGCTTCCGCCGCCAGCCTCAGCCGCGGCAGTTGCTCGTTGCAGCGCTCCCGGCGCTTGTTCTGGTCCCCGCGCTTGCTTATGCCGGATGGCTCGGCGCGACCGGCCGTCTGCCGGTGGGCAGCGACCACGGCGCTTATGCCGGGCTGGATCAGGTCGTCGCAATCCTGCGTGATCAGCCCGCCGACGCGGTGATCTACCATCGCTGGCTAAGCTGGCACTACGATTTTTACCTGTTTGATGCACCCCAGGAACGCCGGTGGTGGGGGACAGGCCAGAAGCTCGCCGGCGACGCCTCCGACACGGCCCGCACCGAACCCGGACGGCCGCAATGGATCGTCCTGCCCGCGTGGGAAATCGACGCCGAAGCCGAAGCCCGGCAGGCACTCGCTGCCCGTGGGCTGGTGTTGAAAGAAATGCACCGTATCTACCGTCCGGATGGCAGCCGCTCGTTCACCATGTATGAGATCGTCCCGTCCCAAGTGGAGTCCCCGCCATGAGCGGCCAAGACATGAGAACGAGCACACATGCCAGCGTGCCAATGTGGCGCGGCCTTCTCGCCTGGCTTGGGCTGGCTTTAGCCGCACTGGTGATCCTCTGGCCCTTGGGCCTCACCAATCGCGTACTGGCGGGCGTCGACGCGCTGACCTACTTCACGCCATATTGGGCCTACCGCATGGCCGAGCTGCGCGCCGGCCACCTGCCGCTATGGAACCCATACCTCTTTCTGGGGGTGCCGTTCCTGGCGAACCCGCAGGCCGCGGTGCTCTACCCACTGCACTGGCCGCTCTCCTGGCTCCGCCCCGAACAGGCGCTGGTCTGGTCCGCGCTGCTGCATGCGTGGCTGGCTGCCGGCTTCACCTACACGTTCGGCAGGCGCTCGCTGCGGTTGAGCCGGCCGGCGGCCTGGCTTGCGGGCCTGATCTTCGGACTGGGCGGTTTCACCCTGGCCCGGGTCGAGAACATCAACCAGCTCAACACGCTGGCGTGGCTGCCCGCGCTCCTCTGGACTTATGATGAGGCGGCGCGCGCAGACAGTTGGCGCTCGCGCATCCGGTGGATGGCGGCTCTGACGATCGTTATCGCACTGACCGTGCTGGCCGGCCACACCCAGACGGCGTTCGTGAACCTGGTCGGGCTGGGGATATGGGTTGCGTGGCCGGTGCTGCGGATGTTCTTCTCCTATACGCGTGGGATTGCTTCGAGACATCACCCTCGCAATGATACAACGGATGAAAACCTATCCCTCCATCCCCCTTCCCTCACAGGGAAGGGGGATGGAGGGATAGGTCGGGCAATTTTCCCGCTGCTGGCCGTCCTCCCCGCCCTGCTGATCTGCGCGGCGCAACTGCTCCCGACGCTGGAATTGAACGGCCTGGGGCTGCGTACCGGCGGCTTACCCTTTCGCCAGGCGGTCAGCTTCTCGCTCAAGCCACGGCTATTGGCCCAGAGCTTGCTGCCGCCTTTCGGCGGCGGCCTGGCCCAGGCGTTCGGCAGCGAGGGCTACGCCGAGTTCGTAGGTTACGTCGGGATCGTCGGGCTCATCCTGGCGTGCATCGGCGTGACTGCCCACTGGATGCGACGGGGAGAGACCACACCACGCACCACGCATCACGTACCAGGGGAGAGGCTAAACGTCCAACGCGCAACGCTCCTCGCCGCGATCGGTTTTCTCCTGGCCCTGGGCGCCTACAATCCGCTTTACTACCTGCTCTGGCGCTTTATCCCCGGCTTCGACCTGTTCCGGGCGCCGGCTCGCTGGCTCGAGTTGTTTGCATTAGGCGCGGCCATCCTGGCCGGATGGGGATTGGACGCGTTCGTGTCAGATGCAGCGGCACGGCGGCACGGCGGCATAGTGATGCCGGCACACCGGCGCTGGGGAGGTCTGTCGTTTGCAAGGCGCGAGCACGCTTCGCGTGAGCGGAGCAGCACATTCGTGAGTGCTGCGGGGTCGAAGGATGGGGCATGTCGGCGTTGGATCACACGTATCGTGAGCGGAATCGTCGCCGTGACCCTCGCTGGGCTCATCTTTATCCAGCAACGCCCCTCCTGGACGACACTGGCGGGCTGGGCCGCGGTCGCGCTGGCCACAGCCGGACTGCTTTGGGCCGGTCACTGCTGGCGGAGGGCCGCCCGCGCCGGCCTGATCGTCCTGGCCTTTGCCGAGCTGTGGCTGGGCGGCCGCGCGCTGCCCTTCACCGAGGCCACCGCACCATCCGCGACAGGCTTGCGCAACGCGCCGGCCGCGCTCCTGGCCGCGACCAATGACCAGCCGCGCGCGGGCCGCGACCGTTTCCTCAGCATGTCGGACATCCGCTTCGATCCGGGCGACCTGGCCGAGCTCCGTGCTACCCAGGCCGACCGCCTCCCGCCGGACGCGGCGGAGCGCCTGGTGCGGGCAGCCAAGCAGGTGGAAGTGATCGCGCCGAACCTGTCTCTGCTGTATCGCCTGCCCGCCGTGGACGGCTACGACGGCGGCTTGTTGCCGCTTGGCCGTTATGTGAAGTTAGAGAACCTTTTCCTGCCGCCCGAGCAATTGATGCCGGATGGCCGGCTGCGTGAGCAATTGACAGAAGTCCCGGCAGACCGGCTGTTGGACCTGACGGGCGTGCGCTTCATCATCACAGACAAGCAGCGCGACCTGTGGGCCGATGACGTTTACTATGACCTCGAATTGCCGGCGCGACTCGAACCCGGCCAGGCGCTGACCCTCGACCTGTCTGCCTACCCGCCCTTCTCGGCCACCGCGCTGGGAGTCGTCGCCGAAGCGGCAAACGATGTCCAGGACGGCGTGCTGTTGGCCGACTTGGAGATGATCGGGACGGATGGCCGCTCGATCCCGCTGGCGTTGCACGCCGGCCCGCAGACGCGCGAGACGCCGGCTCCCGAGCGCTTGCGTATGCCTGCCCCCACGACGCCGGTACGGATCACCGTCCGTGTGCCCCCCGCCGCCCAGGCGATGACGTTGCGGGGGATGAGCCTGATCGATGAACGGACGGGCGCCCACAGCACGGTCACCGTATCGCAGCAGGGCAACGTCCGGCGCATCCACTCCGGCGATGTCAAAATCTACGAGCGGCTTGGGGCACCGGGCCGCGCCTGGCTCGTTCACGGCATTCTGCCGGAAGCTGACGACGCGGCGGCCCTGGCGGCGTTGGCCGACCCGGCTTTTGATCCCCGGTCAACGGTCGTCGTGGCCGATAGCCTGGACGCCAGGCCCGCAGCCGCAGCCGCTGCGAACGAATCTGTCGCCATTGTCAGCTACGAGCCTCAGCAGGTGGTCCTGCGCGCCGATGCCGCCCGGCCGGGCGTGCTCGTCCTGGCCGACACTTTCTATCCCGGCTGGCAGGCGACCGTCGACGGCGTGCAAACCCCGATCCTGCGCGCCAATCTCGCCTTCCGCGGCATAGCCCTGGAACCCGGTCAACACCAGGTCATCTTCACCTATCAACCCGCGAGCTGGATGCTCGGCGCCCGCATCAGCCTGATCGCCCTGGCGTTGCTGGCTGCGACGCCGCTGGCAACCGCCGTTCGTCCTCTGCGCAAGGAGAGGGCATCGCAACGAAAGGTGGCAGACCTGTCCTGTTAGGCGAAGGTCACCATTCTAATGTATAATCAGGCCGTAAGGGCGGATGCCCTGTGATGGAGGCGACAATGAATGTGTTCAATCGTGTCGTGACAGCGTTGCTCCTGCTGGCGCTCCTGGCCGTGGCGATGCTCCTGGCCGTAGTGCCGGTGCAGGCGATCCAAACCGTGCAACGGGGCCTGACCAATTTCAGCTCCTTTCTGACTTATGCTCAAGAAACGTACTATTGGCCGTTCATCGCCGGCCGGATCCTGCTGGCAATCCTGGCCGTAGTGCTGTTCGGGTGGCTGCTCTGGCGAGAATTCAGGCGCAGGAAGCCCAAGGCTGTCAGGCTGCTCACCGAGAGCGGCAGCAAAGCCACGGTGACCACGGAGTCGGTTGAAAAACGGCTGGCCTGGCACATCGATCAGTTGGCTGATGTGATTTCGGTGACACCGGTGGTCAGCGCTGCGGGCAAGGGGGTTAACGTGGTCATCAGCCTGGAAACCCGCCCGGAGATTGACGTCCCGATGAAGACCGATGAGGTGGTGAGCGTGGTGCGCGAGGTCATCACGGAGCGCATGGGCCTGCAACTCGGCAAGGTTCAGGTCCATATCAAACACGCTCCATACCAGGAAGAGGCGTGATCCTTGCTCGACACCGAAGCGCTGGCGGATCTTGCGCCGCAACGGACTTCCACAGGGATGCCCCGGCCACCTGAGCCGGCCGGTGAGCATCCCGCTTCACCGGTCCAGGGGCCAACCGCTGATGAGTTGCCTGCCTTGTTGGAAAGCCTCCTGTTCGTCGCGCCTTCGCCTGCGCCGATTGCCCGACTGGCGCAAACGCTGGGCGTGACGACAGAGGCCGTTGAGGCGGGCCTGGCGCGATTGTCGGAGGTTTATCGCGAAGAAGGGCGGGGGCTGCGCTTGCAGCGCAAAGGCGATCGCGCCCATCTGACCAGCGCGCCCGAGGCGGCAGCATATATCGAGCGTTTCCTCGGCGTGGATCTCAGCGCGAAACTTTCGCAGGCTGCCCTTGAGACCCTGGCAGTGATCGCTTACCGCCAGCCGCTGACCCGTGCCGGCATCGAAGCCATCCGCGGCGTCAGTTGCGATGGCGTCTTGCGCACCCTCATCGCGCGGGAGTTGGTGGAGTCTGTAGGCCGCCTGGAACAGGCCGGTCGCCCAATCCTGTATGGCACCACCATCCAATTCCTGCAATACTTCGGCCTGGAGAGCCTGGAACGCCTGCCGGCACTGCCGGAGAGCGCAAGTTAAATCAAAACGTAAAACGCCCTACTTATCTTTTTTCGTTTACGACTTACGCTTACTGGTGAGCATCCGAGTCCGGGCTCGTAACCGGACTCCGTAAGGAGACCCTTATGGCTGAAAACCTTTGGGCACTGCGCGAGCAGAAGAAACTGAGTGTTGCCACCCTGGCAAGCCGCGCCGGCCTCCCCATCGGCCTGATCATGGAGTACGAATCGGGCCAGCGCAGTATCGACCCACGTCATCTGGCGCGCCTGGGTCGCGCCCTCTATGTCGAGGAATCAGAGATCAAACTGCACTCGGATCCGCGGCCGGGTTGGGGAGCATTGGAACGACAACCGCGCCGTGATGAAGGCCGCCCACCCGCCCCGCCAGGCGTATTCCAGGCGACGAAACCACCGCGCGAAAAGAGCCCTCGACCGCCGCGGCCTGCACCCGTTCCCCGACCACCGGCGCCGGCCCGACCGAGCCAGATCACGCATCTTCAGGACCTGTTGCTGCGTCTCGGTCGCTCCCAGGAGGAGATCGAGGCTGAGGTGGGGAAGCCACTGGCCGAGCTGGACCGGCAGGCCGCCAGCCAACTGCTGGTGAAGCTACAGACAGAAATGAAAGAGGGCAAGACCGCCGAACGGCACCGGGCATACCTCCCGGAAGCGGTCGATCAGTTCGAGCTCAACTATCTCACGGCGGCACAACAGGCTGGCGATCTCCTGGGTTTTGTCTTGTTCGACAACACCCACTTGACGGGCCGAGTCATCGGCTTCGGTCCCTACAGCATCACCGTGCAGCGGGAAGACGGCAGCGAGACGACACTGAACAAGCTGGCGCTCGTCAGCTACACCAAAGCGGCGGCCGGCAAGGAGGGTCCAGCATGAGCCTGAGCGACACCCTGCGGCTACTGCGTGCCAAGCGCGGCGGCATCACCCCGCTCGACATTGAAGCGGCCACGGCCTTACCTAAAGGCATCTACCGGCAGATGGAACAGCGCTACCGCGCCGTGGGCGATGACGACAGTATTCGTATCCTGGCGGACTTTTTCGGCGTACCCTTTGAGGACTTGCGGTGGCGGTTGGATTGGCCTCGCAAGGCGCTCAGCCGGGCGTTAGTGGCCGCGATGGCGAATGGATCGGCTATCACACTTGACTTGTGGAATGGCCAGCAGGTGCCGGGAGTTGTGCGTTGGTGGGATCTGGGGGCGGTGGGGCTGGAGACCCCGGATGGGCAGTTGCTTGTGATCCAGCGACACGCGGTCGAACGGTGGTCACCGCGCGCCGCGGAGGATATTGCTCAATAGAACAGCCTGCCACGTCATGACGCGACGGTCGCCCGCAAAATGCGCTCCCGCATTTCCTCCGGGATGCGCCTTACCTTCCCCTGGGCATCCGTCGAGATGTGCTTTGTGCTGCCCGTGACCAACAAATCACCGCCGGCCGCGCGGCGCACCTCATAAGTGAAAGTCATGCTCCGGCTCGGAAACTCCGCAAGACACGTCGACACGATCACTTCCTCGTCATATCGTGCGGGCCGGTGATAGCGCGCGACCACTTCGACCACGGCTAACAACACGCCGTCGGCTTCCATCTGGGAATAGGGATAGCCAATGGCCCGTGTGAACTCGCTGCGGCCTTCCTCGAACCAGGCGATATAGGCGGTGTGGTGGACGATGCGCATGGCGTCGGTCTCGTGGTAGCGAACACGAAAGCGCGTCTCGACGACAAGCCGATCTTGGGCATCACGGTGGACGGTGGGAGTCTCAGACATGGGATATTTCCCTCGGGTCAGATTCGCCCACGACTGTACTGTGCATGGGAGCCCCGATCAACACAACTGAAGAGACACTCACCGTCTGGGGCTGGATCGTACCGGGGAAGCGTCCGGGGAACGGAGAGATCGGTGAATCTCGCGCAGATCCGGGAGCTGAGCGGCGATCTCCTCCGGGGTAATGTTGGTCTTGTACGCCTTACGGTTCAACAACATAATCAGCTCTCGCCACCGAGCCGCGTCGTCCACTGTCGTTTCGAGCCAGGGCAGATCAGATATGTTCATTGTGCCATCCTTTGGGCGGTCACAGTTAATCATCTTTGAAGACGCCTTCCACCAGAAAAGGTCGCGCTGAGCCGCGGCTGCATCGGGCGACATCGTGGCCGTTGTCGCCGCGCTCACCGACCTGGCTTATGTTCTCTTCGACACGTATCTTACTCACGAACTATAAGATGTCGCCGAGGCGCTGTTTGACGAAGTCCACCGCAGCAACATGAGCAAGCTGGACGAGAACGGCCGGCCGATCTATCGGGAGGACGGCAAGGTGTTGAAGTCGGCGCGGTTCTCGGAGCCGGATTTGGGGGCCATCCTTGCCAGCCACAGACCGTCGACGGCCGACTGCTAGAGCCCCAAAACCCGGACGAACCGGGACCAGATGGCTCACGCAAAGGTGCTAAGGCGCCAAGAACCTCTTTTGCGGCTTTGCGTGAGAATTTCTTTGTTGCCTGTTCAGGGATTTCACCCTATTGACTAGGGGCAACCCGGGCGCTATGATAATTGAGGCTTGGAGGTTTTTTCTGCACTCAGGAGGGTACAACCATGCAAGGGCGCAGGGTATTCGTCATCTTCGGGGTAGTGGCGTTCTGTTTGCTCCTACTCCCTGCCAGGTCAGGTTCGCCGTCTCATGGTACTGTCGCTGCTACGAGCCTAACACCTTTCCCGACCGGAGATCCGAGATCCGTTAAGGTTGTCGGTCACATAGGTGCATTCCCTGGTGCGGTCCTCGCGCAAGGTAACCGGGTGTATTTAGGCCTGAATGAAGAATTCTCCGTTCTCGATGTCTCCGACCTCACTCACCCGCACCGGCTGGGCTATATCTTGTTGCCGGGTCCGGTGATAGCCGTCAAGGTTGTCGATCATTACGCCTGTATTGCCAACGCGGCAGGTGGGTTGCGGATCGTGGACATCGCCAATCCCAACTTGCCAGTCGAAGTGGGGTCATATAAGACGGGCTGGGAGATCGGGGATGTGGACGTTCGCGGCGACTTTGCATACGTGGCCGCGCGATATGACGGGTTGCGCGTCGTTGATATCTCAGACCCTTCGGCCCCGGTGGAGGCGGGGAGTGCAAGCTCCTTTGAAGAGGCGCGTAAGCTTGTTGTCAGCGGCAACTATGCTTACGTTGCTGGAGGTGCCGGCTTGTGGGTTATCGATGTGTCAGACCCGCACGCTCCGACCATGGTCAGTTCTCTGGACACTCCAGGTTACCAAAGCACGGATATCGCGATGAGCGGCAATTATGTGTATCTAACCGACTGGGAAAAGGGCTTGCACGTGATTGATGTCTCGAATCCGTTGAAGCCCGCTCGGATCAGCACCTTTCAAACACCCGGCATTGCCTGGCACGTTGTTATCGACGGTCAGCGCGCCTTCGTCACCAACGATTCGCCCGCGGGCAATGGGCTACAGATACTGGACATCTCTAGCCCGGTTTCGCCGACACTGGTTGGCAGCTACAATCTGCAAAACCCCAACCTGACAGTTGCAGGCAATACACTCTACCTGACGCACAACGAATTCCTGCATGTGCTGGATGTGACCGATCCTCGTTCGCCACGCGAAATCAGCAAGTACGCAGCGCTCGGCATCCTGGTCGACGTTGCAGCTTCGGGCACCAACGTGTATCCGGTCGACATCTACTATGGCCTTCACCTGATCGACGCTTCGAACGCGCGTTTACCTGTCGAGACTGGAGCCTATCGGCTCTACAAGGGGGTAACAGCCAAGGTGCTTGGGAACCTCGCTTATCTGATTGGCGATGGGCCAGATGGCGACGGACTCCATATCATCGATATATCGGATGTTTTCAGCCCAATTCTGGTGAGCACCTATGCTACATTTGGATACGATTTGGCGGTCTCCGGCAACTACGCTTATATCGCCGGCCTGGCAAATGGTCTGCGGATTATCGATGTCTCTCACCCTGCCGCGCCGAGAGAAGTTGGATCGCTCGGTGGAATCTACGCCTCACGGGTTGCTGTCACGGGTCAACTGGCTCTCGTGACATCGGGGAGCGAGGGACTACAGCTTGTTGACATTGCTAACCCTGCCTCGCCCGCATACATCGGTGTCTACCATGCCCCTGGATATGTGCTCCAGGTTGCGGCAACCGGGCATTACGCCTATGTAACCTGGCAAGACTTTTCTGGAGGCAATTACATGGGCATAACAGCGATTGATGTTGCCGATGCGTCGTCACCCACAGAACTCGGACAGTACCGGTTTCTTGCGGAACCACAAGATGTGGCGGTGGATGCAATGCGCGCTTACGTCGTGTCCAAAGACGGTACCCTTCGGGTAATCGATATCTCAAACCCGGAA
>Ga0172371_10006548_pt1 | contig 16910 bp, 28 predicted proteins | sample Lak12m_FD_114543 | JGI IMG/M metagenome (GOLD analysis project Ga0172371, IMG submission 114543) | Freshwater microbial communities from Kabuno Bay, South-Kivu, Congo - kab_022012_12m | ecosystem: Environmental > Aquatic > Freshwater > Lake | place: Democratic Republic of the Congo: South-Kivu...
GGGACGCCTGCAAGGATCAGCGCAGTAGTAACGGAAACTGGGTACACCACTGATCCCGTACTCCTTGCGAAACTCGCGTCGTGCATGGCTGATGTGGCCTGGGCTGAAAAAAATAGCTATGGAACAGCAGCAGATTACGGAATAGCCTTATTCTTTGAGAGTTTCGGCGCAGTGACGGCGTTTATTCAAAACCTATTCGCACAAAATATTACACTGGGGGCGGCTGGGTATCTCAAGAGCCATGATTACGCAGAATCAGAGGAGAACCCTACTGCTGGATTCATACTCGATGTTGCGAACCAAATCATAAAAGCCTATGGTGCTAGCTTCATAAGCACATACATTAAAAATGCCCAAATTGTCGATGCTTTATTTTCAGGGATAATATCGTCAACGGAACTGGCTACCACAAAAGCAATCAGCACTACATGGACAGCACCGGGTAGCCCTTATAATCTTGTATCCGAATTGGATAATACTTTTGGAAATTTAGTCGGTTTAAACATTCCAGCATCGGGAACGTTTAACGGAAAAACAGTAACATCTATTGCCGGAACAATAGCTGGAGGCCGATCAGGCCCAACCTATTTTGTATATTTTTCCGACTTCACATACATTAGTGCTCTGTCTTTTGCTCCTCCTGTTTCTTATTCGGGTTCAATTACCGTAATTCAATCGGCACTTGTGAAATCGCTTGTCCCCTTTCATGCACTTTCAACAATTGATGCAGATGGGGCTATTCATGCAGATGGGGCTATTGACACAGATGTCGCTATAAATTCTTATATCGCATCAGCATCATCCTACTATGCACAAAAATCACGAACTACTGCTGGCAATACTGATTTTATTGTTTATAAACCGATAACTGTTGCAGTTCGTGTTGGAGCCTCTAGTTTAGCCACAACGGCTTCACTCTATCATCTATGGAACTCTTCAACCACTTTGGTAATACAAGCCTCCGACGGGAGTAGGACAGTGCTAGCGTCCATTAACCCAGGATATTATCGACTAACAGAAACGCACGGCCCAGAAGTGAGTGACCCTGAAACATATATAGAAGTAGTCGGTGTTTACGGAAGCACCGATGGATCGAGTATTTGGTCATAGGGAGAACTAGGATATGTTTTTCAAAGCATTGTTATTTTTGCCGCACTTGAGGCAGGATTTGTATCGGGTGGTGAGTTTAACTATCAAACCCGCAATAAGGAATGGGAGAGCATAGGGGCGCTTTATACAACTCTCGAAGCGTCAGTGCAACTCAAAACATTTTATATAGGCAGAGCTATGGACTGTTATTTTACACCAAAAGGTATCGCTAACTTTTTACCGTTTCAAATGACATATGTTTTCAACGCTGGACTGGATTTAGGCAATGTTAGGCTAGGATACGAACACTCATGCTTTCACCCGATACAATCATACGCGACGATTATAGGTAATGAAATAAAGCCCAAATATGAAGGGGCTTACAATAAATTTTTCGTGAGAATATCGACCTCATAACCCTTGCCCCTTGCCCCTCGACCGTCTTTCCTGTATAATGAAAGCGAAAAGTGCAAGGAGGCCAGTATGGCTGAAGAGCATCCCATAGCCTATCACGAGACAGTACTGACCAAACTCGCTCGGGACGTAGAAAAACACGATGCGAGGCTCAACGCAGTTGAGAAGGCGGCTGCTGTACGTGACGAACAAATACGAAATTTGTTCATTGCCGTAGGCCGATTCGAGGCTAAGATAGACGTGCTTATGGGGAAACCAGCGAAGCGCTGGGAGTCTACAATGGATACTCTCCTAAAGCTAGGACTGGGAGCCATAATCACGTACATTGCAACCCAGGTATTTGGCAAATGAAGTCTGCCCTACAGAGGTGGTTTGGAGAGATCGGCGAAAGCGCCTGCTACGCGCTCTCCATCATAGCGCTCGTGGAGCCCTTTGCCCGACACCCATATACCGTCGGCGATGTATCACTTTTGCTTGAGTCCTTCATCCTGAAGAAAGACGAGAACCAGAAACAGTACATCTACTACAACGAAAAAGATTACAACGACCCCGACAATTTCCTTGTTCAGCGACCTGACCTCATGCTGCGGGATCTCGTTGGCGGCAACTGGCAGGTACGAAAAGTGCTCCATGAGCAGCTTTTGACATTCGTTGCTTCACCGGACGAACTTGTGATAAATCAGTATCGTCGAAAGACTCCGAAAGGAGTCTTTTATCATTTTTGCACCCCAACGTATGACCCTCTTGGGGATTCGCTCACACGCACACAAGGAGAGCTGTACTCGCTACGAGTCTTCAGGAGGGTATAACAGTGTTGGCATACAAAGATATCCTCTGCATCAGCGATCTTCATTGTGGCCATAGGTACGGTATACTTCCTCCAGAGTGTATCAGCACTTCTCTTCGCATCCCTACATCTTCCAAATGGGAAGAATGGAACACAAAATCATGGGAGTTTATCGCTTCTACATTAACAGAAATCACTCCAAAACGTGGTTTTGACGCTGTTTTCTCACTGGGAGACAACATAGATGGCAACGCCAGGAAGAACGGAGGGGTTGAATTGCTCACTTCCAATAGGGACGAGCAAGTTGCCATAGCTTCAGCCTTCTATAGCCACATCAAGAGAAAAATGCTCGTTATGGTTCGAGGAACACCCTACCATGTAGGAACCGAGGAGAACTGGGAGGACATCCTTGCTCGGGAAGTGAAGGCAGATAAGATTGGCGATCATGAGTGGCCCGAGGTGAACGGCATTGTGTTTGACTTGAAGCACAAAGTTGGGTCTTCTTCCGTTCCCCATGGCCGGCACACGGCGCCCTCCAGAGCGGCAATCTGGAACCTCTTATGGGCAGAACGAGAGATGCAACCCAAAGCACGGATCTTCCTTCGGGGGCATGCCCACTATTACGACATTTCAGGAAACTCAAGACAGCTGTGTATGATCCTTCCTGCACTCCAGGGATGGACAGGGTTCGGTGCCAAGGAATGTGAGGGCACCGTAGATTTCGGAATGATTACCTTCAGGGTATTCGAGGATGGTTCGTTCACATGGCAGGAACACCTTATGGACATGCACTTTGCCGCTGCCCAAATCCTAAAAATATAAAATTCAACATGGAGGCACCTTGGATGACGCTCGAGGAACTGCGAGAAAAACTCGATGCTCTTCCCCCAGGGGGAAAGAATAGAAAAAAGACCTTTTCTCAGGAACAGATTGACCTCATGGTAGCCTATTCTGAAACGAAACAAATAGCCGATGTAGCCAATATCTTTGGGATAAGTAAAGAGACCTTGTACAAGATACGAAGAGAAGAACTGCGACGGAGGAAAGAACATGCCGGAAAATAGTTCTGTTGACCATCCCTCTCATTATTGCAGAGGAAGAGTGGAAGTGATAGACTTAATTGAGGATCTTCCGTTCTGTAGGGGTTCTGCTATAAAGTATATATATCGTGCAGGGTTCAAAGACCCCGAGAAAGAGCTGGAAGATCTTAAAAAGGCCGCATGGAACATAAAGAGGGAGATAGAACGATATGAGCGTGAACACCCGAAACAAGTGGAAAAGCCGAAGGCTATGGCTAACGGTATGGGCAGCAACCTTGGCCTCTTGGCTCGCGCTAAACGCCGAAAAGATTGATGTTGCCTGGGTACAGGTGGCTCTTGCCCTCACGGCGATCGTAGCAGTCTATATTGGCGGAGAAACCTGGGCCAAAAAATATCTCGACCCCGATTCTGCACTCAACAAAAGGAAAGAGGAATGAAGCATGAAAAAGCTCTTTTTGTCGCTCTTGGTATTCTTTGTCTTTTGCTCATTCTTGTCGGCACAATCTCCTTCAACATCATTCGATCCCAGTCCGCTACCATCGATAACCTACGACTACAGCGAGATGGACGTAGCGAGCTTATTGTCGCTCTTGAGTCAAGACTTGGAGACATGGAACTCCGAATCGATCGATCAAGAACAAGCATTGAAGAGGGCTTACGATCTCTTGAAGAAGACATCGGACGAGCTGTTGCTCGCCAAGATCGATATCAGCGAGATAAGGAAATCATTGCCGCTATTGGAAAAGCAGTTGACCGATTCACAAAAGCAAAAAACGATCTTACAGAAGAATAACGGAACCCTAAAAATCATAACGGCCGTCAGTCTTTTTGCTGCATCCAGCTCTCTTGGATATTCCCTCGGAGGCCTTCCAGGAGCCGCGATCGGAATGCTTGCTTCAGTTGCCGCCAGTTTCGGGATCACCCTCATCTTCTAGGCTACGTTCCGCTAAAAGACTTTTCTTTGTCAGAAGCCTGGGAACCTTTACAGGCCTTGCCAGTATAGTGTCAGTCAGTAAGGGAAGGGTAAAGGCATATCTCGCCCATATCAACATATCCTTTATTTTTAGTTTCGGTTGCGTGAACACGTACCCAGCATAACGTGGATCTCCGAACGGTATAGCCCCGCCAGTGCAGGCAACCACATCGGCACGGGCAAAGGCATACCCATCAAAGAAGTGAGCCCCGACGAGCGATCTCCCTCCACAGATCATATTTTTGAGAAGCCATTCCCGCTGATTCGCTCTGAACCGAAACCGTACCACCGACCCCAGTATCCTATCTTGCATCTTCAGTTCCATCCAGAAGTCAAGCCCTTCCACCGCACAATAGAGATCGGGGATACCTAACCCTGTCGAGGACTCTATTGACTGGGACAGTCCGTGGAGTACCTTTATCTGCTGAGTAACGGTTGCCCGAAATCGAGCCTCGAGTCGGTGAAGAGATATCCCTGAAAGGTTGCCATGTACAGCGGCGAGCATTTCTCGTTCAAGTGCTGGGTCATCAAATGTCAACATACTATATCTCCTTGTAGAGGTCTTCGAAATTCTCTATCTTCTTTGTTTCACCATACGACGGGCCGTACTCCGCTTCAGCGATGATAGGCACCTTAATATTGGGGATACAAGTCTCCATGATATGTTTCAGCTCTCGGTACGCCTCAATCCCTTCCTTTGCCTTAGGTACCGAAGATACCAATTCGTCATGGACAGTGAGGTGAGGGTATAGCACTTCGAATAATCCGGCCCGATACGCATCGAGCATTCCTTTCTTGTTCAGATCGGCGACCGATCCCTGCATGAGGCGATTCAGGAACACATAATACTTATTCTTTTCTCGTATCAGCTCCGACACCCGTTCTCTACGACCGTAGATCGTCCTGATATACCCTCGGGCCCGAGCCACGGCCTCCACCCGTTGGCGGGTAGGGATAAGGAAGGTGAGTCCTGAATAATAAGCATCTCTCAGGGCATAGGCCTTCTTCTCGTCCCAGCCATACTTCTTCATCATCTTAGCGATCCCCATGCCATAATTGATACCGAAAGTGAGGCTCTTCGCTTCTTTCCGCGCCAACCCCGACAATTCCGCCGTTCTGGAATGGTAATCCATCTTGGGATTATCGATATAGCTCTGTCGAAGAGCGTCGGCACCTGGGCCAAGGGCATAGTGCGCCAGCATCCTGTATTCCCCTTGTGAGAGGTCAGCTTTTCCCATCCAGCACCCTTCCTCGGGAATAAAGATCGAGCGGCAAATCCTTCCAAGGGGGAAATCTCCCTCGTCTTCATCCCCGTTTCTTGCTGGTATTTGGGTGAGATTTGGAGACTTTGAACTGAAGCGGCCAGTTACCGTGCCACCCTCATCGGACGCGAGTTGCACGAATTGGGCATGAATACGTCCGTCGATCTGGAAAGTTTTAAACGCCCCATCCATAAAGGTGCCGATAATCTTGTCCAGCTTTCGGAGTTGTACAAGTTGGTGAGCATGCTCCACCCCTTGAGCGGCGAGCGAGTCGAGAAAATCGTTCTTTACACTCTCATTTCCCTTGTCCGTCTGAGGGACTTCGACACCCAGTTCCTTCAGAATCTTGGAGAGCTGCCCCGAAGAATTGAAGTTGAATCGGCCAAAGCGATTGTACAGAATAGCCTCGAGGCGAGACTTTTCTGCGGTCAGTTCGGCGACTGCCTTCACCCGTCGTTCCTCGTCCACTCGAATGCCTACTCGTCGCATCTGGAGAAGAAGGGGAAGGAGCCTCGCCTCAAGGTCGTAGACTTGCGTCAATTCTTGCTCGGAAAGGATACTCTTCTGGATCTTGAATATTTCAAGGGTCTGTCGAGCGTCCTCCATACAGTATTTTCCGACCATGGCGACTGGCATCTTGTACAAGTGGGCTCGGGCATCGCCCTTCCATCCTCGGGCTTCCGCGTATTCCTTGATCTCGTCGTTCTGTTTCGTTTCACCCAAATACCGCTGGGCGAGGGAGTCAAGGGAGTAGGTTGACAGGTATTCGTCCAAGAGCGGCTCGGCAAGCTGAACATCATGCCATTCTCCGCCCACCGTGAAATGGTCGCCGTTGATGATCCAGTCTAGATCATATTGAGCCGACGCAAATACCTTGGCTTCCGACGTGGAAAGGATATCTCTCACGATATCCCTGTTTCGCTGCCGTTCGGCCATGGTGGTTTCTTCATGCCCAAGGGAGAAATAGTTTCGTTGCCCTTCTTCGGTAACAATGCCGACACCCAAGACATGCCCATCTTTGCGGTATACCCCTGGGCCCATGTTGAATGGCTTGCCTAGTTTCGGGTCGTAGGTTTCTATGTCTACACCGATCATATCATAGCTCCATGATGGGAAAATCGTATTCTGACGAAGGATCTACAAGGAATAGATTCTTCTTGGCTCTCGTGCACGCGACGTAGAATACCCGATACTCGGTGTCCGGTACCCTTGTCAAATTCTCGAACACCCTTTTTGTGATATCGGGGATCAGAATAACATTGTCGGCCTCGGCGCCCTTTATGCTGTGAATGGTACTGATTCGAATATTTACCCTGTCCATGTCTGGCTTCGCCCGAAGAACGTCCCTATAGTAGGCAATCTTTTCCAGCGTCCAGTTGAAAGCGTCGAACCATGGATCGTCGATCGTGGCTCCTTCCTTGAGCACAACACCCAATGCTTCCCGAGTAGCGGGCGATAGGCATCGGGCGTCCCCCTTTCTGTCCCGCTCGTACATGAGAATGAGCCGATATTGCTCAATAGAGAAGGACGGCTTTCCGAGGATCTCGTACAGAAGCCCCTGCCTCGCCACCCATTCCGCTACAGGTTGGAGAAACATCCTATTCCTGGAGAGGAACATATACGTTTCGTCGGGGCGGATCAGAATATCGCTGAACTTCAATAGCCGTATCACCCTACCCCCGTTGCCCGTCCCATGGTATTCTTTCTCCACCCTTGTGTGAATATTGTCTGTAATCCTCTTCGAGAAGGTAAGGATTTCATTCGGTAGGCGATAGCTTTGGGACAATATGGTACGGGTGTCGGCTCGAAGACCGAGGAACTGATCCACGTCGGCGCCGGCCCACTGGTAGATGGCTTGGTCGTCGTCCCCAGCAATGTAAATTCGCTTGGCCTTCGAGAAAGCCGTCCACACGACACGCCATTGGAGGGTAGTGAGATCCTGTGCCTCGTCAATAAAAGCCACATCCACGTCGATCGCCTCTTCTCGATCGACGAACAACTGAAGCATGTCTGTAAAGTCTACGACATTATGTACTTCCTTGAATTTTCGGTAGTTTTTTCTGACGAAGCCGAGTATGTCTTGATCCATGTCGTCCCAGTACTGCTCCGCCACTTTGGCATTGTTCTTTATGAGCTGATCGTAGAATAAGTATTTATCGTCCTGACCGTGAAGTTCTTCCGTGTAGTAACCAAGGAAGTGCATCCCCATAGCCCGCGAGAAATCCTTGTACTGAGTCCTTCCCATGACCTGCGTTCTGTGTATCCCCAATTCCTTGAAAGCCAACGAGTGAAGAGTACGGAAGTATTGGAACTCTTTGTCCAAATACTGAGGGAATTTCTCCTTCGCCCGAATCCTTCCTTGGTACGCCCCCTCTTGGGTAAACGACACGTAGGCGATTCTGCTTGGAGTCAATCCTGTGGCCAGTTCACTTTCCAGGATGGAAAGGAGTTTTGTCGTCTTTCCAGTACCAGGAGGGCCATAAATGACATGGACTTCATTCATGGCCATTTTCAAAGACGACCACTTTCGTGGCCTCGATGCAGGGGTGTCGAGTGAGCGCGGCGTGAGCAATGGCCTCCGTGCTCTTCGGTCGTCCTCGGCTCCTCGCTCCGCAATGAACACACACGGCAATCCACTTCCCCACATTTCTTCCATGGCCTACCGTGTATGCTGCCTGTACCTCATGGTCGCAGGAGTAAACAATGTACCGAGTACCTTGAACTATTCGTTCTGATAGTATGTTCATCAAAAGTCCTCCCCCAAGGCTTCGAGGAAGTCGATCGAATCGACGCCCGACAAGTCTTCCTGTTCACCTAACGATTCCTTAGGAAGGCGCCATACCCGAAGCCCCTTATTCATTCTATCCACATAATACTTGATGGGCTCTGCCTTCATGTCAAGGAGCCGTGCGCGGATCTCCGCAGGGGTGAAGGCTCTGAACTGCTTTATGTTGTGGATGTATACCATAAAATCTTTCGGCCGGAAAATATAGTTGCTGGTTTCCTGGTCAAAGAATACCCTCCCCATAAGAATCTGCGACCGGGTAGCAGCCATCGCCCGTTTCGTGAGGAACTCAGTCAGGTAGGTGTGGAACTGGGAACCAGGAGATATGTCGTCGGCCAAATCCACGGGGCGCTCAATGACATTAGCGAAGGCCTTGTTCAAGATGTCTACCCAGCGAGCATCCTTCAACCTATGGGGAGCTTGGTGCAGGTATCTCATGCACAGTCTCCTGAACACATCCTGCTTCAAGAGATCGTCCTCGGAGAAGAACCTCATGAGTTGCCCGTTGACCTTCCACTCATAATACGGAGGATCGGACTGGTACTGGATCAGCTCCTCATAGTTTAGGTCGGGAATGTCGTTCGACCCTACCCCAAATGTTCGTTGCATGCAAAGTGATTTGTTGCATAGTGCTTTCAACGGGTCTTGGGTGCACTTGTACGTATACTCCTTTTTGCGATGACTCTTCAGTACAGTGGACTCAAGTTCAGAAAGAGGAATCGGAGCATCAAGGTCATTATTAGCGCTCGTGACCTCGTACTCCCAATCCACTTCCGACTTGGAGCGAGCATACCGAGCGTAAGAGAAAAGGTACTCGTTTCGGAGTTTTGCGGTACCCATGATTCGCATAGTCTGAAGACACGGAGGGCCATCGCTGACAGGAAGGCTGCCAATAAAGGTATTGACACGCTCAACAAGGGTTCTGCTCTGTTTGCAAAACAGAAGAGCCTCGTCAAGACTCATGGCAGTTCCATACTCATTGATCGCGTATCGGGTAGTGGACATCGCATTGAAGTAAGGCATATTGATCCAGTTGCCCGTGGAGAGTTTATCTATGGTCTTCTGCTTAGGGAATATTTCAGTGTCCGCAGGAAGGCCGAATATTCTTCGAATCTCCGAGAGCACATCTATGACATGAGCTGCCACCTGTGGCTCCAGGAAGAACATGTAGAGATGCAATCCCCCTGACTTGGAACGAAACGGAACAAGGGGGAAAGATCGTTTGTAGATGACTTTTCTGATGTTGGTCAACATGACCTCATCATGACTATCTATATCAATGACGCCGAACTGACAAAGATTGGGCGGATAGATGGGAATAACACCAAGGCCATATTGCCCATCCAAATGAGCCATGATGTGGGTGTCCGTGACGGGCCCCTCGTCGGTTCTGTATGCGCCTTGTGCTTTTCCTGCTTTGTCAAATCTTCCCGACGGAGAAAATACTCCGTGGGCTTTTATATTTCCTCTAAATAGATTTCCGAACTCATTGGCTTGTAGTAACGTGGCGGGCATTGGATTCTCCTGGGTTTATGCGGGGCACCGTTGCTAAGTGCCCCGCATGTCGATCACAAAAACTAGAACGATGTCTCTCCCTCGATCTGACGAGTTTCGTCTGGAGCACCCAGGAGCTTCAGTTTCGTCTCGTCTTTGAGCATCTCGACGCCGGGTTGTACGGCCTTACCATATTCTTCAAAGGTGATCCACCTCTTGCGCTCGACGTTCGTCTGACCTTTCACGCCGAGGGCGTACCATGTGCCCTTCTCATTCTTATTGATCGAAGTCTTGAGCGTCCACACCGAAGAGAAGTAAGGTGCGCGTTTCCCTGAAGGGAGGAAGGTTGCATGGAGCATGGTGTTGAGTTTCTTCGCATGCTTCAGGTTCGTCTTGGAAAGGGGGAAGGCCACCGGGCCTTCTTCTATGCACCCTTCGACCAGAAGGAAGATCGTCATGGTTTCGACAACCTCATCCCCTTCGGGAGTCATGAGCTTGGAGAAGGCGTCTCCGATCGTGGCAATGCCACCGACGGGAACCCTGTTCTTCAACGGGCCACGGTTCGGGCCCCAAATGAGCCATTCGGTGATGCACTTCAGGGGAATGACGTTGATTTCGTTCCCATAGACCTTGTTGGTCAGTGAGTTGAAGAAGAATCCGGCCTTGGCCCCTTCGACATGCTCGTCTCCATCGAGCACCTGAGGGGAAAGCGGCTGAAGGATACGGAGGAACGGGATCTGGAAATCCGACGCCCCCATGTTCTCGAACCCTGCCCCGGCCACGCTGTCCAGAAACTCCGCACTCGGCGCTTCCTGCGCTACGCTTTTCACTTTACTCTTTTCGCTTTTCGCCATTTTCTTGCCTCCGCCCCACTGGGCGAACAAAATATATCTCCGCAACTGCGGAGCATTTCACACTGTACTACGGTTCCCTTGTTCCTGCAAGGGGTTACCTGCTCTTGAAATTAACACACCCAAAATCTTGCCCTGTGAATAGCCCTGCGTAATAGTTCTCCCCATCTAACAAAGAAATGCCATTTGAGTCGGGACACCTTTCAAACAAAGAGATGCTCGGGCTACAGCACTTCCGTATCTCGAAGGTTATTGCCATAGGCTTACCGGTAGTCTCGTCTATAGGATGAGTGACACTTTCCCCAAAACCATTATGCCCCACCCAGTAGCCACAATACTTGCATTGCTTCATATTGCACCTACTTGATTTTCGTCGTTCTCTTTATGAAAACGCCGAATTCCGCTGGAATCTCCTCGAGAGCCATAATAGCCATACTCCCTTTCTTTAACCCTACCACCTCCTTGAACCAAGATTTCAGGGAAGCCGGATGAACCGTCTCCACCTTGGCGAATCCGATGCCAAGCGCCGAGAGCTGATCGAACAGCTCTTGGTTAGCTCCCTCGATCTTCGCCTCGCTCCGTATCTTGTCTCCTGCTCCATTCTCTCGGAGCCAGGAGAGAGCCGCCATGCGCTTTTCGATATCCTCCGGTAACCGGCAGAATAGGTCTTCACCGACCGTCACGTTTCGCCCGTTGGATAGCTTAATCTCGGATACCCCGTGCTGATCGAGGAGCGCCGGAATAACCGACTCCTCTAGGTTCCGTTTTACCGATTTCCGTTCATCCAGTTGCTTCTCGAGATCCTCGATTTCATTGTTGATCTGATCGAGATTGTTGACATATTCCATAAGAGCGCCGAGCGCCGTTACGGGGGAAGGCTGGGCATCTTCCAGGAATGATAGATCGTTGTTACTAGTCACGGACATGCTCCTCTTTCCAAACTTCAAGTTCGTTGTTCTGATCCTGAAGGTCTTTTATTTGCCCCTTCAGCTCCTCAATTTCCCCCTTCTGCTCTTCGGCTTTTGCGGTAGTGTCTCTATTGTCTGCTTCCAAACGACACACAGGGCATGCACCCCATCCTTCGTAAATCACCACGAATCCGTCGTGAGCGTCACATGTGCTCATGTGCATTTCTTCCCTCCTATAAAGTCTTCAAGCGTCATGTCCTGCATGTACGCTGCAAGATCCTTCTTCCCATAGAGTACGTCGTACACCCTTTCGTCGATCGTATCCCGTGCCAAGATATCCTTGTACACCACACTCTCCGCTTCCTGCCCGACTCGATGCGTCCGGTCTTCTGACTGTTCCCTGTCTACCAAGGAATAGCTGTTCGAAAAATAGTAGGTGAGGGCAGCCCGCTGAAGGTTGAATCCTACTCCGGTCGTTCGTATCGTGGCGACAAGGAACTGCACCTCCCCCGCCTTGAATCGTTCGATAATTCCTGCTCTCGTTTTCGTGTCTACTTCGCCGTAGATAAGCTCCGTGCATAGTTCTGGATACGCCAATTGAAGGGCGTCGGACACGGCCTTGGCTTCCGCCACGAATCGAGTCAGCACAATGATGGGATAGTCTTGTACATCCTCGAGATCCGTCAAGAGGGCATGGATTTTCGGGTTCCGTCCTATCGGCTCCACCGGCTCTCCCTCGTTGCTCGGAAAGAATCCCCCAGCGATCTGTGAGAGACGGGTGACAAGTGCTATCTTGTTCGCTACTGATAACTCTTTTCCAGCATATTGCGCCACCAGTTCCTTGGCGAGGGACGTATAGACCGCCTTCTGCTCAAGCGTCATGTCTACTTTGAGGTGAGTGTAGATCTTCGGGGGCAAGAAGAGACAATCTTCTTTTCTCCTTGTAAATGCGAATCGGGCCATGGTTTCCTTCAACTCAGGCAGATTCTTGTATGGAACCTGAATGTCAGGATGACCAACAATATACAGATAATCGTCATTCGAAATCGAGAAATAAGCACACGTTGACATGGGGGCTATGCCACGCTCATGGTTCGCCCTAATCCTCTGCATCTCTTGAAGTGAGAGCGCCCGCCTAAACTGCTTGGCCGATTGGGGCACATAATCGGTTCTTTGCAACCCGTAGCGGGAACAGAAGGCGGAATACGTGAGTCTGAAGAGGTTGTGTTTCAAAAACTCGGCCATCGACCACACAGAGAAAGGCGATCCAGTCACGGGGGTACCCGTAAGCACCGCACGGTATACGGAGAATGGTTTTGAGTCCACTATCCTCTTTCCCATCATGGTCAATTCTCCAAGAGCATAGATAATGTTCTTCGTTCTATTCGCTGAAATGTTAGCAATTCCCTGCCCCTCGTCAACAATGAGGAATGTCCTGAACGTCTTCATGTAGAATCGGAACAAGTTCAAGTACGTGTCATAGGAGAACGATTCGACATTCACCGCGAAGACCTTTAACCCTTCCTCGCGGGCCGTCTTGAAGAATTTCGTTATGGCGCGTTCATATGTCTTTGACTGCCCCGTGACAAAGAGATGGGGGACGAACGGCACGGCACAATGTATTGGGAACTGTTCTTCGAGTGTCTGTCGCTGGACGCCATTAGGACCAATATAGAGCACCGCATCGATCTTCCCTTCTTTCCAGTAGGTCGCCGCGAGATCGATAACGATCTTCGTTTTGCCTAGCCCAGGGGGAAGGAAGAGGCCAAAGTAGGCTCTGCCGTAGGCAAAGTCAAGCGCATCCATCTGGTGGGGATAGGCTTGTGTCTTCAGCATATACTCACGCATTTTTCTTCGCCTTCTCGAGGAGTTTCTTTGTATGTCTTGCTTTCTGGTTCTCGAGAGCAAGGGTAGCTACTCTTTCATGCCATACCTTGCTTCCCAGTTTCTCCCTAAGCTTCTTGAAGTTGGCACGACGCTCTTTGCGCGATGGATATCGGTCGAGAGGCGTCAACCACCAAAGACCTTCAGTATTTTTGTTCATCGTCGCACTCTCTCCAGTTTTACTCTGACACCCGAGGCGTACAGCCCCGTGGCAAGCCGATGCACCATCTCTTCCTTGAGCCCTAGTTTCAGCCTCTCGTCGATACCGTGGATAACCTCGTGGAGTAGCGTATCTTCAGTCTGCTCCCTGGATACGCAAGAGTGATCATTTAACAAGATAACCTTATCAGTGTACTTGATCTGCCCGTAGAGATCTGAGATGGAGTTTTCGTACCCCTTCTTGACCATGAAATGAGCTCCCAGGATATTGATCTTCCCGATTGTCTTCATGCCCTACCACCTATTGAACTTGTGGCGATAAGCATCCTCGAACTCAGGGGCGCTCTTTAGAAAATCCAGGAACTCCGCGATTGCCGCGATGACTTGTACCGTGGCATGTTCGACGGGCACCGAGGCATCAACTTCTTTGACCTCAGTAGGTACAACACCTGAAGCATCACCGAATACCCCTACAAGGTACTCAAACATCGGTATTCCCGACGCCACGATGTAAACAAGATGTTGCCGCTTCGATGTGTACCCCCAGCTACCCTTCCAGTTGGCCGTGGTCTTAATATCGATGATCTTCCCAGGATGCACAATGTCCGCTTTTCCATACAACAGGAAGTCTTCTCCATTCACGGTGAGATTCTTTCTATATGCCACCTGCTGAAGCGCCCCTTTGCACTTATCGTAAAATGGCGTGGCGACTTCACCGAACTGGGAAATAAAGTCTTCTCGAGTGTTTCCGAAGGACGAACAAATAGCCTTCTCGAAGTTCACCCCTCGCTGAGTCGCGGGCGTCATGGGGGAATAGATGCGCTTCAGGGCATTCAGCAGATCGTCGTGCGCCTTTTGCTCCCACGAAGCGGGGCATTCCTTAAACCACTTGAAACTGTCTAGTATAGAGGGAGTGATAAGCAGTCCGCTCATTTTGTCACCTCATCGAGGCCAGGGAGGACGCCTGTCGATACGCCGTTCGCCGATCGTTGATCTCTCCATCCGTATCGTCCACGCCCCGTAAAGGGAAACTCTTTCAGCTCCGAGATAGGGATGAGGCGCACTCCTAGTCGCAAGATAGACTTCAGGTGACGGGCACGATTACCATACAAAATGAGATGATTGATGGTCTTCGCAGAGCGTCCTGATAAGGCGCCAAATTGTGACGTGGTAAGGTATTCTACACCTTCCACCTGAATAGTTTCAATTTTGCAAGGAATAACTTCTGCCATAATAGTTCCTAGCACCCCAAATAGGGAGCAAGCACTTTCTTGACGCGAGCGAGGGGTATTGCCCTAATCACGTCGTCCAACAAACGAGACTCGTCGAGCGCTTTCACTATGTCCTCAATGAAAACCACGTCAATCTCGTGTTCGTCCTTGTGCATATCTACAATCTTCAGTGTTCTCAACGGTGTCCTCCTATACAAGACAGTGTAGCCATGTTCTGGGTAAAGGTCAAGGGGTCACTCAGGCAGATGGTATTCCTGCCTCAGTGTGTAATACTTGTCCCGGAGCCTATCAATAAGGCTCTGGGCGTCGTTCTCGTACTGCTCCATGCCCCACTTGTCGATAGTGCGCATCTCCTCGCCCATTTCATCGAGCGCCCTGCGGTAGCCCTCAGCGTGAACAATGAGTGTCAGCCATTCTTTCATCTTCTGCCCTCCTTTGCGCGTATTCGTCCAGCACGCGTCACCCTGCTAGTAAGAGCTCCTTCTTCTCCTGCTGTTCGGCAAATCATCACGGTACCCATTCGATTTTTGCCACCAACAAGGGCCTGCGCAGTATGTCGGCCATAAGCGCGGTCAAGGCACAACCTAAAACGGCTGGCATCCACCGCCGACGCGGTACTGCTCTAGCGTGTCGGCCTTGCATGCCGCCCATAGCTTATCAAGCGCGGCTTTGTCGGCCTTGCTAAATCGCTGTTTTGGCTCGCCGTCCTTACGCAAAGGACAAGGGCCAGACAGGGCAGGGAACTCGATTTCTATACCATCTATTTCATAGATATGCGGGCCACATACGAATCCGTGAACATGGTTCATGTATTGCTCCTTTCGTCTACACTGAGCGCCTTGTCAACCTCAGCGCATATCTTCACCCAGTTTTGTATAGCAACGCTTCCTGGCACGGCTTCGCGTACCATGTTCCCGGCAGTGCGCATCCGGAGGATAAGATCCTCCAACGCATTGATATGATTGTCGCGCACTGCGATTTCAAATTGCTGGTCTATATCCTCTCGTAAATCCCACAAGTCATTCAGCGCTGACTTTGCTTCACTCCAATCCTCGCCGCTAATCGCATCTTCAAGTTTCCCCGTGATTATATCAAACGCCCTCGGCACCGCCCGCGAGTGGGCAGCGATAAGCGCGGCAGCTCTTTGTGTGTCAAATGAGCCTTCATACTGGCCTTTTGCTTTATTCATCTCCCATGGGTCGAAGCACTCATCTTTGATTGCTTTCGCCAGCTTCCACGCATCGCTCGGCACCTCGATGGGGCGCATGGTATCGACAAATTCTTGAAATTCGGTTACATCAAATACTCCTACATGATTCGCCATTCGTCTCGCCAATGCTTCTGCGCTATCGATAATGATGATCTGCATCAGTGGGCCTCTTGTTCTTTTCGTTTTAGATTCTCCAAAACGCTCGTCAGTCCGTCCCGCAACTCTCGCGCTTTCTCAACCAAAAACTGAATATCACCCATTTGCAGCTTTACGCGGATAGACGCTTTTTTGTTGTTAACTATGACAGCTTTCATGTTATCCTCCTCGCTCGTAGTTTAACCAACTCCTTCTCAGCGCGTGCCCGTGCCCGTGCCCATACAAAAGCGAGGGACGTGTTACCCTCGGCCCGTGACTCGTCTTCCAAAGAACAAAGTGACTTGATTTTCTTTTCTTCCCGCTCTATAGACTTACTGAGTTGGCTTGGAATCATTTATCGCCCCCAATCGGCGTGAGATGGATGTCGGGTTTCGGGGCGTTACCTTCTATGTGGATGATTTTTCCTTCGATAACGGTGTACTGTATTTTCTTCAGTGCATAGTCTACCTGCCCATTTTTGAATCCTCTCTCATAGAGATTCACGCAAAGAAGAAACACACAAAGACAGAGAATAATACTCAAAAACACGAACGTGAATACCTTACTCTTTGCTTTCTGTTTTTCAATCATGGCTTTTCTCCTTCCTTAGGTCAAGGATAATCGTCGCCCCTGTCCCATCGTACCGGTCATGGCTTTTCTCCTTCTTTTGGTCAGGGATAATCGTCA
>Ga0172371_10006549_pt1 | contig 16909 bp, 15 predicted proteins | sample Lak12m_FD_114543 | JGI IMG/M metagenome (GOLD analysis project Ga0172371, IMG submission 114543) | Freshwater microbial communities from Kabuno Bay, South-Kivu, Congo - kab_022012_12m | ecosystem: Environmental > Aquatic > Freshwater > Lake | place: Democratic Republic of the Congo: South-Kivu...
ATAGTGGGATTCCACCGGAAGGGTGTCAATCAGCGCAGCGTCAAGGAACGCGGGGTCAATCATTGCATTGCACTGGGAAACCAGCATTTTGACCGCATCCTTCTCTTCCCCCGAAATCGGCACATATGCCACAAACCCGCTCCTGCCGCGCGCCACCAGCCCCTCCTCCACCCGGTAAATCCTTTCGCCTTTTTTCAGGGGCAGGCGCCCCTCCCGATCATCAATCCTCCCGAGGATCGTCCTTGCCCCGGCATGGCAATCTCCGTCCAGTATTGCCAGGTACCGCTTGCCATCCGCTTCGATGATGGCGGGCATTGCCTTCTTTTGCAGCGGCCCCCCCGAGGATTCCCGCCGCGCAGCATTGGCTGAAGTTGTCATTGTTCCACCAATGCATTTTCTGCCTGCAAGCCTTTTTAATAGTTTCATATTATGCACAATCAAGTAAATGACAAATTTCCAGAGAAATTTGCCCGCATTGGGAATTTATAGGCATTGCACTGCAAATTCCATCGAATTTACAGCGCGGGCAAATCTTTGCCCTGAATGAAAAGCGCCTGGAGCCGCACTATCGCGCAGCTTCGCGCTTTTTTTGAAAAGAAAAAAAGTCGCTCCCATCGGGATCGTCCGCGAAGCGGGCGAATTGTCGTCCGAAGGACGACATGTTCGTCAAATCGCGCAAGCGATTTGGCGGTCTTCACCAGCCTGCTTTTGAACCCGAGTTAGAGCCTTTCCATGACCCATTTCTCATTTTCTGCTTTTCCGTGGACGCTTCCCTCTTTTTCGCCGAAGCGAAAAAGGGGCGCGTTTTCGCCGAAACGAAAACGCCGTTTCGAGCGTACCCACCTGGAGCGAGAAAAAGGGTCCTGAGAGGGCTCCGTCCTTGACCGGGTTGTCCGGCTCGCGCCGGTGCACAATTGCACCGAAGTCAGCCACTAGACTATGGGAGCGCGTTCGCTCCCAGACTTGCCAACAGGCAAGCGGATGGGAGCGCATTAGCGCTTCCAGGCAGGGGACGGAATCCCCTGGATGGGAGCGCGGAAGGATAAGCAGCGAAACGTATAAAAAGAGGCGCAAAATGCCTATGGGCCCGCGAGGAATCGAACCCCGAATCTCTGCTGTGTGAGAGCAGCGTCTTAACCATTCGACTACAGGCCCGTGGCTTCCTCTTTCTGCAAATATAGGAATATAAAGCTTCTTCGTCAGAGGTGAATCATGGACAAGAAGCAGCTGCGCGCGGAATTCGCCCGCGACTGGGAAAAGCACTACAAGGTGTCCGCGCTAGTGGAGCGCGGCTACACCCGCCAGCAGTGCGGCAAGTGCAAAAGGCACTTCTGGTCAGTGGAGGCGCGCGAAACCTGCTCTGATGCCTCCTGCATGGGCTACCGCTTCATCGGCAAGAAGATGGCAAAGAAGCCGCTTGGCTACGTCGAAACGTGGAAAAAGATAGAGGAATACTTCACGAAGAACGGGCATGCATCCATAGAATCTTTCCCCACGGTGGCGCGCTGGCGCGACGACTTGTACTTCTCGATAGCGTCCATCAACGACTTCCAGCCCTATGTGGTCTCCGGCGAGCTTGACCCGCCTGCAAACCCGCTCATCGTGCCGCAGCAGTGCATACGCTTCCCTGACATCTCGAATGTTGGCGTGACTGGCAGGCACTACACCAACTTCGTCATGGTGGGCCAACATGCGTTCAACACAAAGAAAACGGGCAGCTTCTACTGGAAGGATGAGGCAATAAGCCATGACATCGGTTACCTTTCACATCTTGGCATAGACGAGAAAAACATAGTGTTTTTGGAGGACGTGTGGATGGGCGGGGGCAACTTCGGCCCCTGCATAGAGTATTTCGCGGACGGGCTTGAGCTTGGCAACTGCGTGTTCATGCAGTACGAGAACCTGCCGGACGGCGGCTCGCGCGAGCTTTCCACCAAAGTGATTGACATGGGCGCTGGGCTGGAAAGGCTTGCATGGATAACGCATGCCTCGCCCGTCAGCTATGGCATAGTGTTTGGCGATGCGGTGGCGAAGATAAAGGAAAAGGCAGGCATCAAGGTGGACGAGGAGCTGTTCCTCGAATACTCCAAGCTCTCAGGCTCGCTTGACATTGACGACGTTGCCGACATTGGCGCCGAAAAGGCGGCCGTGGCGGGGAAGCTTGGCATGCCGGTGGAGGAGATGCAATCCACATTCGCGCCCCTTCACGCAACGTACGCCTGCGCGGACCACCTGAAAACAATACTTTTCACCTCGACAGACGGCATGCTGCCCTCCAACTCCGGGGGCGGCTACAACCTGCGCATGATATTGCGCCGCGTGTTCGGCTTTGACGGCGAGTTTTCGCTCTCGCTTGATTATGCAGGCGTGCTTGAGGCGCATGCGCACCATTTGCGCGATTTTGCGCCAAAGCTTCGCGAGGGCGTTGCCACCGCCGCGGCAGTCATCGAGGAGGAGCGGAAGAAATACGCTGCGGGCAAGGAAAAGGGCAGGGGCAAGGTCGCCACGCTGCTTTCGCGCGGCAAGTCAATAGGCATAGACGAACTCAAGAAGCTTTACGAGTCCGACGGCATTCCCCCGGAACTGGTTTCCGAGATTGGCAAGGAAAAAGGCGTAAAGGTGAATGTGCCCGAGAACTTCTACAAGCTTATCGAGAAATCCGATGAAACCGGCGAGCCTGCTGAGAAAAAAGTGGATGTGGAAGGGCATGAGAAGACAAAGGCGCTGTTCTACGAAGGGGTGGAGGAGTTTGACGCAAAAGTGCTTGCAGTCAAGGGAAAGCAAGTCATACTGGACTCCACTGCATTCTACCCCGAGGGCGGCGGGCAGATTTACGACACCGGCATGCTTAACGGCGTGAAAGTGAAGAGCGTGCAGAAGGAAAAGGGAGTGGTGCTGCACGAGGTGGAAAAGCCATCAGCATTTTCCGCAGGCATGCAGGCGCATGGCAAGGTGGACGGGGAGAGGCGCAAGCAGATAACCCGCCACCACACCGCAATACACCTGATAAACGCCTGCGCTCGGCAGGTACTGGGCCCCCACATCTGGCAGGCAGGCTCATACAAGGACGAGCGCAAGGCGCAAATCGACCTCACGCACTACAGGAAGATAACTTGGGAAGAGCTTGAGGAAATGGAGCGGCTTGCCAACAAGTACGTGGTTGACGGGCTGCCTGTCGCCACTGAAATACTTGGCAGGACGGAAGCCGAGCAGAAGTACGGCTTCCGGCTCTACCAGGGCGGGGCGGTGCCTGGCAAGGCGCTTCGCGTGGTATCCATAGGGGATATCGACCATCAGGCGTGCGGCGGCACGCACAACTACATAAAAAGCACCAGCGAGCTTGAATTGGTGAAAATCGTCAAGCGCGAGGGGGTGCAGGACGGGGTGGAGCGAGTGGTGATAAAATGCGGCCCCGAGGCCGTCAAGCACATCCAGGAGCGCGAAAGGCTGCTCCGCGAAGCCGCGGAAGCCCTCTCGGTGTCGGAGGACCAGCTCAAGCCCACAATCATGCGCTTCTTCAATGAATGGAAGGAGAGGGGCAAGGAAGTGGAGAAATTGCAGGCTCTTCTCGCGCAGCAGATAAGCGGCACTGAAGCAGCAAAAGCAAGTGCAGACGGCAAGAAATTGGTGGAGCTTCTTGGAGTTCCCTACACGCAAAAGCTCGCGGAGGAAGTGTGCGGCAAGCTTTCCGCGCAGGGTTTTGCGGCAGTCATTTCGATAAGCGACGGGTTCATTGTGGCGGTTGCGCCAAAGGAAAGCGGCTTTGACGCGCTTGAGCTTTTGAAGCTGCATGGCGGCAAAGGCGGCGGAAGCGAGGCGTTTGCGCGCGGCAAGGTCGTGTAAGCGCGGCAAGTTTGCACAGGGGGAAAGTGGCTTAGGCACGGTGGCTGGCAGCAACAATTCCCTCTATCTAGCAAGACTCAATTCAGGCAGTATCAGCGGCTCGGCCATGGCAAGATTCCCCCCGAAGAACTCACGGTACTTCGCAGTGCCTATGAACGCGGCAATGTCTTGAGGGGCGGCATCAAAGTCCTTTTTCAGGAGGGCGGCATTTTCTTTGCTTACTGCATATTCCGCCGGAAGCTTGGAAGCGTCGCAGGCATAGCCGAATATTTCAAGGGACGGAGGCATCAGCTTCCCGTCTTTTCCATTTTCAATTGGCCAAAAGCCCAGCTTCTCGTCCAGCCTGCCCGCCAGGAAAAACCTCACGGTTTCAATCAAACCCGCCTTTTCGGCGTCCAGTTCCCCCGCGCTTATCTTGTCGTATGGAGTGACGTCGGTCATGTGGAACTGCGGGCTGTATTTGTCCTTGCCGAAAAAGCCGCGTATTGAGAAAGGCGCGAACTCCTTGGATGCCGGGTTTCGCGCATCCGCGCCGTTTGTGGGCCCGCGCAGCAGCTTTGCCTTGTCATGTTCCCCTTCAATCAGAAAGTACCAAAGTGGCATGGATGCGTAGAGGTTGACCATCTCCAGCGCCCAGCCGCGCCCATTCCCCCCGATTGCGCCGGGGTATTTCCAAACGTGCTGATAGTGCTTGACAAATGCCTCGACAGGCAGCTGCGCCTTGCGCATGGCCAGCACCCTAAACCCATTGCTTTCCCCCATTGCGCGCAGGAAATAGCGCATAGAGGTCATGGTTTTCACATCAAACCAGGGGTTCGCCTTGCAGAATTCCTTTACGAATTCCGAGCCTGGCTCGATAACCCCTGTTTTTTTCCATGCCTCTGGCTTTGTGAACGGGACAATTTTCTGAATCGCCATGGCTATTGGTGAGGTATATCATTTTTTAAGAGTTTCTGTAACAGAAAGCTCAGTAAAACATCTCGGGTTTCTTCAGGAATTCTATGTCCCCCGGCTTTTTCACGGCCGCAAGAAGGCCTTTCCTGAAAGGCGCGTAGGCGCCGTATGATGAGGAAAAGTCCGCCGCGCCAAGCTTCCGCAGCTCAAAGCCGTCCCCATAGTTCATGTTCTTCACAAGCTTCCCGCTTGCCATCTCATAGTAGCAGCCGCCGCGCAGGCGCAGGAACATGGAGTAGTCGGCGTCAAAGTCGGAAGAGACGAGGTTGCCGAGAAGAAGCTCCCCCTTCCCGGCGTTTATCGTGACGTGCCCGTAGCCAGGGGGGATGAGCAGGCACTCGCCCTTTTTCGCGGTGAGGAGCACCGCATCCTGCACGCCAAGCTGCGTCACCTTCTGCAAGAGGAAGTGCGCCTCGCCCGACAATATCTCGTAGACTTCGGGCCACGGGGTGCCTTTCGGCGAGTTTGGGTGCACATGCCCCAGCGTCTTGTTCCTCTCGCCGCACAAATCAAGCGGAAGTATGCGCGTGACATCGTAGCGTATCTTGCCGAAAGCCGCCGCCTCCCGGTACATGTAGTAAGTCGGCGTGTCCGGGGCAAGGCCCGCCCCCTTTTCCGGGTTTGCAAGCACCGGCGCCATGTCGGACAGCCTGCGCACGGACGGCTTGATTTTCCTTCCCGAGAATTCCAAAGAGTCGTTGTCGAATTTCCAGCCCATGCAATCACAATCCCGCCATCCATCCGGCGCCGCCCGCCCATTCACTTCCTTTTCCCGCTCTTCCTCGCATTGCCGCGCGCCCTTTCCCCGCCGCCCGGCCCCTCCTTCATGGGCATCGCGTGCGCCATCGCCATCGCGCCCTCGTGCTTTGCAATCTTCTCCTTCTTGAGCTTTTCGGAAACAAGGTAGAGGTAGGTGGAAAAGTCGCGCAGGTCCACGTCGTATTCCTCGGCAATCTCCTCGCAGCGCTGCAGCAGCCTCACGACATCGACGAGCAGCTGCGGGTCTATCCTTCCCTCGCGCGTGCCCTTGCTTATCCTTTCCATCAGTATGAGGCGCGACATCTGCAGCTCCTTGATTACTTTCCGCACCTTGTCCCGTTTTCCGGAAGTGCGCGCCTGGAAGTCGGTGGAAAGCTGGACAACGGATTCCCACGAGACGTCGCCAAGGTTCTGGCTGACCTGCGCTGGAAGCGCGTAGCGCGCGGAGAACGGCAGTTCATGCGCCTGCTCTGTTGCCATGCAATGGATTCTCGGGTTTTCTTTAAAAAGTGGCTTGGTGCGCGCGCGGCTAGCCGGTGCACTTGATGATGAGTGGCTTGCCGATTTGACGCTTGGTGATTTGCTGCCCGTCAACGTATGCGATGTATTCGAAGCCGAAGTCCTTTATTGTAAGAAAACCAAGGTTAGCACTTCCCGGGGCATTGCATGTTGATGAAGCCGCACAAAGCACATAATCCGAAGGCGAAGAACATGCCCCGCGCGCCTTGACATTTAGGAGCCTGGCGTATGGCACATTGAATCCGCCTGCCCAAAAAACAGATGAGGCTGCAAAGTATTTTTCTTCCCCCGGCGCCAGATAATAGTGGTCGGAGATGCTAATGATATATGTTCCATCTTGCGATGTGTTAGTCCAGCTGCCGCTTTCCGCCAAAAGTTTTGTTATGCGGATTGGATACGCTCCGTTGTTTTTTACCCGAAGATATGGGAACGACCAGGCAGACGTATAATATTTTGCATCCATCTCCACAATTGCAATCGGGCTCGCGCTTTTCCAATACGCCTGCGACTGCGTGATTTGCGCGTCACTTGCCATGCCTGGAAAAAAGCCAAGCAGCGCAACTGAAACAAGCGCGACAATGAGCACGACTGCCAACAGCACGAGATACTCTGTCGCCCCCTGACCTTCCAGTAAAGCCATGCGTATCCAAACGGAGGCAACCCTTTTAGAAGTTGCTGCTGAGAAAATGCGCATGGCGGAAGACGAAGTTGGAACCGTGGTCTCCACAATGGAGGGGCCGACAACAATCGCATTCTCATTCGTAATACTATCCTCAAAAGTGAGGAAGGGGCAGTTCGTCAAGGTGCAGTCCCCCGGCGGCTTTGTGCTTGCCTCCGTGACCGAAATCACGCGCGCCAACAGGTATTTCGAGCGCGCCGAGTCGGTTGCGGAGTATGAGCGCAGCCTCCCCCTGGGGCAGTCCTTCCCCACGGGCGAGTGGGAATACTCGGTGGCGAACGCGCGCGTGCACGGAGTTTTCGAGGGGGAAAACATCGCGCGCTCCGCATTCCCGGTCGCTCCCGGGAGCAAGGTGGTTGCCGCTGAGGATGCGCTTCTCAAGAAATTCCTGCAGCTGGACGATGATGGGCTTGACTTGGGCACGCTGCAGCACCATTCTTTGCCTGCCAAAATCTCCATGGGGCGGCTGCTGCAGAAGCATGTCGCCATACTTGCGATGTCGGGAAGCGGCAAGTCGTATTTCACTTCGGTGCTCATAGAGGAGCTGCTGGACCGGAAGCCCTCGCAGGGCAGGATGGCGGTCGTGGTGCTGGACAGCCACGGGGAATATTCCGGCTTCAGCCGCACGCAGTATGCCAAGAGCACGCAGGTCGTCGGCACGAAAAAATTCAGGATAGCGTTCAGGAGAATCACCCCCCACATGCTTGCGGAGTGGGCGCCCGACATCTCCTCCGCGCAGGTGCGCGAGCTTGCGCCCATAATGGAGGCGCTTCGGAAGGAAAGCAAGGAAAAGCGCGAGGCATACACGCTGGAGGACCTGATTTCGCGCGTTGAAACGGGGATGGACGACAAGAAAGGCAACATGAAAAAGCCGCTCCTTGCATGGCTGTCCGAGCTTCGCATGCTCCGCCTTTTCGGCGCAGCCGACTCCCCCAAGCTGGAGGACGCGGTCATGCCCGGCAGGCTCACCGTGTTTGACCTGTCCGAGATTGACAACATGCGCAAGAAGCAAATCGTGGTCTCGTACCTCTGCAAGCGCCTGTTCCGCCTGCGGAAAAAGGAAAAGATACCCCCGTTCGCCCTTGTGGTGGAGGAGGCGCATAACTTCGCGCCTGAAAAGGCGGACAGGCGCACCGCGCTTGCCAAGGGGCCCATAACCACCATCGCGCGCGAGGGAAGGAAGTTCGGCGCGTGCCTCTGCCTGATTTCCCAGCGGCCCGTGCACCTTGCCACCACCGCGCTTGCGCAATGCAATACAAATGTCATACTCAGGATCACCAACCCGTTCGACGTGGACCATGTGGGCAAGTCGTGCGAGGGAATCGACAGGGCGATGCTGGACTCCATCACCACGCTGCGCGTGGGCGAGGCTTTATTCGTGGGGGAGGCGGTGGGTTCGCCGGTGTTCGTGAAAATCCGCAAGCGCAAGACGAGCTTCCCGGCAAAGGGGCAGGGGCTTGAGCTCATTGCGCGCAAGTTCGACGAGGAAAGCACGAAGAAAAAAGAGGACGTCGAGGCATTCCTGTAGGCGGGTCGGGCGATGAAGGGAAATGCGGCGATGATGCATTTTTGTAGGTGGTGCGCGTGGCAAAATCGATAAACGAGGTCCGCAAGGACGTGGTGGGAAGGAAAGTGGTGGTCACCGCGGTGCGCGGCTCAAGGCCGCACGACCACGCGCCGGAGCAGCGCGCGGCAAAATCGACGCCGCCTGAAAAGTGCTTCTTCTGCCCCGGGAACGAGCACATGACTCCGCCCGAAATCGGCAGGATTGAGGGGGGCGGGGGCTGGCAGGTGCGCTGCTTCCCCAACAAGTTCCCGGCATTTTCCCCTGATAGCAGGAAGGCGTACGGCAGGCACGAGGTCATCGTCGAAACGCCGGACCACCAAAAGTCGCTCTCGGAGCTCTCCGAGGAAAACCTTTTTGATTATCTTTCCATGGTGAAGCAAAGGATGGAGGACGCGATGCGCGACCCCAAGCTCGCCTATACAATCGCGTTCAAGAACGAGGGCAAGGCGGGGGGCGCTTCGCTTGAGCATTCGCACACCCAGCTGGTTTCCATGGGCTTTGTGCCGGACTACGTGAAAAGGCTCGCAAAGAAGGCCGCAAAGGTGGCAAGGATGAAAAAAAGGCCCCTGAAGAACGTGTTCGCGCAAAACGAGCATTTCTTCGCGCTCTGCCCGGCGGCGCCGCGCTTCCACTACGAAACGTGGATAGCCCCCAAGCGGGATGCCAATTCGCTCCTTGCGCTCTCCGGCGGGGAGATGCGCTCGCTCGCTTCCATCCTCCGCTCCGCGCTCGTTGCGCTTGATGCCGCCACCGGCTTCGGCTCCTACAACATAATCTTCCATTCGGCGCCGCACGCAGGCGGGGATTTCCCGTTCCACATTGAAATAATGTCGCGCCTTTCCACCTGGGCAGGCTTTGAAATCGGCACCGAAGTGGTGATGGTGTCGGAAATCCCTTCCGAGTCCGCCAGGCTCCTGGGGGCAAAGCTTGCGGAAATAAAGGATAAAAACGCCATTTAATGGCGTTTTTCGCTGCTTTTCTTGCACAAAAGCACGCATTTGCCGGCTGTTTTTTAAACTGTTGCCCAGTGTAAGGAAGCAAGAGGCTTTACATGAATCAAGGCTGCGATGAACCCGGCATCCGCCATGCACTTAGCCCTATTTTTGGCAGGATGCTCGCGTCTTGAGCCGGCCTTTGTGACCTTGGCAAATTGCAGGGGCCTTCGGAAATGAAGCCGGCAGGGGATTTGAGGCGGGCCGGCCGGTTGGAAAGCATATCGCCCAAAAATCAAGTTAGAAGGGAAAAATGGTGGGAAAATGTTGAAAGCACAAGCAATTGCGAAAAATGCAATGCAGGGCATGCAGGAGTTCTTCAGGCTCAAGGCAGGCAAGGAGGACTTTGGGGGCTATCTTCCGCTGTTCTCGCGCCCGGCATCGGGCGTGCGGCCCGCGTCCGTTTCGGCAGTGGCAATAGGGGGCAGGAAATTCACGAGGTACCGCTATGAATAGGTTTGCGGTGCTCGCCCCGGGGTTTGAGCGCCTGAGCTACCCTCTGGACAGGCACGATGCCGCGGACGGGTCGGCGTTTTCCGAGCGGAGCGAGCGGTTCTGCCTTTCCCGCGCGCAGTCGGAGGAGCACGCGCAGATGGCGCTGGTCTCTGCCGGGGGGCTGTCCGAGCATGCATCTGAGCCCGTGGGCTACGTGTGCGCAGGGCAGGGCGAGATATTCGTGGTATGCAGGTCTTCAGGCAGGAAAGGAAAGGAGATTGCTCACGACGAGCGCAGGGCGTTTTCCACCGCGGTGGTGAAAAGGCTTGCCGCGCTCCACACCGAGGGCCTTGGCTGCGGGGGGTTGTCCCCCGAGGCAGTCGAGTTTGCAGGCAAGCAGGCAAAGCTTCTCAGCCCATTGCGCATCTTCGCGCTTGCCGAAGGGGACTCTGTCTATTATGAGGCAGTATCCACGCTCCGCGCGCTGGTCTCTTCCGGCGTTGCAACGGAGGGCGAGATGCCCAAGCTTGCTTCGGCTTACCTGTCGCACTCTCCGGTGTGCAGGCATGAAGTGGCGCAGCACCTGCAAAAGAAGGGAAGGAAAGGCACGGCAAGGGATGAACTTGTGAAATCGGCAATGAAAATAATACCTTTCTTCTAGCCAATGCATTTGGTTATGAACTGCTTGCCTGCCTGCCGCTTTGTTATCTGCTGGTTGTCGATATACTCGATGTACTCAAAGCCAAAATCCCTTATCGCGACTGTCCCTGCCCCCTGGCTTGCGCAGACGGAGTCCGCCCCCAAAAGCGCCTGGCTGCCCCATCCCGTGCCCCCTGCCGGCGTGCCGAAGCCTATTTCCCTGTCGTTGGCAAGCCCTGCAAAGACCGCTGAACGCCCGAGTGTGGCTTCCGCACCTGGCGAAAGGTACAGCGCCGTTGAGATGTTAAACATGCCGCTCGTGTTCCAGAACTGGTATATGCTCCTGCCCCCGCCAAGCACCTTTGTTATCCTTATCGGGTACGCGCCGCTGTTCCTCAGCCGCAGGTATGCCTCGCTGGTATCGGCCGTCGAGTATTTTGCGGCGGATTCGGCTATCGTGACTGGCTGCGCGCCCTGCCAGTAAGCCTGCGACTGCGTGAGCTGCGCGTCGGATGCCATCCCCGGGAAGAAGCCAAGCAAAGCCACGCTCACAAGCGCGACAATCAGCACGACTGCGAGAAGAACAAGATATTCGGTTGCCCCCTGTGCGCGTGTCATCATGCAATGCCTTTTGCAGCAAAAGTTATATTCCCCCACGCGCGCTCCACGCGCGTGCTCTCCCCCCTGCCCTTGTCGCGCTCAAGCCTGAAGACCGCGCCTTCCGCGGACTCGCCAAGCGCGCTGTCGTGCGTTATCACGAACGTCTGCTCCACAATGGCGGGGATTTTCCTGTTTATCGCCTCTGCCAAAAGCGCGACGGCTTCGGCGTCAAGGTTGTGCGTGGGCTCGTCCAGTATGAGCCAGCCGATGTCCGGCGTGAGCACAGTGGCAAATGCGATGCGAAGCGCCAAGCACAGGCACGCGCGCTCGCCTCCTGACGCCACGCTGTCAACCTCGCGCCATTCCCCCTCCTTGTGCATGAGCAGCAGGTAGTCCTTCTCGTCCGCCTCCAATTTCACGCCCGAGTAGTCGGAATAGGGGTAAATTGCCGGCCAGACCTCAAGCAATGCCCGGTTTATCTCGCCCACCAGCTGGCGGCGGAGCTCCGTCTGCGCCGCAGCCAGGCTGTTCTTGTAAATTGCCATCTCCGATGCCGCATCCGCATACATCTGCGCGATTGCCGCCTTCCTTTCCATGCCCTTCTGCTCCGCCTCCAGCACAGCGCGAAGCTCGGCTACCAGCTTGAGGCGCCTTTCCTCGCCCAAAAAGTCTGACTCGGCGCGCGCAAGCCCCACCGAGAGCGCCTCTGCCGCCTTGCGCGCAGCCTCGTATTTTTCCTCGTCGAATGAAAGCGCCGCAAGCGCAGACTGCGCCTCAGACAGCTTTCCTTTCGCAGCCTCAAGATCGGAAAACAATTTTTCAGCGCGCACTGCCTCCTCATGCCGCTTGCGCGCCTCCTCAAGCCGCTTTTCAGTCTGCAAAATGGCATCCTCCCCCGCCTTTGCCCCTGCCTCAAGCGCTGCCGCCTTTTCCCTTGCTGCTTTTTGCTTTGCCTCAAGGGAAGAAGCATCGGCGGCATCCGCCTTCATCCTTTCCGCCTGCGCCATGCATAGGCGAAGCTCCGCGATTGTTTTTTCAAGCGCGGCAATTTCCGCCTTTTTCTTCGCGATTTCCTTTGCCTCTGCCTCCGCCTTGCCTTTTTTAACGGAAGCTTCCGCCTTCTTGCCGCGCAAAAGCTCCTCTGCCTTGCCATGCTCAAGCGCGGAGTCGCACACCGGGCACTTGGCAGAAGCGCCGTGCAGCGCGTGCACTGCCTTTTCCAGCTCCTCCGCCTCGGCAATCAGCCGCGCGCGGCTTGAGGCAAGCTTCTCAGCCCCTGCCTTGAGCGCAGCGGCCTCTTCCTCAAGCAGCCTTTCTTCCCTGCCTCCCGAAAGCGCGGCAATCCTCTTTTCAAGCTCCGCTTTTTTCCTTTCCGCCAAAGCGGCAAGCTCAATTGACTTTTGAATGACTGCCAGCTCGCTTTTGGCAGATGACAGCTCAGACTGGAGCTTTTTTGCAGCGGCCTTTGCCGCAGACGCATCTTCCTCGAGCGCTTTCCTTTTTGCGGCAAGCTTTTCCGCCTCCCCATCGGAGGGCTTTTTCTTCCCCTCCGCCTCCCGCGCCATCCTCTGCACGCTTCCTGAGAGCGAGTCGCACTCGCTTTTCCTCCTGCGCCACTCGGCGCCGGCCTTGCCAAGCGCCAACAGGGAACCTGACGCCGCCTTGTGCTGCCCTGCGAGCCCCGCCTTCCTTTTGCCAAGCTCTGCGCACGCGGCAGCCAGCCTTTCCTCCTCCCTGCGCTGCTCCTGCGCCTTGCGCGCGGCTTCCTCTGCCTTTTTCGGGTCTGCCTCCGCACGCAGGAGCGCGGCCTGTTCGGAAAGTTTCCCCGATGCTGCCTGCGCCCCCTCGCGCGCCGAGTCAAAGTCCCCGAGCCCCAAGAGCCAGTCTATTTCGGTTTTCCTGCTGCGGGGAGTAAGCGAAAGAAGGTGGTCCATCCTGTTCTGCTCGGAATAGATTGCGCGCGTGAACAGCTCGTAGTCCACGCCCAGTATGGACGTGACGTGGTCGGTGACCGGCTTGGCGCCTTTTTGCACCAGCCTGCCGTCGACACGGATTTCCGCCTCGGAGGTTTTTTTCCCCACCTTGCGGGAAACGGAGTATTTCTTCCCCTGCCTGCTAAATGTTAGCGTTACGGAGGCAATGTCCGCGCCCGAGGCGATGTTCACCACCGATTCGGTGGACTGGTCGCGCCTGCTCATCTTCGGGAAGGTGCCGTAAAGGGCGAAGCAAAGTGCGTCCAAGACGGAGGATTTGCCAGAGCCCATCCTGCCCACCAAAACGTTCGTGCCCTTGCCGAAGCTGAATGCTGACAAGGAGTGCGACTTCCAGTTCTCAAGCGACAGGTCGGTTATCATGCAGGCCTCCCGCAATGGTTTGGCGGGCAAACTATAATTAGGCTTGGCGTTTGTGCCGCGGCGCCCGGAAGCAGCGCATGTCAGATGATGCTTTCGTGCAGGCAAAATTCCTTCCGTGCCTTGTCCAGGCGGGCTTTTTCCGCGGGCGTGGCGTTTTTCTTCGTGGTGGCGAGCCTCATTATCCTTTCGGCGTCGCGCGGCCGCCCCCCGAGCAGGTAGCTGTCATAGCGCATCACGGCAATCTCAAGCAGCCATTCCTTTGCAGCCGCCTTTCCTTTCTTGCCTGCCTTGAGGTAGGCATTCCTGGCGAGCGCCACTTTGCATGATATTATGGGGCTTAGCATGCAATCAATGTTATTTCTAATGGATATATCTGTTTTAAAACATTGTGCAACTGCTAGGATATCCCCTCAATGCTTGTGCAGTGCGCCTTGTAGCACTCGATGTGCTTCCTGTGGCTGAAAAAGAAGCGGTCAGCCATCGCCTCGCCGGTGTCATCCACTATTATGACCGACTTTGTCTTCGTGGGGTAGGTGGAAAGCCGGCTTTTCTTCAGGTCGTAGTAGAACATGCGCTTTATCCTGTTGTAGTCCCGAAGCTTGGTCTTGAGGTCGTAGAAGTAAATTATCATGCGCTTGCACCTGCACACCGCAGTGTGCATGTAACTATAGGCACATCGCAGAATAAAAAGCTGCTGCCAGCGCAAAAGGAACAAGCAGAAAACAATAAATCGGAAAAATCAAAAGAAAATAAAGGAAAAGCCTACAGCCTGTCCACGGAAACGATTTCCACGCTTGCGATATTGGCAAGCTTTCCCGCCTTCTCCTCAAGCGCGTCCGAGCCGCCAACGCCGTCCTCCACGATGAACGTGAGCGAGAGTGCCACGATGCCGAACGCAACCGGCTGCTCCTCCATCTTGTAGGGCTTGAGCGCCTCCACGGCGTCTTTCTTCAGCTTGTCGAATTGCCCCATGTCCTCAGGCATTATCTTCATTACGACTGCAACCTGCCCCATAATAACACCTCAAAAGCACTAAAAGCAAAAAGCGCGCTTACGGCCCGTTCTTCCCGCACGCCTTGCACGCGTAGGGCAGCGAAATCTGCCTGCAGTGCCTGCAGCGCACAACTTTCTCCCCGCAGTACGCGCAGGGGAACTCGGCATACTCGCGGGTCTGCTTCCCGCATGTAACACAATTTTTCAGCATAATCCTTCACCTTCTGGTGACGAGGTTAAATGGCAATAGGCTTAAAAGCGTGCCTTTCCTGCACCGGAATCCGCTAAAAGGCTTGCTGCCATATTGGATGGGGTTTTCTTGGGCAAATTCAACATCGCACCCATCGACACGGCCTGGCGCGGCCTGTGCAGGCTTCTTTTCGGCGCCGAAGTCGGCGGATTGATGAAGTTCGAGCCCTACCTCAAGGAGGCGATGCTTCCCTATACGATTGCAAAAAGCAGCGTGTCAGGCAAGGGCGTCTATCTCGGGCACCACCTTTACCCCAAAAGCGCGCGCTTCATCTCGCCCGACGAAATTCCTTCCCTTGCGCAGCCTTCCTTCAGCATCAACGACATAAAGGACATCGACTCTCTTTTCCGCGCGGCAGGGGAAAGCATCGCCTACTGCGGCAACAAGGTATTCGAAAAGAACGCGAACACCTGCCTTGTGGACAACGCCATAAACTGCATCGACGTCTACTACTCGCACAATGTGCGCAATGTGAAAAAGGGAGCGTTCATCTCGCACGTGCGCGAATCCGAGTGCGTCTTCGGAATCCCGGCTTTCCCAAAAATAAACCATTCCATGCGCTGCCACGAGGGCATAAACGTGAACCGCATGTTCGAGTCCTTCTACATCACGCATTCCTCGGACATGTATTATTCCTTCAACTGCACCAACTGCTCCGACGTCATGTTCGGCTACAACCTGCGCGGCAAGCGGAATGTGGCCGGCAATATCGAGCTTCCAAAAGACCGTTACCTTGCGCTCAAGAAGAAGCTCACCGCCGAGATTGCCGGCGAGCTTGAGGCAAATGGGCGCGCGCGCTCGATATCCGACATTGCCAAGCTTGCTGCGAAAAAGGGAGATGTGGAAGGCGAGATTCGCTTCATTCCCACCCTCCCCGCGCCCGCGGGCGTGGAAAAGGCGTTCTCCGATACGACAAAGATAGTGCTTGGCAAGGAAAGAAAGCCAATTGCAGATTACGTGCCCTACCTTCAGGAGCGCGCGCTGCCTGTGAAAGTAATGAAAGGCAAGTTCGGCTCCCCGGCTTCCAAGCCCGGCATGCCCTTGGTGAAAGACCTTCCCGCATCCTGCCTCTGCTCGTTTGAGGAGGCAATGCAGCAGAACAAGCCGCTGGTGAAAGAGCCGCAGCTGGGGCTTCCCCTGCTGGAATTGGAGAAAATAGTCGCCTCCAAAGCCGCGCTCTCGCTTGACTTTGTGGACGGCCCGTGCCGCGATTACGCTGACGTTTCGCAGTGCATCTCCTCAAGCGAGGTATACTCCAGCTGGGACGCGACAGGCAGCCAGCGCTCGGCATGCTCCACAGGCATCATCCAGTCAAAATACATCTTCGGCGGCTACCTTCGCATGCTGGACTCGGAGTTCTGCATAAACAGCTACGACATGACTGCCTGCAAGCGCTGCTTCGAAATCGACAGCTGCACCAACTGCTCCGCATGCTACTTCTGCCACAACCTGGAAGGGTGCGAGGAATGCATCCTCTGCTCCAACGTGAAGGGCATGCGCTATGCGGTGCTCAACCAGCCGCTTGCGCGCGGGGAATACGCGCGCATCAAGAAAATGGTGCTGGACTATGTGAATGCGGAGCTTGACGCTAAGAAGCGCTGCAGCCGTTCCATCTTCTCCCTTTCAGGAAAGGAAAAAGCCCAGTTCAGGCGCCCGCCGCCTTCTTCAGCTCGTCCTTCTTGTCCGTCCTTTCCCAGGTGAACTCCGGCCCCTCCCTCCCGAAATGCCCGTACGCCGCCGTTTTCTTGTAAATCGGGCGCAGCAGATTCAGGTGCGCGATAATCTCGGCAGGCTTGAGCGGGAACACCTTCTCCACTGCGCGCCCGATGGCATCGTCAGGCACCTTGCCTGTGCCGAAAGTGTCCACATAGACCGAGGTGGGCTTTGCAACGCCAATGCAATACGAAATCTGCACCTCGCATCGGCTTGCCAGCCCTGCCGCCACCACGTTTTTCGCTATGTAGCGCGCCATGTAGGCGGCCGACCTGTCCACCTTTGACGGGTCTTTCCCGGAAAAAGCGCCGCCCCCGTGCCTTCCCATGCCGCCGTAGGTGTCCACGATGATTTTCCTGCCCGTGACGCCCGTGTCGCCCTCGGGGCCCCCTGTCACGAATATGCCCGTGCCGTTCACAAAATAGCTTGTCTTCGCATCAAGCCACTTGCCGCACGCAGGCTCGACCACTTTCCCAATCACTTCCCTCCTCACGGTTTCCTCATTCACGGAAGGGTCGTGCTGCGCGGCCACCACCACGGCCGCCACCCTCTTCGGCACGCCATCCACATACTCCACTGACACCTGGCTCTTGCCGTCGGGCCTCAGCCACG
>Ga0172371_10006550_pt1 | contig 16909 bp, 12 predicted proteins | sample Lak12m_FD_114543 | JGI IMG/M metagenome (GOLD analysis project Ga0172371, IMG submission 114543) | Freshwater microbial communities from Kabuno Bay, South-Kivu, Congo - kab_022012_12m | ecosystem: Environmental > Aquatic > Freshwater > Lake | place: Democratic Republic of the Congo: South-Kivu...
CCGGCCGTTATGGAACACATCGAGTTGGCCGGCATCCATTCCGGCGACTCCGCGTGCGTCATTCCGCCGGTGACGATTCCGAAGAAACACCTCGACACCATCAACGAGTACACTCGTCGTATAGCGCGGGAACTTCACGTCGTCGGTTTGATGAACATCCAGTACGCCATCGAGAACGACAAGGTGTTCGTGCTGGAAGCCAACCCGCGCGCCTCGCGCACCGTGCCGATCGTGTCGAAGGTTTGCGGCTTCAGCATGGCGCGGGCGGCAACGCGACTCATGCTCGGCGCGAAACTCAGCGACCTGAAACTGAAGCAGAAGACCCCGAAACATTTTGGCGTCAAGGAATCCGTGTTCCCCTTCAATATGTATCCTGAAGTGGACCCGGTGCTCGGCCCCGAAATGCGTTCCACCGGCGAAGTGCTCGGCTTGGCCGACAGCTTTGGCATGGCGTTCTTCAAAGCCGAAGAAGCGGCGAAACCGGCATTACCAACCTCCGGCACCATCCTCATCACCACGGTTGAGAAGAACAAACAACTCGTCGAGATCGCCCGCGGCTTCGACAAACTCGGCTTCAAGATCGTCGCCACCGAAGGCACGCAGAAGTTCCTCGCGGAAAACGGCATCACCAGTTCGTCCATCAAGAAACAGCACGAAGGCCGTCCCAATATCACCGACGCCATCACCAACAAGGAAATCCAACTGGTGATCAACACCCCCGCCGGCAAGCGCAGCCGCACCGACGATTCCTACATACGCAAAGCAGCGATCAAACACAAAGTGCCTTACATGACAACGTTGGCCGCTGCGTTGGCGAGTGTCCGTGGCATCGAAGCCGAGCGTGCCGGCCACGCCGGTGTCAGATCCCTGCAAAGCTACCACGCCGGCATCCAATGAGTCTGTGCTTCGATAACGACAAGTACCTCGCCGAACAAACGAAGGCGATCTTGGAAAGGGTCGACCGGTTCGACAACAAGTTGTACCTCGAATTCGGTGGCAAGATCGTGTTCGACCTCCACGCGGCGCGTGTGCTGCCGGGGTTCAACCCGAATGTGAAGATGCGGTTGCTGCAGCAGCTCCGCGACAAGGCGGAAATCATCCTCTGCATCTACGCCGGCGACATCGAGAGTCGCAAGATGCGCGCGGATTTCGGGATCACGTACGATGCCGACGCATTCAAATTGATTGACGACCTGCGCGACTGGGGACTCGACGTGTCGGGAGTGGTTATCACGCGGTTCACGGGTCAACCCGGCGCCGCCGGGTTCAAGACGAAACTCGAACGCCGCGGCGTCCGCGTCTTTACGCACGGGCCGATTGACGGCTACCCGACGGACGTGGAACGGATCATCAGCGACCATGGGTTTGGCGGCAATCCGTACATCGAGACGAAACGGCCGCTGGTCGTCGTGACGGCGCCGGGGCCAAACAGCGGCAAGCTGGCGACGTGCCTTTCGCAGGTGTATCACGAACACAAACGCGGCGCTCACGCCGGCTACGCGAAGTTCGAGACGTTCCCGATCTGGAACATCCCGTTGCGCCACCCGGTCAACGCCGCGTACGAAGCGGCGACGGCGGAACTCAAAGACGTCAACATGATTGACCCGTTCCACCTCGAAGCGTACGGGACGACAGCGGTCAATTACAACCGGGATGTCGAGGCCTTCCCGGTGTTGCGCCGGATCCTCAGCCGGATCACCGGTTCCGCCGACCTCTACAAATCGCCGACGGACATGGGTGTCAACCGCGCCGGGTTCGCCATCGTGGACGATGCCGGCGCGGCAGAGGCCGGTAAGCAGGAGATTCTCCGCCGGTATTTCCGGTACCAGTGCGAATATGCGGTCGGCACACTCGATCAGGATCCCGTGCACCGCATTGAGCGGTTGATGGAGGAGTTCTCGCTGCGGCCCGAAAACCGTCCTGTCGTCGGGCCTGCCCGGCATGTCGCCACGATTGCCGAAGGTCAACCTGACAAGGGCAGCTTCGGCGTCTATTGCGGCGCGGCGATCCAATTGCAGGACGGGAAAATCGTGACCAGCTGCAATTCGCCGTTGTTGCACGCTGCCCCGAGCATGGTGCTCAATGCGATCAAGCACCTGTCCGGTATTCCGCATAATTTGCACTTGCTCAGTCCCAACATTGTCGAGGCGGTCGCGAACTTGAAGAAGGACATTCTGCACCGCAAAACCGTCAGCCTCGACTTGGAAGAGACGTTCATCGCGCTGAGCATCAGTTCGACGACCAACCCGGTCGCGCGGACCGCGATGGAACATCTCGTTGACCTGAGCGGCTGTGAAGTCCACCTGACGCATCTGCCCACGCCGGGCGACGAGGCCGGCCTGCGCCGCTTGGGCGTCAACCTGACCAGCGACCCACAGTTTGCCACAAATAAATTGTTCGTCAGTTGACACCTTCCCGGTGTAATGTCCCGCCCCGGTATGCCCAAGCGAACGGACATCCATAAGATTCTGATCATCGGCAGCGGCCCGATCGTCATCGGCCAAGCCTGCGAGTTCGATTACTCCGGCACACAAGCTTGCAAGGCCTTGCGCGAGGAAGGCTACAAGGTTGTGCTCGTCAACTCCAACCCCGCGACCATCATGACCGACCCGGAGTTTGCCGACGCGACCTACATTGAGCCGGTCACGCCGGAAGCGGTGGAGAAAATCATCGAGAAGGAAAAACCCGACGCACTCCTGCCGACGCTCGGTGGCCAGACAGGATTGAACACCGCGATGGCGCTCTGGCGTAGCGGCGTGCTCCAGAAACATGGCGTCGAAATGATCGGTGCCAAAGCCGAAGCCATCGAGAAAGGCGAAGACCGGCTCAAGTTCAAGGAGTGCATGCAGAAGATCGGCCTCGACGTGCCGAAGAGCGGCGTCGCCCACACGCTCGACGAATCGCGCGAAATCGCCCGCCAGATCGGCAGTTTCCCGCTCATCATCCGCCCCGCCTACACGCTCGGCGGCACCGGCGGCGGCATCGCCTACAACCGCGAAGAGTTCGAAGCCATGGCCGCGAAAGGCCTCGAAGCGTCGCCCGTCAGCGAAATCCTCATCGAGGAATCGCTCATCGGCTGGAAGGAATTCGAGACCGAAGTGATGCGCGACAAGAACGACAACTGCGTCATCGTCTGCTCAATCGAAAACCTCGACCCGATGGGCGTCCATACCGGCGACTCCATCACCGTCGCGCCGGTCCAAACGCTGACCGACAAGGAATGGCAGATCATGCGCGACGCCAGTTTCGCCTGCATCCGCGAGATCGGCGTCGAAACCGGCGGTTCCAACATTCAGTTCGCCATCAACCCGCAGAATGGCCGGATGACGATCATCGAGATGAACCCGCGCGTCAGCCGCTCCAGCGCGCTCGCCTCGAAGGCGACCGGTTTCCCCATCGCGAAGTTCGCCGCCAAGCTCGCCGTCGGCTACACGCTCGACGAAATCCCAAACGACATCACGAAGGAAACGCCCGCCAGCTTCGAGCCGACGATTGATTACGTCGTCGTGAAGATTCCCCGGTTCGCCTTCGAGAAGTTCCCGCAGGCCGATCCGACGCTGACGACGCAGATGAAATCGGTCGGCGAAGTCATGGCCATCGGGCGCACCTTCAAGGAAAGCCTGCAAAAAGCGCTCCGCGGCCTTGAAATCGGCGTCTCCGGCTTGTACGGCGGACGCTGGGGCGGTGGCCGCGAGATTCGCCAGCGCGACGACATCGAGCGCAAGCTCATCACGCCATGTGCCGAACGCATCTTCTACATCCGCCACGCCATTCGCGCCGGTTTCACGCTTGACGAAATCCACCGGCTGTCGAAGATTGACCCGTGGTTCCTCCAGCAGATCAAGGAAATCGTCGAGATGGAGGACGAACTTGTCAACGCCGGTAAATTGGAGGCGCTCGTGTGAGATTGGCCGCGTTCACGCTTCTGTTGGCGCTCGCAGTGGCGGGATGTTGCACGTCATCTCAACAATGTCAGCAGGTTAAACCGGAAGCGATGGAATGGCGCGTTTTCCCCGTTTTAGTCATTTTCAACGGGCCAATTTCATGGGCGGGTACCAAGGATGATCTATCCCGTACGAATGCGGAAGACATCGCGCGTGACTTTCTCAGATTCTTCACGGAAGCCGGCGTGTCTTTTCCTGAAGGCAGCGAAGTGAAGTACAGCGTGAAATTTGGGCGTTTTTTGGTGAAGAGCACCCCGGAAGTCCTCGACCAACTGATTGATGTTCTCCATCTTTGGCCAATTTATCATGTCATCGTGGAAGTCAAAATCATTGACATCACCGACACCTCGACAGCAACCGCGCTGAAGAAGCACACTTTGTCAGCGCGAGAATTGAGAGACTCTCGCTCGCACAAAGTGAGGATTGTGGACGCCATGCAAACGGTGTCTGTGCATGGCGTTCAAACGACGAGTTCCAAGGCGGTCACCTATTTTTCCGCCGAGACCGGTGTTGCTACGAATCAGGTTTTTGAGAGTTTTCTAACTGCCACAGCGTGTGTTGGATCGGGCAACTGGAACGGCAACTTGAAGGTCTTCTTGACTGTTGTGTGTGATGTATTCCTCCCAAAGCGTTCAGGTGGTTTCGCAAAGACCGATTCAAGGTCTTCACCGCAAAAGGTCAGTTTCACCACAGCCGTCGCTCTCGACGATGGAGAAGCCGTGGCGTTCAATCTCGCCAAACCACCTGAAGGCGGCTTCAACGACCTCTGGGCACTGGTAAGCGCGTGGCTGATTGGCAGCGATGGACAACCCATCGCTCGTCTCAGAACCAAAGCCGCACACAAGTCCAAATAGGATTTCGCAGCCGGAACAAGCCGAGCGAAGCGGAGCCGAGTCAGACGAGACGCTGAGGGGTAATGGGCAGCAAACGCCGAGGGTGAGGGCGGCAAACCGGAACACAGCACGTTCTGCCACTTGTCAAAGCGCGCCGCTTCCGCTAAGGTCGCGCGCGCATGGCGAGCACCGCACACAATTCGTTGTTGGCAAGGGCGAAGTCCCTCGGCTTCTCCGACCGGCAGATCGCGCAACTGGTCGGCGCAACCGAGGACGAGGTGCGCGCGTTGCGGAAGAAACTCGGACTCGTGCCGAGTTACCGGCTCGTGGACACCTGCGCCGCCGAGTTCGAGGCGTACACGCCCTACTATTATTCCACCTACGACACCGGCGACGACGAAGTCCGCAAGACCGACACGAAAAAGGTCATGATCCTCGGCGGTGGCCCGAACCGCATCGGGCAGGGGATCGAGTTCGACTACTGCTGCGTTCACGCCGCGTTCGCGCTGAAAGAACTCGGCTTCGAGACGATCATGGTCAACTCGAATCCCGAAACTGTTTCGACCGACTACGACACGTCCGACAAACTGTATTTCGAGCCGTTGACGTTGGAGGATGTGCTGCACATCTACGAACGCGAAGGCTGCTGGGGCGCCATCGCGCAGTTTGGCGGCCAGACGCCGTTGAACCTCGCGCTCGGCCTCCAGAAAAACGGCGTCAACATCATCGGCACCACGCCGCAGAGCATCGAGATTGCCGAGGACCGAAAGTTGTTCGCTGCGATGCTCGACAAGCTCGGCATTCCGCAGCCGCCCAATGGCCTTGCGACGAACGAAGAGGAAGCGCTCGTCGCGTCGAAGCGGCTTGGCTACCCGGTGCTCGTGCGCCCATCGTTCGTGCTCGGTGGTCGCGCGATGCAGATTGTTTATTCCGACGAAGAGTTGCGCTACTACATGCGCCACGCCGTCGAGGCGTCGCCGGAGAGGCCGGTGTTGGTGGACAAGTTCTTGGAGGAAGCCATCGAGGTGGACGTGGATTGCATCGCCGACATCGGCGTTGGCGGCGACGCGGTGGTGATCGGCGCGTTTCTGGAGCACATCGAGTTTGCCGGCTGCCACAGCGGCGACGCCGCGATGGTGTTGCCGCCGCACTCGCTGGCAAAGGGACCGATTGAGACGATGCGCCGTTACACGCACGAGATGGCGCGCGAATTGCGCGTCGCCGGGTTGATGAACGTGCAGTTCGCCGCCAAGGGCGACGATGTCTGGGTGCTCGAAGTCAACCCGCGCGCCTCGCGCACGGTGCCGTTCGTGAGCAAGGCCATTGGCCGTCCCCTCGCCAAGCTCGCGGCAAAAGTAATGACCGGCAAGAAACTGACCGAGCTTGGTTTCGCCGAGGAAGTCTGGCCGAAATATTTTTCCGTCAAGGAATCCGTCTTCCCGTTCGCGAAGTTTCCCGGCCACGACATCCTGCTCGGCCCCGAGATGCGTTCGACGGGCGAGGTCATGGGCATCGGGCGCGACTGGGGCATGGCCTACGCCAAATCCCAGATGGCGGCGCAGCCTGCGTTGCCACAGAGCGGCAAGGTGTTCATCAGCGTGCGCGACTCCGACAAATCGCACACCGCGAAGATCGCCAGAGAACTCGCCGACCTCGGATTCTCGTTGTGCGCCACTGACGGCACGGCGGAGGTGCTGGAAAAACACGGCCTCGCTGTCCAGCGCCTGTTCAAGGTGCAGGAAGGCCGCCCCAACGTGCTCGACCTGATCAAGAACAACGAAGTCCAACTCATCATCAACACCCCCGCCGGCAAAACGCCGCGCGTGGACGAGGTGAAGATCCGAACCGCCGCCGTGCTGCACCGCATCTCGATCATGACGACGCTGGCAGGCGCGAAAGCGGCGGTGATGGGCATCAAGACGTTGCGCGAGCGCGGCCTGAAGGTTCACTCGCTGCAGGAATTCCACAAACGGAAATGACGCTGACGCGTTCTACTTCGCGACGTTGATCAGTTTCTGGAACGCCGCCAGCTCGCGCAACGTCTGGAAATCCGGTTCCGCCTTTGCCAAAGCCCGCAGCTTCGGATCCAGCGACAACGCATTCTGCAAGAGCGACAGCGCCTCCTCGGGCCGGTTCTGCACAGCGCGGTAACAGGCCATGTTGAAGTGCGCGAGCGCGTCGCGCGGGTTCGCGTCGAACGCGTGTTGGAGCGTCTCGACCGCCGCGTCCAACGAATGAACCCGCCGGCGGATGTAGGCGAGGTTGATCCAAATGCCGGAATCGCGCGGGTTCATCTCCGCCAGTTCCGCGATGAACGGCTCCGCTTCCGTCAGACGATTCTGGTGCCAGAGGATCGCCGACTTCATTGCGATCGCGCGGGGGTTGTGCGACTCCAACGCGAGCGCGACGTCGATTTCCCGCAGCGCGTCGTCCAGCATCTTCAGGTCAAGGTAACCGGACGCGTACTCGACGTGCTTCTGAACTTCCGGATTCATCCGGGCGTAATATAGCAGGCTCTTGTGTTGTTTGCCAAATCACGTTACAACAATGCTCGTGTTGCCGACCGAGATCCAACAGCTCCTCGACCGCGACAACTGGCTGCGCCGCGGCCGGCGAATTTCCTTTTTCACCGGCCCCAGCCCCGAGATTGCCGCCATCGCCCGTCGTGACCGCAACACCTTCCGCCATATTGCCGTTGTCATCGCGCCGACCAACGCCGAGATGGAGCGCCTCCGCGCGCCTCGCCTCGCCGGCAGATTTCCCCGCGCCTTCTTCCTCTCGCTTGAGGAACTCGGAGCGGCCTCAGCGCCGCGACCGGGCATCGCCTCCTTCGACGCCACCGTCATCACCAACACGCCCGTCGGCGATTCGCACTGCCGACTCGCCTTCCAAGCGCCTGCGCTCCGCGATCTTCGCGCGCCGCAATTTTTCATGATGGACGCGAAACCGGAGCGCACGCCGCTCGGCGCGCGCGCCGTCCGCCGCAACGCATGGCACGACGCCGTTGACTGGACACCGCAGCCGCTCCTCAAACGCCCGTTCGGTGTGTGCCGCGATTTTCATCCGCACTTTCCCGCCGACTACCTCAGGCATCTCGCCCTCCCGCCATCGCTCGCGCCGTTCCTCCACCTGCCCGCGCCAGACCGATTCGACATGCTCTACAAAGTGTTGCCCGACGGCATCGGCACACCGCTGATGACGCAACTGAAACGCGGCGACCGCGTCCACATGATCGGCCCGCTGGGCAAACCGTTCGACGTCCGAACACTCCGCGCCGCCGGGGTCGAGGAAGTTCACGTTGTCGGTGGCGGTGTTGGCATGGCGCCATTGATTCTGCTCGTCGAGGCGCTGCGGTTCTGCGGGTTCCGTCTCAAAGTGTTTCTCGGCATCGCCACGCTCGAAACGCTCCGCTACCGCGACGAACTCGCCGCCACCTTCGGCGAGAAACCGCGCGACGCCTACGTGTATGTGGACGACCTTCTCGCCGCCGGCGTGCCGGCGCGCGACATCTTCCTCTCGTTCGACACCGCCATGCCGCGACGAGTCCGCAACATTCCGCGAGAGAATTTGTTCCGCGGTCTCGTGCCGGAACAATACCGGAACACAATCTTGGCATGTAGGGGCGCACTGCGTGCGCCCCACTCCGATGCCGGCAATGGGCGCACGCAGTGCGCCCCTACAGAAAAGATCGCCGCCTTCACTTGCGGCCCGAACCGGATGATGGAAATGATGACCGGCATCTGCCAGCGCGCCGGCATTCCGTTGAAGGTGCTGCTGGAGAAACGAATGGGCTGCGGCATCGGCGTCTGTTTCTCGTGCGTCCAGAAAGTGCGACGCCCCGACGGCTCGGAAGATTACGTTCGCGTCTGCAAGGACGGCCCCGTTTTCGACGCAAAGGACATCGTATGGAACAACAACTCGAAACAACCATCGGCAAGCTGCGGCTGCGCAGCCCGCTGCTGACCGCCTCCGGCACGTCGGGCAGCGCCGACGAACTCGCAAGCCTCGGCGACTCCGCCGCGATTGCGAAGACGCTCGGCGCGTTCGTCACGAAAGGCGTCACGCTCGCGCCGCGCCAAGGCAATCCCGAACCGCGCATCATTGAGACGCGCGCCGGCATCCTCAACTCCATCGGCCTTCAGAACAAAGGCGCTGACCGGTTTCTGAGCGAAGATTTGCCGAAGCTGCGGGAGTACGGCGTCCCGATCATCGTCAACATCTCCGCCAACACCATCGTCGAATACGGCGCGCTTGCGGCGCGGATTCTCGGAGGCGCTGATGACGTGGCCGGGTTGGAAATCAACGTCTCCTGCCCGAACATCAAGCACGGCGGCGTCAGCTTCGGGATTGATCCAGTCGCCATCGAACAAATCGTTCGCGCGGTGAAGAACGTTGGAGGTGACGTGACGGTCATCACCAAGCTGACGCCGAACATCACCGACATCACCGTCGCCGCCCGCGCCGCCATCGCCGGCGGCACCGACGCGCTTTCAATGATCAACACGTTGCGCGGCGTTGCGATGGACATTCGCGCGCAGAAACCATACTTTGCCAACGTCTCCGCCGGTTTGTCCGGGCCGGCCATCAAGCCGGTTGGCCTGTGCATGGTATGGGATTGTTTCGCGAAGATTCCGGAATGCCGGAGCTGCAAGGTGCCGATCATCGGCATCGGCGGCATCTCGACGTGGCAGGACGCCGTCGAGTATCTGCTTGCCGGCGCGAGTGCCGTGCAAGTCGGCACGGCGTGGTTCGTGTATCCGGATGTGTTCCTGGACATAAAGAGGGGGCTGATCAGGTATCTGGGCGATAACAAGACAACCGTCCAGAAATTGATCGGCAAAGCCCACCGATAATGCAGGCTTGCGTCGGCGGGGCAGTATCGTTAGCATGGCGGCATGAAAGTGTTTGTCACAGGCGGGGCGGGCTACATCGGAAGCGTGTGCGTTGAGGAATTGCTCAACGCGCGCCATCAGGTGTACGTCTTCGACAACCTGAGCGAAGGCCATCGCCAGGCGGTTGACCCGCGCGCGACGTTCATCGAGGGCGACCTCGCGGACCGTCCGTTCCTGTTTCAAACGATGGAGCGGCTGCGTCCCGACGCGGTGATGCACTTCGCGGCCAATGCGCTCGTGGCGGAGAGCATGATCAATCCGGCAAAATATTTCCGCAACAACGTCGGCAACGGCGTGAACCTGCTCGAAGCCTGCGTGCAGTCCGGCGTGGAGAGGTTCGTGTTCTCCTCGACGTGCGCGATTTTCGGGATGCCGTCGAAGATACCGATCCGGGAGGATTGCCCGAAGGCACCGATCAATCCGTACGGCGAATCGAAGTTGATGTTCGAGAGGATTCTGGAATGGTTCGCCGGGATTCATGGGATCCACTACGTTTGTCTGCGCTACTTCAACGCCGCGGGCGCGTCGCAACGCTACGGCGAACATCACTGGCAGGAGACGCACCTGATCCCGAACGTCCTCAAGGTCGCGCTCCGCCTGAAACCGCATGTCGAGTTGTTCGGCGCCGATTACCCGACGAGCGACGGCACCTGCATCCGCGACTACGTCCACATTCTCGATTTGGCACAGGCGCACCTGCTGGCGCTTAGCTGCGAGCAGAGCGACGTGTTCAATCTCGGCAGCGGCACGGGCTATTCCGTTCTTCAGGTCATCGAGGCGGCGCGCAAAGTGACCGGCCACACCATTCCCGTGATCGAGAGACCGCGCCGTCGGGGTGATCCGCCAAAGTTGATTGCCGACTCCAGAAAGATCCGCAAGGCGCTCGGTTGGGAGCCGCGCTTCGACAATATCGAGGCAATCGTCGAAAGCGCTTGGAACTGGCAGCGCGCCCGGCCCAAGGGCTATCGTTAGGCGACGTCAACGCAGCGGTTGACGCTTCTTCAGCCACGCAGCGGTGCTCATGTGCAAGGCGAGCATCGAACGGCATTGCGCGGGGGCGGCTGAACTGTAATGGATGGTGGCCTCGACGCGATACTGCGCGTCCGTCCACGTCATACTCCGATGGAAGGCGAAGCTGTCGAGCTTGCGGGTCAATTCATCGGTGCTGACGCCGATCCCCGTCTGCGATGAAAGCGGTCCGGCGACCTCGGACTGTTCGGCGGGTGCGCTGCGTTGCTCGCGTCGGACCAGCCAGACTTCCTTGAGCGTGCTGTTGTAGAAATGCGCGGTGAACCGCTCGAACTCGATGCCCTTGGTGGCCGGTGGCACTTTCAGGTCGGCGGTGTCATCGCTGAGGATGATGGGATTTCGCGCGTAACGGTCCTGAATCCAGAGCACCCAGAACGGCGAAAGCAGGATGAGCGCGATTCCGAAACCGGCAAAGTAGATGAGCGTGCGCGGCACCGGTTCGAAGACGCGTTTCCCTCGCGGCGACGGTCGGCACGCGCACGCGCATCGTCACGCCGCAGGAATGACAAATGACTTCCGCCGTCGTCTCCGTCGGCTTTAACGGCGGCGTGACAAGGCGCTCTCCACAATTCTGGCAACGGACATCCATGGGTCATTGAGTTTCCACTGCGAAATGTTGTGCCGTTGTGCTAGGATGCGGCGCTGACAATGGAGCAGCTTGAACAGAACCGGCGGCATCCGCTCGACGGCCTGCAAATCGCAGCCGCCGTGTGCGTGGCCGCGTTGGTTATTTGTGAATTGGTGTTGCTGACGCAAGTGTTCCGATCGCACCGCTCGCGTGGGATGCGCGTTCAGGCGACGGAGGAGGTGCGTGTGACGCCGCCGCCGGCGGCCAGCAACGCGGCGCCAGCGATCGCCACCGGCGCCGTGACGGCCCGGACGGCGACGGCGTCGCAGCCGGTCTTGAACCCGGCGCTGAAGATTCAACAGGTGCAGCGCGACGGTGCGGCGTTGGAGTTGCAACTGCGGGCGCAGACGGGCGAGACGGAGTTCGCGGCGACGGCGTCGCGTGTGAGCGTGGAGTGGCGCTTGGCGGACGGCTCGACGCGGCTGGAATGGATTGCGGTGCCGGTGGCGTGGGAGAATTTTACTGTCAAAACGCTGGCAGCACGCTACGATGGTTCCATGGCGCTGTTGCGCGAATTCACGGTGCGGACCTTTTATCGCCAGAAACTCCAGGACATGATGACAACCGAGATTCCAACACCCTGAGGAACGCATGGAAGGCACGATGTTAGGCCCGTATTTTGTCGAGGAACAAATCGGCCAGACCCGGTGGGGGCCGGTGTATCGCGCGATGCAGACAGCGGTAAACCGGCCGGTCGCGCTCAAGATCCTCTCGCCCGGGGAGAAGGAGGACCCGGGCAAGGTGAATCGTTTCCTCGCCTCCGCCCGCCAGGCGGCGCAACACTCCTACGACGGCGTCGTGGCCGTGTATGAAGTCGGCACGGCTTCCGGCGTTCATTACTGCGCGATGGAATTGATGGACGGTCCGCCGTTGCGGGAGTTCCTGCGCAAGACGGACGGCTTGGCACGCGGACACGCTGACGAGCGCCGCCTGCTGCAGATGATCTCCGAGATGGCGGCGACGCTGGACGCGCTCTGGAAGAACAAGGTGCCGCACCAGCCGCCGTTGGAAGCGAACCTGCTCGCCAACAAGGCCGGCCACGTGAAGATGATCAACATCCATCCCGCCGAGCGGCCCGCCAGCCAGTCAGCCGAGCAGGACATGGAAACGCTCGGCGTGCTCGTGGCGACGCTGGCCAACGAGGTCGGCACCGTGAGCCAGCGAGTCGGCGCGTTCGTCGAGCGGTTGATGGACACGCAGGGCCGAAAACGATTTCGCTCACTTGCCGAGGTGGCGTCAGCGGCCGAGGCCTTGGAGCGTCAGATGTTTCCCGTCGTGGTTCCGAAGAAGACGGCGGCCGCCTTGGCGCCGGCGAAACGCCATCTCTCGCCGATGGTCGTCGCCATCGGCGTGACGGCGTTGGTGGTGATGATGGTGCTCATCGGTTGGATGGTCTGGAAATTGAAACGCGAGATAAGTCCCGCGAAAAGCCAGCGCCCCGCCGACGCCGGCACGATGGTCGCGGTGCCCGCCGGCGCGTTCATTTACCAGAGCGGGGAACGCAAGACCCTGAACACGTTTTACATTGACCGCTACGAGGTGACGTTCGGCGAATACAAGAAATTCGTTGACGCGTCGTTGCGGGTCTATGTGAAGGAACATCCATTCGCGCCGCGCAACAAAGTCCACGCGCCGGCCAACTGGGAGCAAATCGTGGAAGCCATTCGAACGCGCACGCCACTGAACAACGCATGGGTAACGTGGGATTCGCCCGTGTTCGGCGTGGATTGGTTCGACGCGTGGGCCTACGCCACGTGGCGCGGCAAACGGCTGCCGACCGAGGAGGAATGGGAAAAGGCCGCGCGCGGCACCGACGGGCGGCCGTTCCCGTGGGGCAAGGAATTCAAAAACGTCTGCGGCTGGGCCGGCGGCGACCAGTTGTTCCGCTGGAATTCCGTCTATCAGTTTCCCGACGACAAGAGTCCGTACGGTGCCATCGGCATGGCCGGCGGCGTCAGCGAATGGACCGACACCTCCACGCGGGAAAGCGCCGTTATTCGCGGCGGCAACTGGGCCAGCACCAACCTTGCTGTCACCGTGCGCATGGCCACCAACACGCGCGAGTGGCGTTCCGACCGCGTCGGGTTCCGTTGCGTCTCCGACAAGAACGTCAAGCCACCCGCCCCGTGACAAGCCACTGGACTTTACCACACTGGATGGAGTAAATTGCGCGCGGAACGCGGGAACCTACACGTGCCAGAGCCAAGAAGCCAACAACTCCCGGACAGCGACCGGATTTACCGCGAGGTGTTCGACAGCACCAGCGACGCCATCTTCATTCACGATGCCGCCACCGGCGAGGTGCTGGATGTCAATCGCACCACTCTGGACATGTACGGCTGCACCCGGGAACAGATTCTCGGACAAAACGCGGCTGCATTCTGCGACGGCAAATCGCCGTACTCGCCGGACGATGCCAAGGAATGGATCCGACGCGCCGTCGAAGAAGGCCCGCAGACCTTTGAGTGGCTCGCCCGACGCCCGAATGACGAGCGTTTCTGGGTGGAAGTGTCGCTGCGCCGCTGCGAGATCGGCGGAAAGACCTGCATCCTGGCCACCATCCACGACATTAACGAACGCCGTCGCATGGAGGAAATCTGGCGCGCCAGCGAACAACGATTCCGCCTGCTCATGGAACACGCCCAGGACGGCATCGCCATGTGCGAGCGCACCGAATACACCACGCACGACGGCACCAAGCGTTTCAGCCGGAGACTCGTTTTCTGCAACGACCGTTTTGTTCAAATGGCTGGCCGCAGCCGCGACGAGCTGCTTCGGTGTCCGGACCTGACCCAGTTCACCCGCACCACCATCAAGCCCGGCGAACAAACCCAATTGCGCGAACGCCGCGACGCCGGGCTTCCCTACAGCGGCGTCTCCTCATGGATCCGCCCGGACGGCAAAGAGAACTACTTCGAATGGACCTCCGTCCCGTTGCGTATCGGCGGCAAGTTCTACACGTTGGAAATAGACCGCGACATCACACAGCGCCGCCGTTCCGAGGAGGAGTTGCTCCTGAAATCCAGCGCGCTCGAAGCCAGCGCCAACGGCATCATGATCGCCGACCGCGCCGGTCGCATCCTCTGGGCCAACCCCGCTGTCAGCCGCATGACCGGCTACGATGTGGCCGAAGTCATCGGCCGCAACCCGCGCCTCCTCAAGTCCGGCCAGCAGCCACGCCGGTTCTACCAGGAACTCTGGGACACCATCCTCAACGGCCACATCTGGCGCGGCGAGCTGGTCAACCGACGCAAGGACGGTTCCCTGTACACCGAGGATCTGACCATCACGCCTGTTTACGGCGGCAGCGGACAGATCACCCATTTCATCGGCGTCAAACAGGACATCACCGACCGCCGGCGCATGGAGGAACAGTTCCGCCAGACCAACAAACTCGAAGCCATCGGCCGCCTCGCCAGCGGCGTTGCCCATGATTTCAACAACATCCTCACCGCCATCATGGGCTACAACGAAATCATCTTGCGCCAGCTCCCGCAATATGACCCGTTGCGCCGCGAGGCCGTCGAAATCGAAAAAGCCTCCTACCGCGCCGCTCATCTCACCCGCCAGTTGCTCGCGTTCAGTCGCAAACAAGTCCTGCAGCCCGTTGTCATCAACCTCAACCAGCTCGTCACCGACCTCAGCCACATGCTGCACCGCGTGCTCGGCGACGACATCGTGTTGCGCACCGCGCTGACCGATCCGCTCGGTCTCGTCCAGGCTGACCCCAGCCAGATTGAACAGGTTGTCCTCAACCTCGCTGTCAACGCCCGCGACGCCATGCAGCACGGCGGCACGCTGACCATTGCCACTTCGCATGCCATGCTCGACGAGGAATACGCCAGCACGCACCACGACACCAAACCCGGCGACTACGTTTTGTTGTCGGTCACCGACACCGGTCCCGGCCTGACACCGGAGGCGCAGGCGCATTTGTTTGAACCGTTCTTCACCACCAAGCAGGATGGGCACGCGACCGGCCTCGGCTTGGCCACCAGCTACGGCATCGTCAAGCAAACCGGCGGCCATATCATCGTGTACAGCGAGCCGAACCGGGGCGCCTGCGTCAAAGTCTATCTCCCCCGGCTGCCCGGCGCAGCCGTTCCGTTCCAAGCGAGGATTGGCCCTGTCTCGTTGCCGCGCGGCGCCGAGATTATTCTCGTCGTTGAAGATGAACCCGCGTTGCGTTCCTTGGCCACTAACGCGTTGCGCGAATTGGGCTACACCGTCTTGCCGGCGTCCAATGGCGTCGAAGCCATCACCCTGCTGGCCGAACACCCCAGCCTCAAACCGCATCTGGTGCTTACCGACGTGGTGATGCCACAAATGGGCGGACGCGACCTCGTGGCCAAGCTGCGTCAGGCAACTCCCGCTTTGAAAGTTCTTTACACTTCCGGTTACACTCGTGAGGTTCTCACGCAGGAAGGCGTCGAAGAAGGGAATACCGGGTTCCTGCAAAAACCCTACACTTCCACCACGCTGGCCCGCAAAATCCGCGAAATCCTCGACCAGACGCCGTAGGCCAAAAAGGGCTTGTCAAGCCGGAGTCTCCTGCTATAGTCCGCCCTCGCCTTCCGATAGAAGCGCCCTAGCTCCTGAAGCAGACAGCCTTCCGAAGGCAGGAGATACTGCAGTTACATGGCTACAAACCCAATGGAAAAATACCTTTCCGAGGTGAAGGATTTCACCGAGGGAATGTTGGTGCAAGGCAGAGTGATCGAAGTCCGTCCCAGCGACGTGCTGGTGGACATCGGTTACAAGTCCGAGGGACTCATCCCGCGCGCCGAGTTCGACGATCCCGACAACATCAAAGTGGGTGACCAAGTCGAGGTGTTGCTCGAAAAGATCGAAGACGACGACGGCATGGTCGTGCTCTCGTACGAAAAAGCCGCGCTCAAGAAAAACTGGGACCACATCGTTACTCTCTGCAACGAGGGTGGCACCATCGAAGGCCGCGTCAAAGCCAAAGTCAAAGGCGGCCTCACCGTCAACATCGGCGTGGACGCCTTCCTGCCCGCCTCCCAGATTGACGTCATCCCGCCGAAGAACCTCGACGAGTTTGTTGGCAAAACCTACCAATTCAAGGTCGTCAAGATCAACGAGGACCGCAAAAACATTGTCCTGTCCCGCCGCGAACTCATCGAACAGGAACGCGACGAGCGCCGCAAACAGATCCTGACCAACATGCAAGCCGGCCAGATCCGCGCCGGCACCGTCAAGAACATCACTGACTTCGGCGCGTTCATTGACCTCGACGGCATTGACGGCCTGCTGCATGTCACCGACATGAGTTGGGGCCGCATCAACCACCCCAGCGAACTCGTCAAAGTCGGCGACCAGATCGAAGTCATGGTTCTCGAAGTGGACCGCGAAAAAGAACGAGTTTCCCTCGGCCTCAAGCAGAAGAACCGCAATCCGTGGGACGACATCGCCATGAAGTATCCCGTCAACACCAAGGTCCACGGCAAGATCGTCAGCGTTGTCCCCTACGGCGCCTTCGTCCAACTCGAAGACGGCGTCGAAGGCATGATCCACGTCAGCGAGATGTCCTGGACCAAACGCATCGCCCGCGCCTCTGACGTC
>Ga0172371_10006553_pt1 | contig 16905 bp, 18 predicted proteins | sample Lak12m_FD_114543 | JGI IMG/M metagenome (GOLD analysis project Ga0172371, IMG submission 114543) | Freshwater microbial communities from Kabuno Bay, South-Kivu, Congo - kab_022012_12m | ecosystem: Environmental > Aquatic > Freshwater > Lake | place: Democratic Republic of the Congo: South-Kivu...
ACTTTTCTCGAGCTTCGCGATGAAAAAGTCTTAGGCCGATAATGAGGCCGCGGGTTTTCAAGCCGATAGGCGAAGAAAAGCTGCGTAGCCGAATTATCCCGTTAGGGGTAATGAGTAATGAGGCTTAGGCTTTTCTCGAGGCAAAGCCGAAGAAAAAGCCTGTAGCCGAATTACCCCCGAAGGGGGTAATGAGTAATGAGGCCAAGACTTTTCTCGAGCTTCGCGATGAAAAAGTCTTAGGCCGATAATGAGGCCGCGGGTTTTCAAGCCGATAGGCGAAGAAAAGCCTGTAGCCGAATTACCCCCGAAGGGGGTAATGAGTAATGAGCACATGTTTGAACAAATTTTCATGATTTGTTTAAAAATAGGTGCGAATTATCCCTGAAAGGGATAATTGATTCTGAACCGTATCCGTAAAAAAACCTAAAAAGATCCTATATGCGCAAACATTGGGTTATCAAAGAACTGTCTGATCGCCGTTTTGAACTCGCTGTCGCCCTGTCGGTAACTCCGATTACCGCGCAATTACTGTTGAACCGTAACATCAATGACCGCGCCGGCGCTCAAATGATGTTTGCGCCTTCCTTGCGACAGCTTCATTCTCCGTTGCTCTTGCCGGATATCGACGCGGTATGCGCACGCATCCGTAAAGCAATCGCTAAACATGAGCGGATCATGATCTGCGGCGACTATGATGTCGACGGGATCACTTCCGTGGCGATGATGGTATCGTACTTCAAGAAACAGGATACAACGGTCCAGGCTTACATCCCCCATCGTCTCAAAGAAGGCTATGGGTTAAAAGATACTGCGATTACCGAAGCTCTCCGGCAAAACACGCATTTGATCATCTGCGTCGATTGCGGGACCAATTCCTACGAACAGATCGACCGCGCGTTGAAACACGGCATAGACGTGATCATTATCGACCACCATAAAGTCACGTCTCCGCACCCGTTGTCGCTCTTAGTCAACCCGAAACGCAGTGACAGCACATACCCGTTTAAAGACCTGTGCAGCGCGGCGTTAACGTTTAAAGTGATCCAGGCACTTTCTGGAGATAACGCCTATGACCTGCTGGATCTGGCGGTTTTAGCGACCATTGCGGACGTCGCGCCGCTCGTCGGAGAAAACCGCATTATTGCGCGTGAAGGGATCGCCTATTTAAAAGATACCAAGAATATCGGGTTGATCGAATTGATGAAAAAAGCCAGGGTCCGGCCGGAATCGATCTCTACGTTTCACATCGGTTTTCTTCTAGGCCCGCGGTTAAATGCCGCCGGAAGGATATCAACGGCGTACGATTCGTTGAATTTGCTTCTTGAAGAGAACCAGCAAAAAGCCGAAGATTGGGCTGATAAACTGCAAACGATGAACAGCGAGCGCCAAAAGATCGGCAATGCCGCGTATAAACAAGCTTTAGCGCGGGTTGAACAGACGACCGATTTTTCCAAGGAACAGGTCATCATCGTCGATGACCAATGGCATCCCGGGATCATTGGGATCGTCGCTTCCCGTATTACGGACTTATTTCACCGTCCGACTTTTATTATTTCGTGGCAGCAGAATGACCCTGTCGGTAAAGGGTCCGGCAGGTCCATTGATTCTTTTCATATTACCGATGCATTAGAACAGTGTTCTTCCCTCTTGATAAATTACGGCGGGCATGAACAAGCCGCCGGCATCGAGATCGAACGCGCGAACATCAAACCATTTAAAAACAAGATAAATCAGATCGCACAGCAGATGCTTACTAAAGAGCATCTTGTCCCGGCTATCGTCATTGATTTTGTGATGTCCTTGGAAGATATAACAAAAACACTCATAAAAGAGCTGGACGTTTTCCGCCCTTTTGGAGAAGGCAATCCTCCGCCGCTTTTTATGACACGGAAAGTGTGGGCCAAGACAAACCCGCGATCCATCGAAAATAATAAATTCGCGCTGTACGTGACCGACGGGAAGCTGGTATATGAAGCGGTCGTGAACCAGGCGCTTGAAGCCATACTTGCAGCCGACCGCGCGAAAGTCTTTGATCTGGCCTATTATCCTACGCTGTCATGTTTTGACGGCCATGAGCAGATCGTTTTAAACGCGGTCGATATACGGCACAACAATCCGGCCTGACGACAAAAATACCCGGCTCTATTTTGCCTCGTCCTGTTCCCGGGTCCCCGCCCACGCTCCTTGCCGGCGGCCATGCGAAGTATCAAGAAACCGGTATTGCAGAATGGTCTCATAGATATTCTTCGCCATAATTCCGTACCCATTTTCATTACAATGGCCGTCAGGTGCAAAAAACCGGCTATAGGCCGAAGTATCGAGCATGCGCGTAAACACGTGTGAATTCGCGACTAAGGGGATACCTTCTCTTTTAGCTATCGCATCAAGAATGATCTGCAGGCCTTCCCACCAATGGGGATAATCCTGAAGCACAACGGCAATAGTATTTTTCTTGCATAGTCGGACGATATCCGTAATATCTTTTTCTATCCACGCATTGATTTCCTGGTCGATAGTCTCTCTTTTCGAAAACAGCCGTACCATGTCTTTCAATTCAGGCATTCTTTTTCGCGCCGTATCAAAAAATCGTATGGCACCGTCGAAATCCCCGATCTTTGAATAGCTTTCGGCGATTTTTTGGTACGTGGTCATATCCGACGGATTCAATTCCGAACAGCGTTTTAAATACCCGATGGATTCGGTATATTTCCGTTGTATCTGACAAAGCATCCCGAGCCCCCGATAATTAAGGTATTCGTCGGGATATCTGCGTATTCCTTCTTTAAACCAGCCGGAAGATTCGTCAAATCGGCCGAGTTCCTGGCAGGCTATCCCCAATCCATAATAGGCTATCGGTTTATCGCTTTGCAATTCGATGGCTTTCTTCAATATATCGTACGCTTGATCGAATTTTCTCAGGCAGACATAGACCCAACCCAATCCCGCATACCCCTCGCTCTGTGCCGGTTGATTCTCGATCTCACGTTCAAAACAACGCTGCGCGGCCGCAAAATCATTCTGGTCAGCGTATCGCCAGCCGTTGCCGGATAGAGCTGAAACCGGAGCTTCTTGAAAACGTCTTTCAGGAAAAAACAACCCATGATCATTTAGTTTTTCCATCGGACGGAAGGCGGAAACCTGCGGCAGGGACGATCTCCGATGCAGTTTCTTTTCCGCAGTATGTTCGACCGCCTTTATCCAGAGCAGTTTTATCAGCTTAAAAACGCGGATGTTGTAAAGAAAATCAGAACATCCGTATTTCCGGCTCGGCGTTGACAATGAACGGTATCCTAAGAAATTCCAGTAGTTCGCTCCTCCGGTAAGAATGACGATCAAATCAGGTTTCAACGACCGTATGATCTCCGGAAGCGTTTTTAAAAGTTGGGCGCTGTTCTGCCCGGCCATCCCGCGGTTTACCACGGTGACCTTTTTTCCCGTCTGATCGAAAATATCTTGCAGTTGCCGGGGAAAGTTTTTATCAGAAGGAGCCCCTATCCCATACACAAAGGAATCTCCGACACAAACAATAGTAAAAGAATGAGAAATTGTGCGTATCTCAGGGGAAGCTTTTGCCCGATAAAACGCGCCAAAAACCCGAAGCCCTATTTCCAGGATAAGTATGGTCAGAAAAATCGAGGTGATTATCGTGGTGAAGCGTGAACGTCGTGTCGCCATTACTGAGTGTTTCTCCCAGGAGGCACTTTCATGCGCATCGATGAAGGCCAAACGAACAAATTTATGATTTTTTGATCTTAATGTGCTCGGCTATCTGAACCGCGTTGGTCGCCGCGCCTTTACGCAAGTTATCCGATACGCACCAAAGCCAGAACGAATGAGGAGTTTGAGGGTCCTGGCGGACTCTACCGACAAAGACTTCATCCCGGTTATAGAACTCTATGGGCGTCGGGAACGCTGCATTATCCGCAATAAACTTGACTCCGGGGGTTTGGGCCAAAACATTCTCGATATCCTGTTTCGTAACGGTCTTCTTTTTAACGCTAAAATATACCGCTTCAGAATGGGCAAAGAACACCGGCACGCGTACACACGTGGACGTGACCTTGATCTTAGGATTGTTGAATATCTTTCGCGTCTCATGCACCGTTTTGTCTTCTTCAGACGTATATCCCGAATCGGAAAAAGACCCGATCTGGGGTATGACATTAAAAGCGATTTGACGCGAGAAACATTTGCTCTGCTCTTTTAACGCCAAGTCATACTGATAAAAGTCGGAAGTCTGTTTAGACTTATTGGCTTCGATGACTTTACTTGTCTCTTCCCAAAGTTGGCTTAAGGCTTCACGGCCCGCGCCGGATACGGACTGAAAACTGACCAAAATGATCGATGATATTTTATACTGTTTATGGATGCCGCCTAAAGCAGTGACCATTTGGATGGTCGTGCAGTTCGGGTTGGCAACAAGGCCCTTGTGCTGTTTGATCACTTTTGCGTTTACCTCCGGGACCACCAACGGAACATCATCTTTAAGCCGGAAATCAGCGCCGTTATCGATAACGACACAACCGGCTTGAATGGCCTTCTGGGCATACATTACCGCGGCACCTTTTTCGCCTTCGGTACCGGCAAACAAAGCAATATCCAGGTCTTTAAAACTGTCCTCATTGACCGTCTCGACTTGATACGATTGCCCGTCGATCATCATCGTCCTGTTCGATCGTCCGAATATCCTCAGGCTTTTACAGGGAAAGTTTCTTTCCTTTAAGACTTGCAGCATTTTAACGCCGACCGCACCGGCTCCAATGACGCCAACTCTAACCTTCTTCACTTCTTCTCTCCTTATTTCACTATTTTTATCTCTTAGGGAATCCCGATATCTCCGGCTTTCCCAAGTACTAACGACTACGTACGAATAACTTTTTTACAGTGCACGAACGACTAAATCGCCGACTTCATCCGTCGAATAGCCCATTTTTCCCGCCGCAAGGCTCTGCAATTTGCTTCTGACAACATATTTGACCGCGGATTCGACTCGTTCCGCGGCATCACGTTCGCCCAACGTTTCCAACATAAGGCCGAGCGCATTTATGGCCGCTAAAGGATTAATAACGCCTTTGCCGGTATATTTCGGAGCGCTCCCGCCGATCGGTTCGAACATGGATACGCCTTCCGGGTTAATGTTCCCGCCGGCGGCTATTCCCATGCCTCCCTGGATCATCGCGCCTAAATCGGTGATAATGTCCCCGAACATATTATCCGTGACCACGACATCGAACCAATCGGGGTTCTTTACCATCCACATGGTCGTTGCGTCGACATGCGCGTATTCTGTTTTCATCTCCGGATACTTTTTGGCCACTTCATAAAAGACCCGTTCCCAAAGGTCGAAAGCAAAAGTCAACACGTTCGTTTTCCCGCAAAGGGTCACTTGTTTCCTTTTGTTTCGTTTCAGCGCATACTCAAACGCGTACTCAATACACCGCCGTACGCCGAAATACGTATTGATACTTTCCTGAATGGCGACTTCTTCTTGCGTGTTCTTACGTAAGAAACCTCCTCCTCCGACATAGAGGCCTTCGGTATTCTCACGCACGACGATAAAATCGATATCTTTCTCTTCCTTATCTTTTAAAGGACAGAAGCGTTTATCATAGAGTATGATCGGCCGCAGATTTACGTACTGGTCCAATTCAAACCGCAGGCGCAACAAGATCCCCTTTTCAAGGATACCCGGCTTAACCCGCGGGTCTCCGATAGCGCCTAAATAAATAGCATCGAACGTCTTCAGTTCTTTGACGACGGTTTCCGGCAATATTTCATTGGTCCTTAAATACCGTTCTCCGCCGATATCATAGGTGACTAATTCGTAATTGAAATTAAACTTTGACGATAAGGCTTTAAGGACTTTTAACCCTTGATGGATTACTTCCGGTCCTGTTCCGTCTCCGGGGACAACCGCTATTTTATAACTTTTCATCTTTATAAGATCCTTTCTTCCGGATGTTCGTTATTTTTTCGATAATTCATCGACATAGGTCGTCCAGGATATCTGTTCTTTATTGACCGCTAAAAATTTCGTGCGATAGAGAAACTCGCCTTTCCAATCATATACTTCAACATTGGTCAGCGGCACAAAATTAACCTTTGATTCATTAAGAAAATCGGAGAAACGTATGCCGTTCATGATATGAGCGTCGCCTTCAATACGAAATCCTGATAGAGAAACAATAATACGCACCTGACTCTTTTCTACAAACATATATGCCTCCTTCGGCGCCATACACTACTCGTAGCGGATCCTATTTTTGGGATAAAACCCATGGGATCAAGCCACCCTTATCGACTATTTTCTGCATAAACTCCGGAAATTTATCGGATTGATATGTTTCTTGCGCCGTCAGGTCTTTAATACGGCCCGCCGCGATATCGACTTCCAATACATTCCCCTGCTGGATTTTTGAAGCGTCTTTACAGACCAGGATGGGCAAGCCGATATTAATGGCGTTCCGATAAAATATCCGGGCATAGCTTTCCGCGATAACACAACTAATAGCGCATCCTTTCAGCGCAACCGGCGCGTGTTCACGCGATGATCCGCAGCCGAAATTCTTGCCGGCGACGACAATATCGCCCGCTTTCACCGACGCATGAAAATCCTTACGGATGTTCTCCATACAATGACTGGCTAAAAATGCGGGGTCCGTGCTATCCAAATATTTCGCGGCGATTATATCGTCGGTATTTATGTTATCTGCAAAGGTATGGGCCTGCCCTTTTACAATCATGGTACTTTTATGCTACTTCCCCCGGATGCGTGATTCTTCCGGTTAACGCGCTGGCCGCAGCGACTGCCGGCGAAGACAAATACACAAAGCTTTCAGTATGCCCCATCCTGCCGATAAAATTCCTGTTCGTCGTCGCGATAGCGACTTCGCCTTTGGCAAGAATACCGCTGTGCCCTCCCAAACAGGGCCCACAGGTCGGCGATGAAATGATGCACCCTGCTTCCTCCAAAGCGGCGATGTACCCCTTGGTTAACGCTTCCTTATATATGTCGTAGGTTGCCGGGAAAATAATCGTCCGTACGGACGATTTTACTTTTTTCTTCTTGAGTATCTGCGCGGCGATCTTTAAATCCTCGATCCGGCCGTTGGTACAAGAACCGATAACGACCTGGTCCACGCGGACCTTCTTAAAAGCACTGACCGGCTTGACGTTACTGGGCAAATGCGGAGCCGCGACCTGCGGTTCAATGTCCGTGACATCAAAATCATATACTCTTTCATATCGAGCATCCGCATCGGCGGTAATAACATCTTTCTTTGCGATTTTAATCCTGCGCTCCTTGCAAAAGCGCTCAGTAATGGCATCTGCGGCGATAAGACCGGTCTTTCCTCCGGCTTCTATCGCCATGTTGCACATGGTAAACCGTCCATCCATGCTCAGGGTACGTATGGCCGACCCGGCAAATTGCATTACTTTATAGGAAGCGCCATCCACACCGATCCGGCCGATCGTATAGAGTATCAGGTCTTTCGCACTGGTCCATTTAGGCACTTTTCCGTTATAATTAAATAAAATCGTCTCCGGGACCCTGAACCAGCATTTTCCCGTGTAGAAACATGCGGCCAAATCAGTCGACCCGACGCCAAAAGAAGCAAGTCCCATCGCACCATACGTGCACGTGTGAGAATCTGCCCCGATGACCAAATAACCGGGCTTGATCAATCCCTGTTCCGGAATAAACGCGTGCTCGATCCCCGCCACATTAATATCGTAAAAGTGTTTTAAATGATGTTTTTTGGAAAAAGCTTTAAGAAAAACCACATTATTAGCGGCTTTTAAATCTTTGGCCGGCGTAAAATGATCACAGATAAACCCGATTTTTTGGGTGTTAAAAACGGTAGGAAAACCGGCTTTTTCAAATTCCCGGACAGCCAACGGCCCGGTAATGTCGTTGGCAAAACAGAAATCCACCTGCGCGTATACAAAATCATCCAGGTTTTTTTGGCCAGAATGTTTCAATAATATTTTCTGAATAAGCGTCAGTCCCATACGGTCATCCCTTGTATTTCTTAAAAAGAAGACTGATATTGTGCCCCCCAAATCCAAGCGAGTTGCTGAGCACCGTCGATACCTCTTTGGCCCGTGCCGAATTCGGGACATAGTCTAAATCACATTCAGGATCAGGATGTTCGAGATTGATAGTCGGCGGGATGACTTTTTTAAGGATTGTCATGATCACGAAAACTGCTTCTATCGCCCCAGCCGCGCCAAGCAAATGCCCGGTCATTGATTTGGTGGAACTGACCGGTATTTTAGGCGCGATGCTGCCAAATACCCGCTTAATGGCAGCGGTCTCGATTTTATCGTTGAGTTTCGTCGAAGTCCCGTGCGCATTGATATATCCGACGTCTTCTTTTCTTACTTTAGCTTGCGTTAGAGCAATTTCTATCGCGCGGGCTACCGCTTCGCCGCTGGGATCCGGGGCCGTTATATGGTACGCATCACAGGTCGCGCCGTACCCGCAGATCTCGGCCAAGATAGGCGCGTTTCGTTTCTTTGCAGTTTCAAGCTCCTCCAACACCAGTGTAGCAGCTCCCTCGGACATAACAAAGCCGTCCCGTTCGGCGTCAAAAGGGCGCGACGCTTTTGTCGGCTGGTCATTTCTCTTTGATAACGCTTTTAAAGCGCAGAAGCCGCCGACTCCCAAATGCGTGATACTCGCTTCTGTCCCTCCGGTCAGTATGACATCCGCTTCGCCATATTTAATGGCTTTATAGGCTTCACCGATAGCATGCGCACCTGAAGCACACGCGGTAACCGTGCAGAAGTTTACGCCTTTTAATTTAAAATGTATGGCAACATGGCCGCAGGCTTCATTCGTAATGAGCATGGGAATAAGAAAGGGCGATATACGCGACGGCCCTTTATCCCGATATACTTGATACTGCTCCTCGATACTCTGCAAGCTGCCGATACCCGACCCGATGATTACGCCGACCCGGAAAGGATCCATTTTGGAAAAATCGATGCCGGATTGTTTAACGGCTTCTATCGAAGCGCCCAGTGAAAATTGGACAAACCGCGGCGTGCGTCGTAGATCTTTGAAAGGAATATATGATGATGGATCGAAATTCTTTACTTCCCCGGCGATGTACGCGTCAAATGCCGATGCGTTGAACTGCGTGATCTTCCCAATGCCACTAGAGCCTTTGGTAAGAGCTTCAAATGCCGTACTCGTATCGTTCCCAACAGGAGAGATTACTCCCGTTCCTGTTACTACAACCCTCCGTTCCATAACCGTTGTATACCTTACCCTTTTCTTGCGGTCCTTTATAGCCCCTGCATGGAGCGATGTCCCGCTCCGCATTATTCACCCGTACGAGTGCTACACATCCGAAAGAGTGAACTACCGGCAACGGAAATCGAAGGACTTTTTGTAATTACTTCTTGCTGCTCTGTTTACCTTCTATATACTTGACCGCTTCCCCGACCGTTGTCATCTTCTCGGCATCTTCATCCGGAATCTCTATGCCGAATTCTTCTTCAAGAGCCATTACGAGTTCTACCGTATCCAATGAATCTGCGCCAAGATCTTCCACAAATGAGCTTTCCTGCTTGATCTCATTTTCATTGACGCCTAATTGCGAAGCTATAATTGATTTTACTTTCTCTGGAACTGCCATGTAATCCTCCTTTTTTTATTAATGCTATTGCATTAATGCATACCGCCGTCTATTACAATTGTTTGCCCTTGAATGTAACTGGCATCGTCTGACGCCAAGAATAAAACGAGCCGCGCGACATCATGTGGCTCGCCAAATCTTCGTAAGGGAATAGCTTCCAGCATTTTCTGCCGGATCTCGTCCTTTAACGCATCCGTCATCTTGGTTTTAATAAACCCCGGTGCCACGGCATTGACATTGATCGACCGGGAACCGACTTCCTTGGCGATCGATTTTGTCAACGCGATAACCCCGGCTTTCGAGGCAGCGTAATTTGCTTGCCCGGCATTACCCATTATACCGATAATCGAAGCGATATTAACGATTTTGCCGCTTTTCTGCTTCAGCATGAATTTAATTGCCGCTTTACTTAGGTTGAATACGCCTTTAAGATTTATTGCTATTACTTTATCCCAGTCATCTTCAGACATTCTTAAGAAAAGATTGTCTCTGGTAATTCCTGCATTGTTAACTAATATATCAATTCTTGTATTGTTGTCAATAATTTTGTTCACACAAAGCTCAACTTCTTTGAGGTTTACGACGTTCACGACGAAAGTTTCAACATTTTCATTGCCCGTGGACCCCATGATCTCCTGTTTGGTTGCCTGGAGGACTTCCTCCTGTACGTCTAACAGGCAGATCTTCGCCCCTTCTTGAGCAAATTCCATGGCGATTTGCTTTCCGATCCCGGCAGCGGCACCTGTTATGACACAAACTTTGTCTTTAAATCGCATGTGCTCCTCTCTTTCTTTACAAAAACTGTAACGGTACTTTTTTGATGTATCGTTTCCTGACTATCGGTTACGTATTTCATCTTTTTAACGAAAACCAGTGAACGAAGCCGTTACCTGCCAGCCCTCCCGATAGTCGGGAGCAGGCGGGCGGGCTTCATTACCGATTAACGAACTTACGCGTTCACAAGAAGCTCTATTTCTTCACGCTTACCAATGCTTGTAACCTCCGCTTTTTTATCAAACTTCCGCAAAAGTCCTTTGAGGATCCGCGACGGGCCGATTTCATAAAGCTCCGGCGTTGTTTCAAGCATCTTCGACAGAGAATCTTTCCATAACACCTTACCCGTCAATTGTTTAAGTAGATTTTCCCGGATTTGATCTTTTTGCGTATATGAACACGCATCAATATTGCTGATCACCGGGACGTCCGCATCTTTAAAAGAGACCTTATGGAGCGCATTATTTAAACGTTCTTCAGCACTACGCATAAACGGTGAATGAAAGCCCCCGCTTACGTTTAAAACCACGGCTTTTCCTGATCCCAATCTGCTGATTTCACCGGTAAAAGCCTCTACAGCGCTCTTTGAGAGTGAAACAACGACCTGTGCCGGAGAATTAACGTTTGCTATATATGAATTTCCGACAGTCTTGCAAATACCGGCTATTTTCTCCAGTTCCACATCGATGACCGCGATCATCGTTGAAGGATTCTTGAGCGCTGCTTCTTGCATGGCAGAGGAACGTTCCTGCACCAAAGAAAGCAGATCTTCAAAACGTATGCAACCGGCTGCCCATACCGCGCTATATTCGCCTAAACTTAAACCCGCACACCATCGAGGCCTGATCGACCGTTTGATCAAAGAAAAACAGACAGCCGATACGATCACGATACCAAGCTGTTGATTCTTAGTTTCAACCAAAGCGTCTTCCGGGCCTTCAAAGCAGATTTTCTTGATGGGAAAGCCCAGATGGACTTCCGCCGTATCGAACATTTCCCGGGCTACGGGAAATGTATCATACAAATCTCTACCCATACCCACATATTGACTTCCCTGTCCCGAGAATACACAACTTATACTTTTCATGGAAGAGGAGATTACATCTCTATAATGCAGCTGCCCCATACCAACCCTGCGCCAAACGTATCGAGCATAACCATATTGCCCTTCTTAAACCGTTGCTGTTCGAAGGCTTCGCAGAAAGCCACCGCCGTGGAAGCAGCAGACATATTTCCATATTCGGCGATGTTCACGAAAAGCTTTTCCGGAGACAGATGTAAACGATCAGCAACCGCATCGATAATCCGGATATTGGCTTGATGGGGTATAAAAAGGTCGATATCATCGATCTTTAAACGCGCTTTTTTTAAAGCTTGCCCTGCCGCGTCGACCATAATACGAACGGCCAACTTAAAGATCTCATTCCCTTTCATTTTTAAATAATGTTCTCCCTGTTTGACCGTTTGAGCTGAAGCCGGCATACGCGATCCTCCGGCCGGAACGGTCAGGATATCGGTCAGCGATCCATCCGAACCTAAATGAAAACTAAGAAAATGTTCTTTTTTCGATGCCGTCAACACCGCAGCGCCGGCGCCATCGCCAAATAATACGCAAGTCGAACGGTCGCTCCAGTCGGTAATCGACGATAATTTTTCAGTGCCGACGACCACGATATTTTTATACATCCCCCCCTTGATAAGCTGCCATCCCAGGGCAAGCGCGTACACAAAGCCCGCGCAGGCGCTGCTGATATCAAAACAAGCGGCGTGCGGCGACCCAATACGTTGTTGCACATAACAAGCAGTGGAAGGGAATTGCGTATCCGGGGTGATCGTCGCGACGATGATGCAATCGATATCCTTGGCTTTGACTCCGGCGTTTTTTAAAGCTTGTGTGCAGGCCTGAGCCGCAAGATCACTTGCCGCTTCGCTCTCCGATGCTAAATGCCGGGTCTTGATCCCAGAACGCGTAGTTATCCACTCGTCGCTGGTATCGACCATTTTCTCAAGGTCGGCGTTTGTGAGTATCTTTTCGGGTATGTACTTACCCAATCCTATTATTTTTGCTGAAGCCATTCATCCTATCCTTTATCGCTTGAATAACGTTACGTTCTACTTCTTCATAGCCGACCCGTATCGCATTTTTTACGGCAGTCTTGTTTGATCTGCCATGCGCTATGATCACCACGCCTTTAACTCCTAACAAGGGCGCTCCGCCATATTCGGTATAATCGAGCTTGCGTTTATATTCACGGAACGCGTTCCGCAAAAATAAGAGGCCTACCTTTCTCCAAAGGGTCTTTGTCAGCGCATCGAAAAGCAACTTGCCAAGTACTTCCGCGCAGCCCTCCATGGATTTTAAAGTGATATTGCCGACAAATCCATCGCAAATAACACAATCGCATTTGCCGTAAAACATATCTTTCGGCTCCACATTACCGACGAAATTGATCGGTGATGAGGAAAACAACTTATGTGTTTGTTTAACGAAATCAGTGCCTTTGCCGGCTTCTTCCCCGATATTCAGAAGCCCGACCGTAACTTCTTTAGTATTGGTTACTTTTTGTAAATACACCTGGCTCATCAACGCGTATTGCAAAAGATGCTCGGGTTTGGGATCGATGTTCGCGCCGGCGTCTATGAGAAAAGAGAAACCTTTTCTCGTCGGAAAAAATAAACCGATACCCGGGCGTTCAACGTTCTCGATCAACCCCAGCCCTAACGTTGCCGCGCAGACTACGGCGCCGGTATTGCCGCAGGAAACAAATCCGTCGATTTTTCCTTCTTTAAGATGTTTGACCCCGACCGTAATGGTAGATTCTTTCTTATTGCGCACGGCCACGGTTGATTTATCTTCCATGGCGATCTTTTCTTCGGTTTCAACGATCTCGATCGATTCAATGACCGCCTGTTCCGACCGCGTCAACTTTTGGCGGTCTTCTGTGCAAATAAAGCCGACAATATCTATATGGGGGTACGTTTGCCGGGCAAGGTGGACTCCCTGGATGATCCGCGACGGAGCATAATCACCACCAGAGAGATCGATCCCTATTTTTATCATGATGCCTTAAGCTTTTGGTTTTTTCCCGGACGATAATTCGATACGTACTATTTCTTTTCCCTGATAAAACCCGCACCAGGGGCATACCCGATGCGCCGGTTTTAATTGCTTGCATTCAGGACATTTTTGCAATCGCGGGACCGCGATCTTCTGATGTGTCCTTCTTTTTCGAGTCCTTGAATGCGAATGTTTTCTTTTAGGTAGAGCCATAGCATTATTCCTCCTTCTTACTGCACGTACATTTTTCTAAATTCAAATTGACGCCACAAACCGGGCAGATACCCTTGCAATCTGCCGCACAAAGCGTTTTGATCGGATATTCCAACAGCAACTCTTCCCGTATCAGCGAACTAATATCGAGATATCCGTTCGCATCGTATTCAGTCATGTCAAAAGTATAGGCCCGTTGCAAAGGCCGTATTATTTCCTGTAAACAACGCCCGCAAATGATCTTCTCGGTAAAGTAAGCCTGCGCTTCCAGATGGACCACCTTCTGCGCTTTGCTGACGGAAGCTTCGATCGTGATCGTATCGACAAAATCCAGATACGAGGAACTCATGTCCCATTCAGACGCGGGAATAGTCTCATTAAGATCACGCGGCCGTTCAGTTAAAGAATCGATCAATATCTTCATATCCGCTTGCGCTACTTCTTGCATTTTTTCTGTAAGGCTTGTTCCACTGCCTTCGGGACAAAAAACGACACGTCCGCGCCCAAAAAGAACGCTTCTTTGATCAACCGCGATGAAACGTATGAATAATCCGGAGACGGCATCAGGAAAATCGTCTCGATCGTATCGTCTAATTTGCGGTTCGTCAAAGCCATCTGAAATTCATATTCGAAATCAGAGATCATCCGTAATCCTCTGATAATGACATTGATTTTCATTCGTTGCGCGTAAGCCACGGTCAGGCCGTCAAAGGTCTCGACCGTTACTTTGTTTTTATATTGTTTCAGGCTCTCTTGAGCCAAAACAAGGCGTTCCTGATGAGTAAATAACGCATCTTTTGACGGGTTTTTGATGACCGCAAAGATCAGCGAATCGAATATATTCAAAGCGCGCTTGACGACATCGATATGACCGTAGGTTATCGGATCGAACGTTCCCGGATATATCGCTTTCATCGGTTATTCTCTTTCATATAATACCACGCTCGTGTCGCCATAACGACGCACAAATCGTTGTTTCAATGTCTTATATTCGCCAGCCTCCCCTTCAGCTCTATCCTTGCTAAAGAAGAACCCCATCACAAAACCAGAAGGGGGTACTATAGCATATTCATCTATATATTGCAAGGATTTCATGACCAAACCCTTATAATACGGGGGGTCCAAAAACACCAGGTCAAACAGTTTTCCGGCCGCAGCACACCGTTTAATGTGATCGAAAGCATCTCCCAAAATTACGTCCGCACGCTCTAAAAGGCCGAGTTTCCGTAAATTTCCTTCGAGGACCGCCAGCGTTTGCGGCTGAATATCCGTAAAAAGGGCCTGTTGGGCCCCCAATGATAGCGCTTCGATTCCCAGCATTCCGCTGCCGGCAAAGAGATCAAGCACGCGGGCCCCCGGAATAACCTCTTTCAGTATTTCGAAAACAGCTTTACGGACTCTGGATTGTACTAAACGCGCGCCTGCCGGAGTTATAATGTCCCGGCCTTTAAGAAAACCGTAAATGATCTGCATCTTATTGAGCCTCTTTATCTTCTAATCGTATGTTCTTGGCAAAAAACTTCGCGCGGATATATTCTTTTACTACCTGATTATCAGGGTGCTGTAAAGACGGATCATTCTTTACGACCGAATACGCGCATTCTCGCGCTTTTTGTAGTATCTGTAGATCGCGTAATGGGTTAGCGATACGATTTTCGGGAAATCCATGCTGAAAGTTACCGAAGAAATCACCCGGCCCGCGCAGTTGCAGGTCAGCTTCCGCGATTTTAAAGCCGTCGGTATTCTCGACAATGACCGATAAGCGTTTATACACGGGTTCGGGCAGCTCGTTGGCCGTTATCATAATAAAGTACGGCTGATGCGTGGAGCGGCATACCCGTCCGCGTAACTGATGTAATTGCGACAACCCAAACCGCTCAGGATGTTCTACGATCATGCAATTCGCGTTCGAAACATCTATACCTACCTCGATAACTGTCGTAGATATCAAAATATCGAGCTGTTGACTCTTAAAATCGTGTAAGACGGCAAATTTCTCTTCAGTTTTAAGCCGTCCGTGAAGCAATCCTACCCGGTACCCTTTAAAAACGGTCTTCCTGAGTTGATCATACATGGTCTCAGCGGCTTTTATATCGGTAGTATCGGAATCTTCTATAAGCGGATAAATAAAGTATATCTGTCTGCCTTCGGCAATCCGGTCTTTGATGAATTGATACATCCAGCCGCGCTTTTTTTCATCGATAAGAGTGTTCTGCGCTTTTTTACGCCCCAGCGGAAGGGTTTCAATCACGGAGATATCCAAGTCGCCATATAACGTCAGGGCCAAACTCCGCGGAATCGGAGTCGCGCTCATCACCAAAATGTCCGGATGGCTTCCTTTTTTTGGCAACAATACCCGCTGGGCCACGCCAAACCGGTGTTGCTCATCGATTACGACTAAACCAAGCTTATGAAAATGGACCTGTTCCTGGATCAACGCGTGAGTCCCGACAACGACATCGATACTTCCCTTTTCCAGCTTTTCTTGAATCTCCTGCTTCTTTTTTGCGTTCATACTGCCTAATAAGAGCGCTATTTTTGCGCCGCATCCTTTTAGAAAAAGCTGGAGGGTTTCATAATGCTGGATCGCCAATACTTCAGTCGGGACCATCAATGCCGCTTGATAGCGATTATGCGCGCAGACCGCGATCGCCAGCGCCGCGACGACGGTCTTCCCTGAACCAACGTCGCCTTGCAACAGTCGATGCATCGGAGTCGGCATGCGCATGTCCTGCAGTATTTCTTCGGACACTTTTTCCTGTGCAGGAGTAAGGCTGAACGGAAAAGCCCGTTTAATATCCGTCAAAAACCGTTCGTCGATGCTGAAAGGGACGCCGCGCGTTTTTTTTACGCGCGCTTTACGTAAATATACCAATATCTGTGAGGCGAATAATTCCTCAAAAATAAACCGTTCCCGGGATTTTTCCGCATCGCTTGCCTGTGACGGAAAATGTATGCGCGTAAGAGCATCGTGAATGCCCGTTAACGATAACTGTTCCCGTACTGTTTTAGGGATCGGATCGGGTAACGCCGCGCACGCATCAGTATGCGTAAGTTCGTATATCGTTTTTCTTAAGGTATTTTGATTCAGTCCCGCGGTCAAGCTATACACCGGTACTATTCTGCCTATTTGTAAGGAATGATCCGGATCCTCTTGCGAGATCTTCTCGAATACCGGGCAGATAAACTGTATTTGATACCGGTACTGTTGGG
>Ga0172371_10006559_pt1 | contig 16898 bp, 8 predicted proteins | sample Lak12m_FD_114543 | JGI IMG/M metagenome (GOLD analysis project Ga0172371, IMG submission 114543) | Freshwater microbial communities from Kabuno Bay, South-Kivu, Congo - kab_022012_12m | ecosystem: Environmental > Aquatic > Freshwater > Lake | place: Democratic Republic of the Congo: South-Kivu...
CACGTATTCGGATTATGGGTAACACCGGTCCCCTTGTCGCACTTGTCAATCGTGCATGGGTCGCCGTCATCGCTGTCGATGGGAGGCTAGAAGCACTGGGTCTTCGGGTCGCACTTGTTGTCGGTGCACTTGTTGTTGTCGTTGCAGACCAGCGGCTCGTGCAGGCACTTGCCCGTCGCCTCCTCGCAACTGTCCAGAGTGCAGCCGTTCGAGTCGTCGCAATTCTTCGGGATCTGGTTGCACTTGCCCTTGACCGGATCGCAGACCGCGTAGAAGCAGAGGCTGGCCGACTCGCACTTCAGCGGCTCCGGTGCAGCGCAGAAGCCGGACAGGCAGTAGTCGGGATCGTTGGGAGACGCCGCCTCGCAAGCGCACGTGTCCACAGTGCATCCATTCTTGTCGTCGCACAAGGTGTCGATAGTGACCCCATTCTGAGCGCAATTGACGTCAATCGGCGTGCAGATGCAGCCGACAGCGGGATTGCAGGACGCCTTGTACGTCTTGGGGTCATCGCAGGTGCAGACCTTCGGCACGTGCTTCTCCGCACCGGTCTTGGGGTCGCAGCTATCCAGCGTGCACTGGTCCTTGTCGTCAAAGCTCTTGGGCAGGTGCGTGCAGTCGCACAGCGCGGGGTGGCATGTGTCGTACGTGCAGTAGTCCGCGGGTATCTCCTCGCAATCCATCGGGTCGTGCACGCACAGCCCGCTCACCGGGTCGCAGTAGTCGGTGGTGCAGCAGTTGTTGTCGTCGCAGTTCTTCGGCTCGTGCTTGCAGGAGTCGGTCTCCGGGTCGCAACTGTCCACGGTGCACGGGTTGGGAGGGACTTCCTCGCTGCCGCAATCCCTTGCAACCCACGAGTAAGTCCCGGTCACCGGGTCGCACATGGTCTTCTTGCAGGGCTTCTGCGGGCCAGGGATCTCCTCGTCTTTGCATTCCCCGGTCAGGTTGTCGCAGAATGACGTATAGCACGGCTTCGGCGTGCACTTCTTGGGCGTATGCTGGCACCCCGCGTCGCAGTCGCACGTGTCGATGGTGCACGGGATTTCGTCGTCGCAGTCCAGCTCTTCGCCCTCGCACTTGCCCGAGCACGGGTTGCACACCAGGTCGGTGCAGACGCAGTTGTCCTCGCACGACACCTCCGCCCACTGGCAGCAGGAAAACTCCGGCTCCTGGCCGGGGTTGTCGAACGGGACGCACAGGTCGATGGTGCAGTTGTTGAGCACGGTCTCGCCGTCGCACTCGACGGTGTCTGCACACTCGTCCGCAACCGAGCATGAATCATCGGGATCTGCGCATGGGCACTTCTCCTGGTCGAACACGTGCACGCACGGATCCTGGCCATCAGGCGTATCGGGATTGCAGGAGTCCACGGTGCAGGCATTATAGTCGTCGCATTCGCCGCCTGCTTCCGCGGACATGTTATCGAACTTGCAGTGGTTATCCGCGAGGAAGCACCAGTCCGTGGTGCACGCATTGAGCTTCTGCTTGGTTTCCGGATCCTGGTAGTCCTTGCAGTCGCTGTCCTCGTCGCAGAAGCAGTCGGGATTCTCATAATCGTTTTCGTAGCTGCAACCCATCAGTTTGTCGCAGTAGTCGATGGTGCAGAAGTCGTAGTCGTTGCAGATGCCGGTCTGCGTCTTGCACTGACCGACGCTGTCAGGCCACGACAACGGGTCGGACTTATCCACGTCCGGGGCGCCGGGGAATTCCCAGGGCTGGAATCCGTTGGGGTAAACGCACTCTTCGGCCGTGCAGGCGTCCAGATCGTCGCAGATGTCATCGGCATCCTTCTGGGTAAGCCCCCAGCAGGGGACCACGAAACAGTCCTTGTTGCCGTCATCAAGCAAGTGCGTGATTTCTCCGGTCAAAGGATCGCACGAATCGATGGTGCACGCCTCACCGTCGTCGAAACCGGGCGGGGGAGTATGCGAGCAGGACTTGAGGCACGAGTCCATCGTGCAGAGGTTCTCGACGTATCCTGCGGGAATCGGGTCGGTCGGGCAATCGATGATCTCGCCGGTTTCCAGGTCGATGCAGTCACGGCAGTCAGCGGCCGTCTGGCAGCATTCCGGCGGCCCGATCTCGGCAGTGGCACAACATCCCTGGTCGCAAGTCCACTCTTCGCACTTGGCAAGTATCTTTCCGGTGCAGACATCGTCGAGCACGTCCCCGTCGGCGCACCCCCCGAGTTCACAGACGCACCCCTTGCCGGTCTTGCAGACCTTGCCTTCCTCGCACGGCTCGGGAGGGCTCCATTCGCCGTAGCAGCCGTCCTCGGTCTTCTGGCAATACTTTATCTTCGTGGAGCCGTTGCACTTGAACTCGCCCTCTTTGCACAACGGGGCGCCGGTGCAGAGGTCCTCCGGGGGCACTTCGGGCTGGATCTCCTCCTCCTTGCCCTCCGGCTTCGCTACGTCCTGGTCCTCCACGTCGCCGGGCCTTACATCCTCGGCATCGGCCTGCTCGGGCTTGGCGTCCTCCGGAGAACTGGAATCCGAGGAGCACCCGGAGCACCCCTCGAGCCAGAGCGTCCCGCACGCGAAAAGGACGACAGACATAAGGCGGACAAGATTGTAAAGGCCCCCACGACAGTTCATTTGGCCCTCCATAAGAACAACAACATTACTACGATGGTAGTTTATACAGGGGCGGTTTTTGCTTTACAAGATTTTTTCGTCGCGTGCGCATGAGTGCGACCTCTTGTCACATGCGCATACGCGTGGTCGCGCGTTCGTGCACGCATGGCACACCTTTGCGACCGTTTCCCCCGTCGATTCGGCGCTCGACAACGATCGGATCGGCCCATGTTCTTGATCGCAGGGCACATCGCTCGTAACATCAGCGAAGTCGATGTGGAGGCGAGAAATGAGTTCAAAGCTGGTTCTTGCTGCCGCGCTCGTCGCGTCTTTTCAGACCGGGTGCGACAACTTATCTTATCCCCCTGGACCGCTTCCGAGCACGCACCAGCAGTCTCCCCTGTTCGATCCGGCACGGCCGATGCCTCACCCGGCCCCCGGGGCCCCACCGTCTTCCGCTTCGGAGGCAGACATGGCACTTCCCGAGTACACCCTGCCCGCGTGGGAAGAGCCCTGGGAGTTGGCCAGACCCGGCAAGGCGGACCAGCACGACGACTACCGGGAAGAGCACCCGGAGCTCTACTCCGTCACCGCACCCCCGGTGGTCCCGGTTCGGCCCCTGGCCGAGTATGAGCCCTCACAAGCAGTAATGATGCGGCCCAGCGGCAGTATCGGCAGCTTCCACAGAGGGATCATCGAGGGGCTGGCGGGCCGCGTCGATCGCCTGGTGGTCTTCCACACTCCGGGCCAGGCGGAGGACATGAAGGACGAGATCCTCGATCTCGGCGTCGACGAGGCCGCTCTGGAGATGCTGAACGTGGAGAAGACCGACAGCATCTGGACCCGGGACTACGGGCCGATCTCACACGTCACGCAGGACGGATCGATAGGATTCGTGGATTTCAGATATTACAAGAACCGGATGTACGACGACGCAATACCGACGAAGCTGGCGAACGCCTGGGGAACCAATGTCTTCAGGGTTTCCATGTCTTATGAGGGGGGCAACTTCATGGCTGACCCCCACGGCACCTGCTACATGACCGAGAAAATCTACAAGCAGAACGCCGGACACGACAAAGAGCAGATCGATTCGTGGATGGCACAGTACCTCGGGTGCAGCCAGATGGTCGTCGCCCCGTGGCCCAAAGGGCTTGGCACCGGCCACATAGACATGTTCGCGAAGCTGATGAACGACGGCACGGTGCTCCTGGGCAACTACGCCGACGGAGTCCAGTCGGAAAACGGGAAGATGCTGAACGATTTCGCCGACAAGCTGGCGTCGGTCGTCACCGAGTCCGGCAAGTCGCTCAAGATTATCCGGCTTCCGCTTCCCTGGGACGAAACCGGCGTGTGGTACACGTACACCAACTCGCTCATTGTCAACGACGTCGTGCTGGTACCCGTCTTCTCGTCCTTCGAGGACATGGAAGACGAGGCAATTGCGGCGTACGAAAATGCCCGGCCCGACCTGGACATCGTGACGGTGAACGCTGACGGCATAATCCCATCCGGCGGAGCCATGCATTGCGTAACCATGACGGTTCCGGATGGGCCGGTTGAAAAATACCAGGACGATCCGCCGCAGCTCTGCAAGTACAACGAGATAAGCAAGTGTGAGGGGTTGAGCCCTTGCGGCGGCCTCCCCTTCGAGGGCGAGTGCGACGGCGATCTGCTTTCCTATTGCGGGGCAGACGGATATCCCCACGCTCAGTCATGCCCCGAGTGCTGCGCGTTCAATCCCGCACCCGACAAGGTCTGGTACGAATGCACGAACGGCCCCCTGTGCACCTCCTGCGCCGACGAGTGCGCTGCCGGCGAAACGGGCTGCAGCGCGCTTTTCTCCCACACGTGGGCCTGCGGCAAGACCGACGCGGACCCATGCCTCGAACGAGCGTACGCCCCGTGCGCAGCCGGGCTTGCCTGCAATCCCGAGTCCGGCACCTGCGAGCCGCAAAGCGCCCCGGACCCCGCGCCTGAATCGTCGCCAGAGATCGATTCGGACGTGCGCTCCGGCTGCGATGCTGCCTGTTCTTTCCAGGGCTCCCGCGTCTGTGCTTCCGAGGACTCCGTCGCGGTCTGCCTCGCCGACGACGCCGGCTGCCTTACCCTCTCCGCACCGATCCCCTGCGAGCCGGGAATGGTCTGCTTCGACGGCGCGTGCTCCCGCTTCCCGCCGGAGCTCGCACCCGACGCGCCAGGCTCAGATCTCGGCCCGGGCGCAGACTCCTGGCCCGACTACATCAGCGACTATGACGAGGCCGAGGCATCCGGCGCCGGCTGCTCCTGCAGCGTCGGCCTGAGCTCCATGAAGACGCCGTCCCCGCTTGGCTTGCTGCTCTACTTGATCATCTTGGTACTGAAAAGGGAAGGCAGGCGGACTCAGGTTTGCGGTAGCTGAACGGGTCTTACCACACCCAGTTCACGTCGATCTCGGCCTCGCCCAGAGCGGAATCAGATTCCTCGCTCCAGGTGCACGTGCTGCCGCCGCCCTCTTCCAAGCAGTCGTCACCCGCGCCGTAGCTCACGGTGTAGGACTCGGTAGTCTCTTCCGGGTTGTCGCAGTTGCGCATCTCGATGATGTGCGCGACGTCGCCGCAGAGCAGCTCGACGGTCGGAGCGAAGGAGACGATGATGTGGCCGCCGTTCAGGGAGAAGTAGCCGGTGAAATCGCCGCTGCATGCAACACCGTCCGGGATGTCCAGCACTTCCTCGGGAACGTCCTTGTCGTTGTCGCAGGTGGCCTCTGCCCAATCGAAGAACACCACGTCGGCAGCGCAGCCGATGCTGGCATCATCACGGTAGACGCAGATCGAGTCGATGTCCGCACCGGGGTTGCCGCCGCCGCAGGTCTCGAGGGTCGGGTTTTCCAGCACGTCCTGCACCATCACGAACTTGTAGCCCGCGCTCTCGCCCGCGACGCAGTCACCGGTCTTGCCGACGTCCTCGACGAGGTCCGGCTCTCCGCCTTCGTCCGTCGCGGTCAGCTCGGGGGTCGCGTCTTCGTCGCCGTCTCCGCCGAAATCGCAGCCGGAGTAAGCGAAGCCCAGGGAAAGCACTGCCACAACTGCCAACAGCTTCTTCATCGTACATCCTCCATTGAAATGGTTACACAGCACCTTTTTGTCAATCGAATCGCACCCAATTCTTCAAAACGCCGCGGATTATATGTGCGGTCCCCATTGCTGTCAAGACGCGCACCGAGCGGGGCGCAGATCAAAGACCGGGAACTCGGCGGGAGTCCGCGGGGCGTCCACGAGTAGTCTCAGAGGACTGGACGGCGGAGTCCCCGCATGAGGAGCAAACGTGCGCTTGACAGGAACGTCCGGCAAGATCAAGGTATGCGGCAGTGGTGGGTGAATGGGAAGCGACGGGATACGGTTCGAGTATGAACGGGATAAGGGGGACGCAGGCTGTCCGGCCCGCACCGGGACCGTCACGACGGCACACGGAGCGTTCGAGACGCCCGCGTTCATGCCGGTGGGGACCGTCGGCTCGGTAAAGGGCATCTACCCCTGGGACGTCGAAGCAACAGGAAGCAGGATTCTCCTGGCAAACACCTACCATCTCTATCTTCGTCCCGGGATGGAAGTCGTTGCAGCCTCGGGCGGCTTGCACAAGATGATGGGTTGGGGCCACTCGATCCTCACGGACAGCGGAGGCTACCAGGTTTTCAGCCTCTCGTCGCTCCGCAGGATCGAGGACGACTCGGGCGTGGTCTTCAAGTCGCACCTCGATGGCTCGACGCACACGCTTACGCCTGAGAAAGCCATCGAGATCCAGGAGACGCTCGGCTCCGACATCATGATGGTGCTTGACGAGTGCCCTGCGCCGGACTCGGACCGGGAATACGTCGAGAAGTCCATGCGCATGACGACGCGGTGGGCGCTCAGGTGCCTGGCCGCTCGCAAGGGCGGAAACGCACTTTTCGGCATTGTCCAGGGCGGGCTCAATTCGGATTTGCGTGCTTTGCACGCAGCCGAGCTCTCGTCCCACCCGTTCGACGGCCTCGCCGTCGGCGGCCTCTCGGTCGGCGAGAGCAAGTCCGCGATGCGCGAAATGCTCGCCGCATCAGTCGAGGCGCTGCCCGCCGATCGTCCCCGCTATTTCATGGGCGTAGGGCGCCCCGCGGACATCCTGCACGCCGTCTCCCTGGGAGTGGACATGTTCGACTGCGTCCTGCCCACTCGTTCCGGGCGCACCGGGCTTCTCTTCACGTCTCGGGGCGAGATCACCATTCGCAATGCCCGCTTCAGGCTGGACCAGTCGCCCCCGGACCCGGAGTGCGACTGCCCGACGTGCACACGGTTTACCCGGGCCTACCTGCGCCACCTCTTCGTGGCCGGCGAGATGCTCGGCCCTATCCTTAATTCTTTACATAACCTCCACTTCTACCAACGGCTGATGCGCGAGGTCCGCTCCGCCATCCGCCGCGGCGAGTACGCCACGTGGTGGCGAAGGAGGGCGCAGGAGCTGGATGGGAAGGCAAAAGAAGAATAGTGCGGGCACGGGGTGGCTCGAGATACACGGGGCGTGCGAGCACAACCTGAAAAACGTCTCGCTGAGAATCCCAAAGAATCGGCTCGTGGTGTTCACGGGGGTGAGCGGGTCGGGGAAGAGCTCGCTTGCGTTCGACACGATCTACGTGGAAGGCCAGCGCAAGTACATCGAATCGCTGTCCAGCTATGCGCGGCAGTTCCTCGGGCAGCTCGAACGGCCGCACTACGACAAGATGGCCGGGCTTGCCCCCACCATAGCGATCGAGCAGAAGACCGCTTCCGCAAACCCACGCTCCACTGTCGGCACGGTCACCGAGATCCTCGACTACTTGAGAATCCTCTATGCTCGCGCAGGCGACCAGCGCTGCCCCACCTGCGGCGCACCGGTGGGGAAGCAGGACGCACAGCAAATAGTCTCCACCCTGCTTTCCGACCACGCGGGCAAGCAGTTGATCATCGCGGCCCCGGTTGCCAGGCAGCGGAAGGGGGAGTACAAGGCGGTCTTCGACGAGCTGATGAGGCAGGGGTTCGTGCGCTTCAGGATCGACCGCGAGATCCGGCGCCTGGAGGAACCTCTGACGCTCGAGAAGAACCGCAAGCACGACATCGACATCGTGGTGGACCGACTCACGTTGGCTGAGGACGGGAGGGGCCGACTCACGGAATCGGTGGAAACCGCGCTCAAGGCGGGCAAGGGACGGATGCTTGCGCTTCTGGGCGAGGACGAACTCCCGTTCTCCGAAGCACTCTACTGCGACAACTGCGGCGTGAGCCTGCCGGAGCTCACCCCCCAGCTCTTCTCGTTCAACAGCCCGCTGGGCGCATGCCCGTCCTGCAACGGCCTCGGTGTCTCGGTCAGGATGGACATGAACCGGATCTTCCATCCGCCGCACGCCCGCCTGTATGACGCGCTGAACCGGATGCTGGTCATCTGGGTCGGGCGCCGCAGAGGTTGGCGTTACGAATTCTGGCACAAGGTGCAGAACAAGCTTGGACTCTCGCCCGATGCAACGGTCGAGAGCCTCAGCGAAGAGCAGAAGCAGCGCCTGGTTTACGGAGACAACGGGGAGAGCGGCGAGACCGCTCACCGGTGGCCGGGCTTGTGGGACTTCATCTCCCGCGACATCGAAACCACCAGCAGCGACGCGGTACGGGCCTTCTACTACACGTTCTTCATTCAGACGGCGTGCCGCGAATGCGGAGGCACGAGGCTCAGGCCCGAAGCCCGCTCCGTCCTGCTGGGTCCCGAGAGCATCACGCAGCTCACCGCCCGCACCGTGGCTTCGCTCGATTCCTACTTCGCCGGGCTTTCGCTGCCCGGCCACAAGGCGACGATCGCATCCCAGCCGGTCGCAGAGATCCGGGCACGCCTCAAGTTCCTGGCGGACGTCGGCCTGGGGTACCTTACCCTGGACCGGGCCACGCACACGCTCTCCGGCGGCGAAGCCCAGCGGATTCGCCTGGCAAGGCAGCTCGGGTCGGAGCTGTCGGGCGTGATCTACATCCTTGACGAACCGTCGGTCGGCCTGCACCAGCGGGACGGGCTCATGCTCGTGCGCACCCTCGAACGACTGCGCGACCTCGGCAACACCATCATCGTGGTCGAGCACGACCGCGAGACCATGCGGCACGCGGACAGCATCGTCGATTTCGGCATCGGCGCAGGCCGCGACGGAGGCAACGTCGTCTACGCCGGCGACCTGCCAGGGCTCAGCAAACACCCGGAGTCGATCACCGGCGCATACCTCTCCGGGCGCATGTCGATCGATCCGCCCGCAAGGCGCCGGCGTCCCACGTCATGGCTCAAGCTCACCGGCGTGCGCCGCCACAACCTCAAGGATCTCGACGTCGAGATCCCGCTGGGCGTGTTCACGGTTGTGACTGGTGTGTCCGGCGCGGGCAAGAGCTCGCTGGTCACCGAGACCGTCCAGCCTGCCATTGCCGCCGCGTTGGGGCACGGAAGACCGGCGCCCGACCCGGGCTTCAAGGCAATGGCGGGCGCAGACGCAATCGAGCGGATGATCGTGATCGATCAGAATCCGATCGGCCGCACCCCGAGGTCCAACCCCGCCACTTACACGAAAGTCTTCGACGTGATCCGCAACCTCTTTGCTCAAACGCCGGATGCCCGCGCCTACGGCTACGAGGCGGGCCGCTTTTCTTTTAATGTAAAGGGAGGACGGTGCGAGAAGTGCGAGGGCGACGGCTCCTTGAAGATCGAGATGCACTTCCTCCCCGACGTATTCGTCTCCTGCCCGCAGTGCGGCGGCAAACGGTTCAACGACGCCACGCTCCGCGTGAAGTACCGCGGCAAGACGATCTCGGACGCTCTGGACATGACCGTCGACGAAGCGCTGGAGTTCTTCGCACAGGTGCCCGCGGCCAGGCGCGTGCTACAGACGCTGGCGGACGTCGGGCTCGGGTACATCCACCTCGGCCAGCCCTCCCCTACCCTCTCAGGCGGCGAAGCGCAGCGCATCAAGCTGTCCAGAGAGCTGGCCAAACGCGAAGGGGGCCGCACGCTCTACCTCCTGGACGAACCGACCACCGGCCTCCACTTCCATGACGTGAAGAAGCTCCTCGCAGTACTTTCCCGGCTTGCAGACTCCGGCAACACTGTGCTCATGGTCGAGCACAACATGGACATCATCAAGTGCGCTGACTGGGTCATCGACCTGGGCCCGGAAGGCGGCGAAGACGGCGGCAGAATCGTCGGGGCCGGAACGCCCGGGGAAATCGCCAGGTGCGCGGAGTCGTACACCGGCAAGTTCCTCAACGAAATCCTTGTCCGCCGCGGCTGAGCCCAATATAATAATCGCTTGATATTCTAGTTGGAGGGCCCTCATGGAGTTGAAAAACGTAGGGAGCAGTGCCCGCCGCGTGGACGCAGTCGCCAAGGTCACGGGCGCAGCGAAGTTCGTAGCAGACATCAAGGTCGACCGCATGCTGCACGCCAAGGTGCTGCGCTCCGGAGTGCCGCACGCCAGGATCGCAAGGCTCGACACGGAAAAGGCTCAGGCAGCGCCGGGAGTGCACGCGGTGGTGACCGGTAAGGGGTGCAGAATCCTGTTCGGCACGTGCTTGTGGGACCAGCCTCCAATCGCGGTTGACAAGGTGCGGCACGCTGGCGAGGCCGTCGCGGTCGTGGTCGCGGACACCGTCTCGCACGCTGAAGCAGCGCTGAAGCTGATAGACGTCGAGTACGAGCCCCTGCCGTTCGTCACCGATCCGCTCAAGGCCCTTCAACCCGACGCACCCATCATTCACGAGAAGAACGGCGAGTACCGCAGGGTGAAGTACATAGTGCTGTCCGAGAGCGGCAACAACGTCTTCCATCACTACAAGCTGCGCAAGGGCGACGCGGCGGGCGCGTTCAAGTCGTGCGACGTCGTCGTCGAGGATGAGTTCGAATACCCGCTGATGTCCCACGCCGCGCTGGAACCGCACGGGGCCATCTGCCGCTTCGGCGCGGACCGCTCCATCGAGATTTGGGCCAGCAACCAGGCCCCGTTCGTGCTGAGGGACGTCCTGTCGGACATGTTCGGCATACCGAACACGAAGATCCGGGTCCACATCCCCTACCTGGGCGGCGGGTTCGGCGGCAAGTCCGACATCTCCATCGAGCCGATGGTCGCATATGCAGCGAGCTTCGTCCCCGGATACGCAGTCAAGCTCGTGCTCACTCGCAAGGAGGTGTTCACCAGCAGCCTCGTGGGCCGGGGAATGAAGGGCAAGATGAAGCTTGGCGCCACCAAGGACGGCAAGCTCCAGGCGCTGGAAGCCACCATGTGCTTCTCAGACGGAGCGTACGGGGACACCGGTTGGCCGGTGGTCACGGTCGCAGGCCACAACTGCACCGGCCCGTACGAAATCCCCAACTGCACGGTGGACGCTCTCGGCATCTACACCAACACCCCTCCCGTCGGCGCATACCGCGGGTACGGCCACCCCGAAGGCCAGCTCATGTGCAGCAGGCTCATGGACGTGCTGGCTCGGAAGCTCGGCATCCCCCTTCCGGACCTGATGCGCCGCAACTTCCTGAGCGAAGGAAAGAAAAACGGCCTGGGCCAAGTGATCAAGAAAAGCAACGGGGACCTGGAAGCATGCCTCGCCGCGGTTGAAAAGACTCTCTCAGAGAAACCCAAGCCGGCCGAAGACTCGGACTACTATTACGGCCGCGGGTTGGCCGCAATGAAAAAGTCGCCGAAGATGGCCGCAAACGCTTCCTCGTGCGCCTACGTGCAGATGAGCCCCGACGGCAGCTTCTTCGTCAACCTCGCGGGCATCGAGATGGGACAGGGGTGCCACACGGTTTTCTCGCAGATGGCCGCGGAAGCACTTCTTGTCCCGATGGAACGTGTGCGGATGTACTCGGACGTGGACACTCAGTTCACGCCGTGGGAGTGGCAGACCGTCGCTTCCATGCAGACCTACCGCGGCGGCCGTGCAATCGTGCAGGCGTGCCGCCGTGCCGTTGACATCCTCAAGGAGAACGCTGCCCTCGTCCTCGAATGCAAGAACACCGAGATAGAGTACGACGGCAACTTCTGCTTCGTCGCAAACAAGCCCGAGAAGCGTGTCTCCGCAGGCTCGCTTGCACGAGGTTACATGTACGAGAACGGACTCACCGTGGGCACGCCGGTCCAGGCGACCGGAAGCTATCGCGTAGCCGGCGTGACCGAGCCCGACCCCAAGACCGGCATGGGGAACGCCGCAGGCTCCTGGACCTTCGGAGTCCAGGCCGCTGACATCAGGATCGAGAAGGCGACCGGCAAGATAGAGGTGCTCCACTTCGTTTCCGCGTTCGACCCGGGCAAGGTCGTGAACCCGCTGCTTTGCCGGGGCCAGATCACGGGCGGCGTGGTCCAGGGAATCGGGCACGCACTGTTCGAGAAAATCCAGGTCGGCGAGGATGGCGTCATCCGCGGTGCGAACTTCGGCCCGTACCACATCCCGACCATCAAGGACGCACCGCCCAAGCAGACGGTTACTTTCATAGAAACCCCGAACGAGGAGGGGCCATGGAGCGCAAAGCCCATCGCCGAGCACCCGATAGTCGTCGTTCCCGCGGTCATCCTGAACGCGATCCGGGACGCGATCGGAGTGGAGTTCCGCAAGGTGCCCGTGACCCCGGCTGACGTGCTGGCCGCACTCAAGGAAAGGAGGTAGGGCAATGCCTTCCATCACTCTCAAAGTCAACGGGGTCACACACTCCGTCAGCATCGAGAACGACAAGGTCAAGCTCGTGGACGTGCTGCGCGACCAGCTTGAGCTCACCGGTGTCAAGGTCGGCTGCGGCGTGGGCAAGTGCGGCTCCTGCACGGTCATCCTCAACGGCGAGCCTGTAACGAGCTGCAACTTCCTGGCGGTGCGCGCGGACGGCGGCGAGATCCTCACGGTCGAGGGCCTCTCCGTCGGGTTCGATCTCCACCCGGTCCAGGAGGCATTCGTGGAAGCAGCGGCCGTGCAGTGTGGCTTCTGCACGCCCGGCCTCGTGATGCGCACCTATGGGCTGCTGTCGAAAAACCCCAACCCGACCGACGCCGAGATCCTGGACGCGCTCGAAGGCCACTTGTGCAGGTGCACCGGCTACGAGCCCATCCTCGAAGCTGTCAGAATCGCGGCCGCCAAAATGGCCGCAAAGTAGCCCGGGTATGCGACCGTTCATTCGGGTACCATCTTGCTCCAGCTTCCCCACCTTCCCGTAGACGACATTCGCCCGCAACTTGAGGCGGCGCTGGATGCTCGCCGCCCCGTCGTGCTCACGTCGCCCACCGGCACAGGCAAGAGCACCCGCGTCCCACAGTGGTTACTGCAGCGGCTCGACCTGCGAGCAGGCGGTGCAATGGGCAACGCCGGGCAACGACACTCCGACCGCCCGAACCCAGTCACGGGAGTCGTGGTCCTGGAGCCGAGGCGCCTGGCAGCACGGCTGCTTGCCCGCCGTGTGGCAGAGGAAACGGGGACCAGGTTGGGCGACCTGGTGGGCTACCAGACCCGCGACGAGAGCGTGGTGTCGCGCAACACCCGGATCCGCTTCGTAACCGACGGAGTTTTCTTGCGGCATATCCGAAGCAATCCCACCCTCAACGGGGTTGCCGCAGTGGTGTTGGACGAATTCCACGAACGCAGAATCGCCATGGACTTGTCGCTTGCGCTCTGCCGCACGCTGCTGCGCGGGCGCCGGCCGGACCTGGACCTCCTAGTCATGTCGGCGACGCTCGACGCCGACCTGCTGCAAACCTACCTGGACGCATCACTCGTCCAGGCCCATTCGCCGCTCCACCCCGTCGAGATCCTCTGGCGCCCCCAGTCCCCGGCCCTCGCCCCTTGGGATGCTGCCGCTGCCGCGCTAAAGGATCTCTTGAGAAGGCGATCGTCGCAGGAAGCGCCAGACGCAGCAGACAAGGGGCCGCTCACCAACCAGCCGCCGGGCGACGTGCTCGTCTTCATGCCGGGGGTGTACGAGATCCGGAGGACGATTGACGCGTGCCGCCGCCTCTCCGGCGTCCCGCCGTTTCGCATCTTCCCCCTGTACGGCGACCTGCCCCAGAAGGAACAGGACGCCGCGCTCGCACCATTGCTTCCGGGCGCCCCGACTTTCCCAACCAAGGTGCTCGTCTCAACCAACGTCGCCGAGACATCGATCACGATTCCCGGAGTGCGCCACGTGATCGATTCGGGCTTGGTTCGCGTGAACCGACACGACGTCCGCCGCGGGCTGGACGTCCTGGTCACGGTCAAGACGTCCGACAGCTCCGCGAAGCAGAGGGCCGGCCGTGCCGGTCGCACCGCGCCAGGCACTTGCACGCGGCTCTGGAGCGAGCGCGAGCACGTTTCCCGCAGGCACGTCGACGAACCGGAAATCCTCCGAGTCGACCTCAGCGACGCGGTGCTCCAGCTCCTGTCCCTCGACGCTGCACTGAATCCCGAGTCCTTCCCGTGGCTCACCCTGCCTGAGCCAGAGGCACTCGCCGCGGGGCTGCGACTTCTGGCGGACTTGGGTGCGGTGACGATGGGGGAGGGCCCGTCCCTCACCCCGTTCGGAGCGCACATGGCAGAGCTCCCCATGCACCCGCGGCTTGCGCGCATGCTGATCGAGGCCAAGCGCAGGGGTTGCGTCGAGCAGGCCGCTCTGTGGGCCGCGCTCGCGAGCGAGGGCGCCGTGGAGTTGGCATCGGTCGAGGACTTCGACTCGGCAATTCCCAGCCAGGCCGGGCTCGAACCGGCAGCGGTGCGGCAGGTGCAGGCAGTCGCAGAGCGGTTTCGCCGTGCCGCAGACAGGTTGACCGTGCCTGCGACACGGCCACAAGGCGCCGGTGCCTCTCTCTGCCTCCTTGCCGCGTTCCCAGACCACGTCGCTTCCCGACGGGGGGACGGGCCCGCTTACGAGATGTCGGGACGCCGCCGTTGCGCACTGTCGAGGCAAAGCTCTGCAGCCGGAGCCGAGATCGTGGTCGCGGTCGAAGTGCAGGAACGGAGCGGCGCCGAGGGGCCAAAGACGATGTTGTCCCTTGCCGTTCCGGTCGACGTCGAAGACCTTCGCGATGTCTTCCCGGACCGCTGCACGACCCGCTCGACACACGAATGGAACACTGGCCGCAAGGCGGTTGAGCGCTTCGACGAGATCCTCTTTGGCGACCTCGTCGTGCGCAAGGAGCGCAAGCCCAACCCGGACCGCGGAGTCGCTGCCCAGATGCTCGCTGAACGTATCGCATCCGGCGAGCTTCGGCTGGAACTCTGGGACAAGAAGGTCGAGGCATGGATCGACCGTTGCCGCTGCGTCGCAGACTGGTTTCCGGAGCGGAACCTGCTCCGTTGCGGGTCCGAAGATCTGCTGCTTGCGTATGCCGAGATCTGCGACGGCGCCACGAAGTGGGACGACTGCCGCAAGCGGCCGTGCCTGCCTCCCATCAAAGCGCTCCTGTCCCCCGCCGATCGTTCGTTTGTAGAAAGAATGGCCCCGGAGACGCTGCCCCTTCCGCACGGCCGCAAGCTGAAGCTCACGTACGTGCCCGGCCAGAAGCCGAGGGGAAGCGCCCGCATCCAGGAGCTGTTCGACCTCCAGACCACGCCCCGCGTCGCGGGAGGCCGCGCCGCGGTCGTCATCGAGCTGCTTGCACCCAACATGCGCCCGGTCCAGGTCACCGAGGACCTCGCCGGCTTCTGGAAAAACCACTACCCCGCCATCAAGCAGCAACTACAAAGACGATATCCCAAGCACGAGTGGCGCTAAGCACTACTCGAGAGCGTGCGCGATTCGCGCACGAGCTGCGAAGGTGTGTGGTCACTGGATTCCAGCGGAAGCCGCTGCTGCCGGCAGGGCACGTGGACCGGTATTCATGATCGACAGTCGAGGCGAGAGTGTTTAGTTCGCGACCTGGAACTGGACGCTGAAGCCCTTGAGCAGAGCGCTGTTGCCGTCGTCATCCGCGACGAGGATGATCTCGACCTGGAGGTACTTGCCGGACAGGCCGGGGATCGCGGTCAGGTCCATGGGGAAGACGTTGGGCGGGAACGGGCCGAATGGGCCCAGCCATGCTGCCTGGTTCAACGCGGAGACCGTGTCGCCCGCACGCAGCCTCACCTTCACGTAGCTTGCGCCCTGGTAGAACGCATCGACAAACAGGTGCGTCCACTTGGTGCCGCCCACCGGACCGCCAGGGATCGTATGCTGGTAGTAGCCCTGCGGCGCGGTGTAGTTCTTGGCAGCGTACCCGGTCATGTCGGAGTACGTGTACGGGCTCGCCCCGACCGGATACTCGCCCACGATGGAGTTGTTGGCCGTGTTGATCTTGGTCGCGGTGGAGGAGCTGTAGTTGATGCCCCAGAGGAACCCTCCGCTGTCCAGCGCAACGCCGATGGTCGTCTTGCAGCCGCCGCCAACGTCGACGAGGGTCACAGCCAGAGTGTCGATGTTCACGCGTGCGATGTAGTGGTCGCACCCGCCCCCCAGGCCGGAGTACATCCAGCCGTCGGCGGACCCCGCCATGCCGCGGGGGTAGTGCCCGCCCAGGCTCTGCGTGATCCAGTTGAACTGCCCGGTGTTGGGGTCGTATCGGGAAATGCCCTGGCCTCCATAGTGGCCGACCCATATTCGGCCGTTCTTGTCCACAGTGATGCCGTACATGTCGCTGCTGGGCGGATTGTACTTGTTCACGTTGCCGGTCTTGGGGTCGACGCGCACTAGCTGGCCGCATCCACGACCCGAAACCCAGATGATCCCGTTCTTGTCGATCACCAATCCGTACGGGTTGCAGCCGATGCCGATGCTCTGCAGGACCGACCCGTCCTCAGAGCTCAGCTTGCGCACGACAGAGCCGTTCCACTCGCCAACCCACGCGTTGTTCGAAGCGTCCACACCCGCGGCCCGCTGGCAGCTTCCTCCAGGGTACGCTATGAACTTCACGCACTCGTCGCTGCCCTTCGGAAGCATCTCGTTGCCCGAGATCTTGCCGTTCCCATCCAGGTCGCGGGAAGTCTCTATCGTGCCGTTCTTGTTCTTGTCAGGGCAGTTCTTCTCGTAAGCGATGATCTTCGCAACGCCGCCGTCCGCCCTGCACGCTGCCCAGACGTCGGAGTACAGGTCCACCGCGGTGCGGGAAGGATCGGAGCACGTGCTGTAGCGCCCCACTTCCTTGCCGGTGGTGGTATCCAGCTTGGATACCGTCGATTCCCCGGAGTTGGCCACCCAGATGAATGCGAGCTTGATCTCTTCAGAGTTGAGCGTGAGGTTGCCGTCCGGGTCCGCGGCAAGGCCGGATGAGTTCTCCTCCTCCAACGTGAAGTTCTCATCCCCTTCCGGCCCGATCTCTACGAGATG
>Ga0172371_10006560_pt1 | contig 16897 bp, 11 predicted proteins | sample Lak12m_FD_114543 | JGI IMG/M metagenome (GOLD analysis project Ga0172371, IMG submission 114543) | Freshwater microbial communities from Kabuno Bay, South-Kivu, Congo - kab_022012_12m | ecosystem: Environmental > Aquatic > Freshwater > Lake | place: Democratic Republic of the Congo: South-Kivu...
CGCCATTTTTCAATGGATACCGTCCTCAGTTCTATTTCCGCACAACGGACGTGACGGGCGTGATAACACTTCCCGAAGGAGTAGAGATGGTGATGCCAGGTGACAATGTTTCCCTTGAGGGTCACCTGATCACACCCATCGCGATGGAGAAGGAACTGAGGTTCGCCATCAGAGAAGGTGGTCGAACCGTCGGCGCAGGCGTTGTATCTGAAATCATTGAATAACAGACAACAGTTTGAGAATTAGTTTCGCGGTAAAGGCCTAGAGCCTGGAGAGGCGTCGGAGGCAATTCATGAGAGACATCGTGACCCTGGCTTGCACTGAATGTAAGCGCAGAAACTATACAACTACAAAGAATAAGAAGAAGACGCCGGACAAGTTACAGTTCAACAAGTATTGTAAGTTTTGCCGCCATCACACGCCGCATCGCGAGACCAAGTGAAGAAGGCTTGCTACAGTAACCAGCGGTAGGCCAGTAGCTCAACGGCTAGAGCACCGGTCTCCAAAACCGGGGGTTGGGGGTTCGAATCCCTTCTGGCCTGCCAAACTTTTGCCGTTAACCGACGTTGGGCCGGACAGCCCGAGAGATTAAAGGATGAGCGTTCAAGAAATATTTTCGAGTATAGCCGCTTTTCCCGGACAGACCGCCCAGTTCTTCCGAGAAGTCAAGGTCGAGCTTCAGAAGGTGACCTTCCCGACAAGACAGGAAACAGTCAGCTCTACCGTGGTTGTTCTGGTTCTTACGGTAATTATATCCCTTTACCTTGGATTTAGCGATTGGGCGTTGGCTCGAATAGTGCAATTGCTGTTGAAAACAGGCTAATCGGTCGATCAATTATCAGCCGCGCAAGGAGGGCTGACGGTGGCTCTGAGATGGTATGTGGTACACACATATTCAGGTTACGAGAATAGGGTCAAGGTCGCGCTTGAAGAAAAAGTTCGCGGTCTAGGCCTGGACGGTAGGATTACGGATGTTCTTATTCCGTCGGAATCTGTGGTTGAACTCGTCAAGGGAGAGAAAAGGACATCCAATCGCAAATTTTTTCCGGGATACATTCTTGTCCGCATGGAACTGGATGATGAAACTTGGCACGTGGTAAAGAGCACGCCCAAGGTCACCGGGTTTATAGGCTCGCGGCAGGAACCGGCAGTGATCCCGGACGAAGATGTTGATAAAATAATGACTCAGATGGCGGAAGGTCAAGAGAAGCCTCGACCGAAATACTCTTTTGAAAAAGGCGATTCAGTACGCGTTGTTGACGGGCCTTTCATCAATTTCAACGGGACCGTGGAAGAGGTTAGACCTGACAAAGGCAAGCTCAGGGTTCTGGTAAGCATATTCGGGAGACCCACACCTGTGGAACTGGATTTTATTCAGGTGACGAAGAACTGAAAATGAAATGATTGCGAAATAAGGCGGGTACCCAACGGTGTTTTTGAGATCCCGCTCTTGGGAGAGACTGAATGGCAAAAAAAATAATGGCTACTGTGAAGCTCCAGATTCCTGGGGGTGAAGCGAAACCGTCACCTCCCGTAGGTCCGGCTCTCGGGCAACACGGCGTGAACATAATGGAATTCTGCAAGGCCTTTAATGCTCAAACTCAATCGCAGCCCGGTGTAATAATACCGGTGCAGATCACAATTTATGCGGATCGCTCATTCAGTTTCGTCCTGAAAACACCGCCTGCGTCGTATTTGCTCAAGAAAGCGGCCGGCCTTGAGAAGGGGTCGCCGGAGCCGAACCGTAATAAAGTAGGGCGACTCACTAAAGCTCAGATTGAAGAAATAGCTAAATTGAAGATGCCCGATTTGAATGCCAAAGATCTGAAAGGGGCTGTCCAGACCATCATGGGCTCAGCTCGCAGCCTCGGGATTGAGATCGATTAGAGGAGCACAATGCCTTCCATCAGCAAAAAGAAGCTAGAGGCAAGACAAAAAATAGACCGCCTGAAAAAATATGGCATCGAAGACGGCCTGGAAACTTTATTGTCTGCGGCTTATGCCAAATTTGAAGAATCTGTTGACGTAGCGGTAAAACTCGGTGTAGACCCTCGTCATGCGGATCAAATGGTCCGCGGCACTTGCGTCCTGCCCCACGGCACAGGTAAAACGGTGCGGGTGCTCGTTTTTGCCAAAGGTGAAAAGGAAAAGGAAGCTCAGGACGCAGGAGCGGACTACGTTGGTTCCGAAGATCTCGCCAAGAGGATTCAAGATGGGTGGTTGGATTTTGATAAGGCCGTCGCCACTCCGGATATGATGGGGGTAGTGGGTAAATTAGGCAAAATTCTTGGGCCCAGAGGCATGATGCCCAATCCAAAGGTAGGGACCGTGACTTTTGATGTGGGCAAAGCGGTCGAGGAACTCAAGGGCGGTAAAGTTGAATTCAAAGTGGAAAAGGCGGGAATAGTTCACGCATCTGTTGGCCGGGTGTCCTTCGGAACAGAAAAATTGGCGGATAATTTGAAGACGCTCATGGAAACGATAATTCGCATGAAACCGTCAGCGGCCAAAGGTGTCTATATTCGAGGTGTTTCTATTTCTACCACCATGGGCCCAGGTCTGAGACTTGATCCTCAGGAAATCAGGAATATCATAAAGTAATATGTGTTAATAGCAACAATTTTGTAATAGGAGGAAGTTTAAGAAAGCTTCCCGAAAATCTATCGTAGATGGCCGGTCGGAGACAGCAGGCGTGCTGTGAGCACTTAATCGAGACCCGCTTAGACGTAGGCCGGAAAGGGGTTGAAAGACCATTTCCAAGCGGATGTCCTCGATTTGCTGTTTTCCCTCCGATTGAAAGGGGGATTTCTCAGTTTGAACAGGCAAGAAAAAGAAAAACGAGTAGATTGGCTGAACGAACAATTTCGCGGAGCGCGGGCTCTGTTCTTGACTAATTTTCAGGGCTTAACTGTCGCGGAAATGAACGCTCTCCGATCCGAACTGCGCAACCGGGGTATAAATTACAAGGTCATGAAAAATACCCTGGTACGGCTGGCTTATCAGGACACTGATGTCGCGACTCTTGGGTCGGATTTTGTCGGCCCTCGAGCGGCGGCCTGGACCGAAGCCAGTGACAATGTCCCTGCGATGGCTAAGGTCCTGGTTGATTTTGCCAAAGCGCACCCCAATCTGACCTTAATACGCGGAGTTCTTGAAGGGAAGTTGGTAGAGCCTAACGATATGGAGGCCCTGTCGACGCTTCCGCCCAAAGAAGTACTTATAGCTCGCGTGTTGGGAACCATGAAAGCTCCTGTGAACGCGTTTGTCAGCGTCCTTGCTGCGGTCCCAAGGTCATTTCTCACGGCGCTTAAAGCAATTGAAGAACAAAAGAGTTCGTCGTCCGGGTCAGCCACAGCGTGACCTTAACCGGTCAAGATCGCTACAGAGTTCTTAGAACAGCAAGTCGAGGAGGTGTCATGCCGGAAGTAACCAAAGAGGATGTGAAAGAATTCATCCGCAATATGTCGGTTCTCGAATTGAGCCGACTGGTCAAAGAGTTGGAAGAAGAGTTCGGGGTGTCTGCAGCGGCGCCCGTGGCTGTTGCCGCTTATGGAGCGGCGGCGGCCGGTGGAGAAGCAGCCCCGGCTGAGGAAAAAACCGAATTCGACGTGGTCTTGAAGGATTTCGGTGACAAGAAGATCCAGGTTATCAAAGTAGTTCGTTCTTTGACCGACCTGGGCCTCAAGGAAGCCAAAGAGTTGGTGGAAGGTGTTCCAAAGCCGGTGAAACAGGGAATATCCAAGGAAGAGGCGGAAAAGGCTAAAGCCGCTCTCGAAGAGGTCGGCGCAACAGTGGAGATCGCATAATCATCCGCTCTCAATCAACATATCATCGGGCGTAGATGGGTCTTCGGAGAGACCCGCGCCCGGTGATTCCGGCACGCTCCAACGCCAACCCACTTTTCAAGATCACTACATACCAGAGGGAGAAAATGAATCATTTTTCCGTGCACTCTCAGAGGCTCAGGAAGAATTTTGCACGTATTCCGCAAATTGCAGGCATACCGAATCTGATAGAGATTCAGAAACATTCCTATGAAAGATTCTTACAAGCGGATATCCCACCCGAGACGCGAGAAGATGTCGGTTTGCAGGGAGTATTTCGGTCGGTATTCCCCATAAAGGATTTTTCCGACACGTCCTCCCTGGAATTTATTAAATATGCTCTCGGAGAAGAAAAATACAATGTTGAGGAATGCCTTCAAAAGGGAGTCACTTATGCGGTTCCATTGAAAATCACCGTTCAACTCATTGTTTGGGATGTGGATCCGGACACCAACTCCAGGACGATCCGAGACGTTAAAGAACAGGAAGTTTATTTCGGCGAAATCCCGATCATGACCGAAAACGGGACCTTTATCATCAATGGGACCGAACGTGTGATCGTTTCGCAATTGCATCGGTCACCGGGTATTTTCTTTGACCATGACAAAGGTAAAACGCACGCCAGCGGCAAGCTGCTCTATTCAGCCCGTGTTATTCCCTTTAGAGGATCATGGATCGACTTCGAATTTGACCCCAAAGACAGACTCTACGTCAGGATTGACAGACGGCGAAAACTTCCGGTCACGGTTTTCCTTAAGGCGTTAGGTCATTCCAGTGAAGAGATTTTAAACTATTTCTACGACCGCCAGACCATTTCCATAACCTCGGACAGTTTGCGTCGAAAGTTGAATCTGAAGCTACTCGTGGGCACGACGGCGCCGGCGGACATTTACATTGAAGGCACAGACGATATCCTCATTAGAAAGAACAAGAAAGTTACGAGAGGGGCGCTTAAGCGTCTTGGTGAGAGAAGGATAGCCCCGCTTGTCATGAAGAAGGAAGAACTGGCGGGAAAGGTTCTTGCTCGTGACATCGTGGATGAGGCCACTGGTGAAGTTTTGGCGCTTTGCAACAAAGAGATCGCTCCGGAAGAAATAGATGAATTCCTGGCAAATCTCAAAAAGCGCAAAATTGATAGCTTTGAAGCGCTTTTTATCGAGGAAAGGATAGTATCTTCTTCTTTAAGGGATACGCTCCTGGAAGACAAGGTGGATGATCGGCCGAACAGAATAATTGAGGATTATCGCAAGCAACATCCGGACGACACCACCAGCAACGAGACTCTGAACGCACGAATTGAAATCTATCGCCGATTAAGGCCCTCCAATCCGGCGACTGTCGAAATTGGAAATACCTTCTTCAATAATCTTTTCTTCAGAAGCGATTACTATGACTTGTCCCGGGTCGGTCGATTGAAGCTCAACCGAAAGCTCGGGATTTCAATGGAGGAAGCGCCATTGTCCTTAAGGACTTTGCGCTCGGAAGACATTATGCTTGCGGTCAAGTACCTCCTCGAATTGAAGGAAGGCAGGCCGAACCATGAAATAGACGATATCGACCATATGGGCAATCGGCGAGTTCGGTCGGTGGGTGAATTGCTGGAAAACCAATATCGGATAGGCCTAGTGCGAATGGAACGTGCAATCAAAGAGCGCATGAGCCTTCAGGACGTGGAAACGCTCATGCCTCACGACTTAATTAATGCCAAGCCTGTCAGCGCAGTTGTGAAGGAGTTCTTCGGCGCGTCACAGCTTTCCCAGTTCATGGATCAGACGAACCCGTTGAGCGAAATAACTCATAAAAGGCGTTTGTCCGCCCTCGGTCCGGGTGGTCTTACTCGTGAGCGGGCCGGCTTCGAAGTGCGTGACGTCCATCCCACGCATTATGGGCGGATTTGCCCTATAGAAACTCCGGAAGGGCCGAACATCGGGCTTATTGTATCTCTATCAACCTATGCGAGAGTTAACGAATTCGGTTTTATTGAGACTCCGTATCGGCCGGTGCATGACAAGAAGGTCGGTAAAGATATCCAATTCCTTACCGCTCTTGACGAAGAGAACCATGTAATCGTGCAGGCCAATGCTCCGATTGCCCCGGACGGGGCACTTGCGTCGGATCTTGTTTCCGTGAGGCATAAGGAAGGGGAATATGCTCTCGTACCCACCGCCGATGCTGAATTGATGGATGTCTCTCCGAATCAGCTCGTGTCTGTGGCAGCTTCGTTGATTCCATTTCTGGAGAACGACGACGCTAATAGGGCGTTGATGGGATCCAATATGCAGAGGCAAGCAGTGCCTTTGCTCACGACGGAAGCTCCTTTGGTCGGGACGGGCATGGAAAAGGTTGTGGCCACCGATTCGGGCGTGACCATACTGAGCAAACGTGATGGCATCGTGGATTCCGTCGATGCGACCAGAGTCGTATTGAAAGCCACAGATCTGACTGCGGGTGATCTGGATCCCGGTGTCGATATATACAACCTAACTAAATACCAGAGGTCAAATCAGAACACCTGCATTAACCAGAAGCCGATCGTAAAAAAAGGCGATATGGTCCTCAAAGGTGAAGCAATTGCAGATGGTCCGGCTACTGACAAGGGCGAGCTGGCTTTGGGGCGAAATGTGCTGGTCGCGTTCATGCCCTGGGGCGGATATAACTATGAGGACTCAATTTTAGTGAGCGAGAAGGTTGTCCGAGAAGATATTTTCACCTCTATCCATATTGAGGAATTCGAGGTAATGGCCCGCGACACTAAGCTGGGTAAAGAAGAAATCACCAGAGATATTCCCAATGTGGGTGAGGAAGCCCTTCGGAATTTGGACGAGTCAGGCGTGATCCGCATAGGCGCGGAAGTGAAACCCGGAGACATCCTGGTCGGAAAAATCACTCCTAAGGGCGAAAATCAGCTCAGCCCCGAGGAAAAACTCCTGCGGGCAATTTTCGGAGAAAAGGCGGGAGACGTTCGGGATACTTCATTAAGAGTTCCTCCAGGCGTGGAAGGGACGGTTATTGGGGCCCGGATCTTCTCTCGCAAGGGGACAGAGAAGGATAGCAGGACGCTCTCCATTGAAAACGAGGAGATTGCGAAACTATCCAAAGACCGAGAAGACGAAATGCGTATTGTCGAGGAAGGCGCTCGGGAAAGAATTCGTGGCATGCTTGTCGGCAAGGTTGTGTCTGCTACGCTGTCGGATGCTTCGAAGAGCAAAGATTACGTGAAGAAAGGCCACAGTGTTACTGAACAGGTCATGGATGTGATTCCGCTGGAATTGCTTCGTGATATCTCGCTTAAAGGAGATACCACGACCGAAGATGAGGTTCTTAGAATTCTTGAACGTCTAAGTGATCAGAAACATTTCTGGAAAATGCACTATGACGAGCGAATCAGCCGCCTCAAAAAAGGTGACGAGCTTCCTCCAGGTGTTATTAAGCTGGTCAAAGTGTATATCGCTATTAAACGCAAGCTCTCGGTAGGAGATAAGATGGCAGGACGCCACGGAAACAAGGGTGTTTTGTCAAGAATCTTGCCCGAAGAAGATATGCCCTATTTCGAAGACGGAACACCGGTGGAAATAGTCCTAAATCCGCTGGGTGTGCCTTCTCGAATGAACGTTGGCCAGATCTTGGAAACTCACCTGGGTTGGGCCGCGCGAGGTCTCGGCGAATCCCTGAATCGAATGCTCGAAGACAACTTTTCTCCGGATAAATTGAGACAACGATTGATGTCGATCTTCGAGAGCCACGAACCGGAACGCAAGAAGAAGGTCCAGGCGACTATCCGAGAGATGGATGATGATCAGGTCAAGAATTTTGTGGCCTCGCTGGCTCCCGGAGTTCCCATTGCCACCCCGGTTTTTGACGGAGCTCGAGAACCCGAAATTAAGTCCATTTTGAAAGAAGCAGGGTTTGCGCCCACCGGTCAAACGACACTATATGACGGCCGCACAGGCGAACCTTTCGACACAAGTGTCACAGTGGGCATTATCTATATGATGAAACTCCATCATTTGGTGGACGATAAGATACACGCCCGGGCCATTGGACCGTACTCACTTGTGACGCAACAACCTCTTGGAGGCAAGGCCCAATTCGGCGGCCAGCGACTTGGTGAGATGGAAGTCTGGGCCATGGAATCGTACGGCGCGGCCTACTCGTTACAAGAGTTCCTGACCGTGAAATCGGACGATGTGACAGGCCGCACCCGTATGTATGAAAGCATCGTAAAGGGAACCAACGTGCTTGAACCCGGCTTGCCGGAATCCTTCAACGTGCTCGTTAAGGAGATCAAATCACTTGGCTTGGACGTCGAGCTTTTGGAAAGCGAGGCGGTGGCGGCAGGATAATAGCCACTGACCGATAACAGCATATAGATTTGAACAATAACCGTCGGTCAAAACGAAAGCTTCGGGCCGTTCTTACAGCGGTCCGGGGCATTCCCTCATGTCCCGAGGAACAGACCTCGGCTAACCCCACTCAAGGAGGGAAACCTTGGAAGACATATACTTCAGCTTTTTTGAGAAACCTAAAGATCCTCTGAACTTCAGCGCGGTAAAAATCTCACTGGCCTCTCCTGAAAAAATCCGCTCTTGGTCACATGGAGAGGTTAAGAAACCCGAGACGATAAACTACCGGACTTTCAAGCCCGAGAGGGACGGGTTGTTTTGCGCCAAAATATTCGGACCTGTGAAGGACTACGAGTGCAACTGCGGCAAATACAAACGTATGAAACACCGGGGCATAATATGTGAAAAATGTGGCGTAGAAGTAATTCAATCTAAAGTTCGTCGTGAACGTATGGGCCATATTGAATTGGCGACTCCGGTGGCTCATATCTGGTTTTTGAAGAGCCTTCCCAGCAGGATTGGAACTTTGCTGGATCTCACTCTCAAGGAAGTGGAGCGCGTCCTCTATTTCGAGTCTTACCTCGTGGTCTCGCCGGGAGAAACTGATCTGGAGACGGGGACACTGGTCAACGAAGAGAAGTACCGACAAACTATTGATAAATATGGGGCTGGCTCTTTTGAAGCTCGCATGGGCGGCGAGGCGGTTCGGGACATGCTGGAGAAACTGGATCTAGTCTCCGAAAGCACTAGGCTGCGGGAAGAAATGAAGGATTCCGCGTCCGAGGCCAAACGCAAAAAATTGGCCAAGCGGCTCAGAGTTCTTGAATCGTTAAAAGGTATAGACCCTGAAACGCTTGTAACCGACCTCGCGGCGCTACATGAAACGGTGAATTCCGGAGAAATGGGACGCTTCCTGGAAGAATTGCTCCAGGTGGCACGCGAAATCCAGGTTAAATGGGAGGAAACCCATGACTGGGAAGTTCGCAAACAATTGGCTTTTGTTGAGGTGAATAATCTGATTGATCGTCTGACACGATCTCGCATGATATCTCCCGAGGAATTGGGCAAGTTGCGACAGTGGCAGAATCCCGCCTGGATGATTCTCACTACTATCCCGGTCATACCACCGGATCTAAGACCACTGGTTCCTCTCGACGGAGGTCGTTTCGCAACCTCAGATCTCAATGATCTCTATAGAAGAGTAATTAACCGAAACAACAGACTGAAACGCCTCAAAGAGTTGAATGCGCCTGAAATCATCCTGCGCAATGAGAAAAGAATGCTGCAGGAGGCGGTTGACGTTCTTTTCGACAATGGACGCCGTGGGCGTGTGATAACCGGGCCGAATAAGCGGCCGCTGAAATCACTATCGGATATGCTCAAAGGCAAGCAGGGGCGATTCCGACAGAATCTTCTCGGAAAACGAGTAGACTATTCGGGCCGCTCGGTGATCGTCGTGGGACCGGACCTGCGTTTGCACCAGTGCGGACTTCCTAAGAGAATGGCCCTGGAACTGTTCAAGCCTTTCATCTACAACAAGCTGGAAGAGCGAGGGTATGTTACCACGATCAAGAGCGCCAAAAAGCTCGTCGAAAAAGAAACACCCGAAGTATGGGACATTCTTGAAGACGTCGTAAAGGAATATCCAGTGCTTCTCAACCGTGCGCCTACTCTTCACCGATTGGGGATACAAGCCTTTGAGCCGGTTCTTATCGAGGGAAAGGCCATTCAGCTCCATCCATTAGTGTGCACGGCGTTTAACGCGGATTTTGACGGTGACCAGATGGCGGTCCACGTGCCCTTGTCCATCGAGGCGCAGGTGGAAGCACGCGTTCTGATGATGAGCACCAACAACATCCTTTCTCCTGCGCATGGAAAACCAATCATAGTTCCAACTCAGGACATTGTGCTGGGCCTCTATTATTTGACCAGAGAGTCAGTGGACCCGAAGAATCTCGAGGCGGAACCGAGGATTTTTTCCGATGCTTCGGAAGCCCGCGTGGCCTATGACGCCGGGGTTGTGGATTTACATGAAAAAATCACCATGCGCGATGAGGTCGGAGAAAAAATCCAGACCACCGTAGGCAGAGTCATTTTGCGAGAAGTTGTTCCGGACGAGATTCCGTTCAGCGTAATCAACAAAGTTATGAAGAAGAAGGAACTGGCCAATCTAATAGATGAAGCTTACAGGAGATGTGGTGAGAAGAAGACCGTAATTTTAGCAGACCGTCTCAAAGATCTGGGATATTACTATGCAACCAAGGCCGGCATCTCTATTTGCGTGGACGATATCAGGATGCCTGAATCCAAGCAGGAGATTATCGAAAAAGCCAGAGAAGAAGTTCTCGAAATCCAGAATCAATATAAGGAAGGACTCATCACGGACGGGGAGCGTTATAACAAAGTAATTGATATCTGGGCGCGAGCCAATGAGGACATCTCAGAACGAATGATGAACGGGCTGCGAACAATGACGGTGAAGTTGTCGGACGGAACGGAACGAAGAGTCGAGAGTTTCAATCCCATCTACATGATGGCTGACTCAGGCGCGCGGGGCAGCACCCAGCAGATCCGCCAGCTGGCAGGCATGCGAGGTCTGATGGCCAAACCGACCGGCGAAATTATTGAAACCCCTATTGAAGCTAACTTCAGGGAAGGTCTGACAGTGTTGCAGTATTTCATTTCGACCCACGGGGCTCGCAAAGGTCTGGCCGACACCGCCCTGAAAACGGCAAATTCAGGTTATCTCACCAGACGATTGGTGGATGTGGCCCAGGATTGCATTATCAGAGAGCCTGATTGCGGGACCCTGGATGGAATCGAAATGGCGTCTCTAGAAGAGGGCGGAGAGATTATCGAGCATGTGGCGGATCGAGTTTTGGGACGGGTCGCCATGGAAGATGTCGAGCATCCGTTTACCGGTGAAATAATTGTCGCTGCAAACGAGGAGATCACCGAGGAGCACAGAGAAAAAATCCAGGATGCCGGCATTGACAGGGTCAAAATCCGCTCGGTGCTCACGTGTCGAGCCAAAAGGGGTATTTGCGGACTTTGCTACGGCCGAGATCTCGCCCACGGCCGCATGGTGAATATAGGTGAAGCAGTCGGCATTATAGCGGCCCAGTCGATTGGAGAGCCGGGAACGCAGCTGACGATGCGAACATTCCATATCGGTGGAACAGCTTCGTTAAAGCGAAACATCATTTCCGCACGTAAGAGAGGCAAAGTCTCTTTCGAAAAGGAAAAGGATAAGGTCAAGGCGATTCTGGTCTGGGAAGAATTCCATCTGGACAACTCCGAAGTCTCCAAGTGGCTGGTCGAAGAGGGACAAACTCTGAGGGAAAACTCGTCCCTCTATGACGGTCCCAGCCATGCCATGCACGAGGCAGAGCGTATTGGTGGCAAGATTGAAATAGCTGCTGATCGTAAGACTTTTACAATCGTAGATGATGATGGAATAAAGCACAAATTTGACAATCCCGCAGGTCATCGCTTCGTGGTCAAGCACGGTGACCGGGTGGCGGCGCACAGTTTCATTTTTGAAACCATTGAAGGTCCTTCTCGCATGACCGAAGCTGAAAAACGGGGTGGCATCTTTCAATTAAGGGCTGCCAGAGGTTCAACTTTGCGCTTTCGCCTCTACGAACGATATCCTGTCATGGATTATATGAATGTTAAAGTTCAGGAAGGCGATAGGATAGAGTCCGAAGGCCAGATCTTATTAGAATGGTTAGGCTCTGGATCCTCTGAGCTTTTCTCTCGCAATGAGGGCCGGATCAAGTTCGTTGACCTGAAAACTGTGACCAATCGAGACGGCGAGTTGGTGGTCATGAATAGAAACGGAGCCATCGCGATCACCGATGATAAAGGCCGAGAGAGGGAACGTGATAAAGTGATTTATGGCGCTCGCCTGAGAGTCCGAAACGACGAAGTGGTCAATCGTGAAACACTGCTAGCGGAATGGGATCCTTATACCATTCCTATTATTACTGAAGCGTCCGGGCGGGTAAAATTCGGAGACGTCATCGAGGGACTTACCATGAGCGAACAGCTCGATGAGGTAACCGGTCTGTCTCGTAAGGTCATTGTCGAATACAAAGACAAAGACACCGAACTCCGGCCCCGGGTCTCTATGAAGGACGAGCATGGAAAAACCATTAAGATCGGCGACTCGGAAGCCCGCTATCTGCTGCCCGTCGGCGCTAATATTATGGTCAAAGAAGGAGAGGAAGTGCATGCAGGAGATGTTATAGCCAAGATTCCTCGTGAAACGACCAAAACCAAAGACATTACCGGAGGACTCCCGCGCGTGGCCGAACTCTTCGAGGCGCGCAAACCCAAAGAGTTTGCGATCATTTCTGAGATAGACGGTCTCGTAAGCTTCGGCAAAGATACTAAAGGGAAACGCAAAGTGGTTGTGACCCCCGAAGTGGGAGATCCGAAGGAATATCTTATTCCCAAAGGGAAACATATTTCCGTCCATTCGGGTGATTGGGTGCAAGCCGGGGAGCCCCTCATGGAAGGCTCGACAAATCCTCACGACCTTCTGGGTATCAAGGGGGAAAAGGAACTGGCGCGATACCTGGTCGACGAAGTGCAGGAGGTTTATCGTCTTCAGGGCGTCAAAATCAATGATAAACATATTGAAGTTATTGTAAGGCAAATGCTTCGTCGGGTCCGGGTGAAAGAAGTCGGCGATACTGACTTCCTTGTGGGCGAACAAATAGATCGTGGTTTGTTCGAAGAAGAAAACCTGAGAGTGCTTCAGGCTGGCGGGAGTCCAGCGGTCGGCGAGCCGCTTCTGCTAGGTATCACCAAAGCGTCGCTATCAACGGATTCGTTTATAAGCGCCGCGAGCTTTCAAGAAACCACCAAAGTGCTGACAGAAGCCTCGATTTCGGGAAAAATAGATTTTCTCCGCGGACTGAAAGAAAATGTGATCATGGGACGGCTTATACCGGCTGGGACCGGTTTAAGCCGTTATAAGAACCTCAGGCTGGCCCACGCCGCCGTGGAAGAGGCCGCCGCTGGGACGCCCATTGAAGAAAGAAAGCAGGCTGCGGAAGGCTAACGATTAAGCGCGCATTCAAAACGCGCTGCTTTTGCCGAATCACTTTTTCCGGAGGAAATTTTGTCGCGGCAGTGTGTTGATGCTGCGGCGTTCAGGTCTGACGGGCCGGAGCGAAAATCTCCGGCCTTGATTTTCTTGTGATGTTCGTGGAGACAAGCGTTCAGCTTAGTCGTGTGACGATCTTTCCCCGCGTAACCGAAGGCTTACTTTTGTGGTTTTTGGGAAAAAGCCCTTGACAAGAGAGCCGAAATTTGGTCAAACTACTGGGATATATATTCGGAGGTAACGGCGTATGCCGACTATCAATCAACTGGTCAGAAAAGGTCGCGAAAGACCCAGGAAGAAAACGTCAGCGCCCGCTCTGACCAACTGTCCCCAGCGTCGAGGGGTTTGTGTGAGGGTCTACACCACCACCCCCAAGAAACCTAACTCCGCGTTGCGGAAGGTAGCTAGGGTGCGTCTTACGAACGGGTACGAAGTAACCTCCTATATCCCTGGTATCGGTCACAACCTACAGGAGCATTCGGTTGTCCTAATTAGAGGTGGCCGCGTTAAAGATTTGCCCGGTGTTCGTTACCATATTATTAGGGGCACCCAGGACGCCTTCGGCGTGCAGGACCGAAAGAAGGGAAGATCTAAGTACGGGACGAAAAGGCCGAAATAATCCTCGCCGCTCACGCCATCCTGCTTGTTCCTGGGTGAGATAGCGTCGAATGATCAGCGGGAACGCACTGTCCGGTTACCGCATATTGCAGTGTTCGGGGATGTAACGACTCCAACGGGGCCGGGGGATCCGTCGTCCACGACGGGGTAGGTTCAGAAGGAAAATCGATTCTTGAGTCAAAGAGCGGACCAAATGGTCTGCGTGGCCTTCTGAGACTTACCAAGCCGGAAACCTGGCGGAGCAGCTTGTTCTGAAGAGGTCAGTCATCAAACCGGGGACGTTGCCCGGCTGACGGGAGCTATAAATTATGCCGAGAAAAGGAAGAGTTGCCAAACGGGACATACTGCCGGATCCCAAATATCATAGTAAGCTGGTTGCTAAATTCGTAAACAGCATTATGTGGGAAGGCAAGAAGTCCGTAGCGGAACACACTCTGTACGGCGCGTTCGATATCATGTTCAAGAGGAGTAACGAGGATCCTCTTAGACTGTTTGAAAAAGCTGTAGAGAACGTGAAGCCTGTTTTGGAAGTCCGTTCCCGGCGCGTCGGTGGTAGCACCTACCAAGTGCCTGTGGAAATTCGGCCTGAGAGGCGGCAATCGTTGGCTATTAGATGGTTGATACAATATGCGCGCTCCCGTGGGGAAAAAAGCATGCAGGAAAAACTCGCCGGTGAGTTCATGGACGCCGCTTCGAGCAAGGGCAGCGCGATCAAAAAGAAAGAGGATACCCACAAAATGGCCGAAGCCAACAAGGCATTCGCCCATTACAGGTGGTAGAGGGTTGCTGAGAGATTATTTTCGATGAAAGGAGATTCATTAGCGAGTACCCGCAATATTGGGATTATGGCGCACATCGACGCGGGGAAAACCACGACCACCGAACGCATCCTTTTTTATTCGGGAGTCTCCCATCGTATCGGAGAAGTTCATGAAGGCACAGCGATCATGGACTGGATGGAACAAGAACAAGAACGCGGAATTACCATCACGTCGGCGGCTACGGCGTGCCGGTGGAGGAAACATAAAATAAATATAATCGACACACCCGGCCATGTGGATTTCACTATTGAGGTTGAAAGATCCCTGCGGGTGCTCGATGGAGCGGTTGCGGTTTTTTGCGCTGTAGGAGGAGTGGAGCCACAATCCGAAACAGTTTGGAAACAGGCGGATCGATATCAGATACCCAGGATAGCTTTTGTAAACAAAATGGATCGTTCGGGCGCAGACTACGCCAGAGTCATTGATATGATGAAAAAGAGACTTCAGACTAATCCTCTTCTCCTTCAACTTCCGCTCGGGGTGGAGGACCAATTCCGTGGAGTCATAGATTTAATTTCTATGAAATTGATTACCTTTGACGAAGATTCCATGGGCACGAAATTTGAAATTTCCGAAATCCCCGACAATGTAAGAGATGAAGCGTTTGAGGCCAGACAACAGCTACTCGAGTCTGTCTGTGAATTGGATGACGAGCTGCTGGAAAAATATCTCGAAGGAGATTCTGATATACCCGCCAACCGAATCTATGAGACCATACGCAAAGGAACGATTGATCTGAAAATAACCCCCGTTATTGTGGGTTCCGCGTTCAAGAACAAAGGAATACAGCAGCTTCTTGATGCGGTCGTCGAGTTCCTTCCATCCCCGCTTGATGTTCCCCCGATAGAGGGGAAAGACGAGAAGGGCCGTTCAGTTCATAGAGAAGTAGATGGTCCGTTCGCTGCCCTGGCATTCAAAGTGATGAATGATCCCTATACCGGCACGCTGACATTCTTGAGGGTCTATTCCGGTAAATTGAACTCCGGATCCGCTGTGTACAATGTTAATGCTGGAAAGAAAGAGCGGATCGGACGCCTCGTGAAAATGCACTCGAATCAGAGAGAGGACGTTAAAGAGGCTTTTGCGGGTGATATAATTGCCGCTGTAGGGCTAAAACACACGAAAACCGGAGATACACTGGCAGACGAGGATCATCCGGTGCTACTCGAGTCCATGGAATTTCCGGAGCCTGTTATCTCTGTGGCTTTGGAATCCAAATCTCGGGATGACGTGGACAAGCTCTCCGGCGCGTTGGCCAGACTGTTGCGAGAAGATCCATCCCTGAAGGTGCGTGTAGACCACGAAACGGGCCAGACCATTCTATCCGGAATGGGTGAACTTCATCTCGAGATAATTGTGGACAGGCTTCTGAGAGAATTTCAAGTTGACGCCAGGGTGGGAACACCTGAAGTCGCTTATCGTGAAACCATAACCAAGCCTGTCAAGCAACATTATCGGCATGTTAAGCAGACCGGCGGCAAGGGGCAATTCGCCGAAGTGGTAATACAGGTGGAACCCACCACTGGTGGACAAGGATTAGAATTTGTTGATAAAATTACGGGAGGCGCAATTCCAAGGGAATATATCCAGCCAGTGCATGACGGAATGCGCACCGCTATGGAATCCGGAGTCCTGGCCGGCTATCCCATGGTAGACATCAAAGTAACCCTGACTGACGGAAAATTTCACGAAGTTGATTCTTCGGAAATGGCATTCCGGACGGCCGGATACATGGCCTTTAAGGAAGCATGTCGGAAGGGCGCGGCAATTTTACTCGAACCGATTATGGACGTCGAAGTGGTAGCTCCAGGCGAGTTCCTGGGAGACGTCCTGGGCGATCTTACAGCTCGCCGAGGAAAGATTCTCGGGATGGAGAGCCGGTCCGGTATTCAAACGGTGGGTGTTCGAGTGCCGCTGGCACGCATGTTCGGTTACGCCACGGACCTGAGAAGCCTTACACAAGGCCGCGCCACATTTACCATGCAATTTTCTCATTATGAACCGGCGCCCCAATCAGTGACGGAAAAAGTGGTGTCCGAGTCTAAGAAATCTGGAGGAGCCCATGGGCAAGGCGAAGTTTGAGCGAACGAAGCCGCATGTGAATGTAGGGACGATAGGCCACATAGATCATGGCAAGACGACGTTGACAGCGGCGATAACGAAGGTATTGGCGAA
>Ga0172371_10006561_pt1 | contig 16896 bp, 21 predicted proteins | sample Lak12m_FD_114543 | JGI IMG/M metagenome (GOLD analysis project Ga0172371, IMG submission 114543) | Freshwater microbial communities from Kabuno Bay, South-Kivu, Congo - kab_022012_12m | ecosystem: Environmental > Aquatic > Freshwater > Lake | place: Democratic Republic of the Congo: South-Kivu...
AGACAGAATATTCCCCCTGCGTGGGAATTTCTTGGTACGCAGTGCGTAAGGTCTTCAGTAGAAGACACCATGCCTTACGCACTTTACGTAATCCTGCCGAAAAGGGAATAGACTACGGACTTTATTGTTTCGAAAAAAATATTCAATATTATCGATATTTATGAAGTAAAATAAGGAGAATATGATGCAAAAAACTGTAGTACTGGTAAAACCAGACGCGTTACAAAGAGGTCTGGTTGGAGAAATAATCTCTCGTTTCGAGAGAAAAGGTCTAAAACTAGTTGGTTTGAAACTAATTCAAATGACTGATTCCATGATTGAGTCGTGGTATGCCCATCATGTAGGAAAAAGTTTCTTTAATGACTTAAAAAAGTTTATGGAATGGACCCCAATTGTGGCTATGGTTTGGGAAGGTGTCGATGCCATTGCTGCAGTACGTAAAATGGTAGGTTCTACGAAGGGAATCGAAGCCGATGCTGGTACTATTCGTAGTGACTTTGCTATGAGCGGATCTCAAAACTTAATTCATGCTTCAGATAGTCCAGAAGCGTCTGAAAAAGAAATGGGAATTATCTTTAATGCCGATGAGATTTTTGAATACAAAAATGTGACTGAAATTTTGGTCTATGGTGAAGAAGATCTCAAGAAATAAATAAAATATTTCGTAAGCCCTCGGGGAACCGGGGGCTTTTTTTGGTCAAAATTACCTTGAGTACAAAGACTATTTTTGACGATTATCTCTGCTGAGATGCGTGACTTAAGGATGTAAAATATAGTGATTCGGGGTGTAGTGAATCGGTATCACGCTTCGTTCGGGACGAAGAGACACGCAGTTCAATTCTGCGCACCCCGACAATAATCGTTGAAAAAAATGGGAACACAACTTAGGGATTAATTTTGTGACGACGCCCAGAATCGAACTGGGGACCTTCTCTGTTAAGAGCTTGCTCCGCCTCCTTTCAATAACAACTGTTATTGAAATGTCGTTGTGCGCTTCCTCTTATAACTGGCGCCGATAATCACTTCGTCATTATCGTCTGGTTATAGGAGTGAAATATGCTGTGTGCTGATGCCCAGAATCGAACTGGGGACCTTCTCGTTAGGAGTGAGATGCTCTATCCAACTGAGCTACATCAGCACACAATATATTTTTAAAGATGCTCTATCCAGATCTCGTAGTGAGTAAAGGTATGTACTTTAATGAACGAAGAGGAATGGATATCGTAGATATCCAACTGAGCTACGTCGTCGATAGATATATTTTACATCTGACCGAACGATCACGGAAACATGAATTGAGTTGAAACCTATTTCAAATCGGAAGAGATGAGGTTGTAGGTGTCTTGCTTTTGATTGATGTTGGTCAAGAGAATCAAACGACTTCCATCTGGTGTACTCACGGCAAAGCCTGCTTGAGGCTGTACATAGGTAATGTTGGTCATGTTTAGGCCATCGTAGTCGACGATACTGACACCATCAGCGTTGGTAATTACGATCTGTCTGGAGTTTGAGTACCAAGAGAAGTTACCAACAGTGTATGTTTCTGTTTGAGCTTTGAGCTGTTTGAGAGTATCAACACTGGCAGATGGAGTAGCATCTGAGGAGGTAATAATGATCTTTTTGAGACTGGCTGAGTTTGAAGCGGAAGGAACTGCGTAGTTGGTGCCCTCTTTAAGATCAAAGACATAGGTTTTGTCCTTTATCAGATTTCTTGATTCTGGGGTAGCATTGATATTTGGAAGTGCTTTACCTATCTCGTTTTCTGGTAGATTTAAGTCTCCTGAGGCTGTGTAAAGAACCTTTTCTTTATCTGGAGAGAAAAAGACGTTGTAGGCTTTGTTGGTAAGGATGTCTGAGAGATATTTGGGGTAAAGGGCTATGGTGGGTAGATTGATCTTGGCGTACTCATCTTGCCATTGGGCGATGATGATGGGGAGTCTGAGGGTAACATCGGCTTGGGTTTTGATATTGTTCATGCCTTTGGTAGAGAGAAGCATGGCGGAGGTGATTTTTTCGGTGGTTTTGGTTTTTTCAGTAAAGACAGCAAGAATTTGAGTACTATCTGGGGACCAAATTAGGAGAGCTTTGGAAAAATCTTTGGTGGTGTTGTCGGTAAGCTGAGTGTACTGAGAGGTTAAGAAGTTGCCAGAAGAAGAGTGAACATAGAGTCCGTTGGCTGTATCGATTGGTGACTTGGTGAGGACGTAGGCAATTTTGCTGCAGTCTGGGTTGATTGCGGTGTTGCTAGCTTGGTAAAAGGTAAGAGGAGAAGTGGCGTTGATGATGGGGAAGAGGCGGGCGTCGGCATTGGAAACGAGCTCGGATTTGAGAGGAACTGTCTTTGTCCATGGGTGGAAGCCATCCTTTTCGATCTTGATGGTGTAGTTTGCTGGGTATAAGTAGAGCTTATCGTCGGTGACTGTGGTGAGCTTGTCATTGATGATGACTCTAGCGGACTTTGGATACGAGGTGACGTTTAGGAGTCCTGAGCCTTGGAGGGAGCCTTCTTTGAGATTGGGGCGGTAGCCTTTGGCATAGAGAATGCCAGCGGTGGTACCTCCTGCGAGGAAAAGGACGATCAGGAGATTGATGATAATGCGTTTAGCTTTTGGATTTTTTGTCATCAACAACCATTATATCAAGGATGGCGGGGGATAAATTATTTTCCTCATTTCTTCCGTTCATTTTTAATAATATTTCTCCTTTATTCCTCTTTTGTCATTTAGTATTTTGTGACGAAACCCGTCTTCTCTTGTTTACCAAGGTATAAATTATTTTCCTCATTTCTTCCGTACTAATCCATAGAAAAAACCGAACGCTCTTTCGCCTGCGCGAAAGCCGTTCTTTCTATCAGCAAAATTTTTCTTGAGTACAAGAAAGCCAGGCAATTTTGCCTTGCGCGATATTTTTTCTATTGGACTAGTACTCCGAAATGAAAATAATTTGAGAGTTTACGTTTATATACTATTTATAGGTAACACCTGATAGAATGTGTGCAAATGCCATTCTCGTTTTCTAAAAAAATAGCTATCGACTTGGGAACTGCAAACAGCCTTGTGTATGTAGTAGGCGAGGGTGTTGTGCTGGAAGAGCCGACCGTGGTGGCTGTGTCTGTGACTGATGGAAAAGTGTTGGCCGTGGGTAAAGATGCCCAAAGTATGCTGGGTAGAACCCCAGGGAATATCAAGGCGAGTAAACCAATGAGAGATGGTGTGATTGCTGATTATGCGGTGACTGAAGCTATGCTTAAGTATTTTCTCCGAAAGGTGGGCGCTTATGGACTAATAAAGCCTGAAGTGATGATTTGTGTGCCAGCTGGTGTGACTCAGGTTGAGCGAAGAGCGGTGTTGGGTGCTGCTATTGAGGCTGGTGCTCGTAATGCATACCTTATTGAGGAACCGTTGGCCGCTGCTATTGGAGCTGGAGTGCCTATCTCGGAACCGTCAGGAAACATGGTTTTGGATATGGGAGGCGGAGCAGCTGAAGCAGCTGTAATCTCTTTGGGTGGTGTGGTTACCTTTAAAAGTGTACGTGTTGCCGGAAATAAGATAGACGAAGCCATTATCCGCTGGGCCAGAAGAAAACATAATCTGGTAATAGGTGAGCAGACAGCAGAACACATCAAGATTAAGATTGGATCAGCGATGCCTGTGTCTCGCGAAGAAACAATGGAAGTGACGGGTCGTGACAGTATTGCAGGACTTCCTCGTCAGGTGACTGTTTCATCAACTGATGTCTTTGAAGCCATTAGAGAGCCATTGGGCAAAATCATTGCCATGCTAAAGACGGTGATGGAAGAAGTCCCTCCAGAGCTTTCTAGTGACATTATTGATAAAGGTATCGTAATGAGTGGGGGAACGGCACTTCTTAGGGGTTTTGACCGATTGATTACCCAAGAAACGGGTGTTCCGGCATTTGTAGCAGAAGATCCACAGAGGTGTGTAATAAAAGGTATAGGGATAGCAATTGAGAACTTGGATGTTTATCGTAGTAGCCTAAAGCACTAAAAGAGTTTTAATTTCTACACCAATCTTTTTTATTTATCTTGTCAGATATCTATTTGGATTGCTAAATGATAAATTAGGTTCAAATATGCTATTTTGACGAAAATATATATAAGGCTATAGAGAATGTACTAAAGTGTATATAGTATTTGGAAAATGAGAAAATTTTCAAATTGCTTATTCTTAATAAATCGTTTAGCATTGTCGAAGAAATTTTATAAAGACTGGTCCTATTTTGACAAGTTGATAAAATTTTGATTAGTATTTCATTAAGTAGTTGATAGGATGAATATTTTTGAGATGAGTTTTCTGGCAAGAATTAGAGGAAGATAAGGAGACACTATAGTTTTCACGAATAGAGATATACCCCCATACATTTTGTATTTTTAATTTCTGGTATATGTATTTTGGTTATAGGGGTATGGGTATACATGTTTTATTAGGTCGACAATATTTTCGCATTGTCCATCTGGGATAGGGTATGGTTAGTCTGAGTGCATACCTCTTGTGGGTATGTGAAAGTGGTGATTATACTTTATTTGTGTCGGTATATCCTCGAGTTCTATTGATATTAAGTCTTTGAAACCCTCAGATATGACACAAGAAGGTAGAAAAGTTGCTAGAATTGAGAGTTGAATAGACTCTGGGTGTCGATCTAGCTGAAACTTGAAGGAATATTGTATAGAGATCGAATATTTTTGATTATCTTTTGATACAGTTGATAGGGGGTGATAATTGACCATTTGATGAGATTTTTGGCGAGTTTTTGATTTTTCAAATAGTGTGAAAATTTATTACTTTATACATTTTAATGGTTGAACAAACTATATCAAGAATTTACGGAATATGGGTTAAATACTGCCTAATTACGTATATATTTTGACCTGTGAAATTCATGAATTAAGAGGAGTGATAGCTGAAAATATAAGATATATGGAAAATATGGTATATTTTTGGCATATTTTATATTTAGGTATGAATGTTGATTAATAAATTTATTCAATAATGGCAATAAATATTGCGATGCTGGTGAGTTGGAGAGAGCCAAATAAGTAATTATTGGTAAATATTGGACGCATATTTATATAAGATGACACTAAATACCTTATATAAATGTAGTTTTTGATGATTTTTTTTAAAATTGTCGAAAAATGTTGGCTTTGGAGTTTTCACTGAAGGATTTTTTGACAATTTTTGACCAATTTTTGACTAAGAGGCGAGATAAATAGATTGATGTGATGCGTTAAACTATTTTATTTATCTGTTTGGCAGACACTTGGTTTGATTGCTAACGGTTGGGGAGTTTAGGCACGATTTTGGAAGAGAAGATTTTTGAGGGTTCTAGTTTTTTGGAAGAGAGCTCGTGACTGGTACAATATTATCATGAGAAAGATTGTCTTGAATGCTCCCGTAGATGTACTGAGTGGTGCTGAAACCTTGGGTGTTTTGAGTGATTGGATTTCCACGGATCAAAGAATGAAGCTTGTAGTTACTGCTTATAGTGAGTTTTATGTAAAGGCACAGACAGATAGTGAGTTTATGAAGATTATGCAGTCTGCGGATCTGGTGACTCCAGATGGTGTTTCTGTACTGGCGGCAGTGAAGTATGCAGAGAGAGTAGGCGGTATGGGTGTTATTGGTAGACTTGCCCAAGGACTCAGAGTTGGCGGGGAGATACTATCTGGAAAGGTAGGCAGAAGCGTAACGGGGGTATGGCTTTTCGAAAACTTGACAAAAATGGCAGAAAAGGAGGGTTGGAAGATATTTCTTCTTGGTGGATGGGATAATGTGAGCGAGAAAACGGCTAGGATGCTCCTTAAACGGTTCCCAAAGCTAAAACTGAACTATGACGCAGGGGAAACGAGGGTGGGAACGGATGAGGCGACTAACAAGAGAGTCATTGAGAAGATAAATCAGTTTGCCCCAGATATTTTGTTTGTGTCGTATAACCCGATTAAACAAGAAAAGTGGTTGGCAAAGTACCAGAACGTTTTGAAGGCGAAAATTGGTATTGGAGTGGGAGGAACTTTTGATGAGTATGCTGGTAAGGTGAAGAAGGCGCCTGTATGGATGGAGAAGATGGGCCTTAAATGGCTATGGAGAGTGCTGACAGAGCCAAAGCGAATTGGCAGGATCATGAAAGCGGTGTTTGTGTTTCCTTGGCTGGTGTATCGAAATCGTTAGGACTTGCAATTTCCTGAGCTAGAATGATATACTACGAGCTGCTTTGACCCGTTCTCCTATTATTGTTTCCTGGGGAACGGTAAGCAAACAGCAACGGCTGTTTGTTCCTTAATAACCCCTATAGGAGGTAGCTTTGAAAATTGTAAGAGGTTTTTTGGCAGTAATGTTTGTTGTTGGTTTGGCTTTGGTGGCTTTGCCGCCTAGTACCGCTCAGGCATGCCACGCGAGTGATGTTGGCGCCGATTGCAATGGTTGGTGGATCAACAGCTTGGTTGGCCCTGGAGGAGGTTGGACCCTGGTTTCACCAAGTGTACCGATGACTGGAACTTGGGCTCCTGGCCAGACGAAGTATGACTATTCATTTACTGCAACATGGCAGAAGCTGGTAAGTGCAGGTCGTTGGGACACAATTAATCGTCCCCAACAAGGACAAACATATCTTGATTGTCCAGCTGGATATGCTGTTGACCCCAACAACTACAAAAAATGTGTGAAGTGGGTTGACCCTGTTTACTCATACAAAAATGAGACCATTACAGGAAAAGTATACAAACCTGCAGACTGTACTCCGCCACCCTACGTTCCTTGCTCTGTGACCGTGGAAGTTGCTGGTACTTGGTCAGATTGGGCAACCAGTCCTACCAATCCCTTACAAGAAGTCCGATCACAAACGATTACGGCCATGGACTCTGTAAACAGCGCTTTGGTTTGTGGTAGCAGAGTAGTGACTGAAACACGGTCGAAGGGGTGTGACAATGGACAGCTGATCAACGACGCAGGCGAGTGTTATACTCCCGAACCAACTGAGTATTGCTCGGTTGAGGGTGTGACAATCTCGGTGCCTTATGGTGAGGAACCTCCTGCTGGTGCAACTCTTGGTGCATGTGTGCTAGTTGAAGAGTGCCTTGCTCCAAACACACTTGTAGATGGTGTCTGTACGCCTCCGGTTGTGACTCCTGAACCTCCCGTAATTCATTACGGCTGTTATGGATCCTTTGGCAACCAATTACAACCCTGCTGCGACAGTAGATGACGGTAACTGCTTGTATGCCACGGAGGTTCCTCCGACCGAAGAACCTACACAAGAGCCAACAGTAGTACCAACCGAGAGACCTCATGTTGATCCTCCAGTCGAAATCTGCGGAAACGCATACGATGATGACGAAGATGGTCAGGTGGACGAAGGCTGTGTCGTCGCTCAGGTAACTGGAGCGGAAGTTCCCAACCTGCCTTGGACCAAGGTTGCTGGCATGTTTATGGCTGGTGTTGGTTTGATTGGCTTTGGTTTGAGCTTCAAGAAATAGTTTTGCTTTTGGGCTGGGGAGAAATCCTCAGCCCTTTTTTTATGCCTAAAATGGATTTTATAGGCTCTAGATGTTATACTCTCGTTGCTTTGATCCTTCTCTTGTATTTGGTCACTTGAGAGAAAGGGGAGTAAATAGTGAAACCGATCTGAACGTCATATTTGACGTAGGGTCGGTTTTTTGTATTTTGTACCTTAAATTTTGATCTAAAGAGGAAGGAGGAGAACGTGAAACAGTTTATCGTAGGATTGGGAATTCTTCTGGTGTTGGGAGGCATAGTGCTGGGTGGAGCATATGTTTTGGGTAATACTGCTTCAGCTGAGATTGTCCAAGCTGCGACAGAGCCAGCAGAGATGGTGGTTATTCCTGTCACAGGTTCAGCTACGGCCGAACCAGAGTCGACAATGGAAGCTACACAGACTGTAGCCCCAACAGCAACAGCTGAGCCCAAAATGGTTGATTATGTTCTTGGATCGACGATTGATTTGTCTTCCAAGGCTCCTGTTGCCATGACTTTGACTCTTCCTGACGGGAAACTAATGTCCACGAACTGGGCAGGAGCTGTCGGCTACAAGGAAACAGACGATCAGAAGACAATCTTTGCACCTAGTAAAGGGATTATTTACTCATATTTGGGAGACGTGCTGACAACCTGGGCTCATTCGGGCACAGGAGTTGGCGGGAAACCCTATTTCTTCGCTACAAATCTGGATTTCTATATCCGAAAAACAGCGGAGAACAAAACAGTAAGTATGCCTGAGGCATTGGTAAAAGCTGATAGTTTGAAGGGCGTCGCAGTGTATCTTTGCCAGGCTCCTTCGGGAAGTGTGGCTTACCTTTCAGACCATGACGCTAATAGCCAGTGCCCTGGCAGTGAGATTGAAATGGAGATTACGGCTGTGGCCATCGTGCCTCATGAGAAGCTGGCCGAGTACAACTTGGCGATCACCAATATCAATAGCTGGATGAGCTCAAATTATCCTGATGCAGGGTTTGAGACGCTGACGAAGGATAATGGCTGGTTGATTCGATTTTGTATCGGAAGATTTTCCGATCAGGTCGATGATGGGACACCGTGGTACTCGTACAATGCAGGAGTGATTGGTCTTAAAATTAAGGATGGGGAGTAGTAAATCTACTCCCTTTTTTATGCCTTTAGGAGTTTGTGGCGGTGGGGTTGATGCCTAGCATCCAGAGAACAGATTCCTTTTTGTAGCGACGGTCGCCGCGGGAGTTGATACGAATGGCAGGAAGTTTGCCGCGTTTGCCCCAACGTTTGATGGTGAGAGTAGAGACACGGAGAATGGTGGCAACCTCAGAAACAGTCAAAAGGTCGGGGAGGTTATTAAGGTCAAGATCTTTCTTGACTGATTTGGCGATTGGGTTTTGGTCTTGGTTGTCCATGTCTGATACACAAATTAACAGAAAGTTTCAGTAACGTCAAGGGGTAGTTTATATCCTATAAAAGTGTTCATGTCAAACTATAGAGTCTGTATGTGCTAAAATATGCCGAAAAGAACCTTAAATTGGAGGAAAAAACAATGAGCGCGATTGAAGAGCTGTATCAGCGGTTTGTGAAAGACATGAGTCAACAACTAGTGATAGTGGATGACACTGATCCCGGTATTATGACCACAGACCATCAAGATAGCCCATGGGTAGTCAAAGCACAAAATGAACTGTTTTGTGACCAGTTTTTGGAAGATGGTGAGTCTATCATGGTGCCTTTCTCGTCTATTGGGCCAATTCTTGTGATTTACTGGATCTGTCAGAAGCCCAAGGTGGAGATCCATAAAGGTGTGGGCATCGAAGTGACCATGCCTTATGGCCGACTAGCCACGCTACGCTATTGTGAAGACGGGAAAATAGAAATGAAAAGCTATTTTTCGAGATAACGAGCACAAAAAACCCTCCTTGCGGAGGGTTTTTCTTTGGAGTGAGATTGCCACGGCCTTACGGCCTCGCAATGACGATGAGGTTTATTTCAATTCAACTTTTGCACCAGCTTCTTCAAGCTTGGCTTTAGCAGCATCGGCGTCTTCTTTCTTAGCACCTTCGAGGATCATGGCTGGGGTTTTCTCTACCAAGTTTTTGGCTTCGACTAAACCGAGGTCAGTTTTGATCTCACGGACGGCTTTGATAACGGCGATTTTGTTAGCACCGGCATCGGCGATAACAACGTCAAATTCGGTCTTTTCCTCTTCAGGAGCAGCGGCAACAGCAGCGGCAGCACCGGCAACGGCGACTGGAGCGGCGGTTACACCGAATTTTTCTTCTAATGCTTTGACGAGTTCAGCAACTTCCAAAACGGAGAGTTCACTGACCTGGTCGACGAGTTTGGTTACTTTCTCGGACATGTTTGTTTTTGATATTTAATAATTTACGAGACTAATTAAGCAGGAAGCTTGGCTTTGATAGCGTTGAGGCCATAGACCAGATTCTGCATAGGAGCATTAAGCTGACGGACAAGAGCCTGTGCAGGAGCTTGGAGCTGGGCCATGAGCTTGCCAAGGAGCTCTTCGTAGGAAGGAAGCTTGGAAAGAGCGGAGATGTCAGCAACGGTGATGACTTTGTCGTCCATGGTACCGGTTTTGATTACGAGCTTTTCGTGGTCAGCAGCAAATTTGGAGAGGGTTTTGGCAGCGGAGACAGCGTCGGCACCGAAAAGAACGGCGGTTGGGCCATTGAGGAAGGAGTCTAGAGCTGAGGCTAGTTCGGGGGATCTTTCTTTGAAAGCGATGCGGAGAAGGTTGTTTTTGGTGACGAGGAAAGAAGAATTGGTTTTCTCAGCCTCTTCACGAAGCATATTTTGCTCTGCAACAGTAAGACCGGCGTACTCGGTAATGATGACGGCTTTGGACTCGGCTAAGGCTTTGGTGATAGCGGCTAGCTGATGAACGTTTTTTTGATTTGGCATGGGTTTGTATTAAGTATTATGTATTAGGTATTATGTATAAATTTTGTGTTTATACGAAAATAGCTCATTCCAAGAAGAGCCATATGATTGGTTCTGCAAGGGGCTTAGTGATCGCCCTTGGTCTTGGAACTTCTAGTATTATACAACAGAAGGTTGTATGTGCAAGTGGGGGACTTGCATTTTTATTATGGGATTGATACAATACCCACCAGCTTCACATTAAAACTTTTATTGGAGGTACGTGTTGGACAATTTGATTGGCGACCCAAACAATGCAGTAGTTGAATTGAACGTAGAACAGCAAAAGGTGTACGAACTGGTCTCGGAGAATGGAAGTGGGACATTGTATGTTCGAGACCGGGCAAAGAAAAAGGGAGTCGCAAGGCCATTAGCAGTAATAAAAGAACTAACCGGTCTTGGCCTAATTCAAACAGGTCGAGATAACAGAAACGCGCCAATTCTGACGCGTATACGTTAATTGAAAATAGCCTCGGCATGTGCCGGGGCTTTCTTTTGGGGAGAGAGGATGTATTAGGTATCAGGTATTAAGTATTAGGTATGGGAATTAGGAGTTATTTATATAGATTCCGGATCAAGCCCGGAATGACAATATTCGCAATGACGAAATATAAAAAAACCCGCGGTGAAGCGGGTTTTTATTTTGACTAGAAGCTATTTGATTTTTATTTTGACTTTGTTGGTAAGGCCAAGAAAGATTGTTTTCAACTTTCTGGATCTGTCGATGCGCTGACGGCGCTGGGGGTTGATTTTCGAGCCTTTGGGGGGATAGACGTTGCCGGTTTTGTATTCCATATTTTCTCCTTTAGAGTTCGTTTCTTATGGCGAGCACTTTGTCGGCATATGAGTAGCCGACATCCATAGGTCCGTAGTGATAAAGAGCTTCACGAATGTCACCCCATTTTTCTACGAGCCCGGACAGATATCTAACACCAAAATCGATGTTGAAGGCAGGATCTTTGAGTTCTTCAATGGTTGGTCTATTGGCAAAGCAGGGTCCGTTGATACACATGAAGCTTGCTGAGATTCCATCTCTCGGCATCACTTGCATTAATCCAACAGCTCCTGATGAACTAATAACTTCTGGTTGGCCACCGCTTTCTTGAAGAATATCGGCGGCAATTAGAAGAGCATCCATGCCATATTTTTCAGCTGAAGCTTCAATAAGATGGCACCATTGGGCAACCTTCGCTGGATAGCGATCTTGGTAGACACAAGGCGCTTCTACGGGAGGAGGTGCTTCTTCGACGGCAGTGTTTTGAGTCTGTGAAGTTTCTTCTGAGGCTGCTAAAACCACACGAGGTTCAAGTAAAAGATTTGCCTTGGCGTACATGTTGTGACCGAAGAGGCCAACAAGACCAAATACAGTCACTACGGCAACAGCCTTGAATTTTTCTCCCTTTACGAGAGCGAAAAACAGTGCTGCCACAAAGCCTATGATCATAAACACGCCGAAGAACAGCCAAGGCTCACCTAAAATTAGGCAGCCAAGGAAAAAGGCGGCTATGATGCAAAAGATTATTGCGGCTTTAATCGCAAAAGTTTTCATTTTTCTCCTAGTCAAAATTTTAAGGTGGGATCAGCCTTGAGGCTGAAGATGGGGTGTATTATATCCTATAACAGCTAAAAAGTCAAGTTTGGGGCGCATCCACCAGAGGCGGACTGAATACAGAAAAGCCCCTCTTTTGGAGGGGCGTGAGGCTAGTTTCCAGGAGGAGGGGTGATGACCATCGAACCTGGCCAGACAAGATGAATTGCAGGAGGCTGGTAGGTTGGGTTGAGGGGTGGCCCTGGAATCATCGTAGGTGAGGGAGAAACAGTGGGTTGATTTTGGAGGTTGGCTGGTTTTGAAGGAATCAGTAATATAGCCAGTAGAATCAAAATCGCGAGTATGTAAATTAAGTTTTTACCTGTTTTCAATTTTCTCCTTTTCTTTGGAATGTGAACGAACTTCTGGTTATTGTACCAAAAAACCCTCCTTGTGGAGGGCTTATTGGGATTTATATAGATTGCCACGCGAGTACGCTCGCAATGACGCATCTTAGATATTACTGAAAGCGAGCTTAACTGAAGGGGTGTGGGTGCAGGAGACGTAAGCTGTTTTGATTTTGGAAACACCAATACTGCGGATAGCCTCATTGATGTTGTCGACCAAATCTCCGCTATCTTGATTGATTGAGCCTAAGTTGAGGTGAATGATGGGGAACTTGGCTTCGGTCTTGTAAGGGAGAGTGCCGCCTGAAGCGAGTTCTGAGGCTCTCTTCTCAGGGTGCTCTGTGACTGTTCCAGACTTTGGATTAGGCATGAGACCTTTAGGACCAAGCACTTTGGCGAAGCGGGCGATTTTGGGCATGTCTGCGGGCGTACAGAGCAACATATCGAAGTCTATCTGACCTGCAGTGATCTTGGTGGCCAAGTCTTCGGAGAAGATAGCGATTTTGACATCTTTGCCGGTGGAGTGAGGGAGCTTGAGTTCACCACGGAGGCCTGTTTCACGAGTGTTGAGGTGAAGCTCGACAGTCTTCATTTTGGTGGATTTGGCAAGCTTGGCGAGGGTTTCGATAGCGTCTTTGACGGCGTAAAGCTCGTCTTTTTTGATAGCTTTAGCCATGGTTTTGTACTTGTTGGAGCGTTTGCGAGCCATGATCTTTTTAGCGATTTTCTTAGCTTCTTCCTCGATCTCTTCTTTGGCTTCTTCAGCTTTTTCTTCTTTGGTAGGTACGACGACAGAGTCGGCGTTGTAGATGGCTCTTATGGAGTTGACGTCGGTTTCTTTGATGCCTTCGATGGCCATGAGTTCACCGTCTTCTTTGGAGACGATTTGTTCAGGCTTGATGCGAGCGGCACGAAGAGCGACGGCTACGTGAGTAGGTAAGTCGTTGTATAGGTTGTCCCAGATTATTTTTGTAGCCATAGTTATTCTTTGATTGTTATACCCATTGATTTGCATGTACCTTTGACCATCTGCATAGCAGCATTGAGGTCTTTGGTGTTCATGTCGGCAAGCTTTTTCTCGGCAATAGCCTTGATTTGATCCATGGTGATCTCACCAACTTTGGTTTTGTTGGGGGTACCAGAACCGAGCTTGAGGTTGAGAGCTTGTTTGATAAGAGCGGAGACTGGAGGGGTTTTGAGCTCGAACTTGAAGGAACGATCTTCGTAAATGGTAACCAACGCAGGAATGATCTGACCGCGCATTTCGGCGGTTTTAGCGTTGTATTGAGTAATGAACTCCATGATGTTGACACCATGTTGACCAAGAGCAGGTCCTACTGGAGGAGCTGGGTTGGCTGAGCCTGCTGGAAGATTAAGCTTCAAGAGGGCTTTGACTTTTTTTGCCATGTTTTTAGATATGGTTTTATTAATAGCCTACGTTAAAAAGGAAGATTGACTAGATTTGATGTAGTAATCAGTAGTTATACCTAGTTCGCAATACCTTTTGGTAAGCTCCCTCACACTTGGCGAGGTAGGAGTATTCTAACACATAAGCCACAAAAAATCCCGCCTTGAGAGCGGGATAAATTTAGAGTTCGTAGAGAAGGGAGATTGAGTGATCTGGCCCGCCGATAGCAATAGGGATCTGGATGCCGTAAAGATCAACATAGGGTCCGTAAACATCGAGGATGTGGTCGTATAAGGCTTGGATGTAAAAGACACGACCACCACGAGGAACTTCCTTGAGAAGTAGCTCCTCAACGGCTTTATTGATGTTGTCAGGATCGGACTCGTCGATGGTGAGGGATTTGGTTGAGAGCATTTTGCCAGCGCCAAAAAGAGGCAGGGGGATGCCATCATTGAGATTGCGACAGATGACTGGACGATGGCTGTTCTGGGCGTTTTTGGCACCATAGAGCATGCCCGTAGAGACACCTCGATCCAGATAGACAACGGTAGCTTCGGCGGCTGCACCCCAGGCCATGCCAGCATCGATGCCGTCTTGGCGTTCTTGAGGGTTATTATCATCTAGGATGCCGGCTTGGGTATACAGAAGATGACTGAGGAAAGGAGCCTCACAATAGACCACCAGACAGTCGCGGGCGCAGTCACGAGCAAACTGAATGTTTTCCCTTAAGCCCTTTTTGGTTCTTGCTTTGTACGGTGTTTCAACGATGACTCGTTTGAATTCCATAAACCTCCTTTAAGGTGCGAAAAGATGGGATATTCTACCATTGATACAAGGAAATAATTTAGTTTGTGGCGGGGAGAGTATTGGGTGTAGGTGTGGGTGTCTTCGTGGAAACTGCCTTGGTTTTGGGACATTCACCTTTGGTGAGCGAAGTGACGCCTGCTTGATTGGCTTCGCATTCGTTGGGATAGGTGATGCCTTGTGGGCTACAAACTGGAGAGTATAAAGAGGAACAGACTATCTCAGGGCGCTCTGTAGATGAGGGTGTAGGTGAGACAACAAGGACTTTGGTTGGAAGAGCTGTAGGGGTGGAGGCTTTGCTATTGAGATTTGTCTGAGTTTTGGGAAGGATGATGATGCTGGCCACGAGCAGGCCGACCACAAGAAGGATAGGAAAGATTACCCAGAGTGTTTCTTCGCTGTTTAGATTTTTCATGGCAGTAACTAATTAACTATCGCAAAAAATGAGAGGGGAGTCAAGTGAAGTGGTATCTAACTTGACTTTGAGGCTAATGAGAGGTACTATAGGGTTCTCAAATTCTTTGACATTCGAAAACAGGAGATAGTGATGTTAACTGAAGAACAAAAGGCACGTGCTGCAGCGTTAGCCGAAGCGGTCGGTGATGAACCTGGGAAATACTTTGGTAGCATTTTAAGCGAGGCAGCTGAAAAATATTGTAATGCTGTTTTGGATCTACTTAAGAGTGTTAAACTTCGGTTTTATGAAAAGTATCCGAAGATTAAAGATCAGGCAGATCAAGCGTCGGCTGAAATTGAGGTCTTCAAAGAAGCCTATCGGATCTGGTACGAAAAATCCGGTAAGAATCTGATGGATCAAGAAAATGAAAAGATCAAAGAAATTTTTGATCAGGCTGTTGATAAACTACAATTCTTCGCTGAAGGAGTGAGATTGGCCGCAGAAAAAGTGATTGCAGGAATTAAAAAGAAAACCACGGATTCCGAGGGAGATACTCCTGACGATCCAAATGCGGACACTAAACAATAATTGTGCCGTTTACCCGTCTTAGAAATAGGGCGGGTTTTTTGTGGTCTGAACTTGACTTTTGGTTAAAGAATGATATTATGGGGCAGATATTTACCTTAACAAGTTTTGAGGAGGACAGATGGTAACGATGGTTGTTGTTGCGTTGTTGTTTGGCTATTTAGCTTGGAAATCTGATGAGGACTGGTTTTCTACGATACTATTATCCCTTTTTGGGGGTTTCGTAATAGGAGGTTTTTTGGCAGTCATCATCAGTGCTTTATTGCCCACAAGAACTGTGTTGGTGACAAGCCTGCCGCTAGAAAAGATGAATGTCGGTGAAGGACTCTATAACCTTCAAATGATCGATGATGAAGATTATTTTGTTTATACATCGAATGGGAAAGTCATAGTTGTGGCTGATGGCAATAGAGAGGTGAAATATGAACCTGTTGCTAAGCCGTATGTTGAGTTGTATGAGACCAGTATTGATTTTTCTAGGGTTCCAAGGTGGTTGATGTTGTTTGGGTTTGATAAATTAACTTACACACCCAAAAGTACGATCTTTTATGTCCCTGAAGACAAAGTGTTTTATGTGCCGTAATAATAGTGAATAAATCATAGGAGCCGAAAGGCTCCTTTTTCTTTGGCTTAAGTCTTGACATTGAGGCTAAGGTGTGGTATTATAGGACTATTGAACCTTGATAACTAACCAGGAGGAATAATGTATACCATAATAATCTTTGTTGCTGCGGGAATCCTTGCAGGGCTTGTAATTGGTGATGGTAAGTCTGGTAAGGTTGGTCTTGCAACTGTTTTTGGCATGATAGCTTTTATAACAGGTATTGGAGCTGCGAGTAAGATTGGAACTACATCTTTTCCTACTGAAAAATACGTATCTGAAAACCGACCTTTGCACAATCTTTACGATGACACCAGGTTGTACGGAAGTTTTTTCCTCGGGAGTGGAAAGATTGAAGATGTTGACTACCTATTCTTCAACACAATAACCGAAGATGGTATCAAACCCGAGAAAATGGAAAAGTACGGGAACAACGTATATATTTTGGAAGATGGTGATGTTGATCCTCGATTGGAACTGGTTTGCCTCAGAACTATTTCAGAAAATAATTGGGGAATCGAAAACAGTATGTTTGATTGTAAAAATGTCTTTCACATTCCTCTTGGGAGTGTGGATTCGAATTTTGTGGTTCAATAAATATAGAGGGGCTAAGGCCCCTCTTTTCTACATCCGAAGAACCCCGTACAACCTACAACTGGAGCGAAGCGAAGTTGTACGGGGGTGAAGAGCTCAGATTAACACACGAAGTGTGGTAATCTGTCATCATGGAAGCCAGAAG
>Ga0172371_10006566_pt1 | contig 16890 bp, 9 predicted proteins | sample Lak12m_FD_114543 | JGI IMG/M metagenome (GOLD analysis project Ga0172371, IMG submission 114543) | Freshwater microbial communities from Kabuno Bay, South-Kivu, Congo - kab_022012_12m | ecosystem: Environmental > Aquatic > Freshwater > Lake | place: Democratic Republic of the Congo: South-Kivu...
CGAAGTCGCCAACATGACCCGACTGATCAGCGAACCGGGGAGGTGAGCCATTCCAAGGAAGGTGTACGGCAACACCGGCGGACTCAAGGCAAGCCAGACGGATGCGCTTCAGCGGCTCTACAGGCGCCACGTGCCGCCCGATATGCTGGTGACGCCTGAGTTGGTGCGCACGCTCGTGGACGTGGCCCAGGACGTTGGGCGACAAGTCGGCGTCGTAGTCGATAGGAAGGGCAGCATCGAGTACGTCGTGCTCGGAGACGCTACCAGCCTGGAATTGCCAGAGCTTGGCCGGGTGCGCGGGGGCAGGGCGCGGCTCTGCGGCGTGCGCCTCATACACACGCATCTGAAGGGCGAGCCGCTTTCCACCGACGACTACAGCGACCTGTTCCGTCTTTCACTGGACTTCGTGGTGGTGCTGGATGCGAGGCATCACGTGAATCCGCTCACGATGAGCGCTGCGCACCTGCTGCCGGTCAATCCGGAAGGCCGACAGTGGGACACGTACACATCGACCCCGGTACACGAGTTCCAGCTTCCCTTTGACTCGTTCATGCACGAGCTCGAAGGCGAGTTCTTCCGCAAGGCCGAAGCCATGACCAAGGCCCGCGGCTCCGACCGCGCGATGCTCGTGTACCTGGATGACGGCAGGAGCGATGACCCCGGGTGGGAGGTCGAAGAACTCACGCAGCTTGCCCTCTCAGCGGACCTCCAGGTCCTGGACGTCGTCGTGCAGCGGCGGCGCCCTGATCCGAAGTACTTCATCGGCAAAGGGCGCCTGTTCGAGATCCTGGCGCGCACAATGCAGCGTGAAGCGGACCTCCTCGTCTTCTGCCCGGACCTCACTCCGGCCCAGGTGAAGGCCATCTCCGAGGTCGCGGACGTGCGCGTCATCGACCGGACCCAGCTCATCCTCGACATCTTCGCCCAGCGTGCCAAGAGCAACGACGGAAAACTCCAGGTCGAGCTGGCTCAGCTCAAGTACCTGCTTCCCCGCTTCATGGGCGCAGGGCTCGCAATGAGCCGCTTGACAGGCGGAATCGGCGCTCGGGGGCCAGGCGAAACCAAGCTGGAGATGGACCGCCGGAAAGTCCGGCATCGTATCGCCATGCTCGACCGGCGCCTGGATGACCTGTCGACACAGCGAAAGCAGCGGAGGCGGCGCCGGGAGCGCAACAGCCTCCCGATCGTTTCCATCGTCGGCTATACGAACGCGGGCAAGTCGTCGCTGCTGAACGCTCTCACGCAGGCAGACGCTCTCGTCGAGGACAAGCTGTTCGCAACGCTGGACCCCTTCAGCAAGCGGCTCCGGTTCCCAAGGGACCGGGAAGTCGTTCTCACCGACACCGTGGGTTTCATCAGAGACCTGCCCAAGGACCTGCGCACCGCCTTCCGTGCAACACTGGAGGAGCTGGAGTCCGCAGACTTGCTGTTGCACATCGTGGACGTCGCTTCGCCCCGGTGGGAAGACCAGCTCAACGCTGTCGAGAAGCTCCTGGATGACCTGGCCCTGTCCGGCACCCCCCGCCTCACCGTGTTCAACAAGTGCGACCTGTTGGGTGCTCCTCAGGTCGGCGCCAACCTGGCCGAGCGGTTCGGCGGAGTCGCCGTTTCCGCCCTGGACCGAGAGACGTTGAGGCCCCTGGTGGAAAGAATCGAATCTCTGATCTGGAACCCTGACGGAGTGGTACGCCATGAAGAAGAACTACGTACTTGACACGAACGTGCTGCTGCACGACCCTCATGCCATCTTTTCCTTCGAGGACAACAACGTCGTCATCCCGGTCTACGTGATCGAGGAGGTGGACACCTTCAAGAAGCAGCAGGATGAGCTGGGCCGCAACGCAAGAACGGTGTCCAGGGAGATCGACCGCTTCAGGGTGCAGGGGTCCCTCAACAAGGGGGTCGATCTCCCGTCCGGCGGCGTCCTCCGTGTCCTGTTCGCCGGCGGAAACATCCCCAAGTCGTTGCGCACCAACCACCAGAAGGATGACTTGATCCTGGCCGTCGCACACGAGATCACGAAGTCCGAGCCCGACGTCCCCACCATCTTCGTTACGATGGACACGAACCTGCGCATCAGGGCCGATGCCCTCGGGATGAACACTCAGGACTATGAGGGCGGCCACGTCAGCGTCCAGGAGATCTACGGCGGCCACGCAGAGCTCAACGTCAACGCCGAGATAGTCAACGAGCTCTACAAGACCGGCCGGTCCGAGCTGCCCAGCCCGGAGCTCATCGCCAACCAGTTCGTCACGTTGCACGACGAGGCCGTACCCAACCACACGGCGCTTGCCCGCGTGGATCGGACCGGCGCTGAGCTGGTCGCGGTAAAGGCGCCCTCGCATCCGATCTGGGGAATCAAGCCGCGAAACCGCGAGCAGCTCTTCGCGATGAACCTCCTCCTTGATGACCAGATAAGCCTCGTGACGCTTTCAGGCAAAGCCGGCACGGGCAAGACGCTGCTTGCAGTGGCGTGCGGATTGCACAAGGTCACGGACGACCAGAAGTACGATCGACTGCTGGTGTCGCGGCCGGTGTTCCCGCTTGGCAAGGACATCGGCTTCCTGCCCGGCACCATAGAGGAGAAGCTCAACCCGTGGATGCAGCCCATCCACGACAGCATCGATTTTCTGCTCTCCGCCGCACGCAAGGACAAGGACCGCAAGACGGGCGCACCATACGGAGGTCTGCAGGACCTGAACATCCTCCAGGTCGAGCCGCTGACCTACATCCGCGGCCGCTCCATCCCGCACCAGTACATGATCGTGGACGAGGCGCAGAACCTGACTCCGCACGAGGTGAAGACGATCCTCACGCGTGCCGGAGAGGGAACCAAGATAGTTCTCACCGGCGACCCGTACCAGATCGATCATCCTTACCTTGATTCGCTCAGCAACGGCCTCGCGTACACTGTTGCCCGTTTCCGCGACGTCCCGGTAGCGGGGACCATGACGCTGTCGCACGGCGAGCGGTCCGAGTTGGCCGAGATTGCTGCCAACCGCCTTTAGGAGAACCTCTGGATCAAGCCCATGGTCAAGGCGGCACTCAAGAGCCTGGCGTCGTCGCCCCTCCTGACGGTGGTTGCGCTTACCGCACTGGGGCTCTGGATGCGGTTGCATGGGCTTGGTTCCAAGCCGTTCTGGTCGGCGGAAGTCCAGGAGATTTTCAACGCCCGTTGCTCCGGGTTCCTCGACAACCTGCCCGACTCGGGCTCGGACGTGCTGGGCTTCCTGTGGCACAACGTCGTATGGCGCCTCGGCCTTGAGCCGCTGGAGCTCTGGGACCGCGTGCCTTCCGCTCTGCTCGGTGCGCTGATGATCCCCCTTGCGTACGCATGGGGCCGAGAGTTGGTGGGGGAGGGCACGGCTCCCGGTCAGGTCCCCTCCTCCTTGGTGGCGGAGGGCAGGTCGGGGGGGGCCCTCGCCGGCATCTTCGCCGCGGTGCTTGCCTGCGCTTCCGTGCTCCTGCTGGACCTCTCTCAGGGGGCGAGGTGGTACGGAATCGCATCGTTGTGCGGGAATGCGGCGACACTGGCTCTGCTGTTGGCGCTCAGGCGCGGCCGGTTCGACTGGAGGGCCCTCGCTTCCCTGTGGGGCCTGGACAGCGTGGCGCTGCTCTCTCATGCGATGTCCATCACGTTCGTGATCGTGCAGGCGCTCCTGGCCTGCTACGTTCTGTGCGTAGAGAGGCGTCATGACTTCCGCTCAGTCATCCGCCTCTGGTTTCGGCTGTTTGCCCCGATTGCTCCCGCGGTCGCGCTACAGGTGATCGTTGCGCTGGCGTTCAGGGCCAAGATGATGAATCACCAGGTGGCGTTCCTGGTGGGGCGTCCCTACGACGTGTGGGCACTGCTCGAATCCGCGGCCGCGGGGCTGTCCGGAGGTTGGAGCCCCTTCTGGATCGTGTTCTCCGCGCTGTTCGGGGCCGGGGTATACGCGTTGTGGACCGTGCGCCGGACCTCCGCGATCGCGGCGGGCCTTTCGGTGCTGGTGCCTCTCGTTGTGACCGGCGTCTTTGCAGTCCTTGTCTCCGCAAACGCGTTCGACATGACGTTCGTGTCGTTCCTGGTTCCTGCCGCGTACGGGGCGGTCGGCGCGGCGTTGGCGGCGCTGGCCGCGGTGGTCGTGCCGCGTGCGGTGGGTGCCCTGGTCGGGCTGGGCTTCCTAGGCATGTTCGTATTCACCAACGGTACGCTGCTGCACACCTACTTCCAGTCGCAAGTCAAGCCGGTCCTGGGTGCTGACTACCGCGACGCCGCAGAGATACTCTCGGGAGCCGAGCCGACGAAGGACGACCTTCTGTTCTACAGGTACGACGAGCACTTTACGCACCTGGCCTTCTACGCTGCGCTGCCTTTGCAGGAGATCCAGCTCGTAGCGGAGCACGTGCCCTTCCACTCGCGCGGGATCATCTGGGAATACCTGCACCGACTGAACGGCTGCGCGGACAGGCCCCGGGTTGGAGCGAGCCAGGTGAGGCAGCTTGCCGACCTCGAAGCCGACACCGATGTCGTGAGCGGAAGGGCATTCTTGATCGTGTCCTGCCCGCCGTCATTCGGGGATCTCAGCACGGAAGATGAAGCCGGCGCCAGCCGGACGGCGATGCCCGACTATGCTGCCTGGGTGCTCTCCCGCGGGCGCCTCGACTACGGCCGCTGCGAGCGCATCGCTTCCCGGCTTCCCGACTTCAGCGTCGTCGTGCTGCCCGGAGTTCTGCTTGCATGGCGTGACGCCCGCGGCGAGTCGGTCTCATCTCTCGCCGCTCGAATGCGGACCATCTTCGCCTCCATCCCCGGCGTCCGCCTCAGGCTCCAGCCGCCGTGATCCCGCCGGGCTGTGTCAGGCGGTATTTCGCGGTGCCGACAGCAGCAGTAGCGGCGCTGGGATGATAGCGACTTTCGCGGCCCGGTCCAGAACGGTCGTGTTGCGCGAGACGACGAAGCCTCCCCCCGCGGCCTTGAGGTGCTTCTTGTCGCGAGACGTTATCTGCGACTGGTACTTCACCTCAAACCTGACCTGTTTGCCCGTGCCGGTGACGCCGATCATGTCGATTTCGCCCGAGTCGCGCCAGTGCATGATCTGGCTGAAATGGCTGTGGAGCTGCCCCGCCATGGCCGATTCCACAAGCACTCCGGTGCTTTCGGGATTGGCCAGACACGCGGCTGCAGCATCCCTGGGATCGGCCGCACCCGTTGCCCAAGCGCCGAACACGTGGTGGAGGAACGGGTCCCGGAACAGGACCTTGCGCGGCTTTCGCGGAGCGGGGGTCCGTGACCCCAGCGACGCCGGCTGCGGAAGCACCTCCACAAGGTAACACGCCCGGACTGTGTCGAGGTACTCGGCCACTGTGTTCTTGGAACCCGAGGCAATCCGCTCGGCCAATCCATGCCAGGAGAGCGCGGACCCGCGCACCAGGACCACGGCACGCAAGATGTCTCTGAGCTGCGGCTCACTCTTCCCCGCCCGCAGGATGTCCCCCAGGACCGCATCCTTGTGCAGCGCAGCCGTATCGAGGGAGAAGTCCCCGCCGGTGATTGTGTCCGCCAAGGGCCTCGGAAGACCCCCTGCACGCAGAAAAATGCGGAACGCATCCTGGTAGCCGGAAACGCGGACCGAGTTCTCTCTGGCCGTGTCAACCAGCTCCTCCGGATCCCACGACGAAGATGCTGCTGCCTCCGCTCCGCATACCGCGGCAGCAATGGCCGAGAAGGGGAAGTGACCCATCTCCAGGTTGAAACCGGCCTCCAAGGCCCCTCTCCTTCCGGGAAGCCTCTCCGTCCCCTTGGCGATATCCAAAGCATGGGACCCGGTGGCGAGCAGGTACACTTCGTCCAGGATGCCCAAGTCTGCCGCTGCCTTCAGCCCCGTCGCCCATTCGGGGCAGTGCGTGATTTCATCCAATAACACGTACCGCTTCCCGGCGCCCCGACTGGCCCGTACAAAGGTCCGCAACGCGTCTAGCAAGTCCAGTTGGTTTCGGATGTCCGCGATGTCCAGTGCCAGATACAAGACTCTCCTGGAGTCGGTTCCTTTCTCGACCAAGGACCGGATCAGCCTCTTCAGAAGCGTCGTCTTGCCGATCTGGCGCGGCCCGCGCATCACCTGCATGCCGATTGAGGCGAGGCCAACTTTCGCTTCCACCGGGTGGACGAGCTTCAGGGGCATGCCGTCGAATCGGGCCAAGTGGTGGTCCGTCCCGAATGTTGCTCCTTCCCGCCACCAGGGGTTCTGCTCGGCCAGTCGTTCGAGTTCCATGGCATCACCCCGGCATGATCCTAGCTCTTGTTCAACATATAGTCAATCCACTGACCAAAAACAGCAGATCTTGGTCAGCAAGGTGACTAAATGGTCCACCGGAGGTACCGGGGAGGCGCCCGCGTGCGAAGGCACTTCGTGCGATCACACCGCCTGGCACTGGTTCCGGCCTTCGTTCTTGGCCTTGTAGAGAGCGCTGTCGGCGAGAGCGATGAGCTCTTCTACCGTCTGTGTGTCCTTGGGGTACGTGGCGATGCCTATCGACACGGTGACGAAACGGCCCTTCGGCAGGTCGTCGAACACCATCTCCGCAATGCGCTGCCTCAGCCTCTCGGCAAAGATCATGGCGCCCGCAGAGTCTGTCTCCTCCAGCAGCGCAACAAATTCCTCGCCGCCGTAGCGGGCAGCGAAGTCCACCTTGCGCATGGAGCTCTTCAGGCAGGAGGAGACACCCCGCAGCACCGTGTCGCCGACGGCGTGCCCGTACTGGTCGTTGATGGACTTGAAGTGGTCTATGTCCAGGAACAGCATCGACATCGGCTTCTTGGAGCGCTCCGCCCGCTGGCTTCCTTCCACGATGCGGGACGAGAACGCACGGTGGTTCGGAATGCCCGTGAGCGGGTCGGAGATCGCCATCCGCTCCAGCTCCTTGTTCGCCTCCACGTTCAGCAGCGACACCGCACAGTACTCGGCAAACAGGAGCACCGGCCCCATGTCGTCCTTGACGATCTTCTTGCGAGCGTCCCCCAGCAGTATGAACCCGATGGGGTCTTCCCGTAGCATCAGCGGTATCACTGCGCACGCCTCGTTGTCCTCAAGCTCAAGCCCCACCGAAGGGCCGAACGGCTGCGGCATCCTGCGCTCGAAGCTGAAGTTGCCGGGCAGGGCCGACCGAGCCCGTGAGGCCAGCGCACAGAGCGTTTCCTTCAGCTCGAACCTCTTGCCCAGCAGCGTGGTCGTCTGCTTCCGATTCACACCGACGACCTCGTACTCGGTCCCCGACGGCGTGATGCGGTGGGCCAGGATGGCGTTCGAGAACGGAGACAGCACCACCGCATACCTTACGATGATCTCATAGACGGCCTCGAACGTGCGCGCCGTGCCGAACTGGGAAGCTGCCTCGATCATGTGGCGAAGGTGCTCCGAGACCATTACCGCAGACTTCAGCTTCCGCTCCGTTCGCAGCGCATCCTCCGCCATGTCGCCCAGGCGCTTCGCTATGGCATTGTCCGGGAGGAAGAACGGATCAGGGCCCTCCTTGTCCATCAGGAATGCGCCGGCAAGCTGGCCGCCGGTCATGACCGGCACCGCCAGCACGCTGGAGATGGGCACCTTCTTCGTGTAGATCGGCACCTGCTGCAACGTATTCGCAGGATACCGAATCGACAGTACCTCCTTGCTGGACTTCAAGGGCGTCAGGCGCCCTTCGCGCAAAAGTATGGGACCGTTGGCAAGCATCTCGGGCACGTCCGTGAGCGTCTCCACGGGGACCAGAGCGTCCGTTGCCTCGTCGTACCAGCCGAACAGCGCGGTCCTGCACTTGAGAGACTTCTTGGCGAGCAGCAGCACGTTCCTCACCAGCGCTTCCGCACCGCCGAGCGCCTCGCCGGGCATGTCTGCCGGGTTCGGGGTCAGCCCCCTGGACAACCTCTCGCCAAGCTGGAGCCGCGTAGTCACCCTGCTCTTCGTGAGCTTCGCTTGTGCGGCAGTCAACACCGCCACCCGCCCCTTGGCGACCAGAGGGACGGCCGTGGCAGCAAGCAGCAGCGCTGCCCCGTTGCCCAGGGAAGCCCATGGCCCCTGGAGTCCCGTCGCATACGAGGCCGCCTCTCCCCCGACGATGCAGACAAGCACCGCTGCCGCATGCGACCTCAACCCAAACACGCCGGACAACGTGAGCACGAGCGCAAGCAACAGGTACGCAGGCGCAGGCAACAGCGCCCCTTGCAGTAGCTGAAGCGAGTAGAACACAAGGACCGAAACCAGCAACGGAAGGTACGTCAGCAAGCCCGCGATCTCCGGCTCCTCTCCGGCAGAGCGCACCTTCCGCCACCACCGTCCGAGCACATTGGAGTGCATCTGTCTTCTCGCCCTATCCATGGTACTCCATGGTAAACGCGATCGGACCTTCGTCAAGTAAAGGGCGCGGCGGGCGTGAAGCGGGGGGCTAGTTGGACTGGAGGAGGACGTCGTCTACGAAGACCCCGACGCCGTTGTTCTGGCTGCAGTCCACAGAGGTGAACGAGAACGCGATCCGGACCGTCTTGCCCGCAAGCGACGTGACGTCCACCTGCACTGGGAACCATTGGCTCAACGCTGCCTTGGGCACCACGTAGTCGATCTTGGCCGCGGACGCAACGTCCGCGACCTGCACCACGGCGATGTCGGTGCCGACGCCGTTCTCGACCCCGAGGTACACCTGGAAGTTGAGGAACAGCTTCTTCCCCACAGCCGTCGCGGTCAGCACAAACGGCTGGCTCGTGGCAGAGCCGGCCACGTAACTTACGCCCGGTCCCTGGCACATGTAGTTCATGCCGTTGTTGAAGTTCAGCGAGCAATTCTCGGAGAAGAAGCCCGGGGCCCCAGGGCTGGCGTCAACGGCCCACTTGACGGGGCTGTTGGCCGGAAGCGTGGCGATGGACCAGGTCGGGACCGACTCGGAGCAGACCACGCCGTCGCCGAAGACCGGCACCGGCTTGTTCGCCAGGTCGATGGCGTCCACGAACCAGCCCTTGGTGTTGTTGTACGCACTGTCCACGGAATCGAACCGGAACCTCAGCCGGAACTTGGTGCCGGCAAGCTTGGACAGATTGAGCCATTCGAAGCGCCACCCAAGGTTCCCCACGCCGTTGTTGAGCTGTGAAGCAGCAGGCAGGCTCACGAACGCGTCCGCGGAGGCCTCTACGATTCTCTTGTCGAAGTTGTTGTTGTTCTCCGTCTGCTTCCAAGACCTGAACACCAATGCTACTGGCGAGCTGGGCGCAAGGGCCGTCAGGTCTATCACCGGCGACAGCGCAATGCCGTTCACCGGTGTATTGGTCGGCGGCTGGTAGTCCACGCCGTCGTTGAAGTTGAGGCTGGCATTGCCATCGAACTTGCCGGGCGGCGACGCAGTGGCGTCAATCGCCCAAGCCACGCCGCCAATGGCAGCGCTGAACTGCCACCCGTTGGGATTTGAGAGGTCGAATGACTCGGTCCAGGAGGTGGCCGCGTCGATCTTGACGACCGGCCCCAGGTACAGGTTCGCATCCTCTATGAACCAGCCCGCGCCGGCGTTGGCCACGTCATCCACGGAATCGAACACGAAGCGGACCTGGAACTTGGTGCCGGCAAGCGACGAGACGTCCAGAGTCTCGATTACCCACTTGCCAAGGTTCTTGCTGTTGTCCAGATCGAGCTTGGCCGCAACCGTGGCGAACCCGTTCGATGAGACCTCCACGCGGCGCTTGTCTGCCTTGAGATTCCCCTCCTTGGGGTCGGTCCCGTTGTAAGAGTGGAACGCCAGGGTCATGGCCCCCTTCACCGCGGAAGCGTCCAGCAAGTACGCCGTTGTGGCAGTTCCGGCAGTCAGCCCAGCGTAGTTCGTGCCGTTGTTGTAGTTGAGCGAGCAGGTGCCCGTCAGCTTGCCCGGCACCGCCGCGGTAGCATCAAAGCCCCAGCCCACGTTCGTGACTTTCGGGGACAGCGTCCAAGCGGTGTTGTTGCATTCCATCTGATCGTACTGGGGAAGCGGCTTGGAAGCGCACAGAGGGTTGAACTTGTAGATGCAGCTCCCGGTGGCCGAGTCGCAGGTGTCGTTCGTGCAGATGTTGTAGTCGTCGCAGACCTTGGGTACACCCGCCTGGCACTTCGTGTCTTTGCACTTGTCGCCGAGCGTGCACGCGTTCCCATCCTCGCAGGCAAGAGTGTTGGACGCATACTGGCATCCCTGGAGCGGGTTGCACGAATCGGTCGTGCAGACGTTGCCGTCGTCGCAGCTCACGTCAACGCCGATGCACTTGCCAAGGTCGCAGGTGTCCTTCTCCGTGCACTTGTTGGCGTCGTCGCACGGGTCGGTATTGAACGTGTAGATGCACCCGATCTTGAGGTCGCAGGAGTCGTTGGTGCACACGTTCTTGTCGTTGCAGTCGACCGCCTTCCCCTTGCACTTGCCGCCGGAGCAGGTGTCGCCCTCGGTGCACGCATCGCCGTCGTCGCACGGGAGAGCGTTGTTCGCAAACACGCAGCCCTGCGCAGGATCGCACGAGTCGGTGGTGCACAGGTTGGTGTCGTCGCATACGACCGCGGCCCCGGGCTTGCAGTCGCCCTGCGAGCAGACGTCGCCGTCCGTGCACGCGTTCGAGTCGCTGCACGGTGCCTCGTTGTAGACGTGCACGCAGCCGAACTCCGGCAGGCACGAGTCATCCGTACAGCCGTTTCCGTCGTCGCAATCAGGGGCGGGCCCGCCAACGCACGCGGCGTCGGCGCAGGCGTCGCCAGTGGTGCACGCATCGCCGTCGTCGCACGGCAGCGCATTCGCAACGTGCTGGCACCCTGCCGTCGGGTCGCACGAATCCGCGGTGCAGATGTTCTTGTCGTCGCAGTCGGGCGCAGTGCCCGGGACGCAAGCCCCCGCGCTGCACGTGTCCTTCTCCGTGCACTTGCTTCCGTCTTCGCACGGCGCCTTGTTGAACTGATGGAAGCATCCCTTGTCCTTGTCGCACAGGTCGTCGGTGCAGACGTCTCCGTCGCCGCAATCCAGCTTGACCGTCCCCACGCAAGTCCCGTTCTTGCACGTGTCGCCCGAGGTGCACACGGTTTCGTCGTCGCAGGGGTTCGTGTTGTACTCGTACCAGCAACCGCCGTGGGCCTCGTCACACTTGTTGTTGGTGCAGGGGTTGTTGTCCTCGCAGATCTTGCCTTCGCCGATGCATTTCCCGGCAACGCACTTGTCGTCGGAGTTGCAGCTATTTCCGTCGTCGCACTGCGTCTGGTCCGGCACCGGAGCGAAGACGCAGCCGGCAGCGGGGTCGCAGGAATCGGTCGTGCAATCGTTCACGTCGTTGCAGGTGATTGTCTTGCCGCCCTGGCATTTCGTGTTCGCACAGAGCTCGCCGGTGGTGCACGCGTCGGCGTCGTCGCACGGGTTGTTGTTGGGGAGATTCACGCACCCGGCAGCGGGAATGCAAGCATCCGAAGTGCAGACGTTCTTGTCGTCGCAGTCCAGCGGCTGGGTCCCGGTGCACTGCCCGTCGAGGCAGACGTCCACCTCAGTGCACTTGCTCTTATCATCGCACGGGATCGAGTTGTTCGTGTGAACGCACCCTACCGCCGGATCGCAGGCATCGTCAGTGCACGGGTTTCCGTCATCACAGTCCAGAAGGCCGCCGCCTACGCACTTGCCTTCCGCACACGTGTCGACCGCGGTGCAAAGGCTTCCGTCGTCGCAGGTGTGAGCGTTGTTCGTGTGTACGCACCCAACCGCAGGGTCGCATGAATCGTCCGTGCACGGATTGTCGTCGTCGCACAGCACGGCCGGCCCGCCGACACACTGGCCGGCAATGCACTGGTCCCCGGCCGTGCACTCTGTGCCGTCCGAGCATGCAATGTCCTGCTCGGTGTGCCCGCAACCGGCAACGGGGTTGCACTCGTCCAGCGTACAGGGATTGCCGTCGTCACAGTCGAGGGGGCTGGCCCCCGTGCACTTGCCGTCGAGGCAAGCGTCCACCTGCGTGCAGAAGCTCTCGTCGTCGCACGGTGCGGTGTTATACTTCGTAGCGCACCCGACCGCGGGATCACAGTAGTCATCGGTGCAGACATCGCCGTCGTCGCACTTCAGGGACGCGGTGCCCATGCACTGACCCTGCGAGCACTTGTCGTCCAGCGTGCACTGGTCGCCGTCGTCGCAACCCAAGCCGTCCGCAGGCGTGTACGCGCAGCCTGAGACCGGATCGCACGACTCCTTGGTGCAGACGTTTGCGTCGTCGCAGTCGTACGGCCCGCCCGGAACACAGAGCCCACCCGAACAGGCGTCGCCCTTGGTGCAAAGGTCTCCGTCCTCGCACTCAGCCGTATTGGGCGCAGCGACGCAGCCTTGGATCGCATCGCAAGTGTCGTCGGTGCACTCGTTGCCGTCATTGCAGTCAGCCTGCACGGACGCCACGCACGTGCCACCCTCGCAATGGTCGTCTATCGTGCACGCATTGCCGTCATCGCACGCGGCGTTTACTGCCTCGTCGATCACGCACTCCCCCGTCGCGGGGTCACAAGACTCGTGCGTGCAGGGATTGCCGTCGTCGCACGGCTTGGGCTCGCCCGCACAACCGCCCGCCACGCAGACGTCGTTTACGGTGCACGGGTCCGAGTCGTCGCATGCCGCACCGAGCGAAGGTGGATTCTGGCATCCGACCTCCGCATCGCACAGGTCTTCGGTGCAGGGGTTGCCGTCGTCGCAGGAAACCGGCTCGGTCAGCACGCACTCCCCTTCCTTGCACTCGGACGTCAAGCTGCAAGTGTCGTCGTCGTCGCAAGGCTCGCCGTCCTCGACCGGGTTCGTCACGCAGGCTCCCGTGTCCGAAATGCACTGCGTAACGCCGCATTCCGTGTCGTCAGCGGTGTTGCACTTGATCAGGCTGACAGGGTCCACCACGCACTGGCCGCCGCCGCAAAGCAGCGTACCGTTGCAGTAATCGCCGTCCTCGAACGGCTCACAATCGAGGTACGTCGAGCACGAGCACGCCTCTCCCCCGACCCCCTTGCACTTGCCGTCCGAACAGGTGTCTTCGGTCGTGCAGAGGTTGCCGTCGTCGCAAGGACCATCGACGTTCGTGAACGCACAGCCCATCTCGGGATTGCATTCGTCCTTCGTGCAATCGTTGTGGTCGTCGCAAACAAGCTCTTTGCCGCTGGCGCAGGCCCCGGCCACGCACGTATCGCCTTGCGTGCACAGGTTGTCGTCCGAGCACGGGGAACCGTCCACCGCTGCCACCTCGCTGCACAGCCCGGTCGCAGGCGTGCACACCGCTTCAATGCATGGAGACTCCGGTTTCTTGCAGATCACCAGAGTCGCAGGGTCGATCTCGCAGAACGACTCGACGCACTTCAGCGCACCGTTGCACATGTTGCCGTCGTCCTTGGGGAGGCAGTCGAGATCGCTTCCGCACCCGCAGATGTTCTCCGTACCTGCACACACGCCCTCGGCACAAACGTCCTTGGTCGTGCACGCGTTACCGTCGTCGCACGGCAGGGTGTTGGGGTCCCCGACGCAACCCTGGCCGTCAACGCATTCGTCGTCAGTGCACGGGTTGCCGTCATTGCACACGACCGGCTTGCCCACGCATTCGCCGGACTTGCACGCAGCGGCCTGGACGCATACGTCCATCGGGTCGCAACCCGTGCCGTCGGGTGCATCTTCCTGCAAGCACTTCCCGCTCAGCTCTTCGCAGCGCGGGACATGACACACTCCCTGCACGTCGAGCAGCTCCGCACAGTCCTGGTCCGTCTTGCACTCCGGGTGCACGACGTCCGTCTCGGGGGTGTCCTCGTCGAACGGGACGTCCTCGTCGGTGACTCCATCCAACTTGTCCTCGTCCAGATCGACCGGGGCAGCGTCCAGCTCGGGAAGCGCGTCGGAGCCGAGGTCGCTTCCGGCCTGGTCCGTGACCTCCTCGATGTGCCCCACGCTTCCTCCTCCGCCGGAGCACGCCACCAGCATCACAGCAGCACAGACGAACAGCACGAACGCTGAACGTTTCATCTTATCCTCCAGTCGATGCCTCATTTCACGCACGCGACAAAGAATGATCCCACTATACCAGAAGCGGGAGATCCGGGAAAAGGTAATCTTCCAACGAATTAATGCAAATTAGCGGCCCGCATGAAATGCGGGCGGATGCCACCTCTTGGCCGAGGCAGAGGCCATCGTGGGAGCCTGGCGGACAGGTATTGTGCCCGCTAGCCGCGGACCAGGCGTTCTATCGCGGCCAGGATATCCACGGGCTCGGCCATCGCACCGACGCCTTCCTCGCCGCACGCGAGCAGCCGTGCCTGTGGGGCGACCACGCAAAGACGTTTCCCAAGATCGCTCGACAGGGTGGCGAGGTTGCGGATGGTGGCCGGATGGTCCCACATGCGGGTGTTCATGGCAGGAGCCAGGACCACGGGGGTCTCTCCGGGCAAAGCCAGCATCGTCGTGGAAAGAAGGTCGTCCGCGATTCCATTGGCCATCTTCGCTATCATGTTGGCAGTGGCCGGCGCAACCACCACCGCGTCCGCCCATAACCCCAGCTCGATGTGCTCTATCGCCGCGTCGTCGCGGCGGGAAAACGGCTCAACTGCGGCACGGTTGCCCGAGAGCGCCTCCACCGAAAGCGGGGTCACGAACCGCGTAGCGTTCGCAGTCAGGATGGTCTTCACCTGGCCGCACCCCTTCACGACCAATCGGATCAGCTCCAGCGCCCTGTAGGCAGCTATGCCGCCCGTGATTCCCACCAGCACCGTTCTGCCTTCAAGGGCTCCAGCCGACTTCCTCTCTTTCACGTTGCACCTCCTTGCAGCCGTTCAATGATCCGGAGCGCCAGACGCTCTCTGCCCTTGACCGGCTCGACGTTCCCAGCAGGATCTACCAGCATTGCGTCGTGCGCGGCGCCGCCCATCCCCTCCGCGTGGTTGGCGACGGCGAGAACCGCACCGACTCTCGTCAACGTGGCGGCAGCCTTCCGGACCAGCTCGTCGTCAGAAACGCCGGCCTCAAGCTTGAACACCACCATCCTGGCAGCAGGCGCAACCTCACGGAGCCGGTCGACGATCTTGTGAGTCGGCTTGAGCCTCAGCAAGAGATCCTCGGTGCCCGACGGAATCTTGCCCTCCGTGCGGTCCACAGTGTAGTCAGCCACAGCGGCTGCCGCGATCACTGCATCGAAAGCGAATGTGCCCAGGAGATCCAGCGCCTGTGCTTCCAAGTCAGCGGCGTTTCCGAACGTCCGTTCCACCAGCAGCCCGGTCTTTCGCACCCACTCCGCGGGGCGCGCCGCACCGGTGCCCGAAAGCAGGTACGTGGTGTGGTACCGCCGCACCGCCTCCTCTGCAATGAGCGCACCGGTGCGCCCCGTGCTCGCATTGCCGATGTACCGAACGTCGTCGATCTGCTCCCGGGTACCGCCCGAAGTTACGAGTATCCGCATCGTCTGCCCGCCATCTTGCGTTCCGCATTCCCGTCGTTCCGCATTCCCGTCGTTCCTCATCCCTCACTCCCGCCATTCACGCCGCTGCCCTCCGCATCCCGTCTCGCCGCTCATGAACCCCTTCCTGTCGGTTCGTCCCGGGAGACAGCCACAAGGAACACCGCTCCGGCTTCTTCACGTTCGACAACCTGTCCGTCACGCAGCAACGCAGCGGCCGCTGCCTCGACCTCCCCCGGGCCTGCCCCCAGCGAACGGCTCAGGTCGCCCAGCGTGCACGGGCGCCGGCGCAGAGTCGAGAGGATCCGAAAAAGGAGGGCCGATGCAGCTATACCCTCCTCCCCCCTCGACAAGCTCGGGGTACTCCCCCCATCCGAGCCCGTGAGGCATCCGTCATCCTGAGCGAAGCGAAGGACCTCTGCGCGTGCGTGCAATGCCACGGGCGGCATTTGCAGTGTGGGTAGGATCTCGGCCAGCACCTCGGCCTCCACTCCCAAGTGCGCGCTCGTCCCCGGAGCGGGGCGCACCGCGGTGTTCAGATCCACTCTTGCGGGCCTGATGCGTCGGACCTCCCCTGCCAGCTTTCGAATCATCTCGGGCGAGTCGTTCACGCCCCTGACCAGGAAGACTTCGAGGAGTACCTTTCCCGCGAACGTGCGGGTAAACTCCTCTATCCCGGCCAGCACGGTCTCAACCGGGACCGGGAACTTGGGCCCGTTAATACGTTTGAACGTGTCCGCGTCCACCGCGCTGAGCGTCGGAGCAACCCAATCAAAGAGCCGTGCGTCCGCGGCGACGTCCTCTCTCCAGAGCAAAGAGCCGTTCGTAATGAGCAGAAGCGGGATCGTCGTCGTGCCTCGCAGGGTCCGGACCACCTGTCCAAGGGCTGAGTAGAGAGTCGGCTCCCCGGAACCGGCAAACGTGATGACGTCGGGGGTCGGCCCCCGGTCCAGGGCCCAGCGGACGTCTTCGACGATGCGCTCGGGGGGAAAGAACTCGGTGCGGTCTGTTTCGTGGTGGGTCGTCCTGCCGAGCTGGCAGAAAACGCAGTCGTACGAGCAGTGCTTGAGAGGTACGGGATCCACGCCGAGCGACGAGCCGAAACGGCGGGAAGGGACAGGGCCGTAAACGCGGCGCAACATTCGGCCTCCATGCCGAGACGGATATTATTGCCCGGGCAGCATAATTGCAATTGTCCAATTCCGATCATAAGATACGGCCGGTTTCGCTCCCTTGAGGAGGGTCCAGATGCACGAACGCTGCCCATACTGCGAGAAGGATGCACCTTCAGGAAGCGTGGTATGCCCGAACTGCGGAAGCCAGCTCATCCACGTTGACGAGAAGAAGACGACCTGGCACTTGTATGCCCTTCCGGCCATCGGAGTGGCGCTGATCGTGGGTGCAATTGTCTACACCAACATGGAGTTGAAGAAGCAGCAGGAAGCTGCTGCCAGCGCTCCGGTAGTGCGCACGGTAAA
>Ga0172371_10006568_pt1 | contig 16888 bp, 11 predicted proteins | sample Lak12m_FD_114543 | JGI IMG/M metagenome (GOLD analysis project Ga0172371, IMG submission 114543) | Freshwater microbial communities from Kabuno Bay, South-Kivu, Congo - kab_022012_12m | ecosystem: Environmental > Aquatic > Freshwater > Lake | place: Democratic Republic of the Congo: South-Kivu...
AAATCCTCCCAGGAAATGCAGGCCCCATACTTGCCCGCCAGGTAATCCTCGACCCGCAGATCATGGCCGACAAAATAGTAGCGGTCGGTGGCCGCGTCCACCACGCCGTGGCCCGCCAGGAACAGGACGATCAGGTCGTCCGGCGAGACGTCTTGCGCCAGTTCGGCCGCCAGTTGCTCGAGCGCCGTCCGCCACGCCTCGCGCGTGACGTCCTCGTTGGCCAGCAGCCGGGCCTGACGCACTGTGTACAACCCGCCCGAGCGGTCGCGGAACGCCTGCAGGATCGCCTCGGCGTCGGCCCGCGAATAGTCGAGCGTGGTGATCGCCGGATCGGCATAGCGATTGACGCCCACGGCGATGATCGACAGACGCGGCGTCCGCTCGGCTTCCGGCGGGTCGGGGCGTTCGATCAGCACATGCCCGAGAGCCGCCGTGGGGGCATCGCTGAACGCGACCAGTTGGATCAGGTCTTGCGGGTCGCTGGGCAGCGGCACGGTCCATTCGTACTCGACTTCCTTGCCGCCGGGTACGGCTTGCTCGCGGATCAACCGCTGTTGGGTCGCCACCACGCCGTTGGCATACAGCCGGGTTCGGACCAGCCCGCCCGGCGCCGGCACGCCAATCCGTGCCGTGACGGTGGCCGATCCCGCGCGAACCAATTCACCGGCCCGCGGCGAGACGATCTCGATCACCGGCGTCGTGGCGATGTGTTGCGGCAAGATCTCCTGCGGCTCGACCTTGGGCTGCACCGCCGCTTGGCGCAGGGCCTCGTCCAGGCTTCCCGCGGGCAGCAGTCGCTGCAGTACCTGGGGCCGCTCCAGCGTCTTGGCGTATTGGTCCGCCCGATAGAAATCCGGCAGTTGCTTTAGCCCGCGATTCACCTGCCAGCCGAACAAGGTATGTCCGTTGACCGACGCGTCGTAGTAGCCCTCCGGGGTCCAGAAAGCCCATTCCCGATTTGCGTCGACAAACAACGTCGCCAACGGCTGCCAGGCCGGGACCAGCTGAAAGGCCGGGCGCGGCTGGCCGTTCCGGCTGCAGCGGAACACCACCTGGGACATCCAAGGCAGGTCCTGCAGGCGCGCCAGCATCTCGGCCGGGCGGTTCTCAGTCTGCGTCTGGCCTTCGCCCGGCCAGCGGATCTCGGTGACCACATCGCCCGGCCGCAAACCGCGGCGGAATAACGGTCCGGCCGGCTGTAGCACCGCCACGCGGAGGGCGTTCTCCTGCACCGCGAATTCCGCTCCCCAGCGGTTCTCCGCTGCGTCGGCTTCCGCCAAGCCGTCCAGGCTCCACACGCTGATCGTACCGTCGGCCGAGCCAGAAACCAGGAACCGTGCATCCCGCGACACGCCCACCGACGTGACGAAATCGTGATGGCCGCGAAACTGCCGCCAGATCGGGCAACGGCCCCGTTTCGCTACACCGACCACGTAGACGCTGTTCTGCACGTCGGTGCCCACCGCCACGGCTCGCGGTTGACCTGCGGCGCCGGGAATCCAACAGTAACAGCGCGGCCGGCCTTCCAACTCGCGATCCAATTCGATCCGGCCCCGCGCCGCGCCGTCTTCCAATAACTGCAAGACCCCGCCGGCTTCGCGCCGGATCGTCCACTTGCTCGCCGGCTCGTCCGGCGTCAGCCACGCGTCGCGCGGCGGTTGACCGCCCGCCAATTCCAGCTTGGCGGGATCGAACTCGGAATCCAGATCCGCATAGTCGTTGAAGCCGCGTTCCCGAGACTCGTTTCCCCAGGCGATTCGATACAGCGGCTCCTGCTTGGCAAACGCCACCTTCCAGACCCTTCGCCCGGTTCCCTGCAAGGACGCCGCCGGCTCCGCCGCGGTCAGCGTGTTGAGCGTGATCTCGTGATCGCGCCCGCCCGTGTACGCCAGCCGTTTTCCGTCCGGACTGACGGCACAGGCGGTCACGTGGTCCGGCCGTGTTCGGCTGCCCAGCTGTTGGCCCGTGCCAGCGTCCCAGATCAGCACTTGACTGTGCCGGGTGTCCTTGGCCACCGCCGTGCCGGCCACCAGCGTCTTGCCGTCCGGACTGAAGCACAGGGACAGCGCGCACGGCTCGGCGCTCAGGACCTGCGGCTTGCTGCCGGCGCCGGCGGCTAAGTTCCAGACGAACACCCGGCCCTGCAGATCGGCCGAGGCGAGCCGCGTTCCGTCGGGACTGGAGGCCAACGCGGTCACCAAGCCTTCGTGGACCGCATCGAGCCCACGTGTCTGCTCGGGATTCCTCGGGTCCGTCAGCCGCAGTTGCCAGCGCAAGGTGCCGCCGGACGCCTCCTGGTAAGCGGGGATGACCACGTCGGCATTGCCCAGGACCGCGATCGGCCGCAGCTTGGGTTGCGCGGCGATCCGCCGAGCCGCTTCGGCCCCGTACGTCGCCTCATCCGGCTTCCTCAGCAGCGTGGGCTTCCAGCCCGCGCGATTCCATAGGACCACCTGCCCGGCGACGTCGCTGGACACCAGCCAGTTGCCGTCAGCGGAAAAGGCCAGCGAGCAGACCGTCTGGCGGTGCGAATCCAGGGACTGCACCAGTTGGCCGCTGAGCGGTTCCACCAGCAGGATTTCGCCCAGCGAGCCCATCGCGCCGTAGCCACCGAAGGCCAGCAGGCCGTCGCTGGGAGCGCTGGCGAGCGCATAAATGCTGCCCCGCAGCGACCGAGCGACCTGCCAGCGGATGGTTCTCTCGCGCAGATAAGTGCGGCGCAAGTCCCGCTGCAGCGCGGTCACGTTCCATACCAAGACGTTCTTATCCAAGCCGGCGGAGCACAAGCGTTTCGAGTCGGGCGTAAAGGCCAATGCCTGGACCGTGCCCGTGTGGCCGCCGGCGTTGATTCGCAGCCACGGTTCCTCCGCCGCCGGTTGCTGGACGCGGATCAAATCGCGGCGAACCGGCTCGCCGCCCGTCGCCGACAGGCACAGGGCCAGCGCGGCCCCAGCCAGCGCGCACGACAGCGATTGGTACAACGGTTGGCCGTTCATCGGTATCTCGCAAGTGATCAAGACGGTTCGAGAAACCCGTGTCCGCTTTCCTCGCTTTCCAACGAAACTCCCTTTACGGCTGTGGCGTTCCGGAAATCGATTTCAGCTTGATATTGACCCACAGGCTGGGCGAGTCGTGCGTCTCCGTGGTGGCGCTCACGACAAAGGTGCTGCCGCGCTGCTCATGGGGCGGCTCTTCCAGCACGCCGCGCGTGGCCCCGGTGCGGCGGACCTGGGCTGTGAACTCCTTCATCGGCTCGGCGTCCAGCAGCCCCCGGAACTTGTTGCTCTTCGCCTGCCGTTCGCGGATGGAATTCAGCGTCTTGTTGACCGTGCTGATCATGGTCTTCTTGACCTCCTGTTCCTCCGGCGACAGCTGTTCGTCCGGCTTCTTGAACACGACGTTCGTCAGCGCGGCCAGGTCGGCCGTGGGTTTCTCGGTCGCGACCACGATCAGTTCCTCGCTGCCCGGCGGGGCCACGAACTCGAAGTACCCGTCGTCGGGCAGTCTGATCGTCGTGCCGCCCTTGACCAGGGGGGCTTGCTCGCCGCGGTCCTCCTTGGGCAGCAAGCAGGTCTTCTCGCCGCTGGCGCCTTGGTGAAAGATGTAGATGTAGGCGTCCGTCACAGGCTGGATCTTGACCTGGATCTGATCGCCGATGGCGAACTGATGGTTCGCCGGATCGACGTCTTGTGCCTGGCCGTCCTGCAGCACGGCGATGCTGTAGTCGAGCGCGACCACGTGGGCCACTTCCTTGGTAAAGCCGATCAGCTTTCCCAACTCCTTGCCGTTCCCTTCTTGAATGTACTTGCGGACCAGATCGCGTGTCGTTGGCTCGCCGGCCTGAGCGTCGCGGACGTTCACCGCCCAGCTCAGCCCGCCGGCCAGGACGGCGATCGTCGCCAGAAATGTGATTGTTCGGTTCATGTCGATGTCTCCTCGTCAACGGAAGTTCTAGCCAATCATCACCTGGGGGAATCCCGCGGCCACCACGCCGCCGTGGACCGTCATATCGCCCACGCGCGCCGCGGGCATGCCGCCGATCATGACCGTCATCGAGCCCATCGCGATGGCGTCCGGCGGCCCGACACAGGTGGCCAGATCGCCCACCCGCGCCGCGGGCATGAAGCCGATCATCACCGTCGGGCAGCCCATCATGATCGGTCCGCCGACGTGGGGCGGGGTCGCCGGAGTCGCCGGGACCGGGCAAACGTGCATGTCGCCAATGCGTGCCGCCGGTGCCATGTTCCTTGCTCCTGGATTCAGCCTTGCGTTTCCCGAACTGCGTCGCCCTCGGCTTGCAAGCCCAACGTCTCCAACCATTGCACGATGCGACTGCCGCCGTACAGTTGCCAGGTCTCCGGCAGGTCGGGCAATTCGACCAGCACCGCCTCGATACCCGCCAGCAACCGTTGGACCAGGGCCGGCTGGGCACAGGCCAACAGCATGGCCATCACGCTGGGCCAACAGAAGCCCAGCATGCCGCTGCTGGCCGCGCCCTTCTTGCCCTTAACGCGGGCCGCGTCCTGCAAGTGCGCGACCAGTTCCGCTCGGCTCTGGCGCGAGAACAAACCGACCACCGCGTCGCTGCCCCAAGCCTGGGCGATCAGCACCGGCCAGTGGTCCGTTTCGGCCGCCGCCAGAATCCGCGGCGAGACGGCGGCCGCCTCGGGAGGCAGCCACGAGAACAGGTAACTGGGAGCGTCCCGCGTGGCGGGCGGGGGCAGGCCGAGTTTGCGAAAGTCGACGATCCAATACAGCGGCAGTTGCCGAGCCAGCAGGCCGGCGAGTTCCTGCGGAGGCAACTGGGCCGCGTTGCCCCGGCAAAGCACCAAACCCGTCGAGCAGGGCTCGACGCTGAAAGGCACCTTCGGCACGGCGGCCGCGCGGTCGCCGAGGCCCGGGACGTCGCTGCCGCGGCGGGCAACGCCGGGTAGCGGCAGCGGGCCGCGGCCGGTCTCCGTCGCCGAGGGCCGTGCGTCCGGGTCGATGTGGACGGCGAACTGCGTCTCGCCCGCCAGGATCTCGTCGCCGTGCTGCAGCGGCGCGCGAGCCGACACCGGCTGGCCGTTGAGCTGCGTGCCGTTGCTGCTGCCCAGGTCGGTCAGGTAGCAGCCGGACGGATCGGCTTGCAGCGCGAAGTGCACACCGGACATCAGGCGATCCTGCGGCACGGCCAAGTCGGCCCATTCGGTGCGGCCCACGCGCAGTTCCTGGCCGGCGTCCAAGCGGACCTTCCGGCCGGCTGTCGAGCCCGAGATGATCTCCAGAATCACGCGCATGGTTCAATCCGCACACCCGCCTCCCCCGCGAACAAGGCGCCTAGTCCGGCGCCGATTTCTTCCCCGTCTTCGCCTCGTCCGCCTTTTGCGGCTCCTGCGGCGCCGCCTTGTCCGGCGCCTGGGGACTGGTCGGCGAGGCGCCACTGCCGGAACCTGCCGCTCCGCCGCTATTGATATTCACCATCACCCCTTGGATGAAAATCCCGGCGGGATTGATGTCGATAAAGTTCCCGCCGACTTTCAACGTCAGCTGCACCCCGCCCTCGATGACCGCGATCATGCCCGCCTTGAGATGAATCTCCGTGCCGGCCTCCAGGGCATGTTTCAAGCCCACCTTTTCGTCCTGGTTCATGCCAACGGTCAGGGACTGATTCAGATCGATTTTCTCCATGCGGTCTTGGCTGACCTGCAGGTGGCAGCTGCCGCCGATCGATTCCTTTTTGTCCGCCTGGACGACGATGTGCTGGTTGCCCGGGCCGTCGATCCCGCCCACCAGCAGTTTCATGTCGCCGCCCACATGCTCTTCGCGATGCCGATGGATCTTCTGATGCTTGTCCCGATAGACCATTTCGCACTGGTCGCCGGACTTGCCGCCCTGGTCGGTGCCGATGATCAGGTGGCGGTCGCCCGCCACGGACTCGAGGCTGTCGGCCCGGACCCGCACGTCCATGTTGCGTTGGGCGTGGAGGAAGATCTGCTCCTTGCCGGCCTTGTCCTCCATCCGCAGTTCATTGTACCCGTTGCCGCCGGGCGACGAGTTCGTCTTCAGGCAAGTCTTGGTCTTTTCATCCGGCAGCGTGTACGGGGGCATCTGATCGGCGTTGTACAGCGAGCCCACGACGAGCGGCCGGTCGGGGTCGCCTTCCTCGAAGGCCACGACGACCTCCTGGCCGATCCGCGGGATCGCCAGCGCGCCCCACGTCTTGCCGGCCAGCATCTGGCAGACGCGGACCCAGCACGTCGTCTTGTCGTCGCGTTTCCCCTCGCGATCCCAGAAGAACTGGACCTTGACGCGGCCGTATTGATCCGTGTAGATCTCTTCCCCAGCCGGCCCGGTCACGACCGCGGATTGCAGGCCGTGGATCATCGGCCGCGGCGTGCTCCGCTGCGGCCGGAAGACCACGGAATCCGGAATGCAGGTGAAGCGGTTCGAGTAATCCCATTCCGGGCGCTGGGCCGCCGCGCCGGTCTCATACGCCATCGGTTCGATGGCCCGGTGCTCGATCGCGGTGATGACGTAGGACTTCTTTTCCTCCGCGCGGCTGCGATGCTGGCGGACCTGGAACTTGCCGCCCGGCGCGAACGACTTGCAGACGCTTTCCGCCGAAACGACGTCGAAGCCGGCCTCCTCTTCCTCCATCCGCAGCCGGGTCAGCACATCGCCGTCGCCTTTCTTGCCGTACTCGCCGGGAAAGTCGTAGATCTCGTACTTGTCCACGCCGGGCAGGGAGATCTTGGTCTGCTGTTGGGTCATCAACAGCTGGCTGGGCGAGCGTTCGCTGCGCGCCGGATGCTGGTCGAAATTGTAATCGGTCTGCGCCCACTTGCCCGTGCAGAATTGGTAATGATGCTCCCAGGCGGTCAGGAAATCCTCGACGGTCCGGCTGCCGTAATCCGTCGGGTAATCGACTTCCTTTTCGGCGCAATCGACGTAGGCCGCCTTCTGGTCGGCCAGCACCAGCAGATGCTTGCCATCCTGGTGCTTGAAAAAATAGAAGATCCCCTCTTCTTCCATCAGCCGAGACACGAACTGGAAGTCGCTCTCGCGGTACTGCACGCAGTACGTGCGCGGGGGATGCGAGCCTTGGATCTGCGCGACCTCGAAGTCGCTGAAGCTCAGATCCTGAAAGACCTGCTTGATGATCTCCACGACGCTCTTGTCCTGGAAGATGCGGCAGTCGGCCGTGCGGGTCAGGAACCACAGCCAGGGCACGACCTCGGCGCGGTAGGCCCGGCGGCCGTGCTTGTCTTCATCCCCGGCAAAGAACCGGCTGACGAAGCCGTTGAAGTACCGCGGCGGCCGATCCTTGAGCTTGACGCCCCAGGTGACGCTCTGCCCCACGATGTCGCCGGCCTTGATCGCGTTGTTATCGGAGATCATCTCCAACTGAAACACGAACAGCCGCGAGATCTCCTCCCGCCCGGAAAAGGCGGTCAGGACGAGCCCATCGTCACCCAAGGGCGTTCTCAAAATCAACAGTCGAGGTGCCTGTTTGAGAGCCATGGGACGGTTGCTCCAGGACGTCCGCACGCGGAAAACGTCCGCCGGTTACTTCTGGCCTTCCTCCACTTTCCAGGTCATCTCGACATTGCCCTTCTTCTTGCCGTCCGCCGAGTACTCGACGTACGTCTGCTTCACCTCCTCGAAATTCAGCGACATGGTCTCCGTCGGCACGGCGTCGCCGCCGCCCGCGGCGCTGACGTTGTGCGAACTGACCATCACATTCTTCAACTCGTACTTCAGGAACGTCGCGCGATTCTCGCCGTAGGTCGCAGTGTCGTGGATTTCCACCTTGGGAAAGATCTTTCCCAAACAGATCGCTTCGGCCAGTTTCGGGCTGGACTTGTCGTATTCCTTGGTGCAGACGACGTCCTCGACGGTCGCCACGCCGCGGCGGCGTGTCTGCCCGGTCGCGCCGCCGCCGGCTTTGTGCAGCCCCCAACTGAACGACAGGATGTCGCTCCAGCCCTTGTGGTCCTTGTCCTGAGCCTCGCCGTCGACCCCGTCAAATTTGATGAACAGCGCCATCGTACTCCCTCCCTCGCAAAAGCCTGGTGACTTCGGGTGGCGGAACGCGGTTCCCGCCGATTTGCCCCCGCTCTTTCCCCATTCAATTCCATTATCGCGGCAACGCGAAAAGAGTTGCGTGAATTCTCTGGGCGGGGTGGGACAAACGGCGTTCGGCCCGACCCGGCGAGGGCTTTCGATTTGACCGAAAAACGCGACTGGGATAGGCTGAAAACTGGCGGGCAGGGGGCAGGTCCACAATCAGGGACGCATCCGGAGGGCACTGTCATGTCGCGGGAACGGGTCGTTGCGGAGGCTCGGACTCAAGCCGAACAGGGAGCGCACTACATCAAGGTCGGCTACGGCCACATGTACGACGCTTCGGGAACGCGCGTGGACGACGTGATCCGCCCCCACGCCGTAGGCTTCATCGTCAGCGGAGAACGACGCCCCCAAGTGCCGGGCGTGCCGGAGTACGTCCGGTTTGCCGCCACGTCGGAACTCAATGGCCGCCGGGTCTGCGCCGGACGTTGCGGCTTGGTCGTCCAGAACTCCGGTTTGATTGGCGATCCGCACAACGCTCAGCATCTGGCCACGCCCAGTCAACGCTTCTGGCGCCGCCCCGAGAACTATGCCCACGCCCGTCCTGACGTGATCGGGGAATGCTGCGTGATGAAACGTCACTTCGATTGCCTTGGCTTTGTCGTCTGGTGCTTCTGGAAGGGCGAGGGAACCCCGAGCGGTCCGGTGGGATTCCCGTTCTTGACGGAACAGTTCACCCAGCCGCTGAACAGGTCCCAAGTGCCGCCGCTGCCCGGAGACATCCTGTTTTCGCGCACGTCCGAGGACGGGGCTTCGACTCGGTTCACCCACATCGGGATCGCCGTGTCGGCGACCGAGGTCGCCCACGCCGCCGGTTACCGGTGGGGCGTCCAGATCACGCCGATCGATCGAAGTGGCGAGCGTGGCGGGGGAATCGTCTGGGAACAAGTGTACGGGCGGCCCAATTGCTTTGGGTCGGGACGTCGTTGATCCTCACCTTGAGGAAACGCTGCGGATGTGGTAACAACGGAACTGCCGTAGCAGCGACGCAACTCGAACTCACCCTTGACAGGAGACTAGCAATGAACACAGGCACGCTTTCGCGCCGAGCCCTCATCCACGGAGCTTCGCTCGCCGCCGCCGGAGCTTTCGCCGCCCGCGCCCTGGCCCGAGACAACGCCGCGGAGGTCAATCGCGTCGTCAAGAAGGGGCGGATCAACCAGTCGGCCAGCCGCTGGTGCTACGGCAAGCTCTCGCTCGACGAGCTATGCGAAGCCGGGGCCAAGATGGGCTTGAAAGGCATCGACCTGCTCAAACCGGATGACTTTCCGACTCTGAAGAAGTACGGCTTGGTCTGTACGATGACTTCGGGCGGAGGCGCTGTGAATGACAAGGCGAAGCACGACCAGGCGATTGCCAGCATCCACGCCGCGATCGAGGCCAACGCTGAATACGGATTCCCCAACGTCATCGCCATGTCGGGCAACCGAAATGGAATCCCCGACGACGTGGGAATCGAAAACGCCGTGGCCGCGCTGAAACAGGTCGCGGGCTTCGCGGAACAGAAGCATGTCACCGTGTGTATCGAGTACCTCAACAGCAAGGTCGACCACAAGGGCTACATGTTCGACAACATGGCTTGGGGCGTCGAGGTCTGCAATCGCGTCGGCTCGCCCAACGTGAAAATTCTGTACGACATCTACCATGCCCAGATCATGGAGGGTGACATCATCCGCACGATCCAGACTCACAAAGACGTGATTGGCCACTACCACACTGGCGGCAATCCGGGCCGACACGAAATCGACGAAACGCAAGAGCTGTACTACCCCGCGATCATGCGGGCCATCGTCGAGACCGGATTCACCGGCTACGTCGCCCACGAATTCGTGCCGACGCGGGATCCTCTCACGTCGCTGGCCCAAGCCGTCGAAATCTGCGACATTTGAATGGGCGGATGCCACCCAGACAGCCCGCGGCCGTTAACGCGGCGCCTCGCCATCCCACCGGCGGCCGGCTACGGTCCAAAACCACGGTGAAAAATGCGTAGGGCAACTGGTCTTCTCGCAGCTTCCCATTTTTTTGCCGGGTTCCACGTTCAAGTTCAAGGCCCGCACGACGATCAGGGGCGGGCTCGGCTCAGGACAGCTGATAGCGGAACCCGCCCTGGTCGTTCAAACTCACCTGGACCGTCCGAATCGGCTGCCCCTCTGCCATCCGGCTCAGGAACTCGGCGGACAGCTCGGGCAGCAGCGTGCGCGTGAGGATGTGATCGATATTTCGAGCGCCGCTCTGCACTTCGGTGCAGCGGCGAGCGATCTCGGGGATCAGCGCCGGATCGTAGCTGAACTTGGCCCGATGGTTCGCCGCCAAGCGTTGTTCGATCCGGGCCAACTGCAAGCGCACGATCTGCTGCAGGACCGCGTCGGACAAGGGGAAATAGGGCACCAAGGTCACACGCCCCAGGAACGCGGGCTTGAAGGTCTTCAGCAGTTCCGGATGCAGGGCCTCGGCTAGTCCTTCGGCGTCGGGACATGTTGTGGGGTCCGCGCACAGGCTGGCAATCAAGTCCGTGCCGGCGTTGGAAGTCATCAGGATGACGGTGTTCTTGAAATCGATATCGCGTCCCTCGCCGTCGCGGAGCGTGCCCTTGTCGAAGACCTGGTAGAAGATATCTTGCACGCCGGGATGCGCTTTTTCCATTTCATCCAGCAGCACGACGCCGTACGGCCGCCGGCGAACCGCTTCGGTCAGCACACCGCCCTCGCCGTAGCCCACGTAGCCCGGCGGCGAGCCCATCAGCAGCGAGACCTTGTGCTCTTCCTTGAACTCGGACATGTTGATCACGGTCATGCTCTGGTCGCCGCCGTACAGCAGTTCCGCCAGCGTAACGGCGGTCTCGGTCTTGCCGACTCCGCTCGGCCCGACCAACAGGAACACGCCGATGGGCCGCCGCGGATCCGTCAGGTTGGCGCGGGCCGTGCGAATCCGCTGGGCGATCGCATCCAGGGCGTGGTCCTGGCCGACGATCCGTTCGTGCATGCGTTCCCGGAGCGACAGGACGGCGCGGATCTCGTCGGCCACCATGCGGCCCAGGGGAATGCCGGTCCAGGCCGCCACGGTTTGGGCCACGGCCTGCGAGCTGACGCAGAAGTGCACCAGCGGCAGTTCGCCCTGCACCCGCTTCAACTCGGCCTCGGCGGCCTGCAACTCCTGCCGCAGACGGAGTCGCTCCTCCGGCGGCGCGCCGGCCGCGGGCGGAGTGGATATCGCGGGCGTTGGCGTGCCCGGGGCGGGCACGGCCTCGTCGGGCCGACCTGCGGCGTTCGCCTCGGCGACCGAGCCCTCCAGCTGTGCGTGCAGGTGTTCCAGCTTGGCGACCATGTCTTTCTCCTGCTTCCAACGCTCGTCCAGTTGGCTGAGTTCCTCGCGGGCCGCGTCGCGCTGCCGCTCCAAGTCCGCCAGTTCTTCGGCATGTTCCGCGCCGGCGGCCGCTTCGCGGCGGAGGATCTCCAGCAGCACCCCGAGCCGGTCGATCCGCCGCTTGACATCTTCGATCGGCGGGGGTGTCGCGGTCTGACTGATCCCGATCCGGGCACAGGTCGTATCGAGCACGCTGACGGCCTTGTCGGGAAGCTGCCGCGCGGAGATGTAGCGGTGGGACAGACGCACGGCATCGACGACGGCTTCGTGCAGGACCCGCACGCGGTGATGTTGTTCCAAGGTGGCGACGAGGCCGCGGAGCATCTCGGCGGCCTGGGCCTCGTCCGGCTCCTCGACCTTGATCACCTGGAACCGCCGCGCGAGGGCGGCGTCCTTCTCGAAGTACTTCTTGTACTCGGCCCAGGTCGTAGCGGCGATCGTCCGCAGTTCGCCCCGCGCCAGGGCGGGCTTGAGCAGGTTGGCCGCGTCGCTGCCGCCCGCCTGGCCTCCGGCGCCGATCATGGTGTGCGCTTCGTCGATGAACAGGATCACGGGCGTGGGCGAAGCCTTGACTTCGTCGATGACGGACTTGAGCCGGTTCTCGAATTCGCCCTTGATGCCCGCCCCCGCTTGCAGCAGGCCCAGGTCCAGCGTCCGCAGGGTCACGTTCTGCAACGCGGGGGGCACATCGCCAGCCGCAATCCGCAGGGCGAAACCTTCGACCACCGCCGTTTTGCCGACGCCGGCCTCGCCGGTCAGGATCGGGTTGTTCTGCCGCCGCCGGGTCAGGATATCGATGATCTGCCGGATCTCGGGGTCGCGGCCCAACACGGGATCGATGCCTCCCTGGCGGGCCCGGGCCGTCAGGTCGATCGTGTACTGGTCCAGGGCTGGTGTCTTGGTGAGGCCGCTCGGCTTGCCCGGGGACGGGGCTGCCGACCCGGCTGCCGATCCGGTCGCCGTCCCTGCCGCCGCTTCCGCGGCCGCGGCTTGGCCGGCTTCGTCCGTCTTGGCCACCAGGACGGGCAAGTCCCTGCGCAAAGCTTCCGCCGGGATCCGCTGGAAATCGCTCGACGCCTCGCGGGCCGCGCGGGCCAGCATGTCATCGGCCAGCAGCGCGCACAGCAGGTGCCCGGAACGGACGACGGGACTCCCATATTCAACCGAGGCGATCAGCCAGGCGGCGCGGATCAGGTCCACGATCTGCGGCGCCAAGGCCGGCGGGCGGGCGTTGCCCGTCGGCAAGCGGTCGATGGCCCCCGTCACCGCGCGGATCAGCCGCGACGTGTCGACCTCGTACTGCCGCAGCAACGCCGCCAGATCGGTGTTGGGGATCTCCAACAGCTTGACCAGCCAGTGCTCGATCTCGACGTTGTAATTCGTCCGCGACAGGCACAGGCCGGCGGCGCCTTCCAGCGCGCGGCGGCACGTCTCGTTCAGTTTCCCGATCAGCGATTTGAGATTGACGGATACCATGATTAGGCTCCAGACTCTAGGTGTCAGGTGTCAGGTGTCAGGGGAAATCAACCACGCACCAGGCACGAACCACCACGCACCACGCACCACGCACCACTCCTACATTTCCTTGGGAACGAACACGGCATCATCGGCATCGCGGGACAGCGGCCGATTGCGGATCCAGGTGTTCCAGCCCAGCCGCGATGGGTCTCGGCCGTCGCCGCCCAAGCGGCACCAGGGTGCCGCGGCGGCCCGCAGCACGGGTTGGACATCGAAATCCCATTGCGGCCCGACATACGTCCTGACTAGTTGCCCGAGGGTAGGGAGCGACGGGCCGCTGGGCAGGTACTGCCGGAATTGGGCATACTCGAGCGGGCCCAGGCGAATGCGGAACTTGCTCTGCACATCCCAGACCCGCGCGCCGATCACGACGTTGCTGCCCAAGCGGTTGTTCTGCCCACGCAAGTCGTGCCCGGCGGGCAACAACGACCGGTCCTCGGGACTCAAGGCCAGCCATTGGCCTTGGAACTGTTGAATGGCGACGGGCAGGCCCAAAAAGTCGGCGAGCATCGTCTCCAGGGACACGGCCGCAGGCGGCCGCTGGGCGAACAGCCCGGCATAGTACAGCAATGCTTCGTCGTCGTAACGCGACCGCCGCCGCAGCGCCGCCGGGCCCAGGCCCACCAGGCAATACAGCGCGCGGGTGAAATCGTCCTCGCCCTGTCCCCGGCTCTGGCTCCTCTCGTAACCGACGGGAAAACGGTACTTTTCCCAGGCCCGGTAGAACAACGCCAGCAGGCGATGATGGAACAGATCCAGGAAATCCCGCAGGGCGTAGTCCTTGGACCGGACTCGCTCGATCACCAGCGACGTATAGTGCTCGGGCAAGACGCCGTGCGGGCCGATCAGCCCTAGGAAGGTGACCAGCATCTCCCAGGGCGGCAGACCCGGTTCCACGGCGGCCCCGTCCCGCGCGGCCGGGCGTTCGATCTGCGCCACCGCACTGGCGGGAAAGGCAAGCCCGACGTGGGCGCGAAAGCGGACCGACTCGTGACGCGGGGCGCCGTCCTCGCCGACGGGCTGGCACGCCTCCGCCGGACGCGAGGCCCCCGCGCGGGCCGCGGCTCGCTCCAGGATCCGCACCGCCTGGAAAAAATCGAAGCGGTGCGATTCCTCCAGCAAGCGGTCGATCAGAGCAGCGTGGTCTCGCCCGCTCGTGGTGCCCATCTTCGCAACTCTCCTTCGCGCTTGTTGGTCGTCGCGACCAAACGGCAAAACGAATTCACCGAGCAGTACAAACCGAGAAACCGTTCCAGTACGCAGGCAAACAGGTAGACGCCGCTGCCGACAAAGCGGGGCTCGTCAAAATGCACCGTGACTTCCAGGCCGCGGCAGAAACCGCCGCGCGGCTCGCCGGCCCGGCCCACCACGCGCCGGCTGCGGACACCCAGAATCCCGTCGATCAGGGTCCGCGTCTGGGGCGAATCGGCAAAATCGTACAACTTGAGGATCTCCCGCAGGGCGTCGGCCCCGTCCTCGAAATCCAGCAGGGAGAGATGATTCAAGGACAAGTGCGAGATCAGTCGCCAGACGGCGCCCCGACGCTGTGCCGGCCGCAGGGGCCGCGTCGGCCGCGTCAGGCAAGCGATCCGTTGCAGGGGCGCACCGACCGTCAACCGCAGCCGCGGTTCGCCTTCGCCAAACGGCAGCCGATGCGGCAGGTCCCGGTCCAGGCACAGGGTCTGGACATCCAAGACCCAATTCGCCGGCTGGGCGGGATCGAAATCCAGGTCCACCAGTGACAGGTGCACCTCGGTCCCCGGATCGACGCCCCCGGCCGGTCGCCGAACGGCATGCCAGAACGCCTTCGACGCCGCCGGTCCGGCCGCGTGTCGGACACTGTAAAACGGCCGGAACTCCTGCTGTTCGGCCGTCGGCGAGGTGGCCGCCACACGCTCGATCGAATGGACCTCGCAGGACCGCGGCCGACGGGCGTCCGGCACCACCATGTATTCCGGCTGGGTGTGCGTCAGCGGAATCGGCTCGGCCCGCTGCGGATACAGGTTGACCATCGGGGTGCAGCCCAGTTGCAGGCTGTCGGCGGTGACGTTCTGTTCCAGTTCCGGGAGGCTGCGGTCCAGATACACGAACACGTCCAGCGTCCGGCCGCTGCCGGCAAGCGTCTGGGCGTCCAGTCCGGCCAGATCGAAGAACAGGAACTTCTGAGGGAACGCAAAGTACTCGGTCAGCAAGCGATAGCCCAGGAACGAACGGGCCGCGTAGGGCAGCACGCCTTCGTCGCGTGCGAAGCCCACCGGCTGGATGCACTCCGGTCCCAGCCGCCGGGGCTGCCGGTCTTGGGGCGACGCTGCCAGGGCGACGCCCAGCACGTTGTTGAACATCAATTCGTACAACGCGTACACGTGCTGGGCTAGACCTTTCAGGTAGAACCGCAGCCGCTCCGGCGCCAGGGCGGAAAACGTCGCGTCCGGGGACAGGCACTGCAGCTGCAGGTGGAGGACCGCGACGGCGCGGGGGGAAACCGGCGTCGCCGGGGCGGCAAACGGCCGCCCGACCAGTTTCGCGGCGGTCAGTTCGAGCGGCCAGAGCTTGAGCGGATAACAGGTCCGGAAGCGGCAGGGGTGCCCGTCCACCGGATCGGTCTCCAGGACCGTGTCGCGCGGAATCTCGTAGCCGTTGCGCAGTTCCCCCTGAGAGCGATCCAGTACGAACTGGACGATCGCCAGGGAGGGAATCGGCGCGAGGTAGTGCGGATACAGCACCCCCAGCAGCGCGTCGGACAGTTCGGGGAAGTCGTCGTCCAGCTTGTGGCGAGTGCGGGCGTTGAGGAAGGCAAAGGCTTCGAGCAGCCGTTCCACGTGCGGGTCTTCGGCGGTATCCGCCGACAGCCGCAGCCGGGCCGCGATTTTCGGGTGGGCCTCGGCGAATTCCGCGCCCAGCCGCCGCAGGAAGGCCAGCTCGCGATCGTAGTACGGGAGCAGTTCATCGCTCATCGCGCCATCCCCTTGACCTCAATCTCCCCCGTGGCCGGTTTCAACGCCGAATCGAACACGACTTCCTCCAAGGCTGGCTCGGCATAGACCACGGCGTCGATGCGGAACCGCAAGGTCCGATCCGACCGGTCCGCGGGCTCGAGCAGGTGCACACTCACGCTCTTGAACCGCGGATCCAACTCCCGCAGCTCGGTTTCGATCAGCTGGCGGAGCTGCTCGCGGCCCTCGCCGGTCGTCAGGTCCAAGCCGGTGACGTCCGGGATTCCGTAGTTCAACAGCGAATGCTCCAATTCGCGGCAGTGCGGCGGCCACCGCGTGGCCCGCTGCCGGGTGTTCAACAGGTTCTCCAAGTCGCGCCGCAGACTGTGCTTCATCTCCCGCAGGACTTGGTGCCTGGCTCGCAATGGCTCGCGCGCGACTCCCGGTTCGTCGTCCAGGAGCCGGTCCAGCACGGAGGGCACCAGCGGTTGGTCGGAAGCCAAGGATGCCATGCTCGCCTCACTCGCCGCCTGCCGCGGGCGTCGCAAACGTCAGATGCTGCAGTTCCATGATGCTCACGTCCTGGTCGCCGGCCAGGAAGCATCGCCGGCCGAGGCCGCGGACGGGCGCGCCCTCGCCGCCCCGCCAGTCACTGGCCCGCCCCAAACGCAACGGATCGTCGGGCTCGCTGTCCGAGCCGGCATACAGCACGGGCAGGAACACTTCGCCGTCCGGGCCGCCGCGGACCGCCAGCCGGGCGCCTCGCCAGCATTGATCGCGCGGCCGGAGCGGCGGGCGGAACTCGATCTCGGCGACCTCTTCCACCGGGATCCAATAGTACCGTCCCGTCGTGGTCAAGACCTCGAAGACCGACGCGGTCAGGTCGTCCAAGTCCCGCCAATCCTCAAACGGCTGGCCGTTGCAGGTCCCCGCCGTCGGCAGCCGCTGCGATTCGGCCTCGGCCA
>Ga0172371_10006571_pt1 | contig 16883 bp, 18 predicted proteins | sample Lak12m_FD_114543 | JGI IMG/M metagenome (GOLD analysis project Ga0172371, IMG submission 114543) | Freshwater microbial communities from Kabuno Bay, South-Kivu, Congo - kab_022012_12m | ecosystem: Environmental > Aquatic > Freshwater > Lake | place: Democratic Republic of the Congo: South-Kivu...
ATACGGCACCATCAAGGGTGCGCCCGCCATCCCGGTCGAAGTGGCATCCGGCGCCGGTGACGTCGGCGATATCATGCTTGCGGACCTCAGCCAGTACCTGCTCATCGACAAAGGTGATGTTCAGGCTGCCGAATCCATCCACGTCATGTTCCTGACTGCGGAGAGCACGTTCCGCTTCATCTACCGCGTCAACGGCCAGCCGCTCGCCAAGAGCAAAATCACCCCGTACAAGCGGACGGACACCAACTTCTACCGCAGCCCCTTCGTCACCCTGGGCGCCCGGTAACCCCTTTCCATCGTAAGCAAATAAAATAAACCGGCTCAAACAGCCGAAGGAGAAACACATGAAAGACCTCGGAATGGTCCGACACATCGTACCCATCACCGCCCCGGCGCAGAAAACCGCCACCTTCGTTACCCCGCATGTCAAGCTGAGCAAGTATGAAAGAGTTCAGTTCCTGATTTTGCTGGGAGCTATCTCCACAGACGGGTTTGTGCTCACGGTCACGGCTTCGGCCGCTGCCGTCGGCTCGTCCGCCACTGCCCTGACCTTCAAATACCGCGTCACCGCCGCGGCCGGCACGGACACGCTGGGGGACCTCAGCGCTGCCGTCTCCAGTCTGGACCTCGACCATGACACCTATGACAACATGGTGGTCATCATCGATGTGGACGCGGATGAGTTGACGGATGACAAACCCTATGTTGGCCTGACCTTCACCGACCCCGCCAACGCGGACTGCGTCATCGGCGTCGTGGCGCTGCTCAAACCCCGGTACCCGCAGGCCACCAACGACGGTGCCCTTACCTAATTGCATCACTTTGCATCACTTCTCAAGAAATAAGGGGACGGCGGAATCTTAACGCCGTCCCCTTCCCCAATCGGGGGCTCGCTGTCGTTTGATAGCTGACAGCTTGCCTGCCGTTCGACAGCTTGCCTGTCGTTTACTCAGGTAGGAGGAACCCTGAAAATGAAGAAAAAACTGCTCAGCCTACTAACCATCATCTTCTCGCTGCCCATTATCCTGGCGACGGGAATTGTCCCCGCGCGGACATCTCTCTTCGTCAAGAAACAGAAGGGCGGCTTGTTCGCCATCGAAGACTCCAGCCGTACTACCGGGGTCCGCATCTACGTCCACTCCGGCACCGGCTCCGATGCCACCGGCTACGGTTACAGTCCGGACACCCCGGTTGCCACGCTTGACTATGCCATCGGACTCTGCACTGCCAATCAGGGAGACATTATTTACGTCATGCCCGGGCACGCGGAAAGCATCAGCGCCGCCACTTCCCTGGTCATCGATGTTGCCAGCATCAAGATAATCGGGCTGGGGTACGGCGCCAACCGTCCCAAGCTGACGTTCAGCACCGCGGACACCGCCACCATATCCGTTACCGCCGCCAACGTCACTATCGAAAACATCCAATTCTACGCCGATTACCCCGGCGGCATCGCGGTCGGCATTACCCTGGCGGCCACAGCTGACGGCTTCCGGCTCATTAACTGCCGGGCGGAAGAAGCTGCCAACACCAAGGAATTCCTTATTTTCATCAGCGTTGCCGCGGCTTGCCATGACGTCGGTATCGACGGACTGGACTTCTTCGGCGTGGATGGCGGCAGCGATACGCAGTGCATCATCTTTGCGGGCGCTTCCAATTACTCCTTCGTCCGCAACAGCCGCATCTACGGGGACTTCTCCGGCGCCGTCATCGACGCGCTCACCGCCGCGAGCCTGTATATGCACTTTGCCAATCTGACCCTCATCAACATTGACACGGCCGCCGGCTTGAGCCTTTCCGTCAAGTCGGACACCACCGGGTTTGCTCACGACCTACGGATTGCCCAGCTCCGGGACACGGTCGCCCCGGCCGGCGCCGCCCTCGCCTGGAGCGAGGTCTACGTCACCAACGCGCTCGGCGCCCAGGGTATATACAAACCTGCCGTAGACTCCTAGGGCCTGACAGCTCCACAGGAATCATCGGAACCTTCGGAGGGGCGGGCGAACATCCCGCCCCTCTACTTAAAACCGAAAACTTCGACAGCTTGCTGTCGTTTCCTCGAATGAAATTATGAGGTGACAATATGAACCGTCTTACAGAAGCCGTTATTTATCCTTTTGCCCGCGGCGCTTTAACCACCAATGGCGTGCAATATAGCGCGCTATTAACCACGTCCACAGATGTGTACGAAACAGTTGAATCGGTAAAAGTCGACCTTCCCATCGACCTCAAAAAGGTATCGGAACCGCTGGTGGAGCTGGAATTTCGGCTTGATTGCGCTTTACAATCCAGCGGCGCGACAGAGAGTGTGCTGTTCAAGTGGCAATACAGCCTCGATGGCACCACCTGGGCGGACCTGGTTCCGGAGGTTACGTTTGCCGCCAGCGCGGCAGCTCTAACCGAATTCAGTTACTCCGGACTATTCCCGGTTACCTCTTTCACCACCGTCCCCTTCTGGCTCCGGTTACAAATTAAAAGCGGTGGCGCGGGTGGGGAAACTGCCAAAGGTAAAACCAAAAACTCCAGCTATGTAAGGGCAGTATACTCCAATAACTAGAGGAGAAGGTTCGGCGATGCAGTATTTTAAATTTAAGTACGAACCCGGGCTGTCGTATTCTCCCGGCTGGCACGGTACCCGGGACCATGACTTCCCTGCTACTGTCCTTCTTTATAACGATAAAGAGGGGTACGGCATCGGCTGTACAAAGAGCGAGATTACCAAAGACTGTGCGCCGCTGACCGAAGAAGAAGCGTTGAAAGAAGTCGATGCGGTAGAGGAGTCTGACAAGGTATTTAAAAATCAATCACTAGCCGACAGGTGGTTACCAGAGGCCACGATAGAAGACATTGAAGACACCCCGGAAACCCTTTCAGAAATCAGTACGCCGGAACGGAAAGCGGTTGACACGTTTACAAGGTTCTGCCCCATCTGCCACAAGACCGTTGCCTATATCGTGAAATATGACGACGGTACGGTCAAGGTCGTGCAGGCTGGCAAGACGCTCATACAGGGCTTGAAAGCGGCTTCAATCAATCTTACCTGCGCCTCTGGCCACAGGGTAAAGGTGGTGTGTGATGGCTAATAGATATTTTATCAGCGGCCAGGTTTACGTTGCGAACGGAACTGGGGTAATAACTGAAGCTGGCAGACAGACGGCTACTATCACTCTGCACGTCACCACAGAGGGAAGCTTCGTATTTTCCAGAACCGAATTCGTTACCGCAAGTGTCGCATCCGGCACAGCAACCGTCGCCGACAGTCCCAAAACGATAACACTTTCTCCAACAACGGTAAACGTAACCGGCACCGGGACGATTGTGTTGACTATTACTGTCCCAGCAAGTATAAATAACAGCTGGACTGTTTCAGCCAATTGGTCGGCTTCCAGTGGAGGAGCCGGCGGGGCATCGGTCCCGACCTCTGCGGATAGTGTTTACTTTGACGCCAACTCCTTTACGGCGGCCAGTCAGGTCTTAACAGTAGATGCCACCGCCAACTGTAAGGATATGGACTGGACAGGGGCAACGAATACGCCAGCTTTAACTCACACAAACCAGATAAACCTATATGGTGCTTTAACCTTCATCGCAGGTATGACTCACACAGGAACCACCCGTATATTGTATCAAGGTGCTGGTAACGTTAATCACACCTTTGGAGGTACACTAAGTTGTGCCGTTACCTATTACGGGGCAGGTGGCACTGTTACGTTTCAGGACGCCCTTAATGTTGGAACACAGACGGTAGCTTTTGACAGAAGTGCAGTGGACACAAACGGTCAAACTATTACCTGTGGAGCGTGTAATACGACATCTACTGGGGAAGGCTGTACTCTGACTTTAGGGGCAACAACGATTAATTGCACTGCATTTACGAAGGGGGCTGGGGCTTTAACCCTTACCGCAAACACCTCTACCATCAACGTGACTGGTACTGGTGCTTGTGCTTTAGGTAATGCTAACTACAATGGTGCATCATTCAACCTGAACGGCACAGCTCATACTGTATCAGGCTCGCCGACTGGTATTGCTACTTTTACCCGCAATGGTACAGCGACTAAAACAAATACTATCACAATGACTTCTGGTGCTACCCTGACCTGTACCACGTTTGCAATGAAAGGCAATTCAGCGACTAACAGGTTACTTGTACAGTCGTCAACTTTAGGTACGGCGGCGACCATCACGGCGACCAACTGGACAGGCTCACAGCACGTTGACATTATGGACATTACCGCTACTAACGCTGTTGATTTGTCTGCGATAACGGGCAATTCAGGCGACTGCGGCGGTAACACTAACATCACGTTCACTCCTGCGGCGGCACAGACTTCATCTAAAGCCTCAACGTGGTCAGACGCTACGATGTGGACTAGCCGAGTACCCTTGCCGCAAGACGATGTAACCTGCTCTCATAATGTTACTGTGGATATGCCCAGAATTGGCAAGAGTATTACGTTTACGGGGACACCGACAGTTAGCTTGAGTTTAAGTGTTTATTACTACGGGTCTGCCGTCTATGCATCGGGAATGACCTTTACCCACAACAATAATGAAGTTTCTTCTATGGGTAGGGGTAGTTACAGCATTACGTCTAATGGTGTAACTTTGCGTAATCTGATTGTTTCCTGTCCTGGCGGGACTGTATTGATGTCAGATGCCTATGTATTTAGTGATTCCATAAGTATCAGGGCGGGAACTTGGGATTGTGGGACAGCCAACGGTACTTCACCATCACTCTCACAAATCACAACTGGCATATATACGTCTGCCACCAGAGCTATCAATCTAGGAACTGGAACATTAACATTAAATGGTACTGGTGCTAGTGCCAAATGGACTTTCACAGGAACATTGACGGCAGGTACTTCTACTATTGTCCTCACCAACTCCACCGCCAACGCTCAAACCTTCGCTGGTGGCGGTCTAACCTACAACAACGTAACAGTACAGGGTGCTGGTGCTTATTCCCTTACAATCACGGGGGAAAATACTTTTAACGCATTCACCATTGATAGAAGCCAGGCGGCGAAGACGATTGTGGCTACAGGAACAACGCAGGCGCTCAAATGGTTTATCTGCACACCTGCCGGCAGAACCCTTTGTACCATCACCGGCGGTACCTGGGTAAAAGTTGGAGGCGGTCAAGTCAACCTCAAATCCATATCCGTATCCGGGATGACGGTGCTTCCGTCAAACGCCTGGTATATGGGGCTGAATTCCACAAATGGGGGCTCTAACTCCAACGTAATATTCAGGCGCCCATTATGTTGCTCGGGGGCAAACGTAGCTCCTGCCAGACAACTGGTTACGCCAGCAGCTTATCAAAATCGGGGGCGATAAATATATGGCACTAAAAATCAATACCGCTCCGACTGCGGAACCCATCTCCCTGGCGGAAGCCAAGACCCACCTGCGTCTTGATTCGGCGTCCCCGGCGGACCATCTGACCTCCCAGCAATCCATTGCCCCGGGAGCTCATGTCATTGCCGCCGCTTATTCCCTGGTGGGGACCGCCATCGAGGTGCTGGGGTACAACGTCCTTGTCAGCCTGGTCGCCGGGACCAACGGCGCCGGGGGCACGGTCGATGTCAAGCTACAGGACTCTGACGACAACGTCACCTTCACCGATGTTTCCAGTGGCGCTTTCACCCAGGTCACGGAAGCCAACGACAATACCACCTACGAAAAAGCCTACACCGGCGGCCGCCGCTACCTGCGGGTTGTTTGCACGGTCGGCACTGCCACCTGCAGCTTCGGGGTGGATATCATCCTTATAGGCGTCACGTCGGTCGAGGATACTTACATCGAATCCCTCATTACGGCTGCCCGGCGTCAATGCGAGAACATTCTCTGGAGGGCTTTAATCAATCAGACCTGGGAGCTCTGGCTGGACAAATTCCCGGACAAAGACTACCTTGAGATTCCCCTGCCGCCGCTTTCCAGTATCAGCAGCATCAAATACTATGACACCGCCAACACCGAATACACGGTAACCGCCACGGATTACTTCGTGGACTCCAAGAGCGAGCCCGGGCGCGTTTGCCTGGCATACGGCAAAGACTGGCCCACCACCACGCTCCGGGACTATAACGGCTTCTGCATCACCTTCGTTGCCGGTTACGGCGCCTCATCGTCTTACGTCCCCCAGGATATCCGCAACGCCATGCTCCTGATTATCTCCCATTTGTACGAGCACCGCGAAGCCGTCACGGAAAAAAGCCTGGCGGTCCTGCCGTTGGCGGTCGAATCCCTGTTGTTCCCCTACCGGGTCTGGGGGTTTTAGATGAGAGCCGGAGAATTACGGCAGCGGGTCATAATCCAGATTCCTCAGAGAAGCCAGAACTCGATGGGGGAGTGGATAGACACCTTCGCCACCTGGCAAACGGTCTGGGCAGCCCTTGAGCCGCTCTCAGGGCGCCGTTACTTTGAAAGCCTGCAAGCGGACGCCGACGTCTCCGGCATCTGCCGCATCCGGTACATCAACGGCGTCAAACCCATTATGCAACTGGTGTACGAAGGGCGCACCCTCGAAATCGTGTCCCTCATCCAACCCAAAGAGTCCAAAGAAGAATTGCATATCTATTACAAGGAGAAGCTGGATTAAATGGCGGAAGAAGTCGTCAAACTTGTCGGCATGAGAGAACTCCAGGAACAGCTCACCGAACTCATAAAAGCGGTGCACCCGGACAAAGTCGAGCCGATATTATTTGAAGGCGCGCAGACGGTAGCGGAAGCCGCCCGGGCGAAGGCGCCTCTCGGTCCCACCGGCCGCCTTAAGAGAGCCTGCATCGCCAAGAAGATGCCGCGCCGGGGCAGCAACCCGGCGGTATCTATCGCCGCGGTCAATTACAAAGTCGCGCCCCACATGCACCTGGTGGAGTTTGGGCACGGCGGTCCGCGTCCGGCGCCCCCTCATCCCTTTTTCCGGCCGGCGTGGGATGCCACCAAACGCCAGGTTAAAACCAAAATTGTCGAGGACCTGCGCGAGCTGGTCCAGAAAAAGGTGCGTTGATGTTAATCGAGCAAGCCATTCGGACGCAGCTCGCGGGCACCACGGCGGTGGCTGCCCTGGTGGGGGAACGCATATATTACGGCAAAGCCCTCCAGGACGCGGCGCGCCCGTATCTGGTCATCAATAAAATATCCGCCCAGCGTGAACATGCCCACGACGGCGCGCTGGGGATGGTCAACGCCCGGATCCAGATTTCTTGTTTCGCCGGCAGCTATGCCGCCGCTAAAAGCCTAGCGGTCGCTGTCCAGGCGGTGCTTGAATGCTACCAGGGGACGCTGGGGGGCGTGGGTGGGGTCTATGTCGGCAGCTGTTTTTATGATAACGAAGTCGACTTCTGGGAAGAAGAAACTAAACTGCACCATATTGCCGCGGACTATCTGCTGCAATACAACGAATAGAGATTAACGGAGGCAACACATGACAGACGCAATCACCCAGTACGGAGCAGCAATGTCCATCGGGGGCACCGCAGTCGCCCAGCTGGACGAAATCGGAGAGGTAAAAATCGCCCACAAACTGCTGGAAGCCACAGCGCATGATTCGACCAGCGGCTGGGAAGAGCTGATACCTTCCGGGCGGAAATCTGTATCCGCCATTCCCATCAAGGGACGGCTCAAGGTCAGTGACACTAACGGGCAGGTCGCGCTCAAGACCGCGCTGGTCGCCGGGACATTATCCGCCATCGTCATCACCTTCCCCACCGCCATCACCGCCACCTGGTCCTTTAACGCCTACGTGGAAGATTTCTCCACCGGCGCCCTGGGGCAGGACGGCGTGGCGGAATTCACCGCGACGCTGCGGGTATCCGGTGTCCCCACGCTGGCCATCACCGCATCCGGTGGTATTTCCGGACTGAGCGGCATCGAGGAAAACGCCGGCGGCGCGCTCACCTTCAACCCCACCTTCGCCACAGGGACCTACGATTATGTCGTTGCAGTCAACACGGCGTCCACCTACATCAAACTCACACCGACGGCCGCCAGCCACACCATCACCATCAGCAACGGCACCACGTCCCAGTCGGTCACCAGCGGGGCGCAATCCGGCGAAATCGACCTCGGAGCTGCCGGTACGGTCACCACGGTCACCATTACCGTTTACGAAACCGGCAAAGCCGCCAAGGTCTACACGATTCATGTCAGCCGTCCGTAAAAAATAACCGGTTCCTGGTACGGGAGAGGGGTCAATACCCCCTCTCCCGTTTATTTCCTGAGAAATAAGGAGAGGTATGACTGAAAAACTGGACCCGCGAGTCCCGCTGACGCTGGATAAGGAGCGCACTCTGCTCTTGAACCTCAACGCCATGGTGGCGTATCAGAAAACCACCGGCAAGAATCTCCTCAAACCCGACGGCTTCGACATGGAAAACCCCGAGGACCTGCGCGCTTTTCTATGGGCGTGTTTGATTCACGACGACAAGACACTGACACTGGAAACCGCCGGCGCCCTGGTAAACCCCGCTAACATCGGCGCCATTAACCTGGCGCTGGTCAAGACATTCACCGCTGCCATGCCGGAGGTAGACAAAGAACAGCCCGGCCCTTTACCCCCGGCGCCCCCCCCGACTGGTTAGAACTCTGGGCGGCCGGGCGCTACGACCTCCACCTTACGGAAAGCGAATTCTGGCAGCTCACCCTGGCGCAGCTGCTGGCGTTGCTCAAGCGGCACGCTGCCGCCCGTCAGCGGGCGGACTTCCACGCGGCGCTGATATGCTCGGTCCTTTATAACACGGCGCCTTTCCTCAAACGCACCCGGGCGTTCACGCCGGCGGATTTCATGCCGCAAAGTAATGTCCCTGCTCGGAAACTCACCCCGGCAGAGATGCTGGAAAAGATTAAAGCCCTGAATATTGCCCTGGGAGGCACGGTCATCTAATGGCAAATGAATTAGCCAAACTCTACGTTGTTATCGGCGCCAACACCAAAGACCTTGAGCGCGGCATGAAACGCACCCAGAAAGCTCTTAAGGAATTCGGCATGGGGCTGGCGGTCATCGGCGGCGCCATGACGGCCAGCATGGCGGTGGCGGTCAAAGCCGCAGCCGAAGGAGAAGCCGGCATCCGGCGGCTCGACGTGGCGATGAAGAACGTCGGCATCAGCTACCAGGAAAACAAAGAACAGCTCAATGACTGGATGGAAACCCAGATGCGCGCCACCGCTTTCAGCAGCGGCGACCAACGAGACGCTCTGACGCAGTTGGTGATGCTTACAAAGGACCTGGGGCAAGCCCAGCAGATGCTGCGCCTGGCGATGGACGTGTCCATCGGCACCGGGCAGGACCTTTCCAGCATCACTGAAAAAATCGGTCAGGCGATGGCTGGCAACTGGGGCTCACTGGAACGTTATATCCCGGCGCTCCGGGAAGCCAAAACGGAAGAGGAAAAATGGTATCTGCTCCGCCAGGCGTTTACCGGGCAGGCGGAAGCGTTCGGGAAAAGCACCGGCGGGCAACTCCAGATATTAAAGAACAACGTTGACGACCTCAAAGAGAGCATGGGGGGATTTATTGCCCAGGGACTGCAGCCGTATATTAACAGTCTCAACCAGTGGCTGCAGCGATTAAAACAACTCAATCCGGAAACGCAGCAGCAGATTGCCAACATCGGCGTTGGCGTGGCGGGTACCGCCACCATCACCGGCGGCTTCGCCATGATGCTTTCCCAGCTCCCCAACGTGATTAAAGGCTATCAAACTCTTGTGAAGTTGTTATCAACGCCTTTGGGGATGGTAGGGGGAGGATTACTGGGGGCAGGAATGGTAGTTGGCGGCGTAATGGGACTGGTATTCAACGATAAAAGTGCTGCAGCTGACGAGCAACGCAAACAACTCTATAACCAAATAAAAAATTGGACTGGCGAAAAACCCGAGGATATGCCGGATGAAATCTGGAGTTATTCACGGCAAAAGGGAATTATAAGACACCAGGAAGATTTAATCCGTGAGTACGCCAAGATGCTCAAAGAGCATGCCGCCGCCGGGTATATCTTTCTTACCGAAGAAGTCAATAATTACATCGAGGCAGTTGAAGACGGCTCCTTCTTCGCGAAAAAAACCATTGACACTCTAACCGATAGCCTCGAGGAGCAAATTACCAAGGTAAAAGACCTCACCTGGTCCTATACCAATATGTTCAAAGCGGTCACCTCCATGGGCAGCCGGCTCGGAATGAGCGGCGCCCAGGCGCAGCTGCTGGACGTGGGCCCGGAATGGGTTTTGACCGCCGCCCAGCGCGCTACATTCGGTTACATCAAAAATGCGCTAGGTATGGGCGTAGCCCTGGACTGGTATAAACAGCAGACTGGAATGAGCCTTTGGGATTACGTTGCCGCGCACTTTCCGGAAGGCGTCCCCCAGGGAATGATGGACCAATATTACGGGAGCTATGGTCCCGGCAGCACCGGCAACATCAATATCTCCATCAACATTGACGGCAATGAATTCGCCAACGCGATTGTAGACCCGCTGGGGCAGCAAGTCCTGGCGGCGCAAGGGATGGGCGGTTAATGGCATTATTTCGACTCAAGATATCGGACGGGACCACTACCATCAATCTCTGGGACGGGACCACTGCCAAGCTCCGTGATGGGGGCATGCAGCTGCCGCCTCCGCAGGCGGATGTGCAGGTTCAGACTTCCCCCCTGGAAAGCGGCGCCCGGCTGGCGGCGCGCACTTACGGCGCCCGTGTTATTTCTCTCAACCTGCGGATGGGGGACAGCTCTCTAGCGAACCTCCGTACTAACCTCCGCGCCATCCAGCGCTTGCTCTCGGACGCGGTAAACCGCAATCTCCTCGGCCACGGCGCCGGGGTTTATTTAGAGTACCAGTGGGGAGACTCTGACGGAGAATCCCTTTTTTACGATATTCTCGACGGGCAGATAGAATTTCCCGCGGACTTCATGAACGCCACCCTGGCTCTGCATTATTATATTCTTCCGGTCAAACTTACTCTCACCTGCAAACCGTTCGGGCGGTATGCTACCACCACTTTATCTAACGAAACGCTGGAAAACTGCCAGGCGAACTATAAAGCCCAGGACGCCAATTCCGAGTACAACGACACTGACGTCAACCTGGATTCCACCGCCAAGTGGTACGGGCAAATCTTCACCGCCGGCGCCAATTACAACTGCGCCGGGGCGGTACTGCTTCTCAAAAAAACCGGTAGCCCGGTGGCGACCATCGAACTCTGGAGCATTAACGCCGGCGTTCCCAACGCCATGCTGAAAAGCGTCGCCATCGACATGGCGGCTCTAGATGGCACTTATTTCCGGGCATACCCGGGTATTTTCGCCGCCGCGCAGGCGCTCACTAACGGCACCCAGTACGCCATCATTATCAAGCCCTCGACCGCCGATGGCTCGAACTATCTCACGATCACCTATTTAAACACCGCCACTTATGCCGGAGGAGACGTCGCGTACACTACCGACAGCGGCAGTTCCTGGAACACCATCGTCGGCCGGGATATGTCCTTCGCCACCCTGGTGGCGTCCACCTGTCTCAACTACCAGGACGTGGATGTATCCGCCAACACCCCGGAGCCGGATATTGCCAGCAAGATGTACTGGAAACTCGCCCCCACCGGGGCTACCGGCTCCAAGAAGGTCTGGGTGGCGAAGCGCGGCGGCTCCCGGCAGACGGACGACCTCTGGACGGAAGGCGAAGACTTCACCACTTTTACGAACATTATCGGCGGCGGCCATGTCGTGGAGAACTACGGCGAACCTTTCGCCGTGACCTCCGGCGGTCGCGGCTGCCAGGTATATATAAACGCCGCTCCAAGTATATCTGAGAACACGGAAATATGCCGTGTCAACTATACCCTTGCCAGTCCGCCTTCGGGACACTTCCGGACGCTGGTCCGGGTGCGTCACACTTCCCAAGTTGCTGGGGATTACGACCATATCAAACTGGGGTTAGGCTATGCCTATGGCAGCGTTACCAAAGCCCCCAGCAAAGCCAGCGGTGAATACTACGCGGTAGCTGCGGATAACACCTGGGAAATTCTTGACCTGGGAGATATTATTCTTCCGCCGGCGCCCGCCAGCGACATTGCCACCGAACCTAGCCTGGAACTAAGGCTATATCTCTTTGCCAACGAAAACGTTGGCGCCGATTGGAATAAATTCGACATTGATTTTATTTTCCTGCTTCCCATTGACGAAGGTTGCACGATCGTGGCCGCCGTCGGGTCGACCGACGTGCTCGCCCTCGACGGCATCACCGATTCCGTCGCCGTCCTTATCCTCAACAGCTCGGATGTCATCCAGTCGGGACCGGACCATGTGGGTAAGGTAATCGATTACGGACGGGAAGACTTCCGCCTGTATGTACTCCGCGACGATGCTCCCCATGAAGTCACCTTCACGTCCACCGTCAAGTACCAGGGACAGTTCGTGAATTTATAGGAGTGAACATGCTGGATATCAAACTCTACCAGCGGGACCCCACCTCCACTGCGCTGGAAGCCGATATCACCGCCCTGGTGGATAAGTTGCGGTTCGGCAGCCGGCTGCATGGCGGCTTCCATATTTGCAACTTCCGACTGCGCGCGGATATGGCGCAGGCGTGGAGCTGGATTACCGATAAGCTCTTCCGTCGCATCACCATATCGGACAACAAGCGGGTTATCTGGGAAGGGCGCATTGAGGATATCTCGATGACCGCCGGCGAGGTTGGGGTGACTGCTTACGGCTTTTACTCCCACCTCTCGGACCAGCCATACTCGACCGCTTACAACACCACCGCGGATGCCATCATTAAAGCCGCGTTGACGGCGGTCTGTCCCAAAATCAACAGCGACCAATCCAACATCGCGGCCACCAATATCACCATCACCAGCGCTGCCGGCGACGATTACCTCGACCTTAACGTCCAAGAACTGGTGGAGAAGATGCTGGATTTTTCGGATAGCACCAGCAAACGATGGTATTTCGCTATCTGGGAAAACCGTGTGCCGTATCTTAAAGCCCGCAGCGCCGGCGCCATCACCTGGCAGGTTACCCTCAAAGATTTTGTCCAGTTCAAACTGGCTTACCGTGGCAAGGACCTGTGGAATAACGTCTACGCCATTTACACCGCCGCCGGTAGCCTGACGCGGACGGCAGAGGCGCAAAATACTGACAGCCAGACGAAATATGGTTACCTGCGCAAGAAAGCCATCCCCCAGCTCGGCAGTGTGGCCGCCGCCGCCGCCGAAGCGCAGCGCAACGGTTGGCTGGCGGAGTACAAGGATATCTGGCCTCGGTTGACCAACATGACACTGGGGGCATTCGTCCGTGACTCCAACAACCAGATTTACCCCTCTTACTGGATTCGTGCCGGAGACGTTATCCGGGTCAACGACCTGGTCCCCGCCTCGGTCGATGCCGGCAGCGTCGAAAGGGACGCTCTCCGGACATTTTACATTGTCGAAGCGGAATACGATGCTGATAAAGGCACCTGCCGCATTATCCCGGACACGGAAAACTCCAAGCTCAGCACTATCATCGCGAAGAAATTGTAAGAAATGATGAGAGGGCAGCATGTGCTTCAAATGGTTTAAAAAGCAAACACCCGGGCAGCCAGTCATCGTCAAGGGGAGGATCAGCTATAAAGGAATCCCCGAAGGGTTGACTCTACCTTACCCGGAAGAGCCCCATGACCCTACGCGAACCGTGTCCAATACCAGTATTCAAGGGATGCTTGCCGCCTGGTTGAAACAACGCGCTGTCCCGGAAGAATATCGTGAATACTGGACCAATCAAATTGAAATAAACCTTTATGATATCTGGCCCAAGGAAGTCATTACCCGGTACAGAATAAATTCAAAAACCCCGGCTTTTGCCTTTGGAAGCGACGGTAAACGCTATTTGTTTGCCCTGGCACCATGGTTTAACATTGGCGTTATTGCCCACGAGCAAGCCCACAACAGCTATGCGCTTTTAACCGACCCGCAGCGGGCGGAGTTCAGAGCTCTTTATGAGCCCCTCATTAGCACCGAGCCCTACATCCGGCTGCTTTATTCCATCAACCATTATGGACTTTCTTCAATCGTCGAAGGACATGCCGAACTCTACCGATACCTGGGCGAAAAGCTCCCAATAATTTTAAAAGCCTATTACCCGAAGTTGTTCAGGGGGTAAATATGGAAACCTTTCATCCCCATCGTTTAGCAGATCCGCGCGATGGCCGGCCCGGGGACGGCATTCACTGGCAAAAAGACGGCTGGCTATCCGGCGGCCTGTCCTGGGTAATCAAAAAAATCAAAGAACCCTGGTGGGACGCCTGGGATTGGCACCTAACCCCGGTGGTGTTCGTGGGGACTCCCTCACAGATTAACGACTGGATTGCCAACGACCTCAACCCCGTGCGCCGGTCGCTGGGGATGAAAGCAATCTCCGAGTTCCAGTTCACTGCCGATAACTTTGTTGCCATCGATGCCGTTCTGGTAGACGCCCAGTTTCCCACGGTCCGATTATCGTTGCTCAGTGCTTACCTGGCGAAAGGACGCGCTGGCAGAGCCTACCGGGTGGTCCCGGTGCCGCCACCGCAGTGGAAGTTCAACCGCTTTACCGCGGACCACGTCGGACGCCCTTATGACTTCCTAGTCTATCTCTGGACGGCGCTGCGATGCTTCCGCGATGTCCCGAGGGTCATTAACCGCCTGTATGACTGCTGGGAGGTTCTCTACAACTGCTATGAATACTGTTGCCGCTGGTGCCCGGACGATGGCACAGATTACGATTACAATTACCCCTGGCTGCCGGACCTGCGCCGCGCCTATGGCGAGATGCCATTAAAAAAATAGAGAAGCGAGGTATACCATGATGGCCAACCTGACTGAACGCGACCTCGAGATGATTAAGCTCATCGTCCAGGGTGAAATAGCCCCTATCAAAGAAACCACAACCGTGCTCCGGACCAAGTTACTGGGAGCCAACGGCAATGACGAAGGCGGGTTATGCGGCGAGGTGAAATACCTGCTCCAGGACCACTCGAAGTTAAAACGCAATTTTTACATCGCCATGGCGTTCCTGTTCGGCAGCGGCGCCCTGGGCGTCAGCATCTGGCAGCTATTCTTCTAGTATTTCCCAAGAAATAATTACGAACAAAAGTAATTCTAATGCCCCCGGGGACAATCCCCCGGGGGCTCTTTTTCTTTTACCTGCTTGTGTGCCGTCGGATAACATATGTCAACGGCTTCCCCGAACCTGGACAATAAACTGCCGGGGCAAAGGGGCTGCGATGTTTAGGGACAGTAATAGATGATGCGCGGAGCGGTATTGACCCGAAACACGACGGGCAATTGGTATATGCCTTAAGCTTGATTACCCTCAAAGCCATTCTGCCCTCCTTAGAGCGTCTGACCGACTTACTCTTACCAGTATTAAACCACAAAACCAGAAGTTAGTGAAGATAATTATTAAAAATATTTTACACACCGGGGTGTCCATTATGATTACTATGTGATTGCTATGTGATTGCTGTATGATTTTGCAGCAGGCAATCCACCGGCGAAGCCTTCTGATGGACGCGGAACATATCCTGCGCCCCCAGGGTGGAAACGTACCGCCGTGTCATTTCAAGGGAGGAATGCCCCAGCATTATCTGCAGGGTGAACTGGTCCCCGCCGTTACGCAGGTAATTGATGGCGGCCGTGTGCCTGAAGGTATGAGGTCCCGGCTTGGCATCGGTTATCTCCGCCCTCTCCCCCAGTCTCCTTAATGCCGTTTTCACTCCGTCCAAGGACAGGGGGCGGCGTTCTTCCGACACCCACAGGCAGGGATAGCCGTCATTGCGGAATGCGAGATATTTCAGCATTGCCTTCCGGGCTTCCTTCCCGAGGCGGACCTGGCGTTCTTTGTTCCCCTTCCCGATGAAGGTAATCGTTTCCAGCGATGGGGAAAAGTCGTGCAGCTGCAGCCCCGCCAGTTCCGCCAGCCGCATCCCGGTATCCATCAGCAGCAGTACCATAAAGCGCCCCCTGACTTCCAGGAAGGAGCTGCCGGCGGTCAGTACCAGGAAGTGCTCGATATCCTCCCGGGAAAAAGGTTTGATGATAGTCTTGGGGACCTTCGGCGGCTTGACGTTCACCATCGGGGACTTTGCCAGGTAACCCTCTTGCACCAGCCAGTTGAACCAGGTGAGGAAGGCGCGGTAATAAGCATGGCAGGTGGTCGCCTTCAATCCCCGCTGCTGCAGTCCCAGGAAAAGCAAACGGATATCGGTCGCGGTCACGGAGCGAATATCCCGGCCGGCGATGTTTTGAATTAACACCACCAGCCGCTGCCGGTAGCCCTCGATGGTCTTCTGGGACTTGCTCTCCACCTGGCATGCCAGCAGGTAATGCTGCAGCAATTTCTCGAGCGTGGGAAAACAAGGACTGGGGTCTAGAGACGAGCGTGGCTGAGTCTGGGAAAAAACGTTAGGACTGGTGTCTAGAACCATAATTTTTGCCAACCGAAAGGCAAGTTGAGCGTAAGTGGGCCATTGTAGATTCGAACTACAGACCCCAGTCTTATCAGCGAGACGCGGTGAAACCTAGCACAACTGTACTACTCGGCTGGTTTCCTCCTTCAGATATTAGTATTTTCTCCAGTTGCCAGCGAGGATGATGCGCCCCTGGACCTCCAGTTCTTTGGCTTCTATGCGCTGGTACTTGCCGTTGGATGAGGTCAGGACCACGTAGCCGTCTTCCCGGTGGAGATGCCGGGCGACGCATTCATTCCCCAGCTTGACGATATAGATTTTACCATCGATAATCGCCGGCTCCGGATCCACCAGTACCGTGTCACCGTTCTGAATGCCGTCTCCTTCCAGGGAATCACCGCTGACCCTTAATGCAAACACTCCGCTCACCTTTTTTACTCCGCTCAAATCGCTCTTCG
>Ga0172371_10006574_pt1 | contig 16877 bp, 19 predicted proteins | sample Lak12m_FD_114543 | JGI IMG/M metagenome (GOLD analysis project Ga0172371, IMG submission 114543) | Freshwater microbial communities from Kabuno Bay, South-Kivu, Congo - kab_022012_12m | ecosystem: Environmental > Aquatic > Freshwater > Lake | place: Democratic Republic of the Congo: South-Kivu...
ATGTATGAAAGCGCATTGGTATAAGACCATCTTCGTGCCTATTCCGTCATACTTCGCATGGTCTATTTGCCCTTTTCCAACTCTTCGGTCACGCAGTAGACGCCCTTTCCTTGTACTCCCGGCGCGAAACACAGGTTGTCCGATTTGCACAGCGCTCGCCGTCGATCTCCGGCCTTCCACCGATTAATGAGCGCTGGTTCTCTGATGAACGGGCGGCTCATGGAGATGTAGTCCGCCACGCCGCTTTCAACCAAGCGCTCGGCTACTTCTAACGACCGCATGCCACCCACCAGAATCAACGGGACCTTGATCTCGTTCTTAAAAGCCCGCGCATCTTCTTTGAAATAGGCCTCTTGTTCCTCTGTCTTTATTGCCGATCGACTGGGGGACAACTTACCACCCGTCAGCAGCCCTCCGCTCAACTCGATGGCATCCAAACCGGCGTTGACCAGCATACGGCCGACCTGCAATGAATCGTCCAAGGCTAGTCCGGTCTCCGAGAAATCTTGGCAATTCATCTTGATCAAAACCGGGAAATCTTTGCCGACGGCCTTTCTAATCGCTTCGTAAATCTCCATGTGGATTCTGGCCCGGTTTTCGATCGATCTTCCGTATTCATCCTCTCGGCGATTGAATTCGGGAGACAGGAATTGACTCAGCAGGTAACCGTGCGCCGAATGGATTTGCACTCCATCAAAACCGGCTGCCTTGGCCCGTCGGGCTGCGTCGCCAAACGCGACCACCACTTCTCGGATGTAATCGACGGTCATCTCTTCACGGGGTGATTTGGAGACCCCATCGAAGTCCGAAACAACAAACGGAGGCCGCCCGGTTAACGGCGCGGCCGCGAATTTGCCTGCGTGGGAGATTTGCATCACGATCTTGGCGCCGAAACGATGAACCGCCGCAGTCAGCTCCTTAAGTCCGCTGACAAGCTCATCCTCGTATATCCCGAGTTGCCAGGGACCGGCTTGGCCTTCGGGCAGAACGTACGCATGACTGGTAATTATGAGGCCAACGCCTCCCTTTGCCAATGCGACCAGCGTTTCAGTCAATTTGGGCGTGACCGATCCGTCCTCACCGGCCATTCCCTCCCAGGTGGCGGATCGAACGAAACGATTCGAAAGCTCCATTCCATTGATAATGCTGGACTCAAACAATTTGCTCACTTGCGTCACTTGCTCCTTTCGCGTATTCATTCATTTACGCGGGGTAGAGATCTCGGCGGCGCTGTCATTGCGACCCCGGACTTGATCCGGGGGAAGCAATCTCCCACGGCTGACCATAGGAGATTGCTTCGTCGTTGCACTCCTCGCAATGACACGGTTGACGGCGCGACTCCGCAGGAATGTGTATGGATTCCCTTTCGAGAGCGTTCAGCCGAAATCAAAATACACCACGGGAGAGTGGGAGTCAGCCGCAAAACGCGTCTCTGCGCGGCTCTCCAAACGCTTATGATTTCCTCGTCACTGCCAGTGGAATCAGCGACGTTCCTCTCGCTGCGGCGAGCTGCATCATGTAATCCCTTGCGGTTGGCGGTGGGGTTTGACGTTCGGACTCGGGCTTGGCCACCAGCTTGGCAGCGTCGCTCGGACAGGTCGTTACGCACAGTCCGCAGCCGATGCAGCGATCTCGATCTACATGGGCCACGGCATCATCACCAATTTTGATGGCTTCCATTTGGCACCGGTCCACGCACGTTTCGCAACCGGAACAGGCATCTTTATCCACGTCCATGTAGTAGTTGGTCAACACCTTTTCCGCGGGCTTGGGATGCATCTTGATAGACCGCAGAATTCCGCAGCAATCGCCACAGCAGTTGCACATGCCACCCGCGTCCTGTGAAACAAAGGGCTGCGGCACAAGGCCTTCCTCGTCGCACTTGTCGATGATGCTCAGCGCTTCCTCTTTGGTGATGAAGCGGGCCATCCCTTTGTCCACATAGTACTGGGCATGACTGCCGAACTGAAAGCAAACTTCCCGCGGCTTGTCGCAACCCTTGTCGATAAGGCCTTGCTGCACCCGGCAGACGCAGTTTGCCACTGCGATTTTGTCCCGGCCTTCGAAGAGCTTCCTCACGTCTTCGTACGGCGCCACGGGCCACAAGTGACTGATGGATTGGCTCACGGGTATGGTACGCAAGGGTGGCGTATGACCGATCCCCTTCGTGCCGAAGACCTCCAGGAAGTACTGGTCGAAGAGTTCCGCGAATTCCTTGTCCATGTCTTTGGCCTGGTACTCGAACGAGCCAACCACAAACGGTGCCGCGCCATATTTGGGGGCGTCGCCTTTCTTGATTCGAAAGATGAGGCCTTTCTCGAACATGCGTTCCAACAGGGTAGCGACCTCGGTGGCATCCCGGCCGATGCGTTGCGCGACCGCTTCCGGCCCTTCCAGCATCATGCTGAGGCGCAAGAACAGCTCAGCCTCTTCTTCCGAAAAGAGCTTTTCCAGGATCTTGATCTCGACTCCGGACTCGCTAGCCGGAAATCCCACCGAATACTGGTCCAACTGTTCCCGTAGATCGTGGTACACTTTCGCGGTCATTATGCTTTCCTCCTGGATGACAATATGTCGGCTCCTGTTCCCGCAGGGCCATGTTTGCGACGATGAAGCGTTAGCCGGGAATCCGCCTTCTTCAGGAGTCACGCCGTCGTTTGCGGCAAGGAACGAACCTGTGGAGCGGCGTGGCTGTAATCGGGTCCCTGTTGCTGGTCTTGGTGAGACGGTTCACGTTCGTACATCTCATACCAACTCCCATGGCGAGATTCGCCACAACGAAGCGTGAAATCGCTGGTAGCGCCGGCATCTTGCCGGTGTTCGCGTGGGCGTTTTCATAGGAGTTCGCTTTCAAACATGTGACATTGGTAGTATCCACGCGTTCCGAATCGCCCACCCCGACGAGATGTCGCTCAAGAGCTAGGCGACGGCAGTCGCCTCGATCTCGATCATGATGTCCGGATGAAAAAGGCCTGCCACCACGAGCAACGTTGACGACGGTTTGCATCCGGCGGCTGCCAGCCGCGGTCCAAAAGCGGGACCGGCGTTCAAGAAGGCAGTTATGTCCGTTGTGTAGTATTTCAGCCGCACAACGTTGGCCAACGTAAGACCCGCTTCCTTCAGTACGGTTTCGAGATTGTCCAAAGCTAGGCTCACCTGTTTGGCCATGTCCCCCGCGTGCATCGGGGTTCCACTCGCGTCCACGGACGTTTGGCCGGAGCAGTAGACAACGCGTTGCCCGCCCCGTACGTCGATGGCCTGAGAAAAACCAAACTGATCTTGCCATTTCCACGGATTGATTGCTCTCGTTTCGGCCATAATGTCCTCCTCTTGAATCTCGAGCGGATGCTTCCTGGTTCCGGCCTAACAATGATCATGCTGACTGTGTGACAGGCGTTACGCGACAGGGAACGAATCTGTGGAGAGGCGTGGCTGCGATCGGATCCCTGTTGCTGCTCTTCGCCAGGCGATTCACGTTCGCGCCATATCTTTGGCCTGCATGAACGAGCCCGAATCCGTGCGGCATGATCACCTGACCTTGATAAGCGGTATCGGTCACTTCGAGCGGGACGTCTTCCGAACCTGCTTCCGTCGTTACCTTCACCATCTGTCCGTCCGTCAGGCCTAGTGCCGTTGCATCCGCGGGATGCATCATCAAGGTACAAGCTCTGGTGTTGCCCTCGTTCCAGGCGGGGTCTCTCATGATCGTGTTGGCGTTGTAGTCCATGTGCCGGCCCGCCGCGAGGATGAGCGGGTAGTCCTGATGCATGTACAGAGCGGCCTCTTCACTCTGAACCTCGATGCCATTCACGGCTTCCGCGAGTTCCGGGATCAGAACGTTTATTCGCTTGTCTTCTGTGCGGAGTTGATCCAAAGGTTTCGCGGGGTCGCACTTGCCGATCCAAAGCCCTTCAGGTCGATCAAGAATGGCTTTGAAAATCTCTTCGCCCATTGCCAATCCCGGATCGAAGCCCGCTCGGGCGGCATTTTCCCGGAAAGACTTGGGAACCGTCTGCACCATTCCCCAAAGCGCTGAAAGGTGTACTGAGCCGAGGGCCTTCCCGAGGGTCTTTCCAAGAATGAACGGCAGGACTTTCATTGCGCCAGGTTCGCTCTGAGCGAATGCCATGAGCTGCATGCCGAAACTCATACGGTCGCCGAACGCTGCGTCGTAAAGCGATTGAGGAATTTCCGGGAGTAGACCGAGGCGTTCGGCGAGACGTATGTAAATCTCCCCCTCTTCAAGGCATTCACCCTCAGCTTCAACCAAGGGTCGGCGCATCTGGAAGAATACTTCGGGGAAGTTCCAGGTGAAAAACGCGCCATCCCATTTCTCGAATGCAGATTTGGCGGGCAACACGTAATGAGCGAGACTCGCGGTCTCGGTGAAGGCCACGTCTACTACCACCAAGAGATCGAGGGCTCCGAATGCCTTCTCGTACGCAGTTGTATCAGCGTACGATCGCAATGGATTTGCCGCGCTCACAAGGACAGCGCGCAGCCGATCCGGTCGATCGGCGAGTATCTCTTCGGGCATGACGTTGGGCGGAAAATAGCCCATGATTGCCGGGAAACCCGTGGTCATGGTTCGCCACGTCTTGGGATCGCGTTCGTCGGAATGCGCTCCTATCGGCATAATATGGCCCGGAATGAAGTTGCCGCCAGGGACCCCTATACGCCCGCAAATCGCAAGCAGAATCAGTTCCAGGTAGGATGAGACGGTGCTGTGCCTGCCCATGAGTATTCCGAGATCGCAGTGACACGACCAGTTGCGAGTGGCCAGGAGCCGGCACAGTTCTCGGACCTGGTCATAGTCCAACCCGCAAAGGCTGATGGCCGGGCGGGGATCGAAGTCGAGAAACCAGGGCTTAATCGACTCGAAACCGCTCACATGGGCTGCGATATAGTCACTGTTTTCCCAACCTTCCTGGAGAATGATGCCTATCATGGCTCGCAGGAGCAGCGCGTCCGTTCCGGGACGAACCGCAAGGTGGATGTCCGCTCGTTGTGCGGTCTCTGAACGTCGAGGATCGATCACCACAAGCAGCTTGTCAGGGTCTTCGGAAATCCTCTTCAGATGCCGTCGTGCTTGCGGCATCTGGTGGCTCATCCAGCCGTTCCAGCCCAGTGCGACGAGCATGTCCGTGCGGTGGTGGTCGGGCACGGTCCCGAGATACTGTCGGCCCAACCCTCGGCCGTTCACCCAAAAATACCCAGTCAATTCTTGCGCCATGGGTCCGTAGTGATACTGCGAGCCCAACCCCCTCAGAAGCCGCACCCCGAACGCTGCCTCAAAATGGCATCCCTGGCCGCCGCCTCCCATGTAGGCAAGAGAGCGGGGCCCGTGAGTCTCCACGATGGTCTTGAGCTTGTCCGCGATCTCGTTCAAAGCCTGATCCCAGGTAATCTCCCGGAACGTGTCGCCTACCCGTTTGAGGGGCTTTTTCAGCCGATCTTCGTGGTGCTGATAGTGGGCGACTTTCAGTCCTTTGCGGCAACAGTAGCCTTCGCTGCGTGGATTTTCTTTGTCAGGGCGGACCTTGACGATCCGGTTAGCTTCGACCATCACTTCAAGACCACAGTTTTGGGCGCAACACACACAGCTTGTTTTTTGCCACGAAGCCATTTTGTCCTCCGATTCGTACCGCATTGGAGATCCTTGTTGATTCTTCGCCGATTCGTTTGCCTACGAACTATTTTGCCAAAAAAACTAGTCCTTCAAATCCTTCAACAGTCTTTTGAGCAGCACTTTCTCTTCGAGCGACAGTTTGGCCAGGATTTCATCGTTGGCCTTGTCTCTTTCCTGCATCAGCGTGGGCTCCAGACCTCGGGCCTGATCGGTAAGACGGATTTGCAGGACCCGCTTATCGTCAGGGTCGGGTTGTTTGATGATCCAGCCGCGCTCGGCCATCCGATCCAGGACGCCGGATAGGGTAGCCGGATCGAGGATTAGCTTCTCGCTCAGGTCACCCGCCGATAGTCCCTCTTCCTGGTGCACCGCGGCCAGCACGAGCTGCTGAACGGGCGTCAACCCGTAGGCAGCCATGCGCCGCTTGACCACCGCGTGCGCCCGTTGGTACGCTTTCGCCAGCAGATACGCGATGCACTCTTCGTAGGGCATAAGGTCATTCCTTTCGTAGACAAAATAACTCGCCGGATGGTCGCGCGTCAAGGAGAAATCGCGGCATTGTCAAAGCAGATTGTCCACTGCAGAGGGCGCAGATACCGCGGAGACAGGAACTAGTGGAGCGATTCAGATATACGTTTGCGTAGTTGCCAGCGATAGACTTGGGTAGGGGCGGGTCTCAGACCCGCTCCTACGAGCCACATCGCGTCTTCAGTGCCGCACCCTCCCAGGATTTTGGTGGCAAGGTGATTACGGGTCGATCCACAAGGAATTGTCTCTGCGCTGTCCGAGATCCGTGTGGTGGATCCTTCTTTTCGGCGACTGCTAGGGTGAAGTTGTCGGTGAGTGACTCTGCGCGACACCACCATGACAGGCGCAAATCCGTCTCACTTCGCAAATTCTTCCGGGAATTCCTCTCTCAGCATGGCTTCGTACTCGATTTCCCATTGATCCCCGAACATGGTGCGGCACATCTTTTCCAGTTCTTTCTTGTAGCTTTCCGGGTCGGAGTTCTTCCAGTCCCGGTCCTTGGCCTTGGCTTTCTCATGAAAAGCCTGAGAGAGCGGGTCTACAGTCATCAAGTTGAAGGCCTTGTCAATTTCTGCAATGGATTTGTCTTCGTCATGTTCCGCCATGGCGTCTGCCTTCCTTAGATGATTGATACCGATGCGCTTTCAAAGAGGTGATATCGGCGGGCAGCCGGTATGGCTCCGAAGCGAAGTCAGGCCTGCCGTCCGAAGCGGCGGAGCCATACGGCCGTCTCACAAGTTCGATTGCGCATTGGTATGACGCGTACGGGTGAATACTCCGGTTCACACCGTTTATCGACTTGCTACGGTATATCGTAGCGGCAGGGGCAGCGCAAGGCGCTCGAGTACCGTAGATCCCACGCGCTCGAAACCGTCAGGAAACCGCGCTGAAGAAACGCAATCCCAAATATCCGCCATAAGAATCCGTTCCACCACCGGTCGCTCTGAAATTTGTCCTTCTGCTCGGCCTGGTAAGTTGTTTCTCGGATTTCACCCCACACGCGGCGCAGCGTAGCCGGCCCGTTCCTTGCCGTGCTCGGTGCGAGCGGCCCGGCGCATGGGCAGGGTTGGTCCTCTGGGGCGCGGGCATGGACGGGCAGGACTCCATCATGAAGGCAGTAGTTGCGGACCTGGCGCCGCGGGGCAGGATTGCATTTGCATACGGTGTATTCAACACGGGGTAGGGGTTGTTCTGGTTCGGCGGTAGCGTGGTGATGGGGATGCTGTACGATGTCTCCCTCATTTCTCTGGCGCTCATTTCTCTGGTCCTGCAGTTGGTTTCATTGCCCTTGCTCCTTGTCGCCGGCGCGTATCGTGGGAAGCAGCGGCATTAAAGAGTTGACATCGCAGTCGCCATTTGCTAGAAAACTTAGCTACTCTTGCATAGTTATGGGGTAATCCTTTCGGCGATATCGTTTTGTCGCACATAGTGGCTTCCACAATCGACGGGATGGGAATTTCCGCTGGGTGATCTCGGCTCCAAGACGGTTCCACGGGGTGCGATGAGCGATCGCGCACGACGATCGAGTAACTGACTGACATGTTTCGACAAGCGGGGTGTCGAAGGGTCTTTCGGTCGTCGGGTTCGGCGGCGATGCGTTCGGGCGGTGATCTTCGTACCGAGATGATCGAACTGCCGACGGCAATCGATCATGCAGCAATCGCCACCGGCGGAGAGACGGAGTCGTGAAGAACTCGACTTATCTGAAAGTGGCTCTTTTGTGTTTGCTCGGGTTGGGGACACAGGTCGGGGTGGCCCTTGGGTGGAACATAGATCTCACCTACAGCCCGTGGCACACGGATTCTTCGTGTGACGACGAATACTGCGTGTACAACACTACGGGCGAGCGAGTCTTCGTGTACCACGAGAAGACCGGAGCCAAATACACTCTCGGACCCGGTGAAAACGGGTACTTAACGCACAAAGGAGCGAAGCTCCAGTGCCACCCCAATGAACTCCGGTGCGGATTTCTTGACGGGCGCCGCCAATGCGTGGTCAGGCTCGCACCTTTCGGCTACAAGCCGGGGATCGTATTGGAAGCGTTGGACTTTCGCCCGGCATACCCGGTTCGGCCCCGTGCCGTCGCGCCTCCGCCCGCTATGCACGCAAGAGAGATGCAATCGCCTCAACGGGAATCGCGGCCGTCGGCGCGAGAGGTGCAACCCCCGCCACAGGAGGTGCGCAAGGCCTCCGCTCCTCCATCGGCGCGTAGTGAGACCGTCAACCTCCCGGAACTGCTCAGACTTCTCCTTGAACGAATGGTCCACGTATACCACCGGGAACGAGGCGAGGAAAAAGACCGGAAGCTGGCCGGGCTTAAGGAGGTTTTCGATAGGAATCTGGCGGGCATTCTTCCAAAGGACACCGCAGCCAAATTGAAGGATTACGAAGCTCTCTGTCAATGTATCCACCAGCGGGCCGCTTCAGGCATGTCTCTCGATGAGATCTTCAGGGAGGGCCGTTGCGGTACGCGGAGCACAAGGGAACTCAGGACAGAAATCGTCAACGAGTTCACCCAGCGCCTCAACCGTCAATCCCACCGCCCAGCGATGTAACACCTGCCCGGACCGCGTTGCACGGTCCAGCTATCGGCTTGATTCCCTAACCATTATCTCTCCCTACACGCTACCCCAAAAAATAGTTGTGGCGATCGTGTAACCTCAACCTCCACCGCGGCACTATCCGGTCAAGGGACCCGTTGATCGATCACCGGCCTGTCTCTCATACCGATGCGCTTTCAAAGAAGGGGTTTTCGGTAGTCGGCCGGAATGCCTCCGAAGCGCAGTTAGGCTTGCCCTCCGAAGCGGAGGAGGTGTCCGGCCGCCTCACTGCCTCGATTGCGCATCGGTATCACGTGCAACGCACCAACCGCAACGGAGGAAGAAGAATGAGACTGGAGAGAACCGGATTGGCTATCGTATTGGCCGCGGCGCTGGTCGCACTCATTGGAGCGCCGGCCGCGGCGTCGACGGAAAAGGGCACAGGATCGGCATTTGAAACTCCGCCACTTGCACGCCTGATCATGGACAACTTGGGGCGGCTTCTCGTGCTGAGGTCTGAACTTGGCGTTACCGACGAACAGAAGCAGAAGATCCAAGGGATCGTGAAGAGCCATCGCAAAGAGATCGTTCCAGCGATTACGGGCGTGCATGAAAAGCGAAAGGCGCTCAGAGAAGCGGTTCTCAACAACCCTGTCGGCCAGGAGGCGATCCGCGCCGCAGCCGCCGACCTCGGCAAAGCCATGGGCGAGGCTGCAATCTTACGAGCTCGTGTGGGCTCTGAGGTAAGACAGGTGCTGAAACCGGAGCAACAGGACCGGATCAAGAGATTCAGGACGGACCTGGACCGAAGCGTCGAAACGTGGCTCACCGAGTTCGGGAAGTAGTGGCATGTTTCCGGAGGCTGCACAACTGCGGCCTCCGGAAACAGCCACCGATCCGGGCAATGTGACGGGCCTGGCCCGGCAGGACGAGTCATGGTAACTGGAACTAGGACGCTCTTTTCAGGCAGTGAGTTGGAGTCGGCGCATGACGGTGTATCGTCCACACCCCGGCGACTTTCGGACAATGGCCCATCAGCCATGATGAACGGAGGCTTGACCGCCCATTTCCCGGACGACCTTCGGGACGTTCGCGACAGCCTCAACGGTGATGGAGACGCGTACACCCGGCTTGTCGAGCGCCACCAAGGGCGTGTAACCGATCGTATGTGGCGATTCACACGGGACCGATTCCAACACCGGGAACTCGTGCAAGAGGTTTTTGTGCAGGCGTTCCTCAGCCTTCCGACATATCGCGGAGACGCTCCGTTCGAACACTGGATCGCTCGAATCTCCACACGGGTGGGGTACCGATTCTGGAAAAAGAACGAACGCGAACGGCCAACCTACCATGTTCCCATCGACGAGTTGGAAGGGTTGGCAACGTCGGAACCCGAAGCACTCGACCCCGCATCGGCCGCGGAGACGCTCCACAACCTCCTGGGCTTGTTGCCACCGCGGGATCGGCTGGTGCTCGTACTCCGGTACGTGGAAGACCGGAGCGTAGAAGAGACCGCGGGCCTCACCGGCTGGACTCAGACCATGGTTAAAGTCCAGGCGTGGCGTGCACGGGCCAAGTTGAAGAAACTGCTCCAGAACTCCGGACTGGAGGTGGATCGATGAACGAGGTGGAAATCCTCCGCAAGCTGGCAGCGTCAGCATCGAGGGAAGCGGTGCCGCCCGTGGAGGTGAGCAGTCGCGTGTTTGCCGACCTTGTGCGGCCGAATGAGGACATGAGTCGCCCGTTGGTTTGGGTGGCTGCCGTGTCGGGAGCACTGGCCGCGCCAATGGCAGCGCTTGCACTGCTCACGCTGGACGCGTGGGGTAACCCCATGGTTGAGTTGATGTGGTTTCTCGATTGGATGCTCCTATGACCGATCAGCAGAATCAACCCTCGTCACCGTTGACTGTGCCCCGAGGCACTTCCCGCCGGTGGTGGAAGGCGCTCCTGCTGGGGCTGGCAATCCTCCTGTGCGGCGCTGTCATCGGGTCCGCGCTCACGCTCATTGTCGCTCACCGAATTGTGGTGCATGCCATTGACAACCCTCACGAAGCCCCTACTCGGATTGCGAACCGGATGAAGCGCAAGCTTGACCTGTCGGAAGAACAGAGGGCCAAAGTCTTGGAGATTCTTACTGAGCGGCAGCGAGCGATCCACGCCATCCGTTCGGAGGCCCAGCCGAAGGTCGTCCACGAGCTGAACCTTGCGAAAGAGCAGGTAGCGGCCGTCCTCAATGAAAAGCAGGCTCGTTCCTGGCGGGAGCGCTTTGATTCGCTCCGGCGTCGGTGGCTGCCGTGGCTGGCGCCGAGCTGGGCGCCTCCTCCTGGGCACCGATAGGCGAAGTGTTGCGATGCGCTGAGGAATACGGGAGGAAGCCTTGTGGTTGTCAGTACCCCGAAGGGATCTGCCGAAGAGCGATCGCCAGTTGAGTTGCGCGGACCAAATCCATTGTCTCAAGGCAACAGTTCTACCCGGTAAGGATTATTGACTCAGCTCCTCTCGGTGTACGGCTCACCGCGGAATCGGGAACTGAGTCTCGGAGGGTCCCGGAGGGACCGTTGAAAGTAGCCGGTCGATTTATCGCCGGGCAAGCGCAATATTGAAAAGCAGGGAGTCCTAAAGGGACGACCGACCTTGCGTTTCCCCAGTGCGAGGTTTCGGCCGTCCCTCCAGGGCCTGAAGAAACAAGGATTTTGTGCAGTTCTCTCCCGCCGATGAATCCGCCGGCTACTGTCAGTCGCCCCGACGGGGCTTTCGAAGGTACCGGCCCTTCAACTGCATTTCTTCATTGCGGACCTAAGAGCGCGGTCCATCCCGGTAAGAAAAAAATTTTTCTCGATTAGGCGCTTTTTCTCACCATAGGTACGATTTTGCAGCTGTACCACGGGGCTTGAGTTTTACTGGAAATTTCTGCCGTAAGATGCAGAACTGACTTGACTCCGCATTTCTATAGTGATAGGTAGGCCCCGGCCTCAACCTCGGGGGAGGGAGGGGCCAGTGTACCGGCAAACCGGTGGGTGAGGGTGTAAGCCATCCTCCCCGCCGGTTTAATTTCTCTGGCAAAGAAGTCGCTTTACATGAGTCAGCCGATATTCTATAGAACTACTTCACCCTTTTTGCCCCACGGACGGCCCAGATGAGGTCGCCGACATGCGCGGAGGCGGATCGGGCGCACGGATGACACAATGGGTCGACCGGAAATGAAACGGTCCAAAGACATCACATCGAAGGAGTTCGCCACTGCCGCGGAACCGCAGGCTGCGGTCAAGCAGGAGAAGCCCGCGCGCGTTCTTTTCCAGGAGTATTCGGAAGCTTTTGTTATCGCGGTGATCCTCGCGATCATAATCAGGGCGTTCCTCGTTCAAGCATTCAAGATCCCGTCAAGCTCAATGGAACCGACGCTCCTGATCGGCGATCACATCCTGGTGAACAAGTTCATCTACGGAGTGCGCATTCCGTTCACGGACGCGCGGTGGCCGCGGTTCACGGACCCAGCCCGAGGCGACGTGATAGTGTTCGTTTATCCGGTGGAACGAAACAAGGATTTCATCAAACGAGTTGTAGCGGTCGCAGGCGACACCATCGACATTCGGAACAAGAAGGTCTTTGTAAACGGCAAGCCGGTCACCGAACCGTACGCGCACCATTTGAGCAACACAATCGAGCCCCAACGGGACAATTTGCCGCCGGTCACCGTTCCGCCAGGTCACGTCTTTGCAATGGGCGACAATCGTGATTACAGCCACGACAGTCGATTCTGGGGATTTGTGCCGGTTGAGGACATCAAAGGCAAGGCTTTCATTATCTACTATTCGGCTCAGTACCTTCCCGACATCAGGTTGGAACGCTTCGGCAAGCTGATCCGCTAAAACCCGATTCGGAGTCGGAGCAGTGAAGCTCCAACGTGCCGCTTCCACCTTGGACGACCTGCCTGAGTTCGCTTTGAATGCACTTCGGGTAACCACCCAAATCATTTTGTTGAAAGCGCTTCGTTTCATTCCGATTCTTACCCTGTTCCTCCCGGTACTGGCCGTAGCCGCTGATGCGCCGTCCGGAAAGGAATCCTCTCCCCAACTAAAGGTGCTCGTGGGGCGTGAAGTTCCGCGTGCGATCATTAGCGGACGATCGCTCAAAATCGTCGACGGCGATGGCTGGACGCACTCATGCGGAGAACGGGTGAGCGTTAGAGCGTCGGGAGAGAATCGCTTCGCCGTGAGTCCTTCCTCCCGGCCCCTCGCAGGGCCGCTCCGGATCTCCTCTGTCGACGGGGCGATCACCGTGGACCGGGGGCCCTTCCGCGGCTCGATCGAGCTGGTAAGCCCTGGCAGCCGCCGAATGAATGTCATCAACCTGGTGGGATTGGAAGACTACCTGTGTGGCGTGGTAAACGCCGAAATAATGTCAACGTGGCCGATCGAGGCCGTCAAGGCTCAGGTGGTCGCCGCTCGCACCTACGCTCTCCGGCGCATGCTTGATTCCGGTGGAGCGTATCACCTTACCGCGACCACTGACGACCAGGTCTACCGCGGCCGTTCAATTGAGGATAGTAACGCCGCCCGAGCGGTCAGAGAAACCGCAGGACGAGTCATGACACACGGCGAAGAACCGATCCTCGCCTATTACCACGCGTGCTGCGGCGGGGCCACGGATTCCGCCGCGGACATCAAGGATCGCGATTTGCCGTACACGGCATCCGCAACGTGCCGGTGGTGCGGAGACGCTCCTAGCTACCGTTGGGATTACACCATTGCAGCGCGTGAACTCGCTCGCCTGATCGCTGCCTCGGGAAAGCCGCTGAAGCAAGTGGATAGGATTGTCCCGCGACGGGTGACGCAATCGGGACGAATATTGGAGTTGGACCTGGTTTCGGGCCGTGGCACGGTAACCATCACCGGCGAGGAGCTGAGGCGCATTATCGGCTATCAGAAGCTCAAGAGCACTCGGTTCGTCGCCTCACGCGTGGACGGCGGCTTCCATTTCCGCGGGACAGGCCATGGGCACGGCATTGGGGCCTGCCAATGGGGAATGCGGAGGATGGCCGAGAACGGCTATTCGTGGAGAGAGATCCTACGACATTACTACAAAGACATCACGTTTAGCCGGCTCCGGTGATGGTCTGGGCCGGATGTCGCTCGGCGGCACGGTACGCAGCCCACACGTGCTTGATTTCGGAAATGTGATAACATGTCTCCAAAAGAAATGGTGGGACAGGCAAGATGCCTGTCCCACCAAAAGGCCTTAAAGTGAGATTATGCCTTTGAGATTGATATGCGATTGTGACATCGAGATTGCGCCCAGAAGTCGATTACCAATGATCGCATCCGGGATTTAGCATGACTGACCGATTGCCCTCATACCTCCCACGCAAATTCCAGCGGATTCATCTGGAACTCACCAACAGGTGCAACTTTTCGTGTGCATTTTGCCCTGACGGTCTCATGACACGACCTCGAGGCGTCATGGACGAAGACCTCGCGCGGAGTGCGCTCGATCGGATCGCGGATCTCGACCTTGCCGAGAAGGTCACCTTCCACGTCATGGGTGAACCGCTGCTGCACCCGAAATTCTTTGACATCCTCCAGCACGCGCGGGAGCGCGGCCTTCCTGTGGGTCTCACGACCAACGGCGCACTGCTGAAGCCCGAGACGATCCGGCGAATCGCTGAGAGCGACCTGCACCAGATCGACATCTCTCTCCAAAGCCCTGACAAGGAGAGCTTCCACGCAACTCGCGGGACACGCATCGATTTCGATACCTACCGCACGAGGCTTCTTGACCTTCTTGCAGCTTGCGCGGCCCGACCGGAACCGCCCATTTTCAAGATTCGTATCATGGTCACTCGATTCGCGCGCAAAATGCGACGAGACCTCGGTATTCCCGACTTCATGGGCACTCGAGTGGCGCTTCATCGGACGGTGGCCGAGTGGGGCGGACTGATCTACGAACGGCTCGGACTCGGCGCGGACCGGCAAGCAGCGATGTCCGCGAAAGCACGCAAGCTCGGGATATACGGTTGGAATGTCATTGAAATCAGCCCCAAGGTATTCATCGAGACGTACGTGCTTACGGATTGGGGCAACGCATTTGCTGCCGAGCGAATCTTTGAGGCGGGACACGGCTATTGCTTCGGGATGCGCGACCACTTCGCGATCCTCTGGACGGGCGACGTGGTGCTCTGCTGCGTGGATTTCGACGGGAAAACCAGCGTCGGCAACCTCAACGACGCGCCCCTGACCGAAATCCTCCGCGGACCTGAGTTGGAACGCATCATGCGAGGATTTCGGTACGCCAAGCTCGTGCACCCTCATTGCCGTCGATGCCTGGGCAGCTCCACCCGACTGGGCTCATGGACAAAGCCGGCTCTGTCCATTCTCGGGTTGAAGGTATTCAAGCCGTTCTTCTATCGTCATTCCAAGTTGTTTGATTGAGTGCGGGCGATAGGATCGCTTCCCCACCCAAACAGGGCGCTCTGAATTCGTTTGTTCAGGAACGCTATTTGCCTGGCCGTGAAGTACGAACCTCGTACTCTGTGCGTCTTTCTGCGATATTCCTTGGCGTGCTCTTCTGACCAGAAGAAAACGCTCTCCTTTCAAAACGCATCGATTATGCTGGGATCTTTCAGACTCTTGAAATCCACTTCAGGAACAAAGATCATCGGACTGCAATCGCCGTCCTCACAGGCGCAGTTCATTTCACTGTCGATCTCCATGCGCATAGGCCGCTTGCAGTGAGCGCATTCGGAGTCCACATGCACAGAAACCGGCTTGCCTCTGAGTCGCCCTTGCACGAAGGGCGTCGCGAACGCGTCCACCGCTCAAGCCGCGTATGACTGTTCTCCCGAATCAAAAGCGATCGCGTGGGGTGTCTTTTCCACTGTCACCGGATAAGCCCAGATCACTCGCCCTTCTTCGTCTCGGTATACGAAGGTCAGGTGCTTCTCCAAGTCCTCCAGTATCTCGGTGACACGCGTCGGCGTCAGCGCCAATTCTCGCGCCACCAAGTCGGGAGGCATTGGTCTGCCCAAGCGCGGCAACTCTCTTACCACATAGTGATGAACCGACCTGTGCTCCGCGGTCATGAATCCGGTGGAACGTTTCACCTTGTGGAGGCTCTTTTCGATTTGTTTTTCCCACAAAATCGCCGGTACACCTATAAGGTAACGCCATACTCCAGCCATCAGTTTGTTACGCATGATCGTCCTCCATTGATTTCTCTTAAAGTTTGGTCAACAACACGTTGCATTTCAGTTTTTAGATGCTATAACCATCGGCCAAAAAAAGAGAGACCGCTACTCCAACTCCTCCAGAAATCCTTCCATGTGTGCAAGGAAGCCCTCGATTGCTTCTCTTTCCTCCTCGGAAAGGCCGGTCAGGTAGTCGGCGAAGGACTTCACAGCGGGCGCTCGCTCCTCATCAAAGCGCTGAATAGCCGATCTGCCGGTCGCCGTGAAGATTGCCGTCACCCTGTTTTTCAGGGACGGGTCCTTGGTCTTCGTGATTACTCCTTTCCTTTCGAGCCGGGCCAAGGTTTGCGACACGGCGCCATTGCTGACTCCCAATATCCGGGCCATTTCGCCGGCGCTCAAGTCGGGCTGTTCTCTTATGACCTGCATCAAATGGATCTCCGAGGGGTGGAGCCGTAGTCCCCCGTGCTGGAAAACACTTCGCTTTTCTAAGAATATCAGCCGGTTGATAACACGGCGGATTCGGTCGGCGAGATGTCTCGGGTGCGGAGGCATAGGATGTTTTTAGTAGCTAAAAGCAGACATGTCAAGCTATTCTTGTCGTATGTCCCCATGCGCTTCCATTCTGGATGCGCATGACGCGCAAATCGACAAGCCGATAAATGAGCGGGCTGATGGCCTGTAATCGTTCAGTTATTCACGGCGAGGAGCAGCAGTCTGTCCGAAGTCAGGGAATGAACGCCATCTTCTGAGGGTGGCTCCGGCCCCGCGTCCCGCGGGGTCGGAGCGCCGAAGGCGTAAGAGGCCTTGATCGCTCCTCATGAGATTTTTCTCATACGAGAAAGAACATGGACCTCTTGTTGCTGCGCAACCCCGACGTGTAACGTCGGGGCTACCCAGCGTTACTTCCACAGACGTGGGACATTGTGCTCGGGACCCGCCCAGAGATTGTCCGGCCCGCTGGAAAAGGGGCCTCAACGATAAGGGTTCCGGAACC
>Ga0172371_10006577_pt1 | contig 16870 bp, 15 predicted proteins | sample Lak12m_FD_114543 | JGI IMG/M metagenome (GOLD analysis project Ga0172371, IMG submission 114543) | Freshwater microbial communities from Kabuno Bay, South-Kivu, Congo - kab_022012_12m | ecosystem: Environmental > Aquatic > Freshwater > Lake | place: Democratic Republic of the Congo: South-Kivu...
AAAAAGAGATTGATCTGCTTGATAAGCAAGGAAATACTGTCAAGTTGGAACAATATGCTGCTGAACCTGAAAAAGAGCCTGAAAAAAATAAAATAGGTCTAGAGGTTTATGAGTCTCAGGCAAAAGATGAAAAACTTGAAGATAAAGTTATCATAGAAGAACGTGAAGAGGATGAAGAACCAGATGAAGTTCCAGAATCTCCTGAAGAACCTGCTAAAAAAGAGTTAGAAATACCAGATGAAGAAAGTGAAGATGAAACAGAGCATGATGAAACATCTTCAAAAAAAACAGATTCTTATGAAGAAAATCCAGAACCTGAAAAAAAATATGATAATCCAGAAAAAGGATCTCAGGAAGAGGAAACGAAAAAAGAGCCTGAAGATGAAGAACCTGAAGAAAAAAAGATAGAAGCTGAAAAACAAGAAGAAAAAGAGCATATTGAAAAACAAGAAGATAAAGAGTTAGCTGAAGATTATCAAAAGAAAAAATCTATGGAAGAAGATGCAAACAAGCCTGAAGAAAAATCCAGATTAGAAGACGAATTTAAAGATATTTTTGAGAAGAAAAAAGAAAAAAAGGAAGAGTCAGAAGAAGACTTATTTGAAGAAGAAAAAGACGATTCAGAAGAAGAAAATCCTTAATAATAGATCCAACCAAAAACCTTATAATCCTTAATCTAACATCTTTTATCATGATAGCAGTTAAATCTGTAGCAGATGAATTACATTCATTGAATACAAGATTAGATGGGATAGTATTATCTACAAAATTGCCTGAAGGAATAAATTCAGATTCAGACATTCATCTATCTCTTTGGTTAGGAGATATCTGTCTAGGTGTTTCAGGAATATCACAAGATGTAAGATCTTATTATTGCGGTTGGTTTGAAGATATAAGGGAACTGAAAGAAGAACCATATGCAAGAGCCATCAAAAATGCGAAAGGATGGACTGTCACACATATGCAGGCTACAGCAGGAACTACAGATTATAGGAAGACAGTTCCTTTCAGAAAAATACTTGTGAGATCTTGGAAAGAGATATTATCCAGGTTTGGAGAAAATTTAGATTACTATCTTCCAGCAAGACTTAATTTTTGGATGATTCCTTCTATCCAGGAGCAGCTTCTTGAACAGATACATACTTTGCCTTCTGAAACATGTTTAGCTATGAATTATGATTTTACAGCAAGAAAAAATAAGTTTAAATATAACCCAGAGATAGGTGTATTTCAAAGAACCAGATAAAATGATGTTTTTATTAAAATGCCCAAAATGCAATCATGATATGAAATATCATACAGATGATATTATTTTAACCAAAAAAAGAAAAACTTGCGTTTATTGCGGAAGAAATTTTTCTGTTTCTGAGAGATTATTAAAAAGATTGGAATAGATTAAGACGATGTAAAAACGCTTAAAATGGCTTTTATACAGCTTATAAACCTCTTTTTCAACCACAAAACTTATAAACGGCTATACAGTCTTTATTAGTGGGGAAACGTTGTTTTCTCGTCATATTAATATGGAAGAATCTAAGGAAAAAATCGTTGACAGGATGATTGAAGATGAGATGAAACAATCTTACTTAGATTATTCTATGTCGGTCATTGTTGGAAGAGCTTTGCCTGATGTTCGTGATGGCTTAAAACCTGTCCATAGAAGAATTCTTTATGCAATGAATGATATGGGCATGCATCATAATAAACCCTTCAAGAAATCAGCCAGAATCGTAGGAGAAGTATTAGGTAAATATCATCCTCATGGTGATGTGGCTGTCTATGATTCTATGGTCAGGATGGCTCAGGATTGGTCTTTAAGATATCCTTTAGTCAATGGTCAGGGTAATTTTGGTTCTGTAGATGGTGATTCAGCAGCAGCAATGAGATATACAGAAGCTAGACTGAACAAGATTGCAGAAGAGATATTGGCTGATATTGACAAAGAAACAGTTGAATTTGTACCTAATTTTGATAACAGCCTAAAAGAACCCTCTGTTTTGCCTTCAAAAATTCCTAATCTTTTAGTTAATGGAAGTTCTGGAATTGCTGTAGGGATGGCAACAAATATTCCACCTCATAATATCACTGAGATATGCGATGGAATAATCGCTTCAATAAATAATCCTCAAATAAGCATAAACCAATTATTTGAGATAATAAAAGGCCCTGATTTTCCTACTGCAGGAACTATTTGCGGAAGAGGATCAATACTAGAAGCGTACAATACAGGCAGAGGAAAGATAATTGTCAGAGCTAAATCTGAAGTTATAACTGAAAAAAATAACAAGCAGACAATAATAATCAATGAAATCCCTTACATGGTAAACAAATCTGAACTTATCAAGGAAATTGCTGCTTTAGTCAACGATAAGAAGATAAAAGGTATTTCTGATATCAGAGATGAATCTGACCGAGATGGTATGCGGATTGTAATTGAACTTATCAGAGATGCAAATTCAGAGGTTGTCTTAAACCAATTATATCAGCATACAAGATTACAGACAACTTTTGGAATAATAATGCTTGTTCTTGTTGATAATGAACCTAAGGTCTTGAGCCTTAAACAGATGATTGAAGAGTTCATACATCACAGGCAGATAATAATCAGAAAAAGAACAGAATACGATTTAAAAAAAGCAGAAGAAAGACAGCATATATTGGTTGGATTGATCATTGCATTAAATAATATCGATAATGTCATAAAACAGATCAAAGCTTCTAAAACAGCAGAAGAAGCAAAAAATGTCTTGATGAGCTCTTATAAGCTGACTGAGATACAGGCAAAAGCTATACTGGATATGAAGCTTCAGAAATTATCCTCTCTTGAACAAAAAGGGATAAGAGACGAGCATGATGAATTAACAAAACAAGTTTCTTTATTCAAAAAAATATTATCTGATGAAAAAGAGATATTAGGGATAGTAAAAAATGAGACATCTGAAATCAAAAAAAGTTATGGTGATAAAAGAAAAACATATATCTTGGACCAAGCATATGAATCTTTTGAAGAAGAGCAGCTGATAAAACCAGAAGAAAATGTCATCACAATAAGCCATGCAGGTTATGTCAAAAGGCTCCAGGTTGATACTTATAAGCAGCAGAAAAGAGGAGGAAAAGGTGTTTTAGCTGCTACAACACGTGAAGAAGATTTTATCGAAGAGATATTTATTGCAAATACCCATAATAACATATTATTTTTTACAAATAAAGGTAAATTACATTGGTTAAAAGTCTATGAAATCCCAGAAGCAGGAAGGCAAGCAAAAGGAACTTCTGTATCAAATCTGATACATCTAGACAATGATGAGAAAATAACTGCATTTGTCCCTATCCAAGATTTTAATGAAGGATTTTTGATGATGGTGACTAAAAATGCAGTAATTAAAAAAACTGCCTTAAGCGAGTTTGCAAATCCTAGAAAAGGCGGAATAATCGCAGTAAATCTCCGTGATAATGATGAATTAGTTAGAGTAGTCCATACATCTGGAAATGACCAGATAATATTAGCTACTAAAAACGGCCAGGCTATCCGTTTTAATGAATCTGATATAAGGCCTATGGGAAGACAAGCAACAGGAGTTAGAGGGGCAAAATTAAAAGAAGATGATGTTCTTATTGACATGGTAAAAGCAGATGATACCAAAACTTTATTTTCAATAACTGAAAATGGTTTTGGAAAAAGAAGCGATGTTTCTGAATATAGGTTAATATCTCGCGGTGGTTCTGGAGTAATCAATATATTATGTTCAGAAAGAAACGGAAAGGTTGTTGCAGTCAAATCAGTCACAGACAATGATGATCTGATGCTGATAAGCAAAAACGGGATAACTATAAGGACACCTGCAAAAGATATAAGAGTTATAGGCAGAAATACCCAGGGTGTAAAGATAATGAATCTGGAAGATAATGACAAAGTAATCTCAGCAACAAATTTTGTTAAAGAAGAGTCAGATGAAGTTCCTAGCAATAACGCATAAAGGATTAGAAGATATAACTTCTTTAGAAGTAAACGAGCTAGTCAAGACTAAAACATCTGTATCTGACGGATGTGTTTTGTTTGAATGTTCTGAAGAAGAGGCTGCTTTATTATGCTATAAGATGCAGTCTGCCAAGAAGATAATACTTCTTATCGATAACTTTAAGGTCAGCTCATTAGAATCTATAAAGGATTCTGTAAAGAAAAATCTTTCCGAATTTAAAAAATATCTTGTTGAAGACAAAACATTTGCAGTTAGATGCATAAAACTAGAAAATGAAGACCTGCAGACAGATGATATATGCATAGAAACAGCAGATTCTTTACCTTTTTCTAAGGTTAATCTTAAAAATCCAGATATTCCTGTCTTGATATATATTTATGGCAAAAATTGCTTTATCGGAATAGATTTTTCTGGTGAAGAATTAGGAAAAAGAGACTATAGAGTCTATGTTCATCAAGAGGCTATCAAAGCAACAAACGCATATTGTCTGTTGAGGATAGCTGGTTATGAAAATGGAGATATATTGTTAGATCCTTTTTGCGGTTCTGGAACAATCTTGATAGAAGCTGCAATATTTTCTACTAAATTTTCTCAAAATTACTATTCAAAAGACAAATTTGCATTTTCAAAGATGTTTTCTGGTATTGATCTGAACAGATTAGATAAAAAAATAAAATTAAAAGGTAAACTATTAGGATATGATAAGGAGCTTAGGCATGTTGTAGCTGCAAAGAAAAATTCTAAGATAGCAGGTATTGAAGATGAGATTGAATTTTCAAGATGTGAGATAGAATGGCTAGATACAAAAATATCTGAAAAGCAGATAGATAAAATAATAACAAATCCTCCTAATCTAACAAATAGGATCAACGAAAAGGTTATAGAGAAGATATATGACAGATTATTTTTTCAGGCAGAATTTATACTAAAGAAAGACGGAACAGTAACTGTTTTTACAAAAACTCCTGATTTTATGAAAAAAGCTGCTGAAAAATACAAGTTTAAGATAACCCATGAAAGAGAAATAAAGGTCGGTTCTGATATCTGTTCTATCATCGTCTTTTCAAAATAATCTATATACTGCAGTATATAAATCAAAAGCCTTTTAAATGGCAGTTTCTTCTTTAATAACATAGGGTAAGTACTTAGCTGACGGTGATTGAACAAATCGCTGAGGAAAGTCCGCCCACTAATATCGTATCCCAGTATGATATTATGACCAATGCCGAAATGGCACATTCAGCAATGGATGGCAACAACACAGAAACGAAACCACATTGAGAATGGGATGAGATGGTGACGTCCATGGTGACATGGATAAGATAACCTGTCGACGTCTCTCAATGAAAGGATGAAACGGTTAGCCCTGGTCGGTGCAAGTTCAGTTTTGAACGCTTAGTTGAATGCTAAGGAGGAGCATCGCTTTATCATAAAGCACAAGGTTCCTACAAAAGGCGGCTTATTCTTACCCTATTTCTATTTTTTTAATTAGAAACGTTTAAAAATAGCCAAAAATTCCTCTTTATTATGGCAGACAGCAGAATTCAGATGCCTTCTGGAATGGGAGGTCTAGTACGTTATTTTGATGAGTATAGATCAAAGATAGAGTTTAAACCAGGCCATATAATAATATTATGCGTAATAATCATCTTAGTTATGTTGTTCTTACATGCTTTTGGAAGCAATTTTATAGCTATCTAAAATTTTCTTAAATTTCTATACTAACCACTTTACTTACATTATGCTCATCCATGCTAACACCATATAGCATAGAAGCCTTAGAAATCATCGAATCATTATGGCTTATCACAACATACTGTGCGTTTTTTGAATATGTTGCTATCAATTCTGCTAACCTTTCAGAATTATGCTTATCTAAAGCAGCATCAACCTCATCTAAGATGTAGAAAGAAGCAGGCTCATGCTCCTGTATTGCAAAAATAAAGGATAAAGCAGTCATTGTCTTTTCTCCGCCAGACAATCCTCTTATATCCAAGAATTTATTACCAGTAATCCTTACTTTTATATCAATTCCGCCTTCAAAAAGATTTTCCTCATTTTCTATCTCCAGATCAGCTTCTCCTTTTTTCATAAGTGAAGAGAAATTTCTCCTGAACTTTTCCCTTATTATCTCAAATGTCTTCATGAAAAGATCCTTTTTCTTTAGTTCAATCTCATTCATCATGTTAGTTACATCATCTTTTTCCTGCTCTAGTGTTTTCTTCTTCTCCAATAATACATTATATTCTTTTTCAACATCAGCATAGATATCTAAAGCCCTCATATTTACGCTTCCTATATTTTCTTTCATCTTCTCAAACTTAGATATCTCTTTCTTCAGCTCTTCTTCAGAAACATTAGTTAATATCTCTACGCCATGATACTCTTCAAATTCCCTGTTCAATTCATTGAACCTTTCATTAATTTCTGATAATTTGATGCTATATTCATTTATCTTTATCTCAATATCACGACTTTCATCTTTTTTAGAATCAACAGTTATCTCATTTGAACGTATATCATCATCAATCTTTTTCTTTTTCTCAAAAAGATTTTTGAATTTTGAATAAAATTCATCTGCTTTTTTCTGTTTTTCTTCAAGTATCTTCTCTTTTTCGCTGCTTTCCTTTAGCATCCTCTTTATCTGAGCTTCAAAATCAACAGATTCTTTTTCAATCTGCTTTATCGTAGAATGTGTCTTTTCTTTTTCAGGGTCATGGATACTTCCTATCTGCTCATCAATATTCTTCAGTTCAGCATCCAGCCTGATTATCTCTTCATTGAGCTTAGTTTTCATCTCTTCAAAAGTATTTAATTCAGCCAAAAGCATAGGATTATTCAGCTGTTTTATCGACTCTCTTAATGACTGTTTTTTCGTCTTTCCAGCAGCAACTTCTTTATTTATCTCGCTTATCTTAGAGATAACTTCTTCAAGCTCTTTATCAACCTTTAATGATTCTTTTTGCAGCTCAACCATCTGTCTTTTGTTGATTCCAATATCGCTATCTTCCAGATGAAGGCTTTTTTCTTTTACAATTATCTCCCCTTCAAGATTGGCCTTGTTCTGCCTTAACTCAGTTATCCTTTCTTCATTTTCAATCCTTTTTTTCTCTAAAGTGCTTATCTTGTTCTGGACATGGGCAATATCTTCTTCTAGACCCTCTAATTTTTTCAATACATCTCCTTCTTTAAAGCCCATCCCTGCCTTTTTTTCTCTAAATCCACCACGCATCACACCGCTTTTTTCAGCTAAGTCTCCATCTAATGTGACCATCTTGGAGGTTCCTATACCTATCTTTCTTGCAACCTCAATATCATCAACAACAAATGTATCTGCAAAAACATATTCAAATGCTTTTTTGAACTTAGAATCAAAAGTTACAAGATTGATGGCTCTTCCGTGACATCCATTTTCTTTGGAGATATCTTTGCCATCTTCTATATGTCCTCTGATCTTATTTAATGGTAAAAATGTAGCTATTCCTAACCTATTGGTCTTTAGATATTGGATGCATTCTGCGGCAACCTTATCATCTTCTACAATTATACTTTTTATCCTTGGACCTGCTGCTGATTCTAATGCTAAAGAATATTTGCTGTTTACATGACCTAGATCAGCAACTAATCCATGGATCCCATGTTTTTTTAGCCCTAGGATATGTTTTATTGCTGCATCACTAGAGATACTTTCTCTTATTGAAGCGCTTTTTGCATTTAATTTAGCCAGATCCTGCTCATCTGTGTTTAAGGTTGTTTTAAGGATAGATAACTGTTTAGCCATATCAGAATCAGCATTCAAAGCATCATTCAGCTGAGCAGTTATAGTGATGAACTTTTCTCTTTGTTTCTTCAGGTCATTTACCTGGTTCTTATGCTCTTTTTCTATCTCATCTACTTTTTTTATCTTTTCTTCGATAGTATTCAATTGATAGGTTATGCTGTCTTTGCTTCTTATCAAAGACTGTTGTCTCTCTCTAAGCTCGTGAACCTGTTTTTCTAAGACCTCTAATTTTTCGTCTATCGAAGAAACATCCTGTTCAAGATTTGCCGAAGCGTCCAGCTTATTTTTTTCCTTAAATTTCTTTATCTTCTGCTGAAGCTCTTCACGCTCTTTCAAATCATTATCTTTTTCTTTGGTCAGTTCCTCATTTCTTCTCTTTAATTCAGATAATCTTTCATCAACACCTTTCAGCTCATTATCCAGATCCTGTTTTTGCTTCTTTATCCTGTTTATCTCATCTTTGTAATGGTCAATCTGAGCATGATTTTTGGTCAATTCAACTTTTAAATCTTCAATCTCTTTTGTTATATCTGACCTTCCTTTTCCAGAACTCTCTTCAATTGTCCTATTTAACTCTTCAAGCTCTTTCCTTTTTTCATCATTCTGCGATTTTAGCTTGTTTATAGCAGCATTTATCTTATCTAACTTCTCTTTTTGTGTTTCAGAACCCTTTTCAAATGATTTTTTTTGCTCTTCAACCTTATCTATCTATATCTTCAGGTAAGATGCTTTATTTTGTCTTATCTTATCATTCATATCTTTGTATTTTTGAGCTTCATCACGGTCTTTTCTCAGTTCTTTAAGGTAAGTTCCACGTTCACTTAAGATAAGATCTGCATCTTTAAGTTTTTCACCTGTTCTTTCCAACTCTAGTTGAGCTTTATGCTTTTTTTCTTCATAAATACTTATTCCAGAAATATCTTCTATCAAAACCCTTCTTTCAGTAGTAGGCATCTCTGTAAATCTTATTATATCTCCCTGAAGGATGATGTTATAGCCGTCTGGATCTATTTTTGCCAATCCTAATAAATCTCTGATCTGTTCTCTTGTCCTTGTCTTATCATTGATCTTATATTTACTCTGTCCTGAAGATGTTATTATCCTGCTTATCTTTATCTCATCATCTTCTGTAGGGAACGTCTTTTTTGTATTATCAAAATAGATAGAAACCTCGCCTTGCTTGGCAGGATTTTTTAATTTGCCGCCATTATAGATAAGATTTGCTGTTTTTTCAGCCCTTAATCCTTTTGCACCTGCTTTTCCCAGTACAAAACATAATGCATCCCCTATATTTGATTTTCCAGAGCCATTTGGACCTAATATACAGTTAAAATCTCCTCCAAAAAGAAGTTCAGTCCTATTTGCAAAGCTTTTGAAGCCATGCATCACCATCTTGTTTATCTTAGTCATTCTACCTATCTATAATTATCCCTGATGCTTTATAAATTTTGTTGATATGTATTGTATAATCCTTCTATGCAAATTCGTAATTTTTATTACTAAAAGGTGATACAGAACAAAAGATTTATATAATCTTTTCATAATAAATCTTTAAGTCATGGATCTTGAAGACTTAGTGGGGCGCAGTGAAATACCAGAAGAATTCAGAAAACCAATAGAGTTACTGATAAATTTATTGAACAATTCTCCGGATCATATCTATTTTAAGGATAAGGACAGCAGATTTATTGCCATGAGCAAAGCACAGGCAGAAAGATTTGGCTTAAAAAATCCATCTGAAGCAGCAGGTAAAACCGATTTTGACTATTTTTCTAAAGAGCATGCTGAACAGGCATTCAGAGACGAAAAAGATATAATGGATACAGGAAGGACTATAACTAAAGAAGAAAAAGAGACGTGGGCTGATGGCTCTGAAACATGGGTTTCTACAACAAAATCTCCTTTGTATGATAAGAATGGAAAAATCATAGGAACTTTCGGGATCTCTAGAGATATAACTAAACCTAAAAAAGATGAAGAAGAAAAAGCTGTCCTTCAGGAACAGCTTTATCATGCACAAAAGATGGAGTCAATAGGACATCTTGTAGCAAAAATATCCCATGATCTTAATAATCATCTAACACCTTTATTAGCTTATATACCTTTAGCTATAGATGAAGCAGAATCAACAAGAACTTTAAGCAGCTCATTGATAGAAGGTCTTAGAGGATGTAACCTTGCTCTTGAAAAAGCACGCAACCTATCTCAAAAATTAACAGATTATTCAAAAAAAGAAGTATATCTTCTAATGCCTTTAGACATAAACCTATTGATAAAGAGTTCATACCCTGAACTAGTACCTTTATTTGATTCTAAGGACCATTCTTTAGAGCTAGAACTAAAATCTACTTATCTGATAAATGCTGACAGTTCTCAATTTAACAGGATCTTGCCAAATCTTGTTTCAAATTCACGAGATGCAATGTCTGAAAAAGGGAAAGTTACAATCTCTACCAATGATCTGGATGCAACAGCAACTATAATAGGAAGATATGAACAGATAAGAAGAGGATCTTATGTAGTTTTATCTGTATCAGATACTGGAACAGGGATAAAAGACGATGTTCTAGACCAGATGTTTTTGCCTTTATTCACTACAAAAGGTTCAAAAGGGACAGGATGGGGGCTAGCCAATGTCTGGAGCATTGTAAAAGGTCATAGAGGTTATATCGATGTTCTGACTGAGCTGGGAAAAGGAACAACATTTTCACTATATTTTCCTGCTAAGAAAAACTAGAAATCTCCTAATGCTCTTTGATCTTTTGCTTCTGCAACTTTTTTGTATGTAGACCAGCTTTTTCTGAATATTTCTGGATACTTATCCCAGTTCTTCTTTAAGAAATTTTGAGTTATCTCATCAGAAGGATAGCCTGAGCCAAGATTAACCCCTATCTTCTTTTTTATCTTTTCAATCTCGCTATCTCTTGTCACTTTTGCAAGGATAGAGGCTGCTGAAACAACAGGATAATTTACATCTGCCTTATGTTCTGCAACAATCTCTATATCGATATTAATCTTTTTTCTTAAGTAATCTGAATAAGCTTTAGTATTTGTACTTGGGCAATCTAAGATAGCTTTTTCAGGTTTTAGTTTGTTTATTATCTGGGCAGATACTTCTGCCTCAAGCCAATTAAGATTAAGCTCCTGAGATTCTACAGCAGCATCAATATTCTCTGGTTGGATTATCAGGATTTCGTATTTTTTTACTGCTGATTTTACCTTTTCAAACAGTTCTTCTCTTTGTTTTGGGCTTAATAATTTAGAGTCTTTTACACCAATATTTTTTAGTTTTATCTCATCCTTTTCGTCTATAAGGACACCACATATAACTAAAGGCCCTATAACAGGACCTCTTCCTGCTTCATCAATACCAACTATCATTGCCATATTTATTCCTAAACAATCTTTGCTTTTAAACCTTATTATCTCAAATCACAAACTATTTAAATCGGTTTAGTTAAGACAATCTTATGGCAGAATCAATACAATTTAAAGGGTTAAACGAGCTAAAAGCTCCTGAACAGGAAACAGTACAGCTATTGACAACAGAATATTATGAAAAAGTCAAGAGACTTTTGCATAATGAGACTTCTCTTATGATAAATATAAAGCAGCATAATAAACCTGGAAGCAAATCTACAAAATATTCTTTTATAGTAAAAGCTATAGCTCCTACTACAATCTTTGAAGCGGAGAAGTTTGACTGGGATCTAGCAAAAGCAATCCATATGACATTTGACGCTTTAATAAACGAGATAAACTATTCTTTCCATAAACAGAGCGGAATGCATAAATAGAAAATATAAGGTGGACAGCTTTCTTAGGTTCCCGCGTAATGCAGTACTTGTAAGAACGTAAGCCGGTTTAACTGATGGGTTCGAAATGAGACCATGTGGAACCCGGCTGCTATGACCGTCCAATGCTAGAAATCTTAGTTTGATTTAAAAAGGTTACGGTTTTAATGGCCTAATAGGATTACTATCTCCAAACAGGAGGCAATTTTTCTTCTATTTCTATATTCTTGAACTTTTTTGTCTTTCTCGCACCAGCTTTTCTTGCCCAAACAGCCATCTTATGCACTCCTTCTTGCAACGAATATTTTGGCGTGTACTTAAAAAATTCTTTTACTTTATCATGGTTAGAGTAAGCATGCTGAACCTCATTTCTTGGAGGCTGGTAATTTATCTTAGGTTTTATCCCAAATTCTTTACCTACTACTTTAGTCAGTTCATTGACAGAATAAGGGATATCAGCACCAACATTAAATACCTGATTATAAGCATTCTTTAATTCTATCGACTTAGCAATTATAGGAGAAACATCACCGATATAGCTAAATGCTCTTGTTTGAGTTCCATCTCCAAATATAGTTAATGGTTGATTAGTCATTATCTGGTTCATAAAAATGCCTATTACATTTCTATACCTGTCACCTATATTTTGGTTTTCGCCATATACATTATGAGGTCTAAATATCACATAATTTAATCCAAACATCTCATGAGCAGCTTTTAGATCTAATTCTACTGCATATTTGGATACACCATAAGGGTCTTCAGGATTAGGAACAGTTTCCTCTTTCATCGGAACCTGGTTTTTGCCGTAAACTGCAATGCTAGAAGTAAATACAAAACATTTTACTTTGTGTTTGATTGAAAGATTTATCAAATTGATAGAACCTATAAGGTTATTTTCATAGTTAAACTTTCTTATAAAATGGCTCAAACCTTCTGCAGCATAAGCTGCCAAATGAAAAACATAATCAAACGAATATTTTTTGAACAGAGAATCTAACAATTTATTATTATTTATAGAACCTTTTACAAATTTGGCTTCTTTTGGAACATTATCTTCAAAACCGCCGCTTAAATCATCCAAAACAACTACAGAATAGTCCAAAGATAGAAGATCTTTTGCTAGATGAGATCCTATAAATCCAGCTCCACCAGTCACTAAACAAACCCCTTTAACCATACCCTTAAAAAATATATATCTTATTTAAAAACTTTATGATTGATATATCTATTTATCTCTAATCACGAGATATCCTTATCAGATTAGTAATCCATTAAGTATTTAAATCGAATTTTGATTTTCTCTGTTATGAAATCAATTATATTGGCAGCAGGATATGGCACACGATTAGCCAAAGCAGCTGAGTCAATGGAAGAATGCGAATTAAAGCATATTTTAATGAATAATCCTAAGCCTTTAGCACCTATAAATGGAAAGCCCATTCTAGAGCATCTTGTCAAAGATTTGGAATCTATAGACAGTTTGGATGAAATATTCATAATTACAAATGATTCTCATTATCCAAAATATGAAGAATGGAGAAAAAGGTATCATTCTAAAAAAAGAATTGAGATAATCAATGATGGAACTACATCCAATGAAACAAGATTAGGGGCTATACGGGATATTTATTCTGTTATCCAGCAAAAAAATATCCATGAAGATACTGTTGTTTTATGCGGAGATAATGTCATGTCATGGGATATTAAAGATTTTTTAGCTTATTTCAAGCAGATGAAACATAGTGTAACTGCAACAATGGACCTTGGTTCAAAAGAAGCAGTTAAAAGATTTGGAGTTTTAGAATTAGGACCATATAATAGGATAATAGGTTTTGAAGAAAAACCTCAGAATCCTAAAACTACATTTGCTTCTGTAAGTGTATATATCTTTAGAAAAGATGATCTTGCTTTAGTAGATACTTATCTAAAAAAAGGATTAAACCCAGATGCTCCTGGTTTTTTTATACAATGGTTATCTCAACAAACCGATATGTATGCTTATATCTTTGACCAGAATAAAGGCCAGAAATGGTTTGATATCGGAGATTTAGAGACTTATAAACTAGCTTGTAGAACCTATAAATGATCAATTACGTTCTAAAACCCACTCATTGTCTTTTATCCATTCTAATGTTTTAACAACACATTGTTCTATACCTAAAGAAGGTTTCCAACCTAAAGATTTCATTTTTTTTATATCCAATAAGATAAAAGGGCTATCTCCAACCCATCCTCTTTTTCCTCCAGAATAGTTGAACTTAACACCCTTTAAGTTTAATTTTTTGCAGATTATTTCTGCTATCCTGTCTACATTAATAACGTCTTCATTTCCTAAGTTATAGATATTCAATCTTTCTTTAGACTTTTTTAGAACAGTGAAAATAGCATCTATGCAATCTTGGATATAAAGATAAGATTTTTTTTTGCTTTCCATCACCCAAGATATCCAGTTTAGAACTATCTTTTTTCAGTTTTTTATAAAAATCAAACACACATCCATGACTATACCTTTCTCCCATTATAGAGACAAACCTAAAGATATATACCATAAAATTATATCCCTCTGAATAGGATTCTAACAAACCCTCACAAGCTAATTTTGATGCAGCATACATAGATGTCTGGGTTGGAAAAGGAGCATCTTCAGGAGTTGGGAATATATCTGGTTCTCCATAAACACTTCCTGTAGAAGCAAAAACTATCTTTTTAACATTATTTTTTCTCATAGATTCTAGGAGATTGCTTGTAGCTATTGTATTCTGTTCTAAACATTTGGTTGGATCTTTTAAATTTTCTTTTATGTCTGCATTAGCAGCCATATGAAAGACAATATCTATACCTTTCAAAGAATTATCAAGAGTTTTTTTATCCAATAGATCACCTTGGATAAACCTTATCTTTTTGATGTTGGTTTCTAAGAATTTTTTATTTCCTGTTGAAAGGTTATCATAAACAATAACTTCATATCTCTCTTTTAGAAGCCTATCTACGATATGGCTTCCTATAAATCCTGCTCCTCCTGTGACCAAAGCTTTCATTTTGTTAAAACAGAATAATTTAATAATAACAACATTATTAATCTTTCTATTATGGTAAAAATAATAATTGTTGCTGGTGGTTTAGCAACAAGGATGAAACCTATAACTGAGGAAATACCTAAATGTCTTATAGACATAAATGGCAAGCCTTTGATCCAGCATCAGATTGAGTTCTTCAGGGACCATGGATATAAAGAGATAATATTTTGCGTAGCTCATCTTGCAGAAAAAGTCAAAGATTACTTCAAAGATGGTTCTAAATTTGGTGTAAAGATAAGTTATGTTCAAGAAACAAAGGATCTTATGGGGACTGCAGGTTCTGTAAAGCTTGCTGAATCATTGATAGGGGATGATAAAGAATTTATTGTCTATTATGGTGATAACCTGACAAATATGGACATTGATAAGTTCCTATCTTTCCATAAAGACAAGAAAGGGATAGCTACAATCTGTATGAGGATCTGTCCTGAAGGATATAAAAGCTCAAGCATAATAACGTTAGATAAAGATTCTAAAGTTAAAATATTCCTAGAAAAACCATCTGAAGATGAATTTTTAAAACATAAAGATGAAAAGATGTATATAAATTCTGGAATCTATGCTTTTAATAAAAAAATATTTAGTATTATCCCTTTTGATACAAAGTATGATTTTGCAAAACAGGTTTTTCCAGCAATCATTGATAGAAAATTAGGCATGTTCGGATATGTTACAGCAGAATTTTTTAGAGAGATAGGAAGGATAGAAAAATATGAGCAATTCTTGAAAGAAGTTAAAGGAAAATCAAAGATATTATGAAAAAAGCAATCTTTTTGGACAGAGATGGGGTAATAAATGAAAATGTAAAAGATCTAGTTAAAGTTTCACAGCTTAAACTATTACCCAATGTTGCCGAAGCTATCAAAAAGATAAATGATTCTGGATATTTAGTTGTTATTATCACAAATCAGCCAATTATCTCTAAAGGATTCTGTACTTTTGAAGATATGGAAAAGATACATGATAAAATGAAACAGATTATATCTGAAAAAGGAGCTTTTATCGATAAGATATATATCTGTCCGCATCATCCTGAAAAAGGTTTTCCTAAGGAAATAGTTGAATTAAAGATAGATTGTTCTTGCAGAAAACCTAAACCTGGATTGTTTTTACAGGCAATAAAAGAACTAGATATTGATTTTAAAAAATCTTGGTCTATAGGGGATTCTAATTCTGATACAGAAGCTGCAGAAAAAGCAGGCCTTAAAACAATACTTTTGAGTTCTGGAGGAGGTTCTGGTTCAAAACATGAATCGGAATTAAAAGATTCAAAACCAGATTTTGTAAAAAAAGATCTTTTAGAAGCTGTTGAGTTCATCATAAAAACTGATATATAAAGCTTTCTACGAAACCTTTAAATATTAGTTATTTTTTACTAATATGAATGATTGTTACAAGAACTCCTTTAAGAATCTCCTTGGGTGGGGGAGGAACAGATTTGCCTTTTTATGCAAATAAATTTGGCGCTTCTTTAGTTACTGCAGCAATAAATATCTATGTTTATCTGTCAATCAGCCCTATGATACAAAAGGAGATAAAATTAAACTATTCCCAAACTGAAATTGTAGATAGTGTTGATAAAATCAAACATCCTTTAATAAGGGAAGCGATGAAATTGACAGGAATTAAAAATTCTATTGAAATCCATTCAAGTATGGAAATTGCTTCTGGAACAGGTTTAGGATCATCATTTTCTTTTCTTGTAGGATTATTAAACGGGCTTTATTATTATAAAGGAGATATTGTCTCTAAATACAAATTAGCAGAAGATGCTTCTACAATAACAATGGATATCTTAAAAGAGCCTTGCGGAAAACAAGACCAGTATGCATGCGCTTTTGGAGGCTTAAACCATCTAAAGATAAATCCTAACGGCAAGGTTACAGTAACTCCTATCAATATAATCCATGACAGCTTAAAATTATTAGAGCAGAACCTTATGATGTTCTATACTGGTTTTACAAGGTCTGCAAATGATGTTTTGGGAGAACAAAAGAAAAAAGCTGAAAAGCAGTCTGAACCAGAAATTTTCAACTATTATCATGAGATCAAGAAGATAGGTGAAGAAAGCCTAAAATGCCTTGAAAACGGAAATCTTAGAAGATTTGGCGAATGGATGAATATACATTGGGAACTGAAAAGGAAAATTTCTGACAAGATGTCTAATGAAGATATAGACAAATGGTACCAATTAGCTTTAGGTAACGGAGCTATTGGCGGAAAGATAATAGGAGC
>Ga0172371_10006579_pt1 | contig 16868 bp, 11 predicted proteins | sample Lak12m_FD_114543 | JGI IMG/M metagenome (GOLD analysis project Ga0172371, IMG submission 114543) | Freshwater microbial communities from Kabuno Bay, South-Kivu, Congo - kab_022012_12m | ecosystem: Environmental > Aquatic > Freshwater > Lake | place: Democratic Republic of the Congo: South-Kivu...
CGGTAATTCATGGGCAGTGCCACCAGGTTGAAGCCGCAGGATTTGATGAAAGCGAAATCGGCCTCGGCCATTGAGACTTCCATGTAAGTATCCCAGAAGGCGTGGAAAGCCTGCTCGCCGAGGATCTGGCGGAAAAACGCCCGCATCTTGTATTCCGTCCAGGGCAGGCCGATCATGTAGTATTCCACCTGCATGTAGTTGCCGATGTTCAGCCCGCGCAAATGGATGGGCTGCCCGGCGCGAACGAGTTTCCGATCTTGAACTTTGATGAATGACATAGTCCTTCCTCCATTTGCCGCAGCTTGACAGGTTCAATCTATTCAAGAACTCCCTGCCGGGGGACCTTAGGGAGGCCCCCCGGCATTTGAGGAGAGAAGTATTGCTTAAGTTCCTAACAGGCAAAACCGGCCGCTCGCAGCCAGTTCTCGCAGGCCTTCGTCCAAAAGGACAGGGCGGGGTGTTCCTGCGCCAGCCCCAGACCATGCTGCCCATCGGGGAATATGTGCAGTTCGAAGGGCACCTTGTTTCGACTCAACGCCGCGGCGAACAGCAGGCTGTTCTCCACCGGCACGCCGTCATCATTGGCAGTATGCCAGAGGAATGTGGGAGGTGTCTGCGGTGTGACCTGCAGTTCGTTGGAGAGCAAATTGACCAAGGAAGCAGGTGGGTTGTCAGTTCCCAGTAGCGCCTGGCGCGAGCCGTCGTGACGGAACTCTCCGAACGAGATAACCGGATAACATAGCACCAGCGCATCCGGACGGCAGGAAGCGCGCTCGACCGGGTCACTGGCGCGCTCATCCCCGGCATCGAAATGCGTGCCAACCGTGGAGACCAGGTGTCCGCCGGCGGAGAAACCCAGCATGCCGACCCGGTCCGGATCAACGCCGAATTCATTGGCCCGGCTGCGTACGAGACGCACAGCGCGCTGCGCGTCCAGCAGGGGAATGGGATGGTGGTACGGAGCGGTACGATAGAAAAGCACAAAGGCCGAGATGCCCAATCTATTAAGCCATTGCGCCACGGGCGCACCTTCGTGCGGCGCGTGTCCCCAGTATCCGCCTCCGGGGCAGACGATGATGCAGGCCTGGGGGCCATCCCCAGCCAGGAGATAAGGCTCGAGGCGGGGCGGTTCTTGCTGGATGGCCGGGTCAAAGCCTGGGATTTCATTTTCCCAGAGGGGAATGGCCGGAAATGCCACGTCACTCCTCCAGTCCGAGTAATATACCCGTGCCAAATACGCTGGGATTGGTCCAGGCGTCATCCGCTTTGGTGGCCCACCAGGCCATCTTGGCTTCCCGCGTGTTCCCGTCATCGTCATCGCAGAGCATCACTTCGAGACCGATCCGGGCATCCACAGAAGGCGTGATGCCGAGCGCGGCCCACGGGATGGCGGCTTCGATGATATAGCCGGTGGCGGTGGTGTTGGAGGCGTAGACGATCCCCTCGGTTGGGCCGCGTGAATCCATCAGGTTATTGGCAACATCATCCCAGCCGAATTTCAATTGCACATCGTAATCGTCATACATCGAGCCGCGGTTATACTGGCTGTCCAGGTAGACTTCCACGGCGTCGTCTTCATGGGTATCGAAGGAGTCATTGAATAATTTGTCATCAGTGACCTCCACCAGGACGTACAGGTTGGTCTGGTCCCACATCAACCGGAAGGTGCTGGAGAGGTCCTGCGCTGACTCGACCTTGCCGCGGTTCACGTTGGCCGTGGCATAGGGAACAGCCCTGGCCCAGACGTCATCCACCTGTCCATCGATGACGGGAGCCGCGGCGGTCTGGACGATCTTTGCTTCGGGGCCCTCGCTCGGGATGCCGCCCATCGGTTCCTGGGCAACATCCCCACCCACCTGGTGGATAATGGGGTTGCCGATCCAAATGGTGGAGGCATCGTCGGTTCCCATGCGGAAAAAGAAACTGACATTGTCATCGGTAAGTTCACATTCGAAGGTGAACGGACCATACAGTTGGGGAGTTTCGCTCAGTGTGAGGGATTGCCCCCAATAGTTGGTCCATGGTTCTCCTCCATGTTCAAAATTAGTAATCATCGTCATCGAATTGTCCGACTTCCCGGCGGCCATAAAAGAGATCTCGTAAGTGTTTCCGGCGACAAGATTAATAGGCTGGAAAAGCATCACGTGCCAGGTCTCCGTGCCGCCCTGCTCGATGTCGAAGCGGATGCTGGGCGCTCCAATTTCCGGCCGGGTGGTATCGAGCGCAGCAGTCCCGCTGGCATCTGGATCATAGAAGAAGATGTTCCAGCCGTCTGTGCCGCGGCTGAAATCGGGATTGTTAAGCAGGTTGGCCGCGAAGGTCGGCTGCTCGGAAAGCGGCCTGGGCTTGAAATTGAAAGCAAAGGATTGGCCTCCCGCACCGTTGCTGTTGACAGACAGGACGGCATACGTGTAAACCTTGTTGTTGGTCAGGCCGGTGTCGGCGTAGGTGGTCTCGGTGACATTTTCGGCGATGGTCTCCCAGCGGCCAGTGTCAACCGTGAAGCGCCGGATGTTGTAGCCGGTGGCGCCGTACACTTCAGACCAGGTCAGGACCACGGTACCGTCATCCACTTCCGAGGAAATGGAAACGGGAGGGGGCGGTACTTCGGTGACAGGATAACCGAGCAGGGTGTAGATGGCCTCGAACTTGGGGGTCTGCAGGTCGGTGAGATCCTCGGTCAGGCCCCAGCAGCCGTAGCGGTTGTAATAGCTGTTCAGGGCAAAGTACATGTACAGGTCCCCGCCGAGCTCGAACCAGTTGTTGTATATGTCGTGGAGGACCAGGCCGCCCATGCGCGCATCGCGGTTGGCCAGGATACGGTTGGCGATATTGGTCGGATCGCCGCCTCCGTTGTCGGGTCCGGCTTCGTAGAGCAGGGGCTTGATCCCATACTCACCGGCCATGGCGATCAACTCGGCGCGTCCCTTGACGCTGGAGTCGCTGCTCTTGCCCATGATTTCCAGGATCTCGTTCACGGAGGCCTCTGGCGATGCGGCGCTGGCGTTGAAATAAGGTGCCCCGGCGATGGCGTAAAGGTACTGGCTGGGAGCCCCATAGGTGGCCTGGATCCATTCCAGGGCGCCGCGGTATTGCTGGGTTTCGCCCACCCTCCAGGAGAACACCGGGCGGAGGCGGGTATTGAGCGCCTCCTGGCCGAAAACTTCAGCGAAGATCTGGCCAGCCTCCACGGTCCGGCGGACGTGGCGCCGCAACGCCCAGGCGCTCGGGCTGGTCGATCCATCGTTGTTCAGGTTGGAGTCGCCCGCGGCGACCTCGGCCTCCGCTGCCAGCCGGTTGTACTCATATTGCGTAAAAAGGGCATTCCAGACCTCGTTGCTGTGCTCTAGATAAATAGTGATGCCCGGGTCGAGGTCGTTTTTCATCATCTCAGCCAGTTGCCGAATGTAGTCATCGCTGGCAGAAACAGGAATGTTGATCCAGATATCCTTGCCGGTCTGGTTGGCGAGGGCGATCACATATTCCCAGGCCACGCCGAATTTTCGGCCGTCCGAGTTCTGTGTGGCGTCATCGGGCAGGCGGCGTTCATTCCACTCTGTGATGGGATCGGCGTCGGTGAAGGGCGGGTTGCTGTTGTTGGTATTCAGCCAGTCCATGAAGCGCAGCACCTTGAATGGCCGGACAGCCTCCAGGAAGGCGTCGGTGAAGAGCTGCTGGCTGTCGGCCGGGTAGCCGGGGCGGATCAGCCTGACGTTCTTGATGCCGCCATCGGTCTGGGTGAAGCGGACGAAGAGCAGCGACTTGCCGGGTTTGACGATGATGTCTGCGGTGGTCGTGTTGGTGGCCGGGTCATAGACCTGGTTCTCGACCGTGAAGGTGGCTGCGCCGGGATCATTGGCCTCGATTTCAATGACAGCCTGCCCGGTGAAGGAGAGCTTGTAGGTCCCGCTCATGTCCACGTGGAAACCGGCCGGGTCGTCAATGGGGGGCGCCCAGGCGAAGGTGGGACGCATATCGAAAAAGACGGTGCTGGCGTCGGTCAGCGGCCAGCCCTGCTCATCCACCTCCGCCGGCCCGCCGCCGATGGCTTCCCAGGGGCGCAGGGTCTTGGCGATATCCACGAATTCCTGCGCGCCAATGCCCGACAGTTCGACCCCGATCATGCCGGAATAGGGGCTTTTGGGCAGATCGGGGGTGGCCGGGGTGGGGGTTGGGGTGGGAGTGGCAGTGGGAGTGGCAGTGGCAGTGGTCTTGGGAGCACAGGAGGTCAGCAGGAACACCACCATCAGGACTTTGAGAACGGTCAAGAGCAGCCTGTTTCCGGAAGTTGGTTTCATCAGTTCATCCTTTTGTCGAATGTCGGGGCAGCCATGGGAACATGACCTTACTTCACGATTTCCACTTCCACGGCGTGGATCTTTCCATCCCCAAGGACGGGCAAGGTATGGCTGGTGATGGAGGTTCCATCGACCGAGATCTTGAGGCTGCCTTTTCCTGCTCCTTGCGGGTTGAGGATGTGAATGTCATAGGTGGCCCCGCGGTAAGTGCGTTTGACCCGCACCTCCTTCCAGTCTGGGGGCAGGCAGGGGTCGAGTTCCAAGCCGTCGTAGCCGCGCCGCACGCCGCAGATCCATTCCACCAGGCCTTTGAAAGTCCAGGCGGAGGTGCCGGTCATCCAGGAACCGAGCGATTTGCCGTACATTTCCGGATGGGTGAAGTAGCAGTTGGTGAAAACATACGGTTCGGCCATTGAGCGTTCGACCGGATTATCGGGATGGTCGGGCATGATCTTGCTCAGCAGGCGGAAGGCCGCCGCGCCGCGCCCGGCCCTGGCGTTGGCAACGATGGCAAAACCGGTGGCGTGACAGTAGACCCCGCCGTTCTCGTACATGCCAGGCGGAAAGCCGGACATGCGCCCCAGTGTTGGATCGTATTCCGTGTAGGGCGGCCAGTTGATCGGCATCCCGAATTCGTGCTCCAGGCTTTCATCCATGGAGCGCAGCATGGTTTCCAGTTGTTCAGGTGGAACCACATCACCCATGATGGCCCAGGTCTGGCTGTTGGCATAGATCTTGCTGCCTTTGCTCTGCGGCCCTCCAACGATGCCTTCTTTGTGGAAGGCGCGGGCGTAGTACTTCCCGGTCCAGGCGATCTCGTTGAGCAGCTTGACCAGCCTGGCATGGTTCTCCCAGCACTCGGCGACGAAGCCGGCTTTGCCGATGTGCTCGGCCAGCCCGGCCATCTCGACCAGCATATAGCCCAGGCCTTCCGAGACCATCACCGATTCAGCATCGGGGTCGGTCCAGATGTTCAGGGCGTCGTTCCAGTCGGCATAACGGATTCTGCAGATGCCGTTCGGACCGGTATCCGTCAGTTTCAGGTTCAATCCGGCCAGCAGGTGCTCCCAGACCGTCCCTTCCCCGCCATCCTGGTAGGGGACGATCTCGTCGAGGATGCTCGTGTCGCCGGTCTCTTTGATATACCCGGTGACGCCCATCACCAGCCAGACAGGCTGGTCGGAGTAGTAGGTGTCATCGAAGGGGAACCAGGTCAGCACCGTGTGACCATCCTGGTACTGGTGGGCGAGCACATCCAGGATTTCCGCCCGGCCGCCCTCCGGCCAGATCTGCAAAACCCCATCGGCGACCTGCATGTTGTCGCGCACGCCCTTTTTGCCAACCCCGCAGTAGAGCATTTGCTTCTTGGCCCACACGTTCATGATCGCATTGGTGCGCGCATCGGGTGTCTGGATATCGCAGTGGGTGATGATGGATTCCCATTGGGCTTGCGATTCTGCCATCGCCTGCTGGAGTGCGCCGGGGCGGAAGAAATCCGCGCTGGTTTGACGGGCCTCCTCCTTGTCGGCGCAGATGCCCAGCACGTACAGCAGTTCGATCTGTTCCCCGGGCTGGAGGGTGATCTTGTTTTGCAGCACCGCGCCCGTGTAATAGAGCAGCGATGTAGAGTTGGTGCAGTCACCACCATCCAGGATCACCTGGGGGTGCGCGGTGGAGGCGCTATCCCCCAGGAAACTCTTTATGCAGCCATCTGCGGCAAAAACTGTCTCGGAACAGGCAAGGTAACCTTTATAGTATTTGTGCGGAGCATGGGGATTATCGGTGTGGCAGAAGACACCGTTGATGCTTTTCTCCGGATAGGCATGCAGATAGCCACCAAAATAGCGGGGCGTGGGATAACCCGAAAGGCTGAAATGCACAAGAGGAAAGATGCTCAGGCGGCAGATCTTTCCGGACCGGTTGCCGAGGCGCACCCGCCAGACCTCGTGCCGGCCGCGGGCGGGGACATATAACATCCAGTCTGCGGCGATGCCATCCTTGAGCGAACGGATCTCGCTGTAGGCCAGGTTGTGCTCACAGACGAACTGATCCAACGGGGTATGTAGAGGCGCAAAACCCGGATTCCATGCAACCCGACTATCATCGTTTCGAAGGTAGAGGATCCTGTTCGGTTCGCTCATGATGCGATTCAGATCGAGCCGCTCGGTCAGGTGCAAACTCTCGCCGCCGCCGGACTGGTTGACCGAACACTGGTAACCATCCCGGTTCCACAAGTAGTTCATCCACGGGCGCGGCGGGAGCGGGGTGTGGATGAGAACACTGCGGTCCCGGTTCGTGAATTGGTAGAGTTTTGGCATGGATGGTGTCCTTGTTCGATTTGGGTCAGATGGCGTTTTCCCCGGAGGTGAGTGGCTGCCTGTGCCCGCTGTAGACAAACTGACCGGTCACGCCAGCAGGCAGGGTGACGGTGCCGGTCAGTTCGCCATCCACAAGCCTCAGGTCCGCTTCAACCTCACCCCGCGGATGCACGATGGCGCCGCGAACCTCGGTTAGGCCGGCCAGCTGCGGGCGCACCTCCACCCGCTCAAATCCCGGTCCCGCCGGGCGGATGCCGAGCAGGGAGGCGAAGTAGTGGTAGAGCGGATGCGCCCCCCAGGCATGGCAGTCGGAGCGCACCTTGTGGGGATTGCCATCTTCGTAGGTGGTTTTGAAATCAAAGTCCAACATCTCGAACCAGAATTTCATGCGCCGCATGAATACATCCATGCGTTCTAGTTCCCGGCAGGTTTCAAAGAAGTAGTGCATGAAGTAGACCGACGAGGGGGCTATTTTCCCGGCGTCGAACAGGGTTCGGGCAAGAACGGACTGCCGCGATTTAGGGAGCACCCCGCTCAAGACAGCCAGACATTGGCTGTGCTCGGTATACTGGGTATGCTGAAAATCATCGGCAAACAGGCCTCTGGTTTCATCCCAATACCGGGCATCGAGGATTTCAGCCGTTTCACCTGCCAATCGGCGGGCGCGGGCTGCCAGTTCGGGTTCATGCAGGGCATCTTCGATCTCGGCGGCCTTGGCGAGGGCATACACAACCTGCCAGTTAAGCAGCCCGCTGATCCCCCCTGTCTCTCCTCCGGGGAATACACCGCCCGGCCATTCGGGAACCCAGTCCATGGTATTCCAACCTGCGGGCGAATGTATCAATCCAGCGGCGTCTCGTTGGCTGATGAAAACATCCAGCACAGTGCGTACCCCTGGCATCAGCGTGCGGACGAAGTCCACATCTCCGCGCCAGGCGAGGTAATCATTGACCATGCCCACCCACCAGAGAGAGAAGGTTGGGATGATCTGCCGCTGGCGCGATGGATACCGCGATTGGGTCAGGTTGGTTTCGAGCCGAGAAATATCGAACATCCTGAGCGCCTTACGCGGCAGGCGGTCATCGTGGCTGATCAGGAAGGTGACCAGGGCTTCCAGGCGGGCATCGCCGATGTACATGAGTTGCTCGTAGAATGGACAGTCCATGTAGGTTTCGTGCGCACACACTTGCAGGGCGCGCGTCATAATCGGGATCACCTGTTCCAGGCGCGGGTTGGAGGCGCTGAAGCGGCTCTCGTTCTCGAGCGGGTAGCGGGTTTCGCGGAAAGTCAGCCTCTCGAGCACCAGCGGCTGGTTGTTCGTCTCGACCAGGATTTCCACATAGCGGCCGGCGTTCCACCACAACCCATCGTACCGATGCTGCCGGCCTCCATCGGGCAGGAAGGCATTGCCGATGCCATCCTGGTCCATCCAGATGGTGGTAAAGTATTTTCCTTCCACTTCACCGCGCCGGCCTTTGTCCGCTTTCCCGACATCGTCGAACAGGCTCTCCTGCCAGTGGATGCGCACCGAACTGCGCTCCCCGCCGGAGATGACGAGTTCCTCGTAGGCGCAGTAATATTCCTCCAGGTCAATCAGCACGCGGCGGCGCGTATGGGGCGGGATCGTCACCGATCCCTGGCCGGCCAGCAGCGCCGCCCAGGCGGGTTCCTCCGCGGCGAGATGGTCGGCGGTGCGGATCGGGATGGCGTGTGTGGCGGTCGAGGCCGGCGCGGAAATATTGCGCACACGCCCGATGCGGCGCGGCGTTTCCTGCATGGGCGGGAGCGTGGCCGGCAGGAGCAGGTGTTCGTATGGCTCCAGGTGGCCGCGCGTGGCGGCGTTGTAACCCGGGTGGAGGTTTTGCGGAGGCATCCAACCTTGCCCGCCGCCGGTCTCGAACCCCCACGGAAAGATTTTCCCATCCACCAGCACCTTGTGGCCGATCCCCATCCCGGCCAGCGGGTGGGTAAAGGTGTACCCCTCCAGCCGCCGGGCCTGCCAGTTGGCCCGCCCGGTCGCCAGCAGATCCAGGTGGCGTTCATCGTCCGGGCAGAGCAGGAAGCCGGGACGGGCGGAGAACTGCGCCTCAGGGGCGAGATCGCCCAGCGCCCAGCAGCGCGCCACCAGGGTGTGCGCGCCAGCCTCCAGGTACAGATCGTAAGTTTCAAAGAACCAGTGAAGGCGGTCGCCGCGCTCCGGGCCGCGCCCGATGCGTTCGCCGTCCAGATAGAGTTCGTATCGTTCATCGGCGGTCACATGCACGCGCACGATCTCGTTTGCATGCGGTGAGAAATGCAGGCAATAAGCGGCGACAAAGGGCGGGGTGGCCTCTGGCAGGCCGATCCACTGGCAGGGCCAGGGCAGGCTGCCGTCCCAGGGAGAATCAGGATTGTAATTTCCACTAAAAGGGGGGGGCTGGATCAAAATGCGTTCGACGCGGGAAGCCATGCGGCTACCTCCGGGCAGGGTGGTGCTCTGCATCTCCTGTGCACACACAACCAAGCTTCGGATGGGCGCTGCCGTGGAACACCATCACAAAGTTTGCGAGGAAGATGCTGTGAAGCTTCACATATTTTAGCATGCCTTCACCCATCGGTCAATAGTACGACTGCCGGGGGTTGCCTGTTGTGGCCCGGAAGATGCTGGATTCTTACCTGTATTTATCCAAGAGCAAGGTTTTTTATCTTTGGAATTGATTGTGAAGATGTGTGCGTACGTTTCTTGACAAAACAATGCTGCCGTGATAACGTTGATAACGTTCACAATCCTATTGCTCAGGGCGAGGTAAATTTGGCCGCTGATTCAAATAAACCCGCCACACTCCATGATGTGGCCAATCTGGCTGGGGTTTCTTATCAGACTGTCTCGCGCGTGATCAATAACAGTCCTTATGTTGCCGAAGAGACGCGCAAGCGTGTCCACCGTGCGATCAAGCAGCTTGATTACCGTCCCAACCGCGCCGCGCGTAGCCTGATCACAGGACGCTCGCAGACCCTCCAGATGATCAACTTCAACTCGACTTACACCCGACCGGTCATGATCTTTGTCGGCGCGACCAAAGAATTCAATTACCACTTGGGGATTTCGATGCTGAATGAGCCCTCTAGTCAGGAGGAACTGCGGGTCTTGCTGGATGAATTCACCTCCCGTATTGTGGATGGTTTCATTTTTTTTGAACCGCCCTTTGAACTCAATAAGATCGATATCAATCGCCTGTGTCGCGGCGCCCCGTTTGTGCAGGTTGGCTCCTGTCCATGCCCCAACATTCCAGCGGTTGTGTTTGACCAGCGGCACGGCGTAGAACAGATCATGAACCATTTACTCGGCCTCGGTCACCGCCAGATAGCGGAGATTAGCGGTATATTGAGCAACTATGATGGTCGTGTCCGGCATGAGGCATTCCTCAATGCCGTGCATGTTGCCGGACTAAAACCCGGCCCGAGCATAGAGGCAGGTTTTACCACGCCAAGCGGTTATGCTGCCGCGTGCGCGCTCCTGGATCGCGGGGAACCGTTCACGGCTTTGGTTTGCGCGAATGATGAAATGGCATTGGGCGCCTTGCGTGCCTTGCATGAACATGGTGTGCGCGTTCCAGAAGATATCTCAGTGACGGGCTTCGATGACAATGTGGACGTCCCTTATTACGAGCCACCACTCACCACCGTCCGGCAGGATTTGTCGGTACAGGCACATCAAAGCATCCAGTACTTGGTTACGATGATCGAGCAAACAGAGACACCGCGTTACCAGCAGATCATCTTCCCTCAATTGGTGATCAGGCAAAGCACGTTGGCGCCCCGGGTGTAGATTGCACTCCCGTTCTGCATGGAAGATCACGTTGAGGAGTACTTTCCTACACGAGAATGATAATGGGTATGCAGGGTAAAAACATCCTTGCCCTTGACTTGGGGGCTGAATCCGGGCGCGCCATGCTAGGCCGCCTTGCTGGAAAACTGAGTCTCGAGGAAGTCCACCGTTTCGCCAATGGCCCGGTGCGGATCGGCGACAGCCTGCACTGGGATATCCTGCGCCTGTGGGCAGAGATCCAGACCGGATTGGGACTGGCCGCAGAACGGGCGGGTGCCCTGACCGGGATCGGCATCGATACCTGGGGTGTGGATTACGCGCTGCTGGATTCCGCTGACCGCTTGCTGGGCAACCCCTATCACTACCGGGATGCCCGCACCAATGGGATGATCGAAGCCGCTTGCGAGATCGTCCCGCGCGGGGAGATCTACCGGCAAACCGGCATCCAGTTCATGCAGTTGAACACCCTGTTCCAACTGTTCGCCATGCGCCGCGCCGACGAGCCGACCCTCGACCTGGCACGCACCTTTCTGACCATCCCCGACCTGCTCAATTTCTGGTTGACCGGCGAAAAAGCCAGCGAATTTACCAATGCCACCACCACCCAGTGTTACAACTCGCGTGAAAAACGCTGGGCGAATGAAATCCTCTCGGTTCTTGGTATCCCGACCGGGATCTTCCTTCCTGTGACCCAGCCGGGGACGGTGCTGGGTCAGGTGCGCCCCTGGCTGGCAACCGGAACAGGGTGCGGCCGGGTCCCAGTGGCCGCTGTCGGGTGTCACGATACCGCTTCAGCGGTGGCTGCCGTGCCCGCACAAAACGATGATTTCATTTACATCAGTTCGGGCACCTGGTCACTGATCGGGATAGAAATCTTCCAGCCGATTGTCAACGAAGCCAGCCTGAAATACAACCTGACCAACGAGGGCGGAGTGGGCGGTACGATCCGCTTCCTGAAGAACATCATGGGGATGTGGCCGTTGCAGGAGAGCCGCCGCGAGTGGGCGCACGCCGGGAAAAATTTCTCCTACGATGACCTGACCCGCCTGGCTGCCGAGGCGCCAGCCTTGAAGACGCTGATCTGCCCCAGCGATAACATTTTTCTCGCGCCCGGCGGCATGGTCGGGCGCATCCAGCAATCCTGCCGGGAGCGCGGCCAACTTGTCCCGCAGACGGATGGGGAGGTGGTGCGCTGTATTTTGGAGAGCTTGGCGCTCGAATACCGCTGGAATGTTGAAAAACTGCGCGAACTTTCGGGGAAGGCCTTGCCGGTTATCCACATCATTGGCGGCGGTTCGCGCAACCGCCTGCTTAACCAGTTCACGGCCGATGCCACCGGATGCACGGTGATCGCCGGGCCGGTGGAAGCGACTGCGATTGGGAATATCATCGTCCAGGCCGTTGCGCTGGGGCAGGTGGCCTCGCTGGCTGAGGGCCGTGCCCTGATCCGCCGCTCGTTTGACGTGGCCGCGTTTGAACCGGCCAATCGTCAGGTCTGGGATGATGCCTACGGGCGCTATCTCAAACTGCGCGGGCAGTAATGGGCCAGGGATTTACATGAGAAAGGTGCTGTTATGAAACGGGTCGGTTTCCAATTCAAGGTCCGGCAGGATCGCCTGGCGGAATACAAAGAGCATCACAAACACGTCTGGCCTGAAATGCTGCAGGCCCTGCGCGAATCGGGTTGGCATAATTACTCTTTATTTTTGCGGGCAGATGGCCTGGTGTTTGGCTATTTCGAGACCGAGGAGAGCCTTTTTGCTGCCCAGGCGAAGATGTCTGCCACTGAAGTCAACACCCGCTGGCAGGAATTCATGTCTCCTTTTACCGATTCCAGTTCCAGACCTGATGAAGGTTTCGTCGAACTGGCAGAATATTTCCATTTGGAGTAACGGATTTATGATCGAAGCCCCCTATCCCGAACTCGATGATTTGCTCAAGATGATGGGCGAAGCCGGCCGCCATCTGGCTGAAATAGAAGCCAGCGAGGGCGCGGCCGGGAATATCTCGATCTGCCTGCGCTGGCCGGTGGAAGTGCGCACCCGCTTTCCCGTTCTCGGAGAAATCGAGTTGCCGCAGCCGGTTCCCGAACTTGCCGGTGCCACGTTCATCGTCAGCGGTTCAGGCCGCCGCCTGCGCGAGATCCTCGACGAACCGACTGCCAACCTGGCTTGCATCGTTGTGGACGAAGGCGGGAAGACCGGTAGACTTTACACATCCTTCAACCGCCGCTTCGAGCGCGTGACCAGTGAGTTCAACTCCCATCTTGCTGTGCATTATGACCAGGTGCTGGCAACCGGTACAAATTTCCATGCCGTGATCCATGCCCAGCCGGTGCATCTGACCTACCTGAGCCACATTCCACGCTACCAGGATGAAGCCTATCTCAACACGCACCTCCTGCGCTGGCAGCCGGAAACGATCGTCAGCCTGCCCGAAGGGATCGGCTTCCTCCCGTTCGAAGTCCCGGGTTCCGATGCCTTGATGGCAGGCAACATCGCAGCATTGCGCAAACACCGCATTGTCATCTGGGCCAAGCATGGTGTGATGGCCCGTTCGGATGTTTCTGTGAAGCGCGCGGCTGACCGGGTCGAATACGCTGAAACGGCCGCCAGGTATGAGTACCTCAACTTGACCACCGGCGAGATCGGTGAAGGCCTGAGCGTGGAAGAAATCCGCACCCATTGTGCCGCTTTCAATATCAAGCAGAACATTTTTTAGCCCGTAGACGACAGACCGAGGCCGGTGGTTTCGCCGTCATTGGTCTATCGTCAGCAAAGGATATCCCCATGGAAAAGATTCAACAAGCCTACGCCCTTGCCAGGGAACGCTACGCCGCCCTCGGCGTGGAAACTGAACAGGCCATGTCCGCGCTCGAAAAGGTTGCCATTTCCCTGCACTGCTGGCAGGGCGATGATGTCGGCGGGTTCGAGAATCCGGGCGGTGAACTGACCGGAGGCATCGCCGCCACCGGCAACTACCCCGGCAAGGCCCGCAATGCCGACGAGTTGCGCAGGGACCTCGATCTGGTCTACCGCCTGCTGCCCGGTTCGCACCGCCTGAACCTGCATGCCATTTACCTGGAGGCGGACAAAAAGGTCGAGCGCAACGCCATCGAGCCGAGACATTTCTCCGCCTGGGTGGACTGGGCCAGGGCGAACGGCCACGGCCTGGATTTCAACCCCACCTGCTTCTCGCATCCCTTCGCCTCCGACGGTTTCACCCTCTCGCACCGCGACCCGGCCGTCCGCCAGTTCTGGATCGAGCACTGCATCGCCAGCCGAAGGATCGGCGATTATTTCGGGAAGGAACTGGGAACTCCCGCGGTGACGAATATCTGGATTCCCGATGGATACAAGGACACCCCGGCGGACCGCATCACGCCCCGCCGCCTGCTGATGGAATCCCTGGACAAAATCCTGGCCGAGAAGTTGCCTCACAATCTCGACGCGGTCGAGCCAAAACTGTTCGGCATCGGCTCCGAAAGCTATGTCACCGGCTCGATGGAGTTCTACACCGCCTACGCCGTCAGCCGGAAAGTGCTGTTGACCCTCGACAGCGGGCATTTTCACCCAACCGAGACGATCGCGGATAAGATTTCGTCCGTTTTGTTGTATCTCGACGAGATCCTGCTGCACGTCAGCCGTGGCGTCCGCTGGGACAGCGATCATGTGGTCACGTTCAACGATGATCTGCAGGCCATCGCCCAGGAAATCGTCCGGGCGGAGGCACTCAACCGAGTACATATCGGACTGGATTACTTCGACGCCAGCATCAACCGCATCGCCGCCTGGACCATTGGAGCACGTAACACCCTGCGGGCTTTGCTCCAGGCGTTGTTGGAGCCTTACGACCATCTCAAGCGGCTGGAGTCGAAGGCGGATTTTACGGCCCGCCTGGCATTGCAGGAAGGATTGAAAACCATGCCCGCCAGTGCCGTCTGGGATTATTACTGCCTCCAAAAGAACGTGCCGACCGGCATCGAGTTCATGCAAGAGATAAAGGAATACGAAAGCCGCGAACTCCGCCGCCGGAATTAACGCTGCCCTGTCTGCATTGGTAAGTCCCAAGGCAACTGGTTTAAAATTTAGATAACTGATGAAAGTTCACCTCGCTTACGGTAAAACCGGGCTCACCCTCGACGCCCCCGAAAACGCCACGATCTTGACCTCCCTCCAGGCACCGGGACTGGCAGACGGATCCGCCGCGGTTTTGGAAGCGCTTCGTCACCCCCTCGGCTCTGCACCATTGCGGGAGAAGGTCAGGCCTGGCCAGACAGTGGCCATCGTCCACACGGATATCACCCGCGCCACGCCCAACCAGCTGATCCTGCCTGTCCTGCTGGCCGAACTCGAATCTGCGGGCATCCAGCGTGGCGATATCACATTGATCAATGCGCTCGGCACGCACCGCCGCCAGACCGAACCTGAACTGCGTGCCTTGCTCGGGGATTTGCTTGTGGATAATTACCGCTGTCTCCAGCACGATGCCTGGGATGATGCCCATCTGATTGCTTTTGGCGTGACCTCCTATGGCCACCCGGTACGCATCAATCGCACCTATGCAGAAGCCGATGTGAAAATCTTGACCGGCCTGATCGAACCGCATTTCTTTGCCGGTTTCAGCGGTGGGCCGAAAGGTGTGCTGCCATCCATCGCCGGGTTCGAGAGCGTTCTCTCCAACCACGGCCGCGAGATGATCGGTCATCCCCAAGCTACCTGGGGGGTGACCGCGGGCAATCCCATCTGGGAGGAAATGTGCGAGATGGCTTTGCGTACTGAGCCAACCTTCCTGCTTAACGTGGCAATCAATGCGCAGCGCGCGATCACCGGTGTCTTCTCGGGAGATATGCTTGCTGCCCACGCTGCCGGTTGTGGATTTGTCGGCGCACAAACCTTTGTGCCAATTGACCATCTCTATGACGTGGTGCTTGTCACCAACAGCGGATACCCACTCGACCAGAATCTCTACCAGACGGTCAAAGGCATGAGCGCCGCCCGGCGTGCTGTCCGCCCTGGCGGAGCGATCCTGATGGTTTCAGCCTGCAACGACGGCCTGCCCGACCACGGAAAATACGCCGAACTGCTGGCGCAGGCCGGTTCACCGCAGGGGATATTGGATATGCTGGATCGCCCTGGCTTTACTGCCCACGATCAATGGCAGGTGCAGATCCAGGCGCAGATCCAACTTCATGCAGACGTTTATGTTTACAGCGCCGGGTTGACGGACGAACAGATCCACCGCGCCCTGCTGACGCCGGTCCGCGACCTGGAAGCCGGGCTGGACTCCCTGCGCCGCCGCTACGGGCCGCGGCTTTGCATCCTGCCTCATGGCCCTGAAACCATTCCCACACTTGACATTCATCAGTAACTGGAGGCGCTTTTGGTTCCACGATACTTCATCGGCGTTGATGTTGGCGGCACGAACCTGCGCGCCGCGTTGCTGAAATCCGGCGAAAGTTCTTTGCTGGCAGTTGCCCAATCCCCGACCCGGTCTGAGGAAGGACACGCCGCAGTGCTGGCGCGCATCGCTGAACTGGCGCGGGAGGTGATGTCCAAGGGCAACGTGACCGCCGCGCAGGTGGGCGGCATCGGGTTGGGGCTGCCCGGGCGGCTGAACCCGGCGGAAGGTCTGGTGGAATTCCTGCCGAACCTGGCCGGGAACTGGGTGGGGGTCCGGGCGGCAGAATCGCTTTCAGCGGCGCTGAATCTCCCCATCCACCTGATCAACGACGCCCGCGCCATGACCTACGGCGAATGGAAGCACGGCGCCGGGCAGGGCGTGGACTCGATGGCCTGTTTCACGCTCGGCACCGGCATCGGCGGCGGGGTGGTGGTCAACGGGCAGTTGCTGTGGGGGATCAACGGCACGCTGGGGGAACTGGGGCACCAGGTTGTCGAAGCGGACGGGCTGCCCTGCACCTGCGGCGGGCGCGGCTGTCTGGAAGTGTACGCTTCGGGAACGGCGATTGCCGCGGCGGCGCGCAGGGCGATCAACGCTGGAGGGATGAATCGCCTTTACCAAATGGCGGATGGCGACTCGAATAAAGTAACCGCCGACCTGGTGGCTTCTGCCGCCCAAACCGGCGACGCAGCGGCGAAAGCCATCTTCGAGCGCGCCGGGCTGTACCTGGGCTTGGTCATCTGCAATGTGGCCGTAACCATCAACCCGGAACGGGTGGTGATTGGCGGCGGCATGGCCCGGGTGGGCGACCTGATCCTGGAGCCGGCGCGGCGCACCTTGCGGGAGCGCGTTCACCTTGCGCCGGTGGAACACATCGAAATCCTTCCAGCCCAATTGGGTGCAGACGCCGGCCTGATCGGCGCCGCCAGTTGGGTTGAATTTCAAATCACAAACAAAGGACATTAATCATGAATACCATCACTCTGAAAGACCTAGCCAAGATGATCGATCACTCTCTCCTGCATCCAACGATGACGGACG
>Ga0172371_10006580_pt1 | contig 16862 bp, 12 predicted proteins | sample Lak12m_FD_114543 | JGI IMG/M metagenome (GOLD analysis project Ga0172371, IMG submission 114543) | Freshwater microbial communities from Kabuno Bay, South-Kivu, Congo - kab_022012_12m | ecosystem: Environmental > Aquatic > Freshwater > Lake | place: Democratic Republic of the Congo: South-Kivu...
ACCAGCCGGTTGATCTCTTCCGGCATGGAGCGGTTGAAAGAACGCAAGCCGGCTTCCACATGCGCGATCGGAATTTCGCGCTTGGCGGCTGCCAACGCGCCTGCCAGGGTTGAATTAGTGTCGCCATAGACGATCATCCAGTTGGGTTGGATTTCTTCCAGGTAGCGGTCAATACCCAGCAGCATGCCGCTGGTTTGTTCGGCATGGCTCCCGCTGCCGATCTCCAGGTTGATATTCGGTTCTGGCAGATCCAACTCGTTAAAAAACAACCGGGACATATTCTCGCTGTAATGCTGCCCGGTATGCAAGATAAATTCTTCGCCGCGATTCTTCCAGGCTCTCGACACCATCGCGGCCTTGACGAATTGAGGTCTTGCCCCAACCACATGGATGGTTTTCATAAATCTCGAACATTCTATCATAATTCGCATAATGAACTTTTAGGCACAAATCCTGCAATTCATACATCTATCCAATATCTTAAATATTGCTTGTTGGTAAAATATGTGAAAAATGTCTGATAAATTGCAGATCGCCCAGACCAAACTGATCACGCCGCAAAGGCGCAAAGAGCTGCTGTCGCGCCCGCGGCTGTTGGATATGATGAGCGATTTGCTTGATTTCCGCCTGATTATCATCGCCGCGCCTGCCGGCTATGGCAAGACTTCCTTATTAATTGATTTTGCTTCGCAATTTGACTGGCCGGTTTGCTGGTACGCGCTCGACCCACTCGACCAGGATTTTGAGCGTTTTCTCGGTTATATGCTCCATTCCATCCGCTTGCGATTCCCTGAATTTGGCAGCGAATCCCTGAAGGTGCTGGAAAGTTCACCAATCGACCAAATCAATCCTGATTTTCTGATCTCCACCATCACCAATGACATCTACGATCACATCACCGAACACTTCGTGATCGTGCTGGACGACTATCATCTACTAAAATCCAGCCCGGTCATCGACCAGTTCGTCAGCGATTTTATCCAGCGCGCCGATGATAACTGCCACATCGTGATCACCTCGCGCAAGCTGCTCACCTTCCCCGACTTGCCCCTGATGGTAGCCCGCTCGCAGGTGGGCGGTCTTTCCATCGAAGAACTGGCATTTTTACCGGAAGAAATTCAGGAGCTTTTTGAAAAAATATTCAACAAACCCATCAACGGCCAGGAAGCCGCCAACCTGGCCTCGCGCACGGAAGGCTGGATCACCGGCCTGCTGCTGACCTCCCAAATGTTGAAATCCGGCATGGGCGAACAGATCAAAGTTGCGCGCGCATCCGGCATTGGCTTGTATGAGTATCTGGCTCAACAGGTGCTCGATCAGCAGCCGCCTGCCATTCGGGATTTCATGCTCAACACTGCCATCCTGGAAGAATTCAATGCTGCCATGTGCGCAGAGGTGGTGGGGAAAGCTCTATCGCAGAAAGAAAATTGGGGGGAAATGTTAAATCACGTCATCCAACACAACCTGTTCGTGCTACCGGTGGATGATGAATACACCTGGATCCGTTACCACCACCTGTTCAGGGATTTTCTGCAGACCACTATTCAAAAAGAACGCCCGCAGGATGCCCGCGCGATCAAGGAAAGGCTGGCGGTCTATTTCACCCAGAAAAAAGAGTGGGAACGCGTATTTGAGATCTATTCAGCGCTTGCCGACTCCAAGGCGCTCGCGCAGTTGATCGAAAAAGCTGGATCATCCTTCATTGCCCGCGGGAAGTTCAAAAAGCTTTCCGAATGGCTGAAAGCGCTGCCTGACAACGTCATCCTGAACAATCCATCGATCCTGTCGTTGAAAGCCAGCGTAGCCACCAACCAAAGCAGTTACCAGGAAGGCCGGGAATTGCTGGATAAGGCTTTGGAGCTGCTGCGTAAGGGAAAAGATCAGAAAGCCCTGGCAGACAGCCTCATCCGGCGTTCGGCGGTTTTGAGGATGCTGCGGGAATATCCGGCAGCCATGAATGATGCCGATGAAGCTATCCAAATCACAACCAGGCGGGAAGAGTTAAAGCATCTTTATTCCGAAGCGTTGCGCGCCAAAGGCATAGTCCTTTTCTATAGCGGCAGCTTGAATGACGCCCTGCGTTATTACCTGGATGCCATGGAAATCTGCCAGGAAAATCGCATGGAAGAGGACGTGGCCAGGATTTTGGTTGAAATGGGTATGATCTATGAAAAGATGGGCAGGTTGTCTGCGGCTGAATCCGCTTACGAAAAATCACTGGCATATTGGCAATCCGTTTCCGATTCCATTTGGCAGCCGACCATCCTGAACAATCTGGGGGTCGTGCAGCATCTGGCTGGTGATTTCGCCAACTCCTTCCGTAACTTTGAAAAATCATTGCACTACGCGCAAGCCACCGGCGATCGGCGCATGGAGGGTTATTCGCTGGCCAGTATTGGCGACCTGTATAAGGACCTGGATGCCAATAAAGAGGCAGTGGAAGCCTATCAGCAAGCCATGGAAAAGGCGCAGCAGGTAGAAGACCAAATCCTGATCTTTTATTTGAAAATGGCGCGCGCGCGCATGAGTCTGATCGATCGCCAGTTCAAGAAAGCCGAAATCCAAATCCGCTCCGCCCAGTCTCTCGCCAAAAAGAGCGGTTCAACCTATGAATTGAATAAATACCGTCTCGAGCAAGCGGCCCTGGATTTTGCCCTCAAGCATTATGAAAAAGCGCACGAACAATTGGAGATAACCACATCCTATTTTAAGGAAGAGGGTTTTGTTGAAGATGGTATCCGCTCAGAGGTGTTATTGTGCCTTTCCCTGATCAAAAATGGTGAAAAGAAAAGGGCTGAAGAGATGATCAGGGATTTTGTCAGCCGCATCGGCGAACCAGACCGCAATATTCCCAGCCTCTCCGTTCTGAACGAGTTAAAAAACGAACTGAAATCCTTTGCGTCCGGAAATGAATTAAAAAACCTGTTTTCCGACCTGTTCTCTTTTTTGGATGATTACCAATCTCTTACCCAGAAAAATCGGCGCAAGATTCGCAAAGAGGCATCGGTTGTTCCCTTTGCCCCTGCCCGCCTGGAAATTCGGGCGTTTGGCCGCGCGGATGTCATCGTCGGGAACCGGCCGCTGGCTTTAGCGGACTGGAAAACACAGACCTCGCGCGACCTGTTCTTTCTATTCCTGGCTCATCCCGAAGGAATGACGAAAGAGGAGGTTGGGTTGATTTTCTGGCCGGATTCATCACCAGCGGAACTCAAGCTGCGTTTTAAAAATGCCATCTACCGTATGCGGCACGCGATCGGCTCTGAAGCCGTGCTTTTCCAGGATAATTTTTATCAATTCAACCGCGCCCTGGATTATGAATATGACATCCAGAATTTCATTGCCGCCTGCTCTCGCGCAGCTGAGGAAAAGAATTCGTCCAAGAAGATGGCCGCTCTGCGGTCAGCGATTCAAATCTATTCCGGCCCATATCTTCCGGATATTAATGAAATCTGGGTGGTTGCCGACCGCCAAAAATACCTGGAGATGTTCCTTGCAGCTATAGATGAATTGGTTCATTATTATATTGAAGAGAAAGAGTATCAGGATGCACTGGATCTATGCCAGCGCGCGCTGAAAGAAGACCTATGCAACGAAGAAATCCATCGCCTGATCATGGAAATTCACGCCAGGCTGGGCAATAAAGCCGCCATCTCCAAACAATATGAAATTTGCCGCAAAGTCCTCAAATCCGAGTTAAATACCAAACCCTCTTCCCAAACCACTTCTTTGTATGAAAAATTAATCGCCTGAATGTTTTCAGGATCTAAAAGTCTCTTTCAATCCAGAATTACGATTTCCCCATTAATATCAGCCAATCATTTTTCTTGAATTGATCGAGCATCAGATAGCCATCTTCCGTTTGGTATCGGATTTCCGGCGACAGCAAAGAAATCCATTCCGAGTTTTCGCTCAACACAGGAATTTTAATATCAACCACCGCCGGACCTGGATTGACCAGAACAATGATTTCCTCGTTGTCCAAGTGCCGTTTGAATGCAAAGAAACTGTCAAAAGCTGCAAGAGCCTGGTAGGAACCTCTGCGCAAGCTTTGGTGCTGTTTACGGATGCCGATAAGGTTTTTATATAGTGAGTGGATTTGTTTATTCCACTTACGATCATCCCATTCCATCGTCCGGCGGCAATCAGGGTCGCGGCCGCCGGTCATGCCAATTTCATCCCCATAATAAACCAGGGGAATGCCGACAAAAGTCATTTGAAAGACTATCGCCAAAAGCAAATTTTGGTCCTCAGCGCCGAAAATGGTCCGGATTCGGGGCGTATCATGGCACCCTAAAAGGTTCATCATGGCGTAACCCGCAGACCCCAGCCGTGAAAGCAGGGAATCAATCTCATAAGAGAAATCTTCCGCATCAAGAGATCTTTCAGAAAAGAAAGCGATGATCAGTTCCCGCAATGGGTAATTCGTGCAGCCATCGAAAATACCCTCCCTGACCCAATGGCTCGACTCTCTCCAAAATTCCCCAACCAGATAACAATCGGGGGATGCTTTGCGTGTTGCCTGGCGAAATTTCTTCCAAAAGTCCTTCGGAACGCGCTGGGGTGTATCCAGCCGCCAGCCATCAATCCCATATTCCCTTAACCAAAAAGTCCCGACATCCAGCAGGTACCGTACGACCTGTGGATTGGCATGGTTGAACTTGGGAAGATAAAAACAACCGCCGCAAGTTGCGTAATTCAGCGGTTTCTCAATTATGGGATGGCTGTTGATGGTAAACCAATCCAGGAATTTCGAATTCCTTCCGCGGTTGACGACATCCAAGAAAGCGGAATTCTGATTGCTGCAATGGTTGAAGACGCCATCCAGAATGAGCTTGATTCCCAGGTCATGAAGAGCTTCGATGAATTCCCTGAATTCCGCGTTTGATCCCAAAGCTGCATCGATCTGATAATAATCTACCGTATCATAACGATGGTTGGTAGCAGCTTTGAAAATCGGATTGAGATAAATGCAATCGATCCCCAGATCAACGAGGTAATCCAGTTTTACCTGGATGCCTTTCAAGTCTCCACCAAAAAAATTATCTGTGGTCGGCTGGTTACCCCAAAACTCCAAATCGGGAGGATCATTGGATAAATCACCGTTATAGAACCTATCCGGGAAGATCTGATACATGACGGTATCCACTGCCCAATTCCTATTTTGTGCATCCATCATAATCATTCTTCTCCCGCGGTTTTTTTTGATCAACCATTTAAAATTCCGCTTCGCAGCCGTTGATTGATAGTATTATAAAGCGCCGTTCTTTTCTAGCGACAGGTATAAAAGCATGTACATGGCTTGTGACCAAAGCAGGGGATTCGCTGGTTCATTCCATTTAAATCTCCATTGCTTGCATTCCTCCTGTGAATACAAGTCCACGCATAGCTGCTCAGGAAGGCCGCCATTTTCTGCTGCCTGCGCCTCAATCCAACGCAAAATATCCAATGCCAAGCTGGCCTGGCCTGATTCGGCATAATACCACCCTAACCAGGCTGATAATAAAATCCAGATACCGCCTCCATAATAAACATCCCCGCGGAAGCGATGCAGACCGACATTTCGATATCCAAGGTCCCTGACAATCATATCGATTGTCTGTGTAACCAGAAGATCATCTACTGGCAGGATCGAGAATGGAACAGCAATACTGATCAGGCTTGCATCCACGATATCTCTTTTTTTGGATTTTTTAAAAATTCCTCCGCTGGCAAGTTCAATCAACAGGTATGACTTAATTTCATCCGCAATACGTATGGACTCTTCATCCTCGAAAAGTTTACCCAGGCTGGCCAGACCGGCGTGGATGGCCGCCAGAGTGTATGTATGAATGTCCTCGCCGTTTTCTTCCCAACAATCGTAGCAGGGATACCGCCAAAGCGCAGCCAGATAATTCCGCACCAGAAACAGGATTTCCCGGTCAATAACTGCCGCGCTTTTTTTTCGATTTAACTCCAGGTGTTTACAATAAGCCCACAGCCATACACCCAGCCCATCCAATTGGTGATTGCCCCAATTGCCGGGTGTTTCCGCTCCGTTCAACTGAAAACGGCAATGAAAATAATCCACTTTGGTTAAGATCTCACCACGCTTCTTTTTATTAACACACACAGCCAGTTTGGCGACGTGTCTTTTCAGCGTACTGGCCGACCAATTATAGAATTTGACCGCACTCTGATGACAGCCTGCCAAATCCATGGCATAGGCGATATACGAGCCATCCCTAAACCAACAATACTGGTAAGGCTCAAAAGAAGGTGAAGCCAGATAGCCGCCATCTGTTCCCTGATTTTCTAAAATGATTTCAATGGATTGGTTATAGAGTTTGGATTTCATCAAATCAGCCTTTTAGCGAACCCGCCATGATGCCCTTTATAAAATATTTTTGCATGAAGATAAATAACAAAATGATCGGTGTGATTGCGATCAAGGAAGCAGCAAAAACAACGCCCCAATCTGTGAGGTACTGGCCGTGGAAGGCTGCGATGCCAACCGGGAGGGTTCTTTTTTCAGGGTCATTTAAAATGGTCAACGCCCACACATATTCATCCCAAGCCCCCAAGGAGGAAAAAATCGCGATGGTGGCCAATGCCGGTTTTGAGAGCGGCATGATGATGGTGCGGTAGATTTCCCAGGGTGATGCGCCGTCGATCTCCGCAGCCTCTTCCAATTCCCTGGGTAACTGCTGCATAAAACCGGTCAACAGGAAAGTACAAAGCGGTATGTTCTGAGCGATATATACCAGGATGACCCCCGGCAGGGTGTTGATCAGATCCAATTTACTCGCCAGAATAAATTGCGGAATAATCAAAGTCATAGCAGGCATCATCATAAATATCCTGATGCTGCCAAATAAAAAGCCCTTCAACCTGAATTGGAACCTGGAAAAACCATATGCCATTAATGATGAAAGGAAAACAACCGAAACAGTGGAACACAGGGTAACAATCACGCTGTTTAGGAAAAATTTATCGAACCTTCGGGAAGTCCACGCGACGATGAAATTCCTCAAAGTCGGTTGGTCGGGAATAAATTTTGGCGGGTATTCAAAAATAAAGGATTGGCCTTTGAACGATGTACCAATCATATAGAGAAATGGGGCTGCCGTAACAAGAGCAAAAAAAATCAGCACAAAGTAAAAAGCGACCTGGTTAATACTGTACTTGAGAAGTTTTTTCATGATTCTGGCCTGCTTTCCCTAGTAAAGTTGATTTTCTTCTTTTTTCAACTTCATCTGGACCTGGCTGATCGCAAAAACAATGATAATAAGAATATATGAAAGCGCCGAACCGTAGCCAAAATCGCGGTTGGTGAAGGCCTGTTCGTACATATAGCTCAATATCACTTCCGTCCGGTGGATCGGGTCGCCGCGCGTGATCAGGGCGATTGGGATATAGGTCTGAAAGGCACCGATAGTCAACATAATTGAAGTGAGCACAATTGTTGGAATCAATAAGGGAATGGTGATTTTTCGCGCATACTGCCATTCATTCGCTCCATCCACCAGGGCAGCCTGATGAAGATCTTCAGGTATTGCCTGGATAGCCGCCAGGAAAATCACCATGGTCCAGCCAATTCCCTTCCATATGCCAAGGGCATACAAAGCAATAAAAGCTGTTCCGGGTTCATTCAGCCAGGTCACCGGTTCAGGCAGTAAGTGCAATGACTTCACCAGGACATAGTTGACTAATCCCGCGGGACTTGAGTTGAAAATAAATTTAAAAAGCAGTGAACAGACCACCCAGGAAGTCACCACTGGCAAATAATACAGCGTCCGGAAAAAGATCTTGCCATGCGCAATCCTGTCGAGGATGATAGCCACCAGCAAGCCGAGTAATAATTGCCCGATGACCGTCGCCAGGGCATAGAAAAATGAGTTCTTTACTGCCAGCCAGAACAAGCTATCCCTGGCAGCTCTGGCGTAATTCTGGATACCAAGAAAGACGCTCGAGCTATTCGGCATGATATTCCATTCAAACAGGCTGATTTGGAATGCCTTGATCATGGGAAAGACAATCCAGAATAGCAGGAAGGCGAATCCGGGGAGGATGAATAGATAGGGTGTCGAATTCTTTATTATCTTTGATTTCATGGCATGAATCATAAACGCATTTCGGGTCAGGCAAGCATGCCTGACCCGAAAGTTATCGCGAGCTTATTTCAGCAACTCATCAATTTGGGCAGTAGCTTCATCTAAAGCTTCCTGCGCGGATTTCTCGCCCCGCAAGATCAGCTGTCCGGCATTGGTGATGATCTCATCCATTTGCGACCATTTTGGATGCGCAGTGCGGGATTTCGAGGTCTTCAGTTGCTCCAGGAACATCCCATAGTATTCGTGATTTTTAATATAGTCCGACTCGATCAGGTCAACCCTGACCGGAATTTGCCCAACCTCTACCATCTTTTCCTGGTATTCCTTTGAGAGCACAAAGCGAAGGAATCCCATGGCGGCTTCTTTATTTTCGGACTGCTGGAATAAAACGATGTTCTCACCACCGACAACATTAATAGAGCCGCCTGCGCCAGCAGGGAAGGGGCTGATGCTGATTTCCTTATCGGGGAATTGCGATTCCACAATCGGGAAGGTCCAGGGGCCATTATCCAGACTGGCATACACATCCTGGCCATATCCTGCGAAGGTATCAATGCCGCTGCCCATGATAACGGGGGCAATGCATCCCTGGTCGTAGAGTTCTTTGAGGAATTCAAACGCGGCAACGCTTTGCGCGCCATTCAAATACCCGGTGGCAGTGGTAACCTCTGCATCGGTGATTTCGCCGCCGAAGCTCCAAACCCACGGCAGCACCACCCAAGCCCAGGTGCCATCGGTTGCGAAGTAATACGCATCAGGATTGGCTGCCTTTAATGCTTGGCACTGATCCAGCATCTCATCAAAAGAAGTCGGGGCGGATATACCCGCCGAATCATAAAGCGCTTTATTGTAGAACCACAGCTTGGTATTGGTGTCCAACGGCAGGCCGTAATAGTGACCATTCCAAAAGTTGGTTGCGAGCGGGCCGGCGAACAGCAGGTCTTTGTAATCAGCGAAATCGGGCATCTCTTCATCGAGGCTGGCCAACGCGCCCATATCCGCCAATTCCGGAGACCAAATAATATCGACCCGCGCCAGATCAGGGGCAACCCCGCCGGAAATCGATGTGAATAGCTTGGTGCGGAAATCCTCGTAGGCGACCGGCAATGATTCCACCTTGATGTTCGGGTGTTCGCCTTCGAACATCGGAATGAGGGTATTCACCAGCATCTCATTTTCCGGTGAAATTTCATTATATGTGTGCCAAAAAGTGATCGTTACAGGTTCCGCCACAACTTCGGCTGGTTCGGCAATGTCAGCATCAGAGGACTCCCCGGCCGCAGACTTTCCAACTGCCACGCCGCCACAGGCGCTCAGCAATAACACAAAGACTAAAGTGATCCCAAATATCGGGGTAAGATTTTTTTTCATGGTTTTCTCCTTCTCAAATTATTCGTTTCTGACAAAACATGACACTTTTATAAAACAATTATCCTCGATCACCTCCATCATTTATATTGTTTCTTCAATCGATTGAATCGTTTCAATTCCTATTCAAAATTTTTTTACCCAACAATGGCAGTCGATTCACGAATGACCAACCTGGGCTCCACGATGATCTGGGGGCATTCGTCCCTTTCTTCCAAGATGTCGATTAACGCATTGACTGCCAGCAGACCAATATGCCGAATTGGCTGGGAGATGGTCGTCAGTGAAGGATTCCAGAAAGCCGAGAGCTTCAGGTCATCAAAGCCGATGATTGAAATATCTTTGCCCGGTTTTATCGAACGCTCGGACATGGCGCGCATCACGCCCAATGCCGAAAGATCATTGGGCGCGAACAGCGCAGTGATTAAACAGCCGCCATCGATGATTTTCTCCAATGAAATTTTTCCGGATTCTTCTGAAAAATTACCTTCCACAATGGCATTTGGATCAATCACGCAATTGAACTTTTCCATTGCCTTCATGAAACCTTCCAGACGGGTTTTCGAGCACATCAGCCCATCGGGCGGTTTGATAAAACCAATACGGCGGTGGCCCAATCCCGCCAGATAAGCAACCGCATCCTCGATACCCTTGGCTCCATCCACATCGACATATGGGTAAGGCTGCCCGATCTCAGTGCGACCGAAGCTGGTGAAAGGAAATTTCTCATCCAGCAGATATATGATCCTTTCGTCTCGCACATGCGTTCCCAACAGCAGGAAACCATCCACCTGCTTCTCGCCGATGAGCTTTTTATATTTTTCAACTTCCAGGCGATCATCCACCACAGCTTCCATCAGAATGCCATACCCCCGCTCGGCGGAGGCTGCATTCGCAGCAGCGAGAAACTCAAGAAAAACATTGTCGCTTGGCATCGCGCCAAAATTATCTTGCGGAGAAACTACTGGAATGATCCCGATCTTTCTGGTATGCTGCGATTTGAGGCTGCGCGCAGCCGAATGGGGATGGAAATTAAAATCATCGATGACCACGTGAATTTTTTCATAGGTTTCCTTGCTTAGCAGGTCAGGGTTATTAAAATAATTGGATACAGTTCCGATGGATACGCGCGCAGCTTTGGCAATGTCTTTTATCGTTGTCATGGTCTAAAGATTGAAACGTTTCAATTATTATAGCATATGAAAATAAAATTTCAAGTATCAAAATGACATTCAGCAGGGAAATAATAATAATAATTAGATAACGTTCTTTTGAAACTCATCCAGCTGGATGACTTTCTTCATTCCAACCCGCTCGTACAACCTGAACGCATTGAGATTGCTGCTTTCCACAGCCAACCCCACTTTTTTATAACCGCGCTGCTTGAAAGCCTGGAAAGACCGAAGCAGCAGCGCGCTGCCCAGGCCGCGTTTGCGGTACGATTCTGCCACAGCCAGCTGCCTGACCCAACCCATCTCTTCATAGGGAAAACAGAGACAGGTTCCAACAATTTCATCACCAGCGACGGCGATAAACCACAAATCGGCATCGTAGAGGTCCGCCCGCATCATGAACTCCTGCCATTCATCGAAAGGTTGGTCGGGGTGGTCCGGTTTGCGAAATGCGTTTTGAATGACAGCGTGAATGTGAAGGTCGTCGATGCCGGTTTTGGCATTGCGGATGTCCACTCCCACCGGCCAATCGGGTTGAGCCAGATCCTGTCCCAGGTCAATATGCATATTGAAAATGTAGCGTTGAATTTTGTATCCAGCTTCTCGCAAGGCATTTTTCTGGTAATCGACCGAATCCGATACATGCGTAACCACCGCGTTGCGCTGCGGATCGCGCAATTCCTGAAGCCCGGTGACCGCCCTTTTCTCACCCAGCAGCAGCAATCCTAAAAACAGTTCGTGCTCTTCCGTGCCCGGATCATCATAAATCGCCAGACGCTTGCCGCTCCGCCAGGGCAGCACAGCGCCGTATCCCCGCAAAGCTCCCTTGCCATCCAGCGCCAGCCAGGCATCCTGGTCAAGGTCAATATCCCGCCAATCGTACTGCAAATCCGAGATATCTGAATCGGGTTGACCGACATCGCGAATATCACAGCGAATCATCAGTTCCAGCACAGCTTGCTGATCTTCATTTGATGGACGGCGCAGAAAATATTTTTCCAGCATGAGGAGATCCCAAAATTAAACAATCCCATCTTCGTGAGATGGGGGCATTATATCATTTGCCGGAATCGCTTCCTGATATATGACACCCGCAGATTCACAGTGCCCGGCCTCTGGTTTTGGCGCCTTAATTTCGTATATAAAATCATGACATTCGTTGACATTTTTATGGATGTATGGCATAATCCGCCCAATTAACTGTTAATATATATCTTACATACATTAACAATTCAATAAACGCCGAAATCAATCTGGTCGCTCGATCAGAATAAAAGGGAAAAAGACTTCAATAAAAATTTTTCGTGAAGCAAATTTCGCCAAATGCGAATTACTTCAAGCATTTCTACAGCACTTATAACAAGGAGGTGATGCCTTTCAACAAGCGATTCATCCTGATTCAACAAGAAGATTCACAAAACTAAAAACCAACGTCAAAGGAGTTGAGAAGATGAAAAAGAACGTATTATTGTCGCTCGTTATTTTGTTTGCCCTGGCATTAGCTGCCTGCGCACCGGCTGCCGCTCCGGCTGAAGAAGCTGCGCCCGCTGAAGAAGCTGCGCCCGCTGAAGAAGCCGCGCCTGCTGAAGAAGCTGCGGGCTCAATCAAAATTGCCAACCTGTCCCCACTCTCCGGCCCCGTTCCCACCTTCGGTGAATCCACCACTAATGGTTTTATGATGGCTGTGGATGAATGGAATGCCAAAGGCGGCGTGGCTGGCATGACGATCGAACCCATCGTGGAAGACAGCCAATGCACGGCTGACCCCGCCGTGAATGCCGCCAACAAGGTCATCGACCAGGACGGCGTGCATTACATCGTGGGCGAAGTATGCTCAAGCGCTTCCATCCCGGTTTCCGAGATTGCTGAAGCTGCCGGCGTCGTGCAGATCAGCCCCACCTCCACCAACGCCACCGTTACCTTGAACCTCGATGGCAGCACCAAAGAGTACGTGTTCCGCGCCTGCTTCATCGATCCTTTCCAGGGTTTGGTAATGGCTAAATTCGCCACCGACCAGGGCTACAAGAAAGCCTTCGTCATGCTCGATCAGGGCAATGACTACGTGCGCGGTCTGGCGGAAGTCTTCGCCGAGAAATTCGTTGAATACGGCGGCGAGATCGTCGGCCAGGAAACCTACACCGGCACCGACACTGATTTCTCCGCCATCCTGACCAAGGTCAAGGACAGCGGCGCTGAAGTTCTCTACCTGCCCGATTACTACAACGTGGTCAATCTGGTTGCTGCCCAGGCCAAGCAATTGGGCGTAACCGCTGCCATGATGGGTGGTGACGGTTGGGATTCGGCTGATCTCGACACCGCAGCCGTTGATGGTTACTACTTCTCCAACCACTATTCACCCCAGGACACTCGCCAAATCGTGGTAGATTTTGTTGCCGCGTACACCGAAAAATTCGGCGCAACCCCGGATGCCCTGGCGACCCTGGCTTATGACGCCACCAACCTGTTGCTGGCTTCGATCGAATCAGTCGGCGCGGATGATCCCGCCGCGGTTGCCGCTGCCATGGCAGGCATCTCCTACGATGCTGTATCCGGCACTGTAACCTTCGATGCGCAGCACAACCCTGTCAAGAGCGCAGTTGTGCTCCAAGTCAAGGATGGCGCTGTGAACTTTGTAGCCTCAGTAGCCCCATAATCAATCAATAGCTCCAACAATCGGGGGCGGTCTTCCACAGACCGCCCCCATCATTACCCCACAGAGAAAGCAGGATAATTCTATGGAAAGGAAAAACCAAAATCCCGTCATGCAGTGGATTGTCAAGAGTAAAATCCTGGGAATCCTTTTCTTTATTGTCATCGGCGCTTTTGTGATCTTAAAAATCGGCGAGGCATTGACCAGCAATCCATCCCTGTTCTTGCAGCAGGTCGTCAACGGACTGCAATTAGGCTTTGTGTATGCCCTGATCGCCCTGGGCTATACCATGATTTACGGCATTGTCCGTTTGATCAACTTTGCGCATGGTGATGTATTCATGGTTGGCGCGTTCACCAGCTTTTTCACGATTTCCCGTTTCAATTTGCACTTATGGTTTCAAAATATCTTCCCCTCATTTCCAGCTTTGTCCGCCCAGGTTATCGGAACCGTTACAGTTGTTTTGGCGTCGATGGCCGTATGCGCTTTGCTTGCTTTTACGATTGAAAAAATCGCCTACAAACCCCTGCGGGAAGCACCACGCATTTCCGCGTTGATCACCGCGATCGGCATTTCGTTCTTCCTTGAATACTTCGGCGCGCTTAATTTTGTATTCACGCCCAATTACATCACCTATAAACGCCCGTTTGAAGTCAGAAGCTGGTTTATCGGACCTGGCGGTTTCGGAACATTCGAAACCGGTGTCACCATACCCGACAACAGCATCATCTTTTCCAACATTTTTTTGATCATCGTCCTGGCTTCAATTTTCCTGCTATTGGTGCTTCAGTATATTGTGAAACGCACAAAAATCGGCAAAGCCATGCGCGCCGTGGCATTTGACAAACCCACCGCCCGTTTGATGGGGATCAATTCAGACGCCGTGATCTCGATCACATTTGCATTGGGAGCCGCCCTGGCAGGAGCCGCCGGCGTGTTGTATTCCATCGCGTACCCCCAGGTGTATTTCACCATGGGCATCACGCCCGGTATGAAAGCGTTCGTGGCGGCTGTGGTGGGGGGCATCGGCAGCATCCCGGGCGCGTTTCTGGGCGCCTTGATCATGGGGCAAGCCGAAACACTGAGCGCTGCTTATATATCCACGCCCATGCGCGATGCGATCGCGTTCAGTTTGTTAATTATCGTTCTACTGATCCGACCCAAAGGTATCATGGGTGAAATTGCCAGCGAGAAAGTATAGGTGTTGCCATGAAAAACATCAGCAAATCCACCATCGTCTTTCTCCTCGGTTCTATCCTGCTTTTTACCGCTGTCCAAGTTTTGATCAATTTGGGTTTTATTAACACATTCTGGAAAACCATCCTGCTATTGGCAGGCGTGATGGCGATCGTCAGCCTGGGGTTGAACCTGATCTACGGCTTCAACGGGCAGTTCTCGCTCGGTCAATATGGCTTCTACGCGATCGGCGCATACACCGCGGCGGATATCACTTTCCGCTGGACGCAGCTGCATTCCGCCCAGGGGCTCACGGTAGTATTTCTAATCGCGCTTTTTGCAGGGGCAACCATCATGGTCATTCAGAAAGCGGTATCCAAAATTCGCGGGATGGACACGCTCAGCGCTTTCGCGCTATATATCGTTGCCATTTTGATCGCGATCTTCGCCGCTGTGAAACTTGGCCAATTGGTTGCCAACCCGATAACGGCAATCTTTAACTTTATGCCGAAAAATATCGCACAGACAAGCATCTTTCTCATCGCGGTTGTCCTGGGCGGCGCGATCGCGGCCGAAGTCAGCTTTCTTTTTGGTTTACCAGTTTTGACCCTGGGTTCGGATTACTTTGGCATTGCCACGCTGGGTTTTACCATCATTGTTAAAGTTCTTCTGGATAATTCCGACACCATGCTGGGTTTCGAAGAAATGAAAGGCGCCCGCGGCATGATCGGCATTCCCAAATTAACCAACTGGATCTGGATGTTTGTTTTCTTGTTTCTGACCATCGTGTTCATTCGCAATCTGCTGAATTCCAGCTACGGACGCGCAATCGTTTCCATCCGGGAAGATGAAACCGCAGCGACATCAATGGGTATCAATGTGGCTTTCTATAAAACCGTAACATTCGTGATCGGCAGCTTTTTGGCCGGCCTGGCAGGCGGATTATACGCGCATGTCAATGGCTTTCTACACCCAAACACATTCAGCTTTGTAAAGTCATTCGATCCCCTCATCATCGTTGTTTTCGGCGGACTCGGAAGCATCACCGGGACTGTCGCAGCCTCGTTTGGTTGGGCGCTCATGCTGGAAGGAGTATTGCGCCTGGTGCTGCCGGATGGTTTCGAAACATGGAGATACGTGATCTACCCCATCCTGCTGCTGATCATGATGCTGCTAAAACCCAACGGTTTGTTTGGCAACTTCGAGATCCCCTTTATCCGCGCGGTCATGCCTCCTTTGAAAAAATCGGCGGATAAGAAAAACGAGGAGGTGGCCTAATGGCTGAAAAGAACACCACCCCCATCCTTGAATTGAAGAAACTGTGCCGATATTTTGGCGGCTTGAAGGCCGTGCACGAAGTGGACCTGGTGCTGGAACCGCACGCGTTGAACGGCCTGATTGGCCCCAATGGCTCCGGGAAAACCACCATCTTCAATGTCATCACCGGTATTTATGAGCCTTCCGGCGGCGAGGTACTTTTCGAAGGTCAGAGCATTGGCGGCCTCGATCCATACGTGGTCAACCAAATGGGAGTCGCCCGTACCTTCCAAAACATCCGCTTATTTCCCAACTTGACAGTACTGGATAACGTGCGCGTCGCCTACCACCCCTACGCGGGATATGGAATGAGCGATGCGATCTTCCATAACGGCAAATTCAACCTAAAGGAAAGAGAGCTCACCGAAAAAGCCCAGGACTTCCTGAGCGTATTCAACCTGCAGGACCGCCAGGGCGAGATCGCCCGCAACCTGCCTTATGGTGAACAGAGGCGACTTGAAATCGCACGCGCGCTGGCATCCAATCCAAAAGTTCTTTTACTGGATGAACCCGCGGCAGGAATGAACCCAAAAGAAGCCACAACCCTGATGGAACTGATCCATTTCATCCGCGATAAATTCAACCTGACGGTTTTATTGATCGAACACCAAATGCGCGTTGTGATGGGTATTTGCGAGAAAATCACTGTGATGGACTTCGGCGAGGTGATCGCACGCGGAACCGCGAAAGAAGTTCAGAGCAACAAGCATGTCATCGAAGCATATCTGGGACCGGGCGCTGACGAGCTTTCCAAGCAATACCTGAAGGAGAAGGCAAAATGATGCTCGAAGTTGAAAAAATAAATGTCTTTTACGGCGCCATCCACGCGTTGACCGACATTTCATTTAGCGTTGAAGAAGGAGAAATTGTCGCCCTGATCGGGGCAAATGGAGCCGGCAAGAGCACATCCTTAAAGACCATTTCCGGATTGCTGCATCCACGAGAAGGCAGCATCCGCTTTCTGGAAGAAGAAATCTCCCGCACATCCGCGGAAGACGTGGTACGCAAAGGCATCATTCACGTTCCGGAAGGGCGCAAGATTTTCGCCCCGCTGACCGTAATGGAAAATCTGGAGATGGGCGCATTCCT